>Ga0209381_1000426_pt1 | contig 104398 bp, 83 predicted proteins | sample DewCreD2012metaG_FD_184111 | JGI IMG/M metagenome (GOLD analysis project Ga0209381, IMG submission 184111) | Hot spring sediment bacterial and archeal communities from British Columbia, Canada, to study Microbial Dark Matter (Phase II) - Dewar... ... | reverse complement strand
TGTTACTCGATAATCTTCGAGACGACGCCCGCGCCGACGGTCCGCCCGCCTTCGCGGATCGCGAACCGAAGTTCCTCGTTCATCGCGATCGGCGTTATCAATTCCGCCGTTATCTGCACATTGTCGCCCGGCATCACCATCTCCACGCCTTCCGGAAGATTCAGGCTGCCCGTCACGTCCGTTGTACGGAAATAAAACTGCGGACGGTACCCGTTGAAAAACGGCGTGTGGCGGCCGCCTTCCTCCTTCGTCAGCACATACACCTGCGCCTCGAACTTCGTGTGCGGCGTAATCGAACCCGGCTTCGCCACCACCATCCCGCGCACCACGTCGTCGCGTTCCACACCACGAAGCAGCAAGCCCACGTTGTCGCCGGCCTGCCCCTCGTCGAGCATCTTCCGGAACATCTCCACCCCCGTCACCACCGTCTCCTTGATCTCGTTCTTTACGCCCACCAACTGCACCTTGTCGCCCACGTGAACCACGCCCTGCGCAATCGCGCCCGTCACCACCGTCCCGCGGCCCGTAATCGTGAACACGTCTTCGATCGGCATCAGAAACGGCTTGTCCAGCGAACGCGTCGGCGTCGGTATGTACGCGTCCACCGCGTCCATCAGTTTCAGCACCGACTGCTCGCCAATCTCCGGGTCGCGGCCTTCCATCGCCGCCCGCGCCGAACCCCGGATCACCGGAATCTCGTCGCCCGGAAATTCGTACTTCGTCAGCAACTCCCGAACTTCCAGTTCAACCAAATCCAGCAGTTCCGGATCGTCCACCAAGTCAATCTTGTTCATGTACACCACAATCGCCGGCACATTCACCTGACGCGCCAGCAGAATGTGCTCCCGCGTCTGCGCCATCGGACCGTCGTCCGCGCCCACCACCAAAATCGACCCGTCCATCTGCGCCGCGCCCGTGATCATGTTCTTGATATAGTCCGCGTGGCCCGGACAGTCCACGTGCGCGTAATGCCGCTTCTCCGTCTCGTACTCCACGTGCGCAATCGCGATCGTGATCCCGCGCTCTTTCTCTTCGGGCGCCTTGTCAATCTGGTCGAACGCCATGACCTGCGCCATGCCCTTCTTGTGAAGCGCCATCGTGATCGCGCTCGTCAGCGTCGTCTTGCCGTGGTCCACGTGGCCAATCGTGCCAATGTTCACGTGCGGCTTTGTCCGCTCAAACTTTGCCTTTGCCATGTCAATCTCCTCGTTCAAGGGCCTTGGCGCGCCAAGCGCGCCGCCATCAACCAGATCCTGCTCGTACCAAAACGTCCATGCACTCAACTAAACCGGTAATTGCTTCCGGTGTGCTGCATAATTTCATTCGCCACGTGGGGCGGCACTTCCTCGTAATGGCTGAACTCCATCACGTGCGATGCCCGGCCCTGCGTACGGCCGCGCAAATCGCCCGCATACCCGAACATCTCGGCCAGCGGCGCCACCGCGCGCACCTCGCGCAATCCGGCAATCTGATCCATGCCTTCGATGCGCCCGCGCCGGCGGGTGAAATCGCTCAACACATCGCCCAGGTATTCGTCGGGGCACGTCACTTCGACCTTCATCATCGGTTCGAGGAGCGCCGGGCGTCCCTTGGGGGCCGCTTCGCGCGCCGCCATCGAGGCCGCCGTCTGGAACGCCAACTCCGATGAGTCCACTTCGTGGAACGATCCGTCGAGCAACTCGACGTGCACGTCCACCATCGGGTACCCCGAAACGACACCGCTTTCGAGGGCTTCGCGCGCGCCACGCTGAACCGCTGGCACGAATTCCTTGGGAACCGAACCGCCCACGGTCTTGTCTTCAAATGTAAAGTGCGACCCGGTTTCGCCGGGCGACAAGGCCAACACCACATGCCCGTACTGCCCGCGTCCGCCGGTTTGCCGCACGAACCGTACTTCCGCTTCGCAACGCTGCCGGATCGTTTCCCGGTACGCCACCACCGGGCGCCCGACGTTTGCCTGCACGTTGAACTCGCGTTTCAACCGGTCCACAATGATTTCGAGATGGAGTTCGCCCATCCCGGCAATGATCATCTGTCCGGTGTCTTCGTTCGACTTGACATGGAACGTGGGGTCCTCTTCGCTCAACCGGCGCAATGCCTCGCTCAGGCGATCCTGATCGGCCTTGGTCCGCGGTTCGATGGCGATATGCACCACCGGTTCGGGAAACTCGACCGACATCAGGGCTATCCGGTGCTTCGGATCGCACAGCGTATCGCCGGTAGTCGTGTCCTTGGGACCGATCACGGCGCCGATATCGCCCGCGCGAACCTCTTCGAGGTCCGTCCGTTCGTCGGCATGCATCTCCAACAACCGGCCCAAACGTTCCTTGCGGCCCGTGCGCGTATTCAACACCATCGAGCCGGCCTTCGCCACCCCGGAGTAAACCCGGATGAACGTCAGCCGTCCAACATGCTGATCCGTAAGGATTTTGAACGCCAGCGCGCAAAACGGCGCGTCATCGGAAGCCTTGCGTTCGAGCGTTTTGGACGGATGATCGGGGTCCGTGCCTTGGGTAGGCGGCATATCGCTGGGCGACGGCAGATAATCCACCACCGCATCCAACATCGGCCGTATCCCTCTGTTTCGGAGGGCGGCGCCGCACAACACCGGGCAAAGCGAAACGGCCAAAACACCTTTGCGAATACCCGCCTTCAACTCGGCTACGCTGATTTCCTGTTCATGGACATATTTTTCCATGATCAGGGGATCCACCTCGGCCACGGCTTCAATCAGATCATGCCGGGCCTGTTCGGCCTCCTCGCGCATTTCCGGGGGAATGTCCCCGATCACGGTTTCCAAATCAACGCCTTCTCCCACAAACATCACGCTGCGGTTGTGGACAAGGTCCACAATGCCGCGAAACGTATCTTCCGATCCGATAGGGAGTTGGATGGGAACCGCCACTGCCGCAAGCCGCTCGCGCATACTCCGCACCGCACGTTGAAAATCGGCGCCCACGCGATCCATCTTATTGATCAGGGCAATGCGCGGAACGTGATAACGATTGGCTTGGCGCCAGACGGTTTCCGACTGCGGCTGAACCCCCGCTACTGCGCAAAATACTCCTACTGCACCGTCCAGCACCCGAAGACTGCGTTCGACCTCCGCCGTGAAATCCACGTGGCCCGGCGTATCAATAATATTGATACGGTATCCGTTCCACTCGCAGGCGGTAGCCGCCGAGGTGATGGTGATGCCGCGCTCCCGTTCTTGGACCATGTAATCCATGGTCGCCGTACCGTCGTGGACTTCGCCCACACGGTGCACCCGACCGGAGTAGTACAAGACGCGTTCCGTAACGGTGGTCTTGCCGGCGTCAATATGGGCCATGATCCCGATATTCCGGGTCTTTTCAAGCGGATAGCGTCTTGGCACGTCGTGTTCCCTTTCGCAAATTACAGTGAAGCATCCGGCGAATGCATTGGCGCATCCGCCGCAATCCAGCCTAACCTGTAAATCGCTTCCATGAACATCGTCGTCGTTCGCTTTCCGCCCAAACTGTTGGGCCCACGCTCACGATTCAACTGTAGTTACGGCCCCGCGGGGCCTATATTCACCGCCTTGCCGAACTCCGGCAAAACATCGAAATATACTAATACCGAAAATGGGCGAACGCCTTGTTGGCCTCGGCCATCCGGTGCGTATCTTCCTTGCGTTTGATTGTCGAACCCTGATTGCCGTGGCAATCCAGCAGTTCGCCCGCCAGACGCTCGGCCATCGTCTTTTCTCCCCGCTTGCGGGAAAATTCAATCACCCAGCGAAAAGCCAGCGCCGTGCGCGTCAACGCGGGAATTTCCACCGGCACCTGGTACGTCGCACCGCCGACCCGGCGGGATTTGACCTGCAAAACGGGCTTGGCGTTGTCAATGGCCTGGTTGAAAATGGCCAGCGGATCTTCGTTGGGACGGCGCTTCTTGATCACATCCAAAGCGCCATACACTATGGATTCGGCGATGCTCTTCTTGCCGGACAGCATCACGGTGTTGACGAACTTGGTCAGCAGCGTGCTGTGATACTTTGGATCCGGCAACGGATTCCGCTTCGCTACTTCGCGTCTTCTCGGCATGGTTCTTTCCTGACTCCTCGCGACCCTATGCGCTCTTGGCCCGCTTCACGCCGTACTTGGAACGGCTGACCCAACGGCCGGTATGGATTTTCTTGCCGCCGTCGTCTTTCGTCCCGCTCGTTCCGCCGCAATCGCCGCTGGCGTCCAACACCCCGCGGATCATATGGTAACGAACGCCCGGCAGATCCTTCACACGCCCGCCGCGAATCATCACCTGCGAGTGTTCCTGCAGATTGTGCCCGACGCCCGGAATGTACGTGGTCACTTCCATCCCGTTCTTCAGGCGGACACGCGCCACTTTCCGCAGCGCCGAATTCGGTTTCTTCGGCGTCATCGTAAATACACGCGTACACGTGCCCGACGCCTGCGGACACGCCTTCAACGCCGGACTCTTCGTCTTCGACGTCACCTTCTTGCGACAATTGCGCACCAATTGATTGATCGTTGGCACTAGGGATCTCCCTAACTTGCTCTCTTCCGGGCGCCGCGGGGCAACAAAACACCCTCCGCGGACAACGGTCAAGAAGTGTAGCATATGCAGAAGCGCATGTCAAGCAAAATTTCAGCAAAATTTCCGCGCGGCAAAAGGCCGCCGAAAAACGCCCGCCATACCCCCCATCGCACAGGCTATTTCGGCCTCGGATAAACGTAACGGCCCGTGTACAAATCGAACAGCGTCTTGTAATATTTCATGAAGCGTTCCGGTTCGGGGTTGTACGCGATTTCGGCAAGGCAGTAGCCGCTATAATTAACCGTCTTGAGCAAATCGAACAACTGTTGCCAAGGATATTGGTAAATGCCGATGTCCGTGATGTGGACCAGCGCAATCTTGTGCTTCAGCAGATCGAAATTCGACTGGATACTGCCGTTTTCATCCTGTTCTCCTGTATTGGAATTCCAGCAAACTAACGCATTGGGATGATCCGCCGCGTCCATCATCAGCCGGATCCATTTCGGGTCGCAGGAATCCTTGCCATGCACTTCGAGCCGCACCTGCACGCCGATGCCCCCGGCAAACACCGCCACCTGCCGCAGCGCCTTGCCGATCTGCTCGCAGGTCTGTTCGGGCGGCACGTCATCGCGCAGCCCGTTCGGCCGGACCTTGATCCCGGGCGCGCCGACGTCCGCCGCCAACTGCGCATACTGAATCGCGCCGTCAATATTCTTCTTGACCTCCGCGGGGTCTTTCGAATGGAACTCGAACGCCGAACCCAGCCCGGCGATCTCGACGCCCGAATCGGCAAACATCTTTTTGACCGCCGCCCGTTCTTCCTGGGACAAGGCGATTTCGACCTTGTGCGCATGCGTCGTCCGCAATTCCACGCCCTGCAATCCCGTCTCCTGGCAGAACTTGATCAGCGCCGGGCAATCCATGTCCTTGCCCATATTGTACGTTACCATGCCGAGTTTCATCAGAAAATCTCTCTCCTGTCCGGTTTCGATGTCTTGCGTGCGGGAGCCAATACTCGCGTCTGCGCGAAAAGACCGGCTCCGTCACGCGGCAACGGTTACGCTGCTGGTGCGGCGCCTGAGTTCTGGAATGGGATCGCCGCGTTCCTGGATCACTTCAATATAGAGTTCAATGGCTTCCTTGACGTTCTCCTGCACATCCTCGAACGTGTCGCCGATGCTCACGCACCCGGGAAGGCCGGGAACAATAGCCCCCCAATTGTGTTCGCCCTTCTCGTATACGATCGCATACTCTTTCATGACAACTGCTCCGCGAGGCCGGCTTGTTTGAAGATTGCACGCAACGCGCCCGGCGGGATGCCGTCACCTGGATTGCCCGGCGCGACAACAATTCCTGGCTTCCGTTCGTGCCGAACGACCCTGTGGCTGCCAAGCATCAGAAGTTGCCGCCATCCGTACTTCATGCAACCGCCGTAGTACTTCGCGCACCTTCATTGTAGCACAATTGCCTTTCGCGGCCAACGCATGGGCGATATGAACACGGGCTTCCTTTCATTCATGGCCAATGTTCAAAGGCGACAGCAATATCCCCCGCGCCGGAGAACGGCTCATTCGGAGAATTGGTGTTGGTCTTCCCGCCACCAATAAACACCGTAAAACTGCCCGTAAGACTAAACCCGGCAGCCCACTCCTTCCGTCTTCAAAGTTTCCGCCCTGGTAATCTTCAGGGCAGTCTATTTCCGGTTTTCAGAAAAGTCATATCGCGATCCTTTGTGGGGTTTATATTGGGAAAAGCCAAAGTAGCCACGCCCGGCATGGCGCTCCCGGAAGATGGGCCGGATCACACGGGCGTCATCCAGGTAAAAAAACGGCTGCATCAGGCGCAGGCCCTTACTCTACTCTAGATTTGTCAATCATGCCGGATGTCTGCTACTTTGCCCTCTTTATGATGTCCGGCGGCGGCTGGCTTGTTCGATTCCGGCTGTTGCAGAAAGACGAAGAGGTATCCGAATGCTTTGCCGTGCTCTGGCAATAGTTTGCTCGATTGTATTGTGCGTTGCGACATCATCTCGCGCCGAAGACTGGCCGATGTGGCGTTGCGATACGGGGCATACGGGGGCGTCTCCGGAAAAACTGCCCGATGAACTTCATCTCCAATGGAGCCTTGCGCTGCCTCCGCTGGAACGGGCATGGCCCGACGATGACCGGCTGGAATTCGACATCGCCTATGAACCCATCGTCGCCGCGGACTCGCTGTATCTTGCCTCTCCTCACAACGACGCCGTCATGGCTTTCGATGTGGAAACCGGCGCGGAGCGCTGGCGTTTTCATGCGGAAGGTCCGATCCGGTTCGCACCGGCGATTGCCAATGGGCTGCTGTACGCCGGCTCGGACGACGGATTTCTGTATTGTCTCGACGCTGTTTCGGGAAAACTCGAGTGGCGCTACCAAGCGGCTCTTTCCAACCGCAAGGTGCTGGGCAACACACGCATGATTTCCGTGTGGCCCGTGCGCGGCGCACCAGTGGCGGCCGACGGAACGGTTTACTTTGCGGCGGGCATTTGGCCGTTTGAAGGCGTGAGCGTCTATGCGCTGGATGCCAAGACCGGCGCCGTTCGGTGGTTGAACGACAATTACGACGTCAAATTCATGTTGCAGCCGCATCATAGCCCGGCCTTCGCGGGTCTGGCCCCACAGGGCTATCTGGCGCTGAGCGGCGACAACCTGCTGGTACCGAACGGGCGCGCGCCCGCGGCGTGTCTCGACCGCAAGACGGGCCGCCTGTTGTTCTATGAACTGGATGCAAACAACCGGTACGGCGACTATCGCATCGCGGCACGGGATCGCTTCTATGTCAATCCCGGCGCGTTGTATCAACTGGAGTCGGGCCAAAATCTGGGGGCTTTTCCCGCAACCGTGGTCATGTCCGGCGGGATAATCGCGGGCTTGGACGGCGGCAGGCTTCGCGCGTTCGACAGTTCGGCGATCGAGGCGGTGGGCGCCACGGACAGCAAGAAACGAACGACGTGGAAATGGCAGGCCCCGGAGTTATGGTCATTCCCGTGCGAGGCCGCCAATATCATCATGGCCGGCGATCGTCTTTACGGATGCCGGCCGGGTGTCGTCTTCGCGTTGGAACAGCCCCGGCCCGGCGGCGAACCGAAAAAGGTATGGGAGGCGGCCGTCGAAGGCCATCCCGTGCGGCTGGCCGCGGCGAACGGCCGCCTCTACGTTTCGACGATTGAAGGCCGCGTCTATTGCTTTGGCGCAAAAAAGCAAGCCGCGCAAGAACGGGCCGTATTGGGGAACGATTCCACGCAGGCCGATGCGGCGTCGCTTGCCCGGGCCCGTGAAATTCTGGAGGCAACGGGCGTTTCCGAAGGCTATGCGTTGTTGATCGAAATCGGAGGCGGCGAATTGGCCGCGGCCCTTGCGCGGGAATCGCGGCTGCACATCGTGGGCGCCGGCCCTGAAAAGGACGTTTCCGCCGCGCGCCGGATGCTCGATGCGCGCGGACTGTATGGGGCGCGCGTGGCACTGCTCGAAGGGGATTTCAATCGCCTGTCTTTGCCGCCATATTTTGCCGGACTCGCCGTATTGAACGATAAGGAGGACGATTTTGCCGCCAGCGCGGAACGGGTATCGAAATTGTACGAATGCCTGCGGCCCTTCGGCGGCACGGCCATCATGGCCGCCGGTCGGGATACGGCAGAGTTCTTGGAAAAGACCGTCGCCGAAGCGAATCTGCCCGGGGCGCAAATCGAACGAAAAGGCAATCTTGTCCTGTTGAAACGGACCGGTCCTTTGCCCGGCTCCGCCGACTGGACCCACCACTATGCCGACGCTTCCAATTCGTTGGTATCGCGGGAAACGCGCGTGCGCGCACCGTTGGGCCTGTTGTGGTTTGGCGGTTCCTCAAACAAGGACATTCTGCCGCGCCATGGCCATGGCCCCTCGGAACATGTCGTGGACGGACGCCTGTTCATCGAAGGACCGGACATGATTCGCGCGTTGGATGTATATACCGGCCGCGTGCTGTGGCAGGTCTCCCTGCCGGCCATCGGCAAAGCCTACGACAATACCAGCCATCAACCGGGCGCCAACGCGATCGGCAGCAACTACGTGTCGCTTGCCGACGGCATCTACGTGGCCTATGGCGCGAAATGCCTTCGCCTCGACCCCGCAACGGGCCGCGTCATGTCAGAATTCGTCCTGCCGACACCCGAAGGCGCGGCGGAACCGCCGGATTTCGGATACATCGGTATTTGGGATGATGTGCTGGTGGCCGGATCGGGACCGTTGCGATACGACGAGGAAATCAAGGGGCAGACGTGGAACGCCGTCGCCAGCAAACGCATCGTGGCCATGGACCGCCACACCGGCGCGCCGCTCTGGTCCCATACGGCGGAAACGGCGTTCCGCCACAACGCGATTGCCCTCGGCGGCGGCGCGGTGTATTGCCTGGATCGCACCACGGACGAACTCCGGGAACGCATGGCCCGGCGCGGCGTCGAACTGCCGGATTCGGGACGGTTGATCGCCCTGGACTTGCGGACCGGCCAGGAACGGTGGGCCGTTCGGGAGGGCGTGTTCGGGACGTGGCTCGGATACTCGCAACCACACGAACTGCTGTTGCAGGCCGGCCGCGCATCGGGCGACATGCTCAAGGATGAAACCAATGATCGCATGGCGGTGTACCGGGCACGGGACGGCTCGGTCCTCTGGGAACGTCAAATGAGCTATGGCGGGCCGTGCATGCTTCACGGCGACATCATCATCGCCCAGCAGAAATTCTTCAGCCTGTTGACGGGCGAACCTATTCTGCGGAAGAACCCGCTGACCGGCGCGCAACTGGACATGAGTTGGCAGCGGCAGCACGGTTGCAACACCGCGATTGCCTGTCAAAACCTCGTCACGTTCCGCTCGGCCGCAGCCGGATTTTTCGATCTGGTGAACGACGGCGGCACCGGCAATCTCGGCGGTTTTCGATCCGGCTGCACCTCGAACCTCATTGCCGCCAACGGCGTACTCAACGCGCCCGATTACACCCGCACCTGCACGTGCAGTTACCAGAATCAGACCTCACTCGCGCTCATCCACCGGCCTGAAATCGAAATGTGGACCTATAACGCGTTTCAAGCCGGCACGGAACGCATCCGGCGGATCGGACTGAATCTCGGCGCGCCGGGGGATCGAAGAGACGAACACGGCACGCTATGGCTCGACTATCCCAGCGTCGGCGGGCCGTCGCCCGATATCCCGGTCGTGACGGAGCCGCCCAATCCGGACTGCTATCGGTATCATTCGCTGCGCATGGCAGGCGGCGGCCCCGCATGGGTCGGCGCATCCGGCATGAAAGGGCTGCGCCGAATGCGCATCACGCTCGAAGAGGACGCCAAGAATGCCCTGCCCTACACGGTTCGCCTGGTGTTTGCGGAACCCGATCCCGTGGACAAAGGCGCGCGGAAATTCGACGTGTCGCTCCAAGGCCGAAAAGTCCTGCGGAATTTCAACATCGCGGCGGAAGCCGGTGGAACCATGCGCACGATCGTCAAGGAATTTACCGGCATTTCGATTCGAGATGCGCTGGAGATAAACCTTGACCCCGGAAACAATTCGGAAACCCTATTGTGCGGTGTGGAAATAGTTAGCCACTAAATTCGGGGGGCAGGAAGAAATTCGATGGCGGGAGCGACGGGATTCGAACCCGCGACCTCTGCCGTGACAGGGCAGCGTTCTAAACCAGCTGAACTACGCCCCCGCATAAATGCGTGCCAGCGAAAAAAATGATAGCACGCGGAAACGGGGCAGATCAAATTTCATTGAATGCCCGTGAATAAACGCTGAAATCCATGCTGCTGGCGGCCGGGTATGCACGTATCAACCTGGATTCGGCAATGGAAATCCGAGTCCTATACGCACGCCGTGAACATCGTGGACTTTATGGACGAAGTGGACAAAAACCTTTTGGGTGAAGTCCGATATATCCGCAAGGTCCACGACGTCCAGAAGGTATCTTAATTTTGGCTTCTATCAACTATAAGAAGTTTTTCGACAACTTACACAACCAATTGAAGTACAATGATTTACGAGTGCAATAATTGCGGGGTTCTTGCCTCGATTACGATGACGATTACGAGCACGAGCACGAAAAAAGGCTGGGTTGTGGGCAGATCACGTTTCAGAACGTAGAATCCGACGCTTGACGGCCGAATCCAGGATGAATGGTTTCTTCCCTATGACCTCTTTTTTTGCCTTGCCCCTTTGCCGCTCCCCGGGGAAAGACCGCATGGAAAAGACTTGACAAGCACCAAGGGGGTTGGTATACTTCGCACAATCCGGATGGGGTTTTGTTCGGATTAGGTTGTAACGGCGGAGTGTGAAGAAACAACAAAACCATTGCGGACAGTCCTGAATCGCGGAGACGGAAGGAGGGATGCGGCGGACAGGATGAAAACTCCGATGGCTGTTGCGCGATGATGCGTCGAATACCGAAAAGTTGAAGTGTTGAATCAACGCGCCTGAAAGAAGGCGCCATGCCCGGCAAGGGATTGACCCGCCGGCATGTAACGAGGAGAAAAAGATACCATGAAGAAAAGCATGGCATTACTGTTGGTTGCGGTAACGGTTGCGCTGGCGGTGCCGGCGTTCGCCGAACTGCAGAATGTGGTCGTGGGCGGCGAGATTCGCATCCGCGGCAATTGGTACGATTTCGACAACAATGCAAACGCCCTCGCGCTTACCGAGCAGCGTACGCGTCTGAGCGTCCGCGCGGACTTCACCGACAACGTCAGCGCGTTCATCGAACTCGATGAATACAGCACTTGGGGCGAAGAGACCCGTTCGGATTATTTGACGGGCCTTGATTCGCGTCCCCAAGGCGACGTGGCCCTTCACCAGGCTTACATCGAGGCGAAGGAACTGTGGGGCACGGCCCTGAAAGCCCGCATCGGCCGCCAGGAAATCAAACTGGGCGGGAGCATGCTGGTCGGCGCCAATGAGTCGGCGCCCTTCTTCACCGGCCTGTCCTTCGATGCGCTGCGCCTGAGCTACGCGACGGATCAGTTCAGCGTGGATGCGATCATGGCGAAGGTTGCCGAAAACAGCCCGGCGCAGGAAGACTCCGATGTTGACCTGTACGGCGTGTACGGCAGCTACCTGGGCATCGAGAACGTCACGCTGGACGCCTACTGGCTGTTCATCCGCGATGCGGGCAGCGTCCTTGGCGGCGCGACCGTTGCGGGTTCGCTCGACACCCATACGTTCGGCCTCCGCGGAGCCGGCACGCTGGGCGCCTTCGATTTCGAAGCCGAAGCGGCTTACCAGCTGGTTGATTGGGAGAATATCATTGATTCGTCCGATGCGTGGGCGGTCAACGCCGTTCTCGGCTACACCTTCGACACGACCTATTCGCCGCGGGTGTTCCTGTCCGGCGCGGCCTATTCGGGCGACGACGATCCGGATAACACGTCCTTCAACCGCCTGTATTCGGATATCCGGTACAGCAAGGTGTTGGACACCATCCTGAACAACGCCATGACCAATTTCTGGACGGTCCAGGGCGGCGTCAGCGTCATGCCGGTCGAGAAGGTCAAGCTTGAACTGAGCGGCGGCTACTTCGCGCGCGTCGAAGATTACAACACCGACAACAACGAAATCGGCGCCGAAGTCAATGTCTCCGGTCTGTACAAGTACTCCGAAGACCTTGCGATCAAGGCCGGTTACACCCACTTCTTCAACCTGGGCGACAATGATGTGGCCCGGTTGGACACGTTTGCCGTCGGCAACATTCCCATCACGGACGACATCAACTACTTCTACGCCGAAACCCAGATCAAGTTCTAAGGTTTTCGCGTAAAGCAACGCAGAAATCGGGAGCCCCCGCGGATGTCCGCGGGGGTTTCCGTTTGTTGAACCGATCGCAGCTGTACCGCTTGCGAGTCCGGTTGTGAATTTGATTTTAGCGGCATTCGTTTGCTATGCTTTTCGCCGATCTGTTTGCAGATGCGTTGCGCACCGTGTGCGCACGGGGCCTCGGCCGTTGGGAGGGCGGGGCGTTTTGTTTTGTTCATAAACGCAAAGTGATGCCTTCATGGCCTTGATGAAAGTTGGACTGGTCGGCTGCGGCAACATCGGCGCCGACTTGTGCATAGCGTTGCAGAAGGGCACGATTCCGGCGGAAATCGTCGCGTTGACGGATATTGACGAGAATCGCGCCAAGGTGCTTCAGCGGACGTTCCAGTTGAATGCGGCCATTTGCGCGCTCGACGAGAATGTGTCGTCGTCGGATTTCGTGATCGAATGCGCGGTGGCCGATGCGGTGCGGGATGTCGTCGAGGCGTGCCTGCGCCATCGCAAGGACTGTCTGGTGATGAGCGTGGGCGGGCTGCTGCAATGTTCGGAACTCCGCGACCGCGCGCGGGAAACCGGCATCCAGGTGCGGATTCCCTCCGGCGCCTTGTGCGGGCTGGACGGCATTCGCGCGGCGATGGAAGCCGGTTTGCACAGCGTGACGCTGACGACGCGGAAACCGCCGAAGGGTTTGGCGGGCGCGCCGTACCTAGTGGAACGCGGCATCTCGCTGGACAACCTCGCGGAGCCGCTCGTGATTTTCGAGGGGAACGCGCTGGATGCGTTTCAGTCGTTCCCGCAGAACGTGAACGTCGCGGCGGCGTTGAGTTTGGCGGGCATCGGCCCGAAGGAAACGCGGGTGCGGATCATCGCGGACCCGCGGGCAACGGTCAACAGCCACGAGGTCGTGGCGGAAGGCGCTTTTGGGCGCCTGCAAACGGTAACGGAAAATCTGCCGTCGCCGCGCAATGCGAAGTCGAGTTATCTGGCCTCGCTGAGCGCATGCGCGGAGTTGCGCGCGGCGGCCATGGCGTTCGCGGCGCGCCGGAGTTGAATTGGGCAGCGAACCGACGACGGTTTGGGAGAAAAAGACATGTACGCAGTAGTGGCAACCGGCGGCAAACAGGAAAAGGTATTCGTGGACGACACGATCCGCGTCGAATTGATTGACGCGCCGGTCGGCGAGACGGTCGAGTTGCGTCCCGTGCGGCTTTTGGTCAAGGACGACGGTATCGTGAGCGATCCGGCGTCGCTGGCGGACGCCAAGGTGGTCTGCCATGTGCTGAAACAGGGCCGCGGCCGCAAAATCCGCGTCTACAAGCGCAAGCGGAAGAACAATTACCACCGGACGCAGGGCCATCGCCAGGCGTTCACGGAACTCAGGGTCGTCGAGATCGTCGGCTGACGCTTTGCCGGTTCGATCCAACCACAACGGAAATAGGACCCGGGCCGTGAGGTCCGGTGAGGCAGGAGACGAGTCATGGCGCACAAGAAATCAGGCGGCAGCGCACGCAACGGCCGCGACAGTAACGCGCAGCGTTTGGGCATCAAAAAGTACGGCGGCCAGCGGGTCGTCGCGGGCAATATTCTGGTGCGGCAGCGTGGAACGAAGTTCCATCCCGGCCGCAACGTGGGCATCGGCGGCGACGACACGCTGTTCGCGCTGGCGGACGGCATCGTCCATTTCCGCCATCAAAGCAAGCAACGCCAGTGCATTGACGTGCTTCCCGCGGCCAAGGCCGAGTAACGCGTCATAATTGTTTCCTGATAAAAGGTAACGCCTCCCCATGCTGGTGGATCGTGCGCGTGTAAGAGTTGTCGCCGGCGCCGGGGGCAACGGCTGTTGCGCCTTCCGGCGCGAGAAGTATGTGCCGCGCGGCGGTCCCAGCGGCGGTGACGGGGGCGAAGGGGGCAGCGTCTATTTCGTCGCGGATGAACAACTCGCTTCCCTGCTCGATGTGAAATACCATTCCGTGTGGAAGGCGGGGCGCGGCGAACATGGCCAGGGCAGCGACTGCCACGGACGAACGGGAGAAGACGCCGTGATCCGCGTGCCGCCCGGAACCATGGTGCGTGACTTTGCGTCGGGAGAGATCGTCGCCGATCTCGTCGAACCCGGCCAGCGTTTTCTCGCGGCCCGCGGGGGGCGCGGCGGCAAAGGCAACGCCCGGTTCGTCACGTCCACGGATCGCGCGCCGCGTTTCGCGGAACTCGGCGAGCCCGGCGAGGAACGCGAGTATCTCCTCGAACTGAAAGTCATCGCGGAAGTCGGCATCGTGGGACTGCCGAACGCCGGCAAATCCACCTTCCTGGCCGCTTCGACCGCCGCGCGCCCCAAAATTGACCATTATCCGTTCACGACGCTTTCGCCCAATCTGGGTGTGGCCGCGCTCTCCGGCCATCGCACGCTGACCTTGGCGGACATCCCCGGCATCATCGAAGGCGCGGCGCAGGGCAAGGGGCTCGGCCACGATTTCCTGCGGCACATCGAACGGACGAAAGTGCTTTTGTTTCTCATCGATCTGGGTGATGAAGATCCCGTTCGCACGCGGGAGATTCTCGAAAATGAACTCGCCCAATACAGCCCCGTCTTCGCAGAACGCCCGCGCGTCTATGCGCTGAACAAGGCCGACGTGCCGGAAAATCGCGCGCGGTTCGCCGGGCTGGCGCCCCTCCTTGGGAGGCCGCATTGCATATCCGCCGCAACGGGCGAAGGCATCGAAGCGCTGATCGAGGAACTGTGGGCCGCGGTTGAGCGGCTCCGGCGGGAACCAGCCATCCAGGAACAGGAACCCGGTGAAACGGAGTATACTTATGAACCGCCGTTCACGGTCGAGCGGATTCCGAACGGTTATCGAATTGCCGGACGGCGGCCGGTGCAGGCCGCCCGGATGACCAATTTCGACAACGAGGCCGCCGTGCGGCATTTTCACGGACGCCTGAAACGAATGGGTGTGTTTCGCGCATTGAAACGGATGGGCGCCGAAGCCGGGCAGACTATTGCGATAGGGGATGTCGAATTTGAATACCATCCCGATTGACCTCAAAACGCTGGTGATCAAAATCGGCACGACGCTGTTGAGCGACAAGCGCCCGTTCGACGCGCGGCTGCTCGAAGGAATCGTCGCGGACGTAGCGCGCCTGAAACGCGATCGCGGCGTGAATGTGCTGATCGTGTCGTCGGGCGCCATTGGCTGCGGTATGAACGCGCTCGGACTATCCGAACGCCCGAAACCGCTGCCGCTCAAACAGGCCACGGCCGCCGTCGGGCAAGCCGTGCTCATGCACACCTACGAAACGCTGTTTCGCGCCGCGGGCGGCGGGATCAAGACGGCGCAGGTATTGTTGTCCGCCTCGGATCTCGACAACCGGCAGACCTACCTCAACGTGCGCAACACCATTCATGCCCTGTTCGACCTGGGAACGGTCGTGCCCATCGTCAACGAAAACGATTCAACGGCGACCGAAGAACTCAAGTTCGGAGACAACGATACGCTGGCCGCGAAGATTGCGGCAAAGATAGACGCGGATCTCCTGATCATTCTCAGCGACGTGGACGGCCTGTTCGACAAAAATCCCGCGCGCTACAAGACAGCGAAACTGATCGATCGCGTGGAGGCCATCACGCCGGCGATCGAAGCCCTGGCGGGCGACACCATCGTCGAAACGTCCGTCGGCGGCATGAAGACGAAACTGGCCGCGGCCAAGATCGCATGCAGCGCGGGATTGCCGGTCGTGCTGGCCAACGGACGCATTCCGCATATCATCCCCCATTTGCTGGAAGGGCGCGCGCGCGCGACGCTCTTTTCGGCGTCGGCGGACGTGCTGCCGCACCGCAAGCGCTGGATCGCCTTCGGGCGCAAGGCGCAAGGCGCGGTGTACATTGACGATGGGGCGCGCGCGGCCCTGATCGAACGGGGCAAAAGCCTCCTGGCGGCGGGCATCGTGGGCGTGCAGGGCCGTTTCGCCGCCGGCGCGGCCATCAAGGTGCTGGACTCGGCGGGCCGCGAGATTGCCCGCGGGCTTACCCATTACAGCAGTGCGGAATTGGAGCAGATCAAGGGACAGTCGAGCCAGAAAATCCGGGCCATTCTTGGACAAAAGGACTTCGACGAAGTAATTCACCGGAACAATCTGGTGGTGCTATAACCGGATTTTGTGTAAAGAGGATGAAATGCATGGACATGGACCGGATTGGACAACAAGCGCGGGCGGCGGCCAATGTGTTGCGGTCGTTGACGAGCGCGGCCAAGGATGCGGCGCTGCTTGGGATTGCGGATCGGTTGGTGGCGGCTTCGTCCGCGTTGAAAGCGGAAAACGCCAAAGATCTTGAAGCGGGACGCGCCAAGAGTCTTTCCGCCGCGATGCTCGACCGTCTCGAACTGAACGACAAGCGAATCGCGGCGATGGCGGATGGATTGCGGGCCGTCGCGGCCCTTCCGGATCCGGTGGGCGAGATTCTGCATCAGACGGTGCGCCCGAACGGTCTGCGCATCGCGCAGATTCGCCAGCCGATCGGCGTCGTCGGAATCATTTATGAAAGCCGTCCGAATGTGACGGCCGACGCGGCGGCCTTGTGCCTCAAATCGGGCAATGCCTGCATCTTGCGCGGCGGTTCCGAAGCCATTCATTCCAACGTGGCGATTGCGCGGATCTTCGTCGAGGGCGCGGTGGCGGCCGGCGTTCCGGAACACGCGGTGCAGATCGTGGCGACCACGGATCGCGCGGCCGTGGGTGAAATGCTCAAGATGGACAAACACATAGACCTTATTGTTCCTCGTGGCGGCAAAAGCCTGATTGCGCGCATCCTCGACGAATCGCGGATCCCGGTCGTGGCGCACCTCGACGGCATTTGCCATACCTACGTGCATCGCGACGCGGACCTCGCCATGGCCAAGGCGATCTGCCACAACGCGAAACTCCAGCGGCCCGGCGTATGCAATGCGATGGAGACGCTGCTGGTGCATGCGGATGCCGCGCAACGGTTCCTGCCCGAAATGGCCGCCGCTTTGCGGGCGGGCGGCTGCGAACTGCGCGGCTGCGCGCGCACGCAGGCCCTCATCGAGTGCGCGCCCGCGACGGAAGAGGACTGGATCACGGAATATCTCGACAAGATTCTCTCCATCCGTGTCGTGGACTCGCTCGAAGACGCCATTGCCCATATCAACAGGTACGGTTCGCATCATTCCGACGCGATCGTCACGGAAAGTTATTCGGCGGCGGAGCGCTTCCTCGACGCCGTGGACAGCGCCACGGTATACGTGAACGCCTCCACACGGTTCACGGACGGCTACGAGTTCGGCATGGGCGCTGAAATCGGCATCAGCACAAACAAACTGCATTGCCGGGGTCCGATGGCGCTCAAGGAATTGACGACGGTGAAATACGTGATTCGGGGTTCCGGGCAAATCCGTGAGTGACGCTTTGCGCATCGGCGTGTTCGGCGGCACGTTCGATCCCATCCACAACGCCCATTGCGAACTGGCCCGGACGGCCCTCCGCGCCGCCCGGCTGGACAAAGTCCTGTTTGTCGTGTCGGCGCGTCCTCCCCACAAAGGCGGCGAAACGCATGCGGACGCTGAAGACCGGTATGCCCTTGTCTGCGCAGCGATTACGGATATTCCCGGCGCCGAGGCCTCGCGTCTCGAAATGGAACGCAAAGGCCCCTCGTACACCGTGGACACGCTCCGCGCCGTTGCAAAAGCCTATCCGGGCGCGGATCTTTTCCTGATCGTCGGATATGACGCCCTGCTCGATTTGCCCAAATGGTACGACGCGGCGGGCATTCTGCGGCAGGCGCGGGTGCTGGCGGCCCGGCGGCCCGGCCCCATGCAAGATCCGCCGCCCATGCTCGAAGGACGCTACGAACTGCTTCCGTTCCAGGAAACCGGCGTGTCGTCCACCGAACTGCGCCAGCGGATTCGTAACGGCGCACCGCTGGAAGGATGGGTCCCGCCCGCCGTCGCCCGATTGATTGCCGAAAAGGAAATGTACCGTGATCTTCAGCCACTCACGTAGGGCGGACGAATACATCGAGGCGCTACGCCACCGTCTTTCAGACCGAACGTTGCGCCATTCCATCGGCGCCGCCGAATTGATGGCCACACTGGTGTCACACGTCGAAATTGGGCACGATGACGCCGTGACGGCGGGGCTGCTGCATGATCTGTGCAAGGGACTCGACGACGATGCCCTGCTGCAGAAAGCCGCGGACTACGCCATCCCCATTCGCGAAACGCAGCGCCGCAAGCCGGGGCTCCTGCACGGACCGGTCGCCGCGGAAGAAATCCGCCGCCTGTTCGGCGTCGAGGACGAATCCATCCGCGACGCCATCCGCTGGCATACGACGGGCCGGCCGGAATGGGGCCTTCTCGGTCTCGCGCTGTACGTGGCCGATTTCGCCGAAAAGACGCGGGATCACGCCGAGTCCGCCGAGGCTCGTGAACGGCTCGAAAAAAACGGTTTTCGCGACGCATTGCTTTTCGTCTCGAGGCGGAAACTCGACTATATTCGCCAAAAGCCCCATGTGGATCCGACGACTGAAGCCTTCCACGCATGGCTGGAAAAGGAATGGGCATGATCGCCGCATACGATCCCTTCGCCGACATCGCGCCCTATTACGACACCATCATGGAGCACGTCAATTACGGGCGCTGGTTTCACATCACCGAAACGTTATCCACGCTGCTGCCGGACGGATTCACGCATGTTGACGCGGCCTGTGGCACGGGAGTCTTGATCAAACGCCTGCGCGCAGCCGGGTGGCGCAGTTTTGGCGTTGACCTCTCGTTCGCCATGATTCGCGCCGGCAAGAAAGGCCCGCGCGCCCTGCCCGCCGCGGCGGCGGACCTTCGCGCGCTGCCCTTGCGCGGTAGCGCCGATTACGTGACGTGCCTTTTCGACAGCCTCAATTTTCTGCTGGAATACGAACACCTCGAACGCGCGTTCGGGCAGATTTATAACGCCCTCGCACCCCAGGGCCTCTTTTATTTTGACATCGTTACCGAACGCATGGTCAAGGACTATTTCGAAGGCCAGGAGTGGACTGAACAAAACGGGCGCTTTTCAACGACGTGGCGCAGCGCCTATTCGCGCAAGACCGCCGTCGTGGACACGCATATCCGCGTCAACACGGGCGCTTCCGGCACGGTGCGGGAACGCATTTACAATCAGGCCGACATCGAACGGGCGCTGCGCGCCGCGGGATTCCATATCCTGGGCGCGTTCGACGCCCACACCTGGCGCGCGCCGGGCCGCAAGAGCATTCGCCTTGATTTCGTGGCGGTCCGGGATCCGGGGCGATCGTTTCACAAAGGGTTCAACCGGCTCCTGCCGGAAATCCGAAACCGTCTCGCGGGCTGACAAAACCGCCGCATGCGCGATCAGACGCGAAACAACCGGATCTCGTTTGTATCGTTGGGCCGGGCGCATTCCGCATAGATGAACAACCGGCCGCCGGCCCGAAGCCAGTGCGAATAGCGCCAGGTATGGTTGCCGCCCGGCGTGCTGCTTTTCACCAGCGGTTCTTGCGGCGTCAGGTCAACGACATGGGACAGGTCGAGCGTATAGGCAAGGCCCGTCGCGATATTGTAGTTGGGATCGCGCCATTGCGCGTTCGACCCTTCGTAAACAAAAAGATATCCCACATCCATAGGCAATACGCAGGCCGGACGGGTGTAAAAATTATGCCAGCCGCCGTTGTCGAAAATGGGGTTGCGCGGATCGCCCGTCCATTTTTCGCCATCGCCGCTCGTGAAATGGTGGACCCGCTCGACGCGGTCAATGCCAATGGCGTACAGGTGCCAGCAACCTTCCGCCCATATCACAAAGGGATCCTTGAACCCCGGGCCAATCCCCGTGCCCCATGAAGCCGGCGCTTCGATGGCCACACGCGCGGCGCCCGGATCGAACCGAGCGGGATCCGCCGCATCGTCGAGACGGAGGATGTGCCAGCCGCCACCGGCCCGTGTGGCGCATAGATAGATCGTGAAAAGGCCCGTGCGCGGATCGCATACGATCGCCGGACGCTCGACCGAACACACGCCCAATGATTCGCGGCGAATCGCATGAACCGCCTCGAAACGGATACCGTCTTCACTGCGCAACAGTCGTACTTCGTAGCCGCGTTCACCGGGCGGGGACGATCCCTCGCGCATGCGGGCCGCGAGCCAGAACACCCCGTCCGATCCCACCGCCACCGAAGGGGCGCCCGCCCACCATTCGGGATCGTTGCGATCCGGTTCAAGAACGACATCATAAGCGTCGAAGGCCCGCCGCAAGCATTCGTACATGGCGCCAATCACTCCCTCTCCAATACGCGATAGTCCACGGTGCAATGGGCCGGTTTTTCGACGTACCGCGCCAGCATGAACAAGGTATCGCTCAACCGGTTCACGAATGCGAGAATCGCCGCGGCGTCGAAGTCCGGAATCGTTTCTTTGAGCCGCACCAGGTTCCGTTCGAGACGCCTGGCCAGCGTGCAGGCATGGTCGAATTGCGCGGCCAGCATCGTTCCGGGCGACACGATGAACGCCTGCGGCAACGGTGTTTTTTCCTCGATGCGCTGCTGAAATAGTTCGAGTTTGTCGAGGAACGCGCGCGATACGCGGCCTTTTTGGTATTCAGGATGCCGTTCATGCGGATCGCTGCATGCGCTGCCAATCAGGAAATAGACATGCAGCAGCCAGAACAGAAAATCAGCGATCGCGTGATCTTCGTCCGGACAATCTTCCAGCAGCCGAAGCCGCGCCATGGCCGTTTGCACGCGCAACTCGTCGAGCGATCCCACGCATTCCATGATCGGATGGCTCTTGGAATACCGTTCGCCGCCCAGTGTGCCGGTCTCACCCCTATCGCCCTGCTTCGTCGTCACCTGCGATTTCATGGTTTTCCTCCGATCCCGCCTGCAAATTCATCGAAAGGACCGGTAACGCCGAATTCCGATTCGGCACAAATATTGAAAACCCGGCCGGATCCAACGACAGAACCTTTGAACCGGGATTCGGCAATCGAAACCGGAGTCCTGTGCGCAAGCCGTGGACTTTGTGAATTTTGTGGACTTTGTGGACGAAGTGGACAAAAAACCGAACCCCTTCGGGTGAAGTCCACTTTGTCCACTTCGTCCAAAAGGTCCACTACGCCCAGAAGTAGAAACGCAAAACCCGATCTTGACGGCCGAATCCAAGTTGAAAAAAAGGCCGGCCACGTGGCGCAGACTGTCCAATCTGCGTAAAGGGGCTTGTCCCTGCAGATCGGCGCAGACTCGACAGTCTGCGCCACGGATTTCATCATTTATTCACAACCTCCAAGCGTTACGCTATTTCGACGGCTACCGGACAGTGATCCGATCCGGTTACGTCCTTCAGAATCGCGGCGCTTTTGACGCGCGGCAGGAAGTCCGCATCCACGCAATGATAGTCCAGCCGCCAGCCGATGTTTTTTTCGCGCGCCCGGCCCCGGTACGACCACCACGTGTAATGCCCCGGTTCCTTGCAAAAGTGGCGGAATGTGTCCACGTGGCCGGCGGACAGAAACGCATCCATGGCGGCGCGTTCTTCAGGCAAAAAGCCGGGGTTGTCCACATTTTCCTTGGGCCGCGCCAAATCCATTTCCGTGTGCGCGATATTGTAGTCGCCGCACACGATGACGTGCCGGCCCGCCCTTCGCAGCGCCACGCAACGATCCCGCAGCGATTCGCAGAACATGAGTTTGTACGCGATGCGGGCGCGTTCCGGCTGGCTGTTCGGGAAATACGCGTTTATCAGTATGAAATCCTTGAAATCGGCCAATTGGACCCGCCCTTCGCTGTCAATCGCCTCCATGCCGAACGGCGCCACCGTAACCGGCGGTTTTTTCGCGAAAAGGGCCGTGCCGCTGTAACCGGGTTTTCGGGCGGGATTCCAGTACAGCCGGTATCCCATCGCCTCGAACGCGCCGGTATCCAATTCCCCCGGCATCACGCGCGTTTCCTGCAGGCATAGGAGATCCGGGCGATCCGAGTCAATCCATCTGAGAAATCCGTTTCGTAACGCGGCGCGAAGCCCGTTGACGTTCCACGATACGATGCGCGTCATGATCCTTTTCCTTCGGCTGTTTTCAGAAACGAATATGAAACCGCTCACCGGTGTTTTCAATCTCGATGGCGACGGATCGCGTATCCACTCCGATCAAAACGGCGTTGGTGTCGGCAATGCGTTCGCCGATATGCACCGGCTGCAGGTTGATGATGGCCGAGGCGTATGGATGGGCGCGATTGGCCGGACGGACCATGTTGATGCGGATGTCGCCCAATCCGAGCCGTTCTTTGTCGCTTTCCCGCAACACGGGAAGCGTCATCAGATCCACCGGAATCGGATCGCGCCGGGGCGCGGCTTTCGCGGGTGATGGCGGTTCCGGCACGGCTTCAGCAGGAACGTCCCCGGCAGGGTGCGGTTCAAGGAGCATCGGATCAGGCTTCGGCGATTCCGGCGCCGGCGGCGCCGTGTTTTTCGCGACCCGTTTTTTGGGCAGATCCGGTATTTCCGGTTTCACAACGGACGCCGCCGCTTGCGCCGCGACCGGCAGTGCGGATGGAATGGCCGGCGGCGCGGTGGCCGGATCATCTATGACGGGCGTCGAAACCGGCGCGGAAGCGGGTGGCGGAGGCACCGGATGCGAGGCCGGTTCGACGTTAGGCGGCGCCGTGGGCACGGCGGCAACCGGTTGCGGCGGCAATACCGGCGGCGCCAAAATGACCGGGGCCGGCGCCGCAACCGGTCTTGCGAGAAGGACGGACAGGGTCACGGATATCCCGACCACCAGCGCCGTCAGCACTATGGCACCAACGGCCGCCAGCGCGGGCGTGATTCGCAATGACAGGCCGGAAGGCGCCGGCTGGCCGCCGAGCAAGTCCTGTTCGGCGGTCTCATGGCGAAAACCGGGATCGTCCGAACGATTGGCCTCGGACTTTTCCTGCTCGACCTTCTTGAGCGCATCCAGAATCGAACTCATGATTGCGATTCGCTCTTGGGCGCTTCGCCCTCCACGGGATTACGGGGAACCAGAGGCGGACTAGCGGTAACGGGTGGAGTGACTTCCCGGGGAATGTCCCCCTTCGGCGGACCCAGGCGATCATCCCTGGGCGGCGGTTCCAAGTTCTCGGCGGCCACCGGTGAGGCCGCTACGGGTGCGGGCGGTTCAGCCATGGTCGTCTCGGACGGCACCTGGACGTTTTCCTGTGCCGGCAAAGGCGTGGTTTCCGGCGCTTGCACAGCCGGTTGAGGCGTGATTTGCGCAACAGATTCCGGCGCGGCAACCGCGGATTCGGAATTACGCGGTTTTCGGGCTTCCCGTTTCACGGACGCCTTCTTTTCGTCGAGGGACGGCGTGGGTGAATCCGGCAACAGGCTCGAAAGAATCATCCGAACCTGCTTTCCCGCCATGCCGTCTATCATCAATCCCGCCTCGGCCTGTAGTTTGGCCACGGCGCGCGCGGTGCGATCGTCGTAACGGCCTTTGGCCGCTTCGGGCAAACGGCCCAACGCCCGCAGCGCCTCTTGAAGCCGCTCGACGTCCGGGCCTTCCATGTCCCGCTTCAATACACGCGCCGCCGGATCCGGATCGCGCCAGTAAACGGCGGCTTTGTTTGCGAATACGGAGGCGAGCGCGTCTTTCGTGACAACAGCCGCATCCGCATCGGTCGTGATATGCAACAATCCCCCGTCGGCGCGCATAAGGCCAATCCATGCCATCCCGTTGCCGGTTTCAATCTGAGCCAACGCGGGGAGTCCAATAGCGATCAGTTCTTCGACGGACGGCGCAAGCATTTCACACGAAAGGCCATTGGCCCGTGCAAAACCGGTTATGGAGACGTCCGAATCATCTCGCGGCTGATCGCCGACAACCGCCATATTCCAAGCCCGCATGATCGCCGACACCGCCTTGCCGCGGCTTTGCGCGGGGTTTATTTTTTTCAAGGCTTCCACCGGCATCGAAGCCGCTTCCGGACTTTCGGCCGGTTGGGGAGGCGGAGGCGCTTCGGCGGGCGCGACAGGCACAGGGACCGTCATAGGCGCGGCCTCGGCAGGGGCGGGCAGGGTTTTCGTCTCGGCCGCAATCCGATCGGCAACAAGCGGTTTGCCCTCCTGAACCGTGGCGCTGGCTTGTTTGATGGGTTCGGGAACAGGCGACGCTTGCAGCCAGCGCCAAACCGGCACAAACACCGCAATCAACACCAGAATGGCCGCGGTAGTCCCTACCCAGGCCGGATTCGGCAGGAACCGCCTTGCGGCGGCAAGCCAGGCGCCCTTGGACCGAATCGTTTCACCGCGGATTTCCCGGGCGGCGCGCCGCACGACCGAAGCCGAAATTTCGCGCGCCTCCCGCGTGTACCCGATCAGCAAGGCCCGATCGCAAATCGCGTTGATTACCCGCGGAGTCCCCCCGCTGAGCCGGTAGATCGCCCGCAAGGCGCCCTTGGTAAACTGGACTTTTTTCCGGCCGCCCGCCACATGAAGCCGGTAGGCAATGTATTGTATCGTCTCCTCCCGGTTCAGCGGCTTCAAGTGATAACGCGCCGTAATCCGCTGATTCAGTTGCCGCAATTCGTCCAACTGAAGATTCCGCGCGAGTTCCGGCTGGCCGATTAGAACGATTTGCAGGAGTTTCTGGGATTCCGTCTCCAGATTCGACAGCAACCGGATTTGTTCCAGCACCCCGGGCTTCAAATCCTGCGACTCGTCAATGACCAGCACGCAGTTCTTGCCGTGCGCGGCCCGGTCCAGCAGATAACCGTTCAATTCATCCACGAGGTCCTTGATTGATCCGGCGCGGCTTTCGATGCCGAAATCCTCATTGATCTTGCGCAGCAATTCTTCGGGCGAAAGATATGGATTGAAGATGAACGCCACTTCCGTGTCGGCGTCAAGTTGATTAAGCAGGCTTCGGCAAATCGTCGTCTTGCCTGTACCGATTTCCCCTGTGACCATCACGAAACCCGTCCGGTTGCGAATACCGAACATCAGATGCGCGAAGGCTTCCTTATGCTTTTCGCTCAGAAACAGATAACGGGGATCGGGCGTCAGGTTGAAGGGGCGTTCAGACAGCCCGTAAAACGCTTCATACATGCCGGTCCTCCACGCGGACGCATCCCGCGCCCCCGGGTAAACTCTTGACGGAAAAGCATATCACCTTGCGCCCGGCTTGTCAATGCAATCCGCAGCCGCATGCAATCCGCAGCCGCGTATTTGCATCGGGTGTGGCGGGGCGGGTAACATTGGGTCAAAGGCTGTGGCTCGCGATGAATATCCTGGGAATATCCGCTTTTTACCACGACAGCGCGGCATGTCTAGTCCGTGACGGCGATATCGTCGCCGCCGCGCAGGAAGAGCGTTTTTCGCGCAAGAAGCATGATCCGCGGTTTCCGGATCATGCCGCGGCATATTGTCTTCAGGAAGGCCGGATCGAAGCCAAGGACCTCGATTATGTCGTCTTTTACGATAAGCCGTTCCTCAAGTTCGAACGTTTGCTGAGCACCTATCTGGCCATCGCTCCAAAAGGCTTGGCCTCCTTCATCCAGCAGATGCCCGCATGGCTCAAGGAAAAGATCTTCATGCGGAACACCATTCGCGACCGGCTGGGATACGAAGGGAAAGTCCTTTTCGCGCAGCACCATCAGAGCCATGCCGCCGCCGCCTTCCTGCCCAGTCCCTACGAAGAAGCGGCGATCATCACGCTCGACGGCGTCGGTGAATGGGCCACGTCCACGTTTGGCGTTGGCCGGGGCAACCGTATCGAAATCCTCAAGGAAATCAAGTTCCCCCATTCGTTGGGCCTGCTGTATTCGGCGTTTACGTACTTCACGGGATTCAAGGTCAACAGCGGCGAATACAAACTGATGGGACTGGCGCCCTACGGCGAGCCGAAATACGTCAAGGAGATCCTGACGGAACTCGTTGACATCAAGGAAGACGGATCGTTCCGCCTGAACATGGATTATTTCGACTATTGCGCCGGATTGCGTATGACCAATGAGAAATTCGACCGGCTTTTCGGCGGTCCCCGGCGCGCGCCCGAAACGAAATTGACACAACGCGAAATGGACATCGCCCGATCGATCCAGATTGTGACCGAGGAAATCATCCTGCGCATCGGGCGGCACGTCCACAAGACAACGGGCATGCGCAACGTGTGCCTGGCCGGCGGCGTCGCGCTCAATTGCGTCGCGAACGGCCGCCTGTTGCGCGAAGGGCCGTTCGACGACGTTTGGATTCAGCCGTCGGCGGGCGATGCGGGCAACGCGCTCGGATGCGCCCTGTTCGCGTGGCATCAACTGCTGGACCATCCGCGATCACCCGACAGCCGCCGTCAAAAAGCGACGTATCTCGGCCCGGCCTTCTCGGACGAGGAGATTCTGTCCTATCTCGAATCCGAAGGCATCCCCTTCACGCGCTTCGGTTCGGACGAGGAACTTTGCCAACATGTGGCTCGGCTGATCGCCACCGAAAACGTCGTGGGCTGGTTTCAGGGACGCATGGAATTCGGGCCGCGCGCCTTGGGCGCGAGGAGCATCCTTGGCGACCCCCGTTCGCGCGAGATGCAATCAGTGTTGAACCTTAAAATCAAGTTCCGCGAATCGTTCCGGCCCTTTGCGCCGACGGTCTTGGCCGAATACGTGTCGGACTGTTTTGAACTGGATCGCGAAAGCCCGTACATGTTGCTCGTGGCGCCGGTACGGAAAGATCGTCTGCGCGCCTTGACACCGGAAGAAGAAGAGGCCAAAGGATTTTCCAAACTCAAAGTCATCCGGTCCGACATGCCGGCCATCACGCACGTGGACAACTCGGCGCGCATCCAAACCGTGGACAAACGCGACAACCCGGTTTACCATCGTCTCATCGAGTGCTTCAAGGAACAGACGGGCTGTCCCGTCATCATCAACACGTCCTACAATGTCCGCGGCGAACCGATCGTATGCTCGCCCCACGAGGCGTTTACGTGCTTCATGCGCACGCGGATGGATTACCTCGTCATGGGCCATTTCCTGCTCGACAAGATCCAGCAGAAACCTTGGCAGGACGACGATAAATGGAAAGAGGAATTCGAGCTGGATTAGCGATATGAAACTTGACACCTCCAGCAGAACGGAGCAGCGCAAGTTCGGCATCGTGATGGCCGCCGCCATTGCGATTTTGGGCCTGATCCGCTGGGCGATCCACGGCTTCGCCTTCGTTCCAACGTATTTTTTCAGCGTGGCGGCGGTGTTTCTGGCGCTGGGTCTGGTGGCCCCGCCGGTCTTGCGCCCGGTCCTGATAGTCTGGATGAAGTTCGCCGAGGCGTTGAACTGGCTGATAACGCGCATCCTGTTGACGCTTGCGTTCTTCATTTTGATTGTTCCTGTGCGTGCGATCATGAGAATCATGGGCCATGACCCGCTGAATCGCGCGTGGGATCCCACAGCGGCGACGTATTGGGAAGATGCGGAAGATCAACCGAAAGAATTTGAGCGGTACCTCGATCAGTTCTAAAATAGGCTGGTGAATCCGGAGATGAGGTTGAATCCATGGGAATGCTGAAAGAGATTTGGGCGTTTTTGCGGGTACGGAAAAAGTTTTGGCTTGCGCCGATCATCATCGCGCTGTTGTTGCTGGGCGTGTTGATCGTTTTCGCAGGCCAGGCGGGCGTGGTTTCTCCGTTCGTCTACATGCTCTAGGCCGCCCGCGCGCCACTATAGGTTTCCACGGCGATGGAACGCGGCTGGCCGCGTTCGGAAGGATTGTTGATTATGGTACCGCTCGAATTGGTCGGCATTAGCCAGCAGGACGAGGAGTCGCTACCGATTGTCCTGCTGCGCAACGACGACCGGATACTGCCCATCGTCGTAGGACCCGCCGAAGCCAGCGCGATCCAGATCGTCCTGCTCGGCCAGACGCCGGCGCGTCCCCTGACGCATGATCTCATCTGCAATCTCCTGGCCGGATTGCGTGGCCACTTGCAATCCGTGACTATCTACAAACTCGAAAACGACATCTTCTTTGCCCACCTCAATATCGAGCAACGGTCCGCCGCGGGACAGGTCGAACAGGTCTTGCGCGTGGATACGCGGCCCAGCGACGGTATCGCCGTTGCCGTGCGCATGCAGTGCCCCATCTTTGCCTCCGAAGAGGTGATGGACGTGGCGGCACGCCGAAATGTGTCCATTCTCGAAGAGGGCGAAGGCGAGGACGAAGAAGGCGAAGGCGGCGAGGATTCGGGCGCACCCGATTTCGATCGGTGAATTCGCCGCTATCTCACTTGCGAGAGTAATCGCCGCAGATTGCCGCCGCCGATGGCGGCTTTGGCGTCGCCCGGGATTCCCGCCGCATCTACCGCATGGCGCGATGCGCCCGCACAGAAGAACGGCATCCGCGACCCAAACAATAACCGTTCCGGCCCAAATCGTTCGTACACGTCCTGAATCCCGCAGTGCTGTTCAAGGCCCGACGTTTCGACGTAAAGATGTCTGTATGCCTTCAATCGCGGATACAAATCCCGGTTGATGCGATACGTCACGTTCAGGACAACAAGCCGCAAATCGCAATGTCGTTCCAAAAGGGCGTCCATGTTTTCCCAGGTTATCGATCCCTGTTCGATAAACAGCGGATACCGGTGTTGCTCAATCCAGGCGAACAATTCGCCGCAGACGACCGGCGCCAGACTGTACTGGTGCGCGCCCGCTTCCGGCGCCATGCGCACCGCGCGGACATTCGCCGCGAACATCTGATCGGCCAGCGACTCAAGCGGCGGCAACTCGTCCGTATGCGGCGGCAACAGCATCCAACAGGGATGCAGCCGTTCCGATTGTGCGCATGCCTCGATCACGAGTGCGTTTCCCCGCGCCGGCGAATTCCGCCGCGCCATCGCATGATACACCAAGGACTCCGCGATGCCATACCGCTCCATCTCCGCCAGCAGTTTCGGCGCATCGAGGATGCCGCCTGGCATCGGCGGCTTCACCTTGCCCAATGTCACGTTGCAGTCGAAGAAAGGCTGGGGGTTCGAGGTTGAAGGCTGAAGGTTGAAGGCTGAGGTGCGGCTACTATCGGGTTCCGTTGCGTTCATTGCGCAGCCTTTCATCCTGGATTCGGCAGTCAAGATCGGATTCTACGTGCTATCCTCTGGATGTCGTGGACCTTGTGGACGAAATGGACAAGAAAATCAATCCCCTTGCGGGTGAAGTCCACTAGGTCCACAATGTCCATCTCGTCCATGGTTTGGTCGAAAGAGCCGCGTTCAACTGCCGATTTTAGGTTCAAGGGTTTCAGTACCTTACAATGTGGTTTCTATCAACAACTACAAGAAGTTTTTGGGCAACTTACACAACCAATTGAAGCACAATGATTTGTCGAGTGCGAATACCGCGGAGTTCTTGCCTCGATTACGATTACGATGACGAATACAAGCACGAAAAGAGACTGGGTTGTGGGCAGAGCCCACATTGGGTATTTTTCCATAATAACCGAAGTCTGGGGATCCCAACACGGCAACCAAACAATTTCTGTAATTCAGTTTTCCGCCTTCCGCCTTCAGTCTCCAGCCTTCCGCCTAACTTCCTTTATGCTGGACACCAGATACTCAAGCGCCTCCGGCGTCTGGCGCGGATGCAGCGGCAATGTGACGAGTCGCGCGGCAGCGGCTTCGGCGACGGGGTACAGGCCGCGGGTGAATCCGCGCTTTTGGAAGGCCTGTGTCCAATTGAGCGGGTTGTAGTGCGTGCCGACTTTGATGCCGTATTCATTCAACATTGTGAGAATGAAATCATCCTTGTCCATGCCGAACGCGGCAGCGTCAATCTGGACCGGGTAAAGATGAAAGACATGCTTGCATTCCGGTTTGACCGCGGGTAGCGTAAGGCCGGGCACATCGCCCAGATGTTCGGTGAGATAGGCGGCGTTCTGGATGCGGCGGGCGTTGAGTTCGTCGAGTTTTCTGAGTTGTATGCGTCCAACCGTCGCCTGGATGTCGGTCATGCGGAAGTTGTATCCACAGTCATCGAAATCCTGCCACCAGAATCGTTTGCCCATCGGGAACTTCGTCTCGTCAATCGAACAGTACTTTGTGCTCTTGCCGTACACGCGCGCGCAATGCGAGCGGTATAACGCCATGCGTTCGAACAGGGCCGGGTCATTGGTCAGAATCATTCCGCCCTCGCCGAGCGTCGAGATGTTCTTCTGCTCGTGGAAACTGAAACAGCCCGTCGCGCCCATCGAACCGGCGACGCGATCCTTGTAGCGCGCGCCGAGCGCGTGGCAGGCGTCTTCGACGACAGCGAATCCGTGTTCGTTCGCCAGCGCCAGAATGGCATCCATATCGGCGCATTGTCCGTAGAGATGCACGGGCAGAACGGCCTTGGTGTTCGGCGTGATCGCTTCGGCCAGGCGGTTCGGGTCGAGGTTGTACGTCGCGGGATCGATATCAACAAAATCCACCTCGGCGCCGAGCGTTGTCGCCGCCGCCGCCGTCGCGATCCACGTGAGCGGTGTCGTAATGACACGGTCGCCCGGTTTGATGTCGAGCGCGACCAGCGACAGAAACAGGGCGGCGGTTCCATTCGAGCAACACCGCGCGTGTTTCACTCCGCAGTAGTCCGCGAACTCGCGCTCGAACGCGATACACTCGTCGCCGCTCGTGGGCGCGTTCTTGCTGAGCACGTGCAGCATCGCTTCGGCTTCTTCCGGACCGTATTCGCTCCCGAACTTGATTTCCAGATCGTGCTTGATTGCCATCTACTTCGCCTTTCTTTGTGATAGGACCAGCGCAAGACCATCCCCGACACCGAGCATGGGCGTACGCAGGAGCGATCTTGCCTTTCGATTACACAGCGACGCATCCAGTGGGCGCGGCGCGCGATCCGGAATCCAATCGGGATTGCGCGCGACAATCCGATCCGGCGGGTAACCCAGTTGGATGGCGATGCGCCGCACCATTTCATGACGGTTGAGGATATCATTTCCCGCGAGATGGATGTAGCCGCTGAAATCGGTTTCCGCAAGTTCAAGGAGCGCCCGCGCCAGCGTAACGATATCAATCGTGCTGCGGATTTCGTTGTCCGGCACATACAGCGTCTCGCCGGCTTCAAGGGACGGGATCATCCGCGACAGAAATGAATTGCCCGCCCCCAGCATCGGCAACCCCATCACGACCGATGGCCTCGCAACCACCCAATTCCCAGGCATGGAAGCCACTATCCGTTCCGCTTCCACTTTCGTTTTCGCATACACATTCAGCGGACCCGGGGGATCTTCCTCCGTGTAACAGCCCTTCTCACCGTCGAAGACATTATCCGTCGAAATGTAAACCATGCGCGCGCCGCGCCGCGCGCACCATTCCGCGAGTCTTTGCGTGACTTCCACGTTGATCCGCCGCGCCTCGCGGGGATTCGCCTCGCAGTAATCAATATTGGCGATTGCCGCCGCATGCACGATCGTTTCCGGCCGCGTCTCGTCCAGCAGGGCATCCAGGCGCCGGCCGCCGGTCAGGTCCAATGTGTGCCAGACGAGTCCGTCGCGCCGCACAAGGGGTTTTCCGCGCGAGACCGCATGGAGTTCCCAGTCGTTGCCGGCCTGATGCACGATCGCGCCGCCCACGAATCCCCCGCAGCCCGTGACCAGCAATCGCCTGCGAGCCATGATCCATCTCCTGTCAACGGGCGGACGGCCGCGCATCCGCCTCTCCGGCAGCATCGCGGATGAGCGCCGCTTGTCCGGCTTCGGGTTGCGGCACAATACGGCCGGATCGCAGATGAATGGTGCGGCAGGCATACTGGGCCGCGCGCGCGTCGTGGGTAACCAGCAGGGCCGTCCCGCCCTCTTGCGCGAATTCGGCGAGATGGGCAAGGACGATACCGGCGTTTTCAGCGTCCAGATTGCCCGTGGGTTCGTCGGCCAGAAGGACTCTGGGATTGTTCATCAGGGCCCGCGCAAGGGCCACGCGCTGGCGTTCGCCGGTGCTCAATTCAGCGGGAACGTGCCGGGCGCGCTGCGACAACTGGAAACGGTCCATCAACGAGCGCGCACGCGCGCGAGCATTCCCGGCCGGCAATGCCATCGAGGGGACCCGAATGTTTTCCTCGACGCTGAGATAGGGCACGAGGTGAAATTGCTGGAATACAAAACCGATGGTTTCCGCGCGAAACCGGGCGCGGTCTTCCGGCGAAAGCGAATAGGGATCGCGGCCGTTGACGACGACCCTTCCGGACGTCGGCGCAAGCAATCCCCCCGCGGCAAGCAAGAGCGTGGTCTTGCCGCATCCGCTGGGGCCTTGAACGGCGACAAACTCGCCCGCATGGGCCTGAAGCGAAACGCCATCGAGGGCGGTTACCGCGTTGCCGCGGCCCGTATACATTTTGGATACCCGATCAAGTTGTATCATGGATGGTCGCCGGAAGACCCGTTCCCGTCTTTTTTCATGGCTTTCCTCGCCGGTGATTTGGACAAGGAAGATTCCTTTTCTGTCTTCTGTATCCGCGTCAATCTATGTCATTTGCAAACCACATGGCCGTGCGCCTTACCGGCGCCGCTCCGAAGGTTGTTTCTGACCGTAATAGGCGCCCGGCCCGTGCTTGCGTAAAAAATGCTTGTCAAGCAGATACGCCGGAATGGGCGGCTGTTTGGGCGATATCACCAGCGTGTCGAGCGCCATGCGCGCCAGTTCTTCGAGGATACAAGCGTTTTCAACGGCGCGTTCGACGGATGTTCCCCACGCGAAAGGACCGTGGCCGGCAGCCAACACGGCCGGGAATCGCATCGGATCGATCGTCTCGAACCGGCGCACGATGACTTCGCCGATGTGGCGCTCATAGTCTTCCGCAACCTCTTCTTCCGTAAGCGGATCGGCCACCGGGATCGCTCCGTGCGCGAAATCGGCATGGGTCGTGCCGAGGCAAGGAATCGGGCGGCCCGCCTGCGCCCAGCACGTCGCATAGTGCGAATGCGTATGCACGATTCCGCCTACTTCCGGCCACGCGCGGTACAGGGCCAAATGCGACGGCGTATCCACGGACGGCTTCCGATCGCCTTCGATGACGCGCCCATCGAGATTGACCACGGCCATGTCTTTGGGGCGCATCGTTTCATAGGACACGCCGCTCGGCTTGATGACGACAAGGCCGCGCCCGCGATCGATCGCGCTGGCGTTGCCCCACGTCAACAGCACCAGTCCCTTGCGGACCAGTTCGAGATTGGCCGCGCAGACAGATTTTTTCAGCGATTCAAGCACTTGGTAACCTCGCATTCATTCCGTCCATTACGCCCTTTTTCATCCGAGTATCGGCCGCAAGGCATCCTCATTTTCAACGATCCACGCATGGATGTCCTCGAAAATTTGCACGACGCTTCGCGCGGGCCGCCAGCCCGTGGCCTGATGGATGCGCGTGTTGTCGGTGATGTAGATGCGGATGTCCGCGGGCCGGTTGTCCGGTTCGTGGCCTATCGGGATGGTCTTGCCCGCAATCTGCCGGCAAAGCGCCGTCATTTCACACAGCGAGGCGCTGACATCCACTCCGCCCCCGACGTTGAAGATACGCCCATCGAGCGTGTCGAGATGGCGGATTTCGTAATCCACGAGTTCGAGCAGATCGTCAATGTGGAGCATGTCGCGGACCTGCTTGCCGGCGCCGCCGAATCCGATGTACTTGAGCGCGCCGCCATAGACGTGGCGCGCCATCCAGAGGACAACGACGCCCTGATCGGTCTTACCCATCTGCCACGGACCGGTCAGCACTCCGCAGCGGTTGACCACCGCCCGAAGCCCGTACATGTCCACATACTCCTGCAACACCAGTTCGGAACACAGTTTCGTCGCGCCGTACATCGATCGCGGCCCGTCCAGCGGGAAGTCTTCCGCGATGCCGCGCGCGGACGCGCCCGCGAGGCTTTGGCATTCGTCCAGATCGAACCGCGTTTCGCTTTCCCGGTACCGCAAGGCGTTGACGGCGCCGTGCGGATAGACCCGGCTTGTCGAAAGAAAGATCACGGCCGCGCCGTGCCGGCGCGCCAATTCGAGACAGTTGATCGTGCCGGAGAGGTTCGTGTTGATCACGTAGCGCGGCGAACCGCCGAAACCGGCCAGCACCGACGGTTCCGCGCTGCATTCCAGAATCAAATCAACCGGCCCCACGGCTTCAAGATCCTCGGTATTGCGGATGTCGCCATGGGCAAACTCGATCCCGTTGTCGCGCAACCGGTTCAAATTCAACTCGGAACCGCGCCGTTTGAGATTGTCCAGCGCGACAATGCGCACGCCCTCCATCCGTTCGCGCAAACCCATTGCCAGCCGCGAACCGACGAAACCCGCACCGCCGGTAACCAGAATGTTCTTCATGTCCTCTCCTCATCCACCTCGTTTACCTCTACCTCGTCCATTCCGCAATCGCTCATCCGGCCTCGGCAATCGCCTTCAGCGCGCATTCATGCAAATAACCATTCGAAGCCACGACGCCCCGGTTGCGCGCGAGGGTCCGGCCTGTCGAAAAATCGAGCGGGCGTCCGTCCAAGTCGCTTACGCGCCCGCCCGCCTCTTCCGTGACGATCATCCCAGCCGCCTGATCCCAGATTTTTTCCTTGTAGTCCGGCATGTTGGGCGACAGCATCCGCAGGAGCAGTTCGGCGTGGCCGGCGGCCAGCACGGCGTACTTGGCCTGGCTGTCCATAAGCACGGGCGGCGCCTGCATGCCCATTGCGGATCGTAGTGTTTCGATCTTGCCCGCATCCGTGTGCCCGGCCTCGTGCGACCGCAACAACCGCGCGGATACCGCTTCCATGCAGTTCGACACACGCAACGGTTCATAAGATACGCCGTCCGAAAGGGCCGTGCGCCATGTCCCTTGCCCGCGCCGCGCCGCAATGATGGCCCCTCCGCCGGCTGCCGGAGCGCAATCCGGGCTTAGATTCGGGCATCCCAGCACGCCCAGTTCAACGCGCCCATCCTCGACCAGCGCCAGCGCCACCGCGTATTGCCCGCCGCGTAGGTATCCCTTTGTCCCGTCAATCGGATCGAGCAGCCAGAATCGCCCCGCCGGATCGAAATCGCCGCGATCAATCCAATGGCAGACCTTGCCGGTATCCGCGTCCGGCACGGATTCACGCACGAAGCGCGTCACGGTATCCAGCATCGGATCGTTCCCGCGCAGGTCCGCCGAACGCTCCTCCGCCACCAACGGATCGCCGGGAAAAACCGCTTCGAGCGCCTGCGCCACGAGCGCCTGGATTGCATAGTCCGCCACGGTAGTCGGCGACAGATCGCTCTTGGTCAGGTTCATCATCTTCATGCCCGATTGGATGCGCGGCGCCAATGCGGCCGCCTCCCGAACCACGCGAATCGCAAATGCCATCTCCGGGGCAGAAACGTTCAAAGCCATTGCGTTTTCTTGCTCCTTCACGATCATGATAGCAGAAAAGGGATCGCCGCCGTTTTTTGTCTGCGACCGGCATCGTAATGGAAATTGCCATGCTTTCACATGGCGGGTATCATGCCACGGCGATTCTGTGCGGTGACACAACATCCGGGATTTTTGTGTGAAACGTCCAATGGCATGGGTGGCGGTGGCTTTTGTGGCGGGCATGGGCGCCGCCGGCGCCGGCGCGATTCCCGGATGGCGAATTCCGCTGGGCGCGACGTTTGGCGGATTGGCTGTGGCATGGCTGTTTTCCGATCGCTTCGCAAGCCGGTACATCAGCGTCTTGACAACTTCGTTCGCGGCCGGCGCGCTGCTTTGGAATGCACGGCATACGGGAGACATCGGCGATCCGCTCAGCCGTTATGCCGCGGCGCATCCGCAACAGGAGGAGTGGACCCTCGAAGGCGTGGTTCGGCTGGCCGGCCTGGAAGACAGCCAGCCCGGCCGTCGGCAATTCGTGCTCGATGTGGACGTCACGATCGCAGGCGGGCAAACACGGGCATTGCGCGGTTCGACGGTGGTGTATCAATTCAAACCCGACGGCGATCCTGTTTACGCCACGCAACGGATTCGGGCAACGGGAACACTTGCGCTGGCCATGGGGCGTGTCAATCCCGGAGTGAAAGGGTACGAAAGTTACCTGCGATCGAAAGACATCCACAGCGCGCTGACCGTCCGCGAACGCGATGGCGTCGAAGCCTTGTCCTCGGGTTGCCGATGGTCGCCGGCGTATTGGGCATCCGTGATACGCCGGATTCAGGCCGATCGTATGGATCGCTTCGTACCGCCCCATGCGCTTGGTTTCGCGAACGCCCTTTGGCTCGGCTACCGGGGGCGCATCCCCGAAACGGAGTATCAGTCCTTCGTCGAATCGGGCACAGTCCACCTCCTGTCCGTATCGGGCATACACATGGCCATGCTGTTTTGGACGGTTTCGATGCTGGGCGGATTATTCACGCGATCCCGGCGCAAGCAGGCGTTGATAGGGTTAGCGACCATCGTTCTATTCACGCTGATGACCGGATTGCGCGCGGGCACGCTGCGCGCGGCGCTGATGATCGCCGTTTACTTGCTGGCAGACCTCCTGAATCGCGATCGGGACGCCAGAACAGCGCTGGCCGTCTCGGCGATCCTCTTGCTCGGATGGGATCCCCGATTGCTTTACGACACCGGCTTTCAATTGTCCTTCCTCAGTGTGGCCTCGCTGCTCTTGTTTACGGAACCGATCGTTACCGTCGGCCAGCGGGCCGCCGGGTGGCTCCAGGGGCCGCGGATGCCGTTCGGAATAGATTCGGGCCGGATGACGGGCGGACGGGCGATCGTCGCCTACTTGCGCGCTTTACCCTGGCCGGATACATGGCGATGGAACGCGCAAGGCCTTTGGCGGCGCGCCCGGGATCTCGTTGCCGCCTCCATTGCGGTGCAGATTCTGGCATGGCCGGTTGTCATTGATTCGTTTCACGTCGCGCCGCTTGTGGCTCCGCTTGCCAATCTTTTTGTCATTCCCCTCGCGACGGCGGCCTTGTGGCTTTGTCTGATTACGCAGGCGGCCGGTTTGTTTTCCGAAGGGATTGCGCAAATCTTCGGCCATGCGCTGGGTCCGATCGTCTGGAGTATTCAGGCGGTGGCGCATTGGGCGGCGAGGCCGTCGTGGGCGCACCCGATGCTGACCACCCCCACCATGGCGGCGATGGCGTGTTATTGGGGCGCGGCCCTGTTGTGGGCGGCGCACATCGAAACCCCGTCCCGATGGAAACGGCTCGCGCCCGCCGCCGCGCTGTCCGTGGCCTGCCTCGCATGCTGGACCCCGTGGCGGCAGGACCCCGTGGCCGTGTTTCTCGACGTGGGCCACGGCGATTGCACGTTCGTGCGATGGGCGGATGGCCGGACATTGCTGGTGGATGGCGGCGACCGGATCGGCGGACAGGATCACGGCCGGAACACCGTCGCTCCGTTTCTGTGGTGTAATCACGCCACTCGTCTCGATTGCATCGCCTTGTCGCATCCGGACCGGGATCACATCGGTGGATTGCTTTATCTGATCGAACGATTCGACGTGGGTATGTTGATCCTGGGTCCCCATGCGCCGGATCGCCCGCTTGAACACGAGTTGATCCAGGCGTGCAACCGGAAAAACGTGATCGTTCGGCGTATGCGCGCCGGCGAGAAACTCGTTCTCGGCGCCATGCAGGCCGAAGCGCTGCACCCCCCGGACGGCGATTTCAGTTCGGATGTGAACGATGCCTCGCTCGTGCTGCGTCTGTATTGGAACGGCATACGGATCCTCCTGCCCGGCGATATCGAAACGCCGGCCGAGGCGAGACTGGCCCGGGAGGACTGCGCAGCGGACGTGCTCAAGGTTCCGCATCACGGTTCGCGAACGTCGAGTTCGAGTGCGTTGTTGCAGGCGATCCGGCCTGCCGCCGCCGTCATTTCAACCGGCGGTGAACACGGCCGCGAACACGTGGATCCCGGCGTGGTCGAAAATTATCGCCGGGCAGGTATTCCCCTCTGGCGGACCGATTGGCACGGCGGCATTGTCCTGCGCGCGCAAAACGGCGCCGTTCAGGCCTCCGGGGAACGCATCCGGCGTGGATACCCGTGTCCCTCGGCCCCGGACAATGCGCCCCTCCACCCGACGCCGGGCAAACGTAACTAATGGCCCGAAAGACAATGATGCCCGATGGTAAAGTGCGGCGATCCTTCAGTGTGCTTACGCCATTCCGAAAAGGCGCCCGGCGGCCACTCCGTTCGTGCTCGTGATCCTAATCGAGATTTCTTCGATTGCGATGACGAGCACGGGCAAGAGCACGATGGGTGCGGACGCGGGAAATAGATGTCGTTTGACGGGCTTGGTGGTTTGCCTGGAATGTTTGATCCGTCTGCCTTGTCCCCGCCCGCAAGCCGCCTACTCGTAACTCTTGCGAAGCGTGGTGGTGAGGATGCCGAGAGCCTCGCGATATTTGGTCACCGTGCGCCGGGCAATGTTGAGTCCTTGTTTGCGGAGCATGTCGGCGATTTTCTGATCGCTGAGGGGACGGGTCTTGTCTTCCTCGTCAATGATTTTCTTGATGATGCTCTGTACGCTCTTGGACGATTGCGACTCGCCGGAATCGCGCCGCAATCCCGGCGAAAAGAAATACTTCATTTCAAAAAGCCCCTGCGGCGTTTGCATGTATTTTCCGCGGGTGGCGCGGCTGACGGTCGCCTCGTGAACGCCGACGGTATCGGCGATTTCCTGCAATGTCAGCGGCTTGATGAATTCCGGTCCTTTTTCGAGAAATTCTTCCTGCACGTCCACGATCGCGCGCGCGATGCGCACGATGGTGTTTTGGCGTTGTTCGATATTGCGGAGAAGCCATTTGGCCGACTCGACTTTTTCGCGCAGATATTGCTTGCCTTGCCGGTCCATTTTGGCGTTGCTCGCCATCTGGCGGTATTCGGGGCTGATACGCAGGCCGGGCAGACGGTCGTCGCCCGGATACACGACGAACGCCCCGTCCACTTTCTCGACGATGACGTCCGGTATCACGTATTGCGGCGGATCGCCGGTATATTCGGAGCCGGGCCATGGATTGAGTTTCGCCAGCATGGCCTTGAGTTCCTCGACCCGCTCGGTCGTTACGCCCATCGCCTTGGCGATCTTCGGGATTTGCCGCCGTTCGAGTTCTTCGAGGTGAAACTCGACCAGTTCGCGCAGTTGCGGCTCGTCGGGATATTCGACGGCAATCTGAATCAGCAGGCACTCGACGATATCGCGGGCGCCCACGCCGATGGGTTCAAACTGCTGCACGAGACGCAGCGCCTCTTCGGCCTGTTCCACGGTTACGCCGGTTTCCGCGGCAATTTCTTCGAGCGAACCCTTGAAATACCCGCGATCGTCTATCTCGCCGATGATGCATTCACCGATACGTAGCGTGGTTTCATCATCGGCGGCCATGCGCAACTGCGTCAGCAAGCGCGAACTGAACGACTCCTCCCTTGTAATCGAATCCTGATAATACTGGCGGCGTTCGTCGAGGTCGGGATTCCGGCTGAGATCCTGTCCTTCCTGGCGCCGGGCGTCGTATTCCCAATCGCTCGCATAAGCATCGAGATCGAACGCTTCTTCGAATTCGTCGGTCGCATCCGTGGACGCGGCGGGCGGCGCGGGTTCCGGAACAGGCTCGCGCTCAACGAGTTCCAGCACGGGGTTGGCTTCGAGTTCCTGCTGGATCTGCTGTTCAAGTTCCGCCGCGGACAACTGCAGGATCTGGATGGCTTGCTGCATCTTCTGGGTCAGCATGATATGCTGTCCCAGCGTCTGCTTCTGCCGCTGATCCAAGCGGTGCTCCATGCTCATCATGAACGAAAAAACTCCTTGTATGCGCGAAGTGCATTATAGCCCCCAAGGCCGAAATCAGTCAATGAAACCCGGAACTTTTTTCGCCGGTTTTTGTGTTTCCCAACGGGTTGAATGTCCCGCGGATGGCTCCTATAATCGCGGCGCATGGCGGCGGGCCGAAGGAGCGCGAGGATGCAACTGAACTGGGTGGATTGGCTGCTGATCGGCGGGTATTGCCTTTTCTCGTTCTTGATAGGTGTTTACTACACGCGCCGGGCCGGCCAAAGCGTGGATGAATACTTCCTCGGCGGACGCCGGATGGCATGGTGGCTGGCGGGCACCTCGATGGTCGCGACGACGTTCGCCGCCGATACCCCGCTGGCCGTGTCGAAACTGGCCCGCGTGGAGGGCATCTACGCCAACTGGTTCTGGTGGAGCGTGCTGCTGGGCGGCATGATGTGCGTGTTTTTTTTCGCGCACCTGTGGCAGCGGGCGGGCGTGCTGACGGACGTCGAGTTCATCGAACTGCGGTACGAGGGAAAGAGCGCGGCGATCTTGCGCGGATTCATGGCGGTATACGGCGGGATCCTGCAAAACGCGATTATCATGGGCTGGGTGATTCTCGCCATGAGCAAAATCTGCGACGTAATGCTCGGCTGGGACAAACTGACCTCGATCGCGATCATGATGACGATCATGGTGTTCTACACGATGCTGTCGGGTTACTGGGGCGTGGTGATGACCGACTTCTTCCAGTTCGGCATGGCCATGACGGGTTCCTTCGCGCTGGCCGTCATGGTGGTGTGGCACATGGGCGGCATTGGCGGCATGATCGAGCAAATCCAGGCCGCGCCGCATTTCGATCCGAAAGTGTTCGATTTCGTGCCGAATTTCGCGACGGCGACGAAACTGGCCCTGCTGACGTTTGTCGTGCAACTCTCGGTCCAGTGGTGGGGCGCGGGCCAGGGGGGCGGCTACATCGCGCAGCGCCTTTTTTCGACGCCCACGGAACGTGACGCGGCATTGTCGGCGCTGTGGTTCAATTTCGCGCATTATGTGCTGCGTCCGTGGCCGTGGATTATCGTCGGTCTTGCCTCGCTCGTATACTTCCCAGACTTGTCCGCGGCCGACGCCGAGCGGGCCTACCCGCTGATGATCGCGAAATTCCTGCCGATGGGCCTGCGCGGCCTGATGGTCGCGTCGCTGATGGCGGCGTTCATGAGCACGATGGAAACGCAGCTCAATTGGGGCGCGTCGTATCTCATCAATGATCTGTACCGGCGGTTCATGGTGCGCGAGGCGTCCGAACGGCACTACGTGGCGGCGTCCCGGCTGGCCGTGCTTTTCCTGGCCGCGCTTGGCTGTATCGCGGCGTGGCAGGCCGAAACGATTACCGGCGCGTGGATTTACCTTGCAACGTTGACGGCCGGCGCGGGCATGGTGGGCTTGCTCCGGTGGTACTGGTGGCGCGTCAACGCGTGGTCCGAAATCAGCGCGCTGACCGGATCGTTTATCATCGCCAACGGCAACCTATGGGCGAAAATCCTTGACCGGTTCGGTCTGGTGCCCTCCGGGTGGATGGATACGATTATCTGGCTCTACGGCAGCGAAGCCTATGCCGTGCGGCTATTGATCATCGTCGTGTCCTGCGCCGCGATTTGGCTCGGCGTAACCTATCTGACCGGCCCGGTGGGCGCATCGCATCTCGAAATTTTCTTCCGGCGCGTGCGCCCCGGCGGCTGGTGGGGTCCCATCGCGCGCAAATGCCCCGAAGTCCAACGCGACCGCGCGCGCCGTGCGTGGTCCGGCTGGTTGGCCGGCGTGGCCTGCATCTACACGGGCCTTTTTGGCATCGGTTACCTCTGTCTGGCGAAAACGCGGCCCGGCATGGCTCTGCTGGCCGTGTCGGCCCTGACCGGCTGGTGGATGGTCCGGCAGGCCTCCGCTATCGGCCGTGAACGGCATGTCCGCCTGGCCGGTCTTGTCGAAAGCGGGGTATCTTCAGCAACGCCGGACCAAAAAGACGGTTGACAAAAGAACGGATCTAGCAGTAGGATACGGCTGCCTGGCGGAAGGACGGCGAATCCGGAGCATGGCTGTGGAATCCGGGCGCTGCGCGGGCCTGTTGAATGAAGGAGATCGCCAAGTTGACTGACCATTGCGCAAGGACAAGCCGCACGTGTGGTTTTACCTTGCTGGAAATTCTCGTGGCCATCGTCGTGATGGGCACGGGCATTACGGTCTTTGTCTCCCTATTCGGTTCCAGCCTTGCCCTTGCCCAGTCAAACCGCCATCAAACCGTTGCGATGCAGTTGGCCGATGAATGCCTGCATGCCGTTATGAATTCCCCCGAACGCTATGAGTGGCGGTTGGACAGCGCCGATCCCGGCGCATTGACACCCGTTACGCTGTTGGGCGAACCGCCGGATGCGCGACGTTCCGTGCATCCTCCCGCAACCATTCCGGCGGACCGGCGATCCAGCCAGCGTGATCACGTCATGTACCAGCGTTTTTCGTGGCAGGCGTATGCACGCATTCCCGAACCCGGCGCCGCCCATGTCGAATTGACAGTGGTCGTTCGTTGGGACGACAAGGGCCGCCCCTGTGCGTATCCGCTTACCTCGTGCCTGCCGCGATCCGCGATACCGGCCAAGGCGGAGGCTGCGAAATGAACCGGACACCGAAGCCGCGCGGTTTCACCCTGCTCGAATTGCTCACGGTCATCGCGCTGATGGGCGTGGCGACAACCATGGGGATCACGATGCTTTTCAAGGTGTCGGACGCTTGGCGCGAAACCACCCGGCGCATGGAACTCGACGAATTGGCTTCGCGCATTTTCAATGAAATGCGGAAGGATTTCGCCTTGGTTGTGTCGCCTAGCGTGGACGGCGCTTCGATTCGCGGATCGGGCCGCACAGCCACCGACGATCGCTTCTACCGGGTTCCTCTGGAGGATGACCGCATGACGTTGCCGGTGTCGCTGCCGTTGAAGCCGGATGAGCCGCCAAGGCGCGTGGACGTTACCTATCAGATTGACCGGCAAGACGGAAAGACGGCCCTGTTGCGCCTGATCAATGTTCCGGGTGAGGCCGGAGCGCCGGTCAAAGTGGCCGACGGCGTGCTGGCCATGCGCATCGAATACAGCGAACGCCATTCCGACGGATCATGGTTCGCGGCATGGACCCAACCGGAATTACCGGCCGCCGTCCGCGTCAGCCTGACCCTCATGGATCCCATCCGGACCAATGAACAGATTTCTCGCAAAACGGTCTTTCCCATTCGGGTGAACTAGCATGCAAACGACTGCGACAGATTGGAACCGCCAACACGGCGCGGCCTTGATAACAGCGCTGGGTCTGTTGTTTCTGTTCAGCCTGATGGGAGCGGCCTACGTGGATTACATGTATATCGCGATGGACCATTCCCGTTACGATCAGCGTCTCCAACAGGCGCGGGCGATGGCGGAGGGCGGCGTGCAGGCGGGAATCGGCGAAATTCAGCAGGCGGCGGTTTCCGGGGGCATGGACGCTTTGCTAGCGGGGCCGCGTGAATTTCGTATGCCCGTATATGGCCCCAGCCGCCAGGATCCCAAGGGTTTTTCGCCGCGCACGAACCGGATGGGCGCCGTAACGCTGAAAATCGCGGAAGAAAAGGGCCCATGGGCCCAAGTGGCCGCGAAAGGCGCCGCCGCGCCTGTGCGTTGTTATTGGATTGTGAGTGAATCCCGTATATCCGACCTCGGTCCCGGCGACCGCGAGATGCGCACCACGCACGCCCGCGCCGAAGCCGTGGCCGCTTTCGGTGAAGGCAATAGTCCCCGAATCGTATATTGGAACGAAGGACCTTGAGCGTCAATCCGCCCGGCGGTGCATGGGCCGGCGGGCGACGGATGGAGGATCGGACATGGCACCGACTGCAGAAAAACCCGCAGGGCCTATCAAACGGGTGCGCCGCAAAGCGGCCAACGCCGAGAGCGCGAGCCCGGCCCGCGCCGGAAATTCCGTGTCGGTCGAGGTGCTGGCGCCGTCCGCGCCGCCGCCGGGACGGCTGGCCGGCGGGGCGATACGCCACGCGGACATCACGATGTTTTTACGGCAACTCATCATGCTGCTCGAGGCAGGAACGCCCATCTTGAAATCACTGCGCGCGTTGTCCGAACGCGGCGAAAAGGCGGCGCTTCGTTCGCTGGTGACGGACATTGCCCAGTATGTCGAAATGGGCAATACGCTCTGGCAGGCCTTCGAACGGCATCCCCGCTACTTCGACGTGGTCTTCGTCAATCTTATCAAGGCCAGCGAAGCCAGCGGCACACTCGTCACCGTACTTCAGCGGGTGGTGGCCTATCGCGACCGCCACGAAATGCTCCGCAAACGCGTGCGGGGCGCCATGTTCTACCCGATAATCCTGCTGGTGGCCTGTTTCGGCGCCATCCTGTTCATCGCGCGGGTCGTCGTGCCCGAATTCGAAGGCATGTTCTCGAAATTCGACGTGGAACTCCCGGCCATGACGCGCTATTTCATGGGAGCGGCCAAGGTGGCCGGAACGTTCTGGTGGGTGGCCATCCTTGCCGTCGTGGCGGCGGCCGCCGCCTACAAATACTGGTATGTGCGCAATCCCCTGCGCCGCTTGGCGGCCGACCGGGCCAAACTGCTCATCCCGATTGTCGGGCCGATCCTGCGGAAAAACGCCATCGTCGAAATGTCCCGCACCTTGGCCCTCCTGCTGCGCAGCGGCCTTTCCATGATGGCGACGCTTGAACTCGTCCGCAATGCGATTCATAACCGTGCCGTCGCCGAAACACTGCAATCCATGCGCGATTCGGTCGAGCGCGGCGGCGGGCTGGAAGCGCCGTTGCGCGCCGCGTCCGACATTATTCCACCGGTCGTGGCGGACATGTTCGTCACCGGCGAGGAATCCGGGCGGCTCGACGCCATCGCGGAACAGGTGGCGGATGCCTATGAAGAAGAAGTGAACATCGCGATCTCGACCATCGGCGACGCCTTGCAGCCGATATTGACCGTATTCATCGGGGTCCTCGTGATCCTGTTGATGTTGGCGGTATTCGTACCGTTGATTACCATGATCGATCAGCTTGGCGCGAGTGGCGCCTAGCCCTGCACCTCCCGGCGGGGCCGATCGATGGGTTGATTTCCCGCCTTCCAATAACCAGAAACGGCCCGGTGTGCCGCGCGCGTTGCGCGTCCGGCGCAAGGGAGGCGGTGGTCCTCCTTTGCCCGTTCCGTGTAACACGTGCACGATAAAGGAGAGTGTTTTCGTGATTATTTCCGACCTGTTGGACCAGTTTGCCGAAGAACGCGACGATAAAACCTTCATCATCTGCGACGAAAGGGAATACGGTTACAAGACCATTCGCGACCGGGGGGCATGGATTGCCGCCAATCTCGCCCGGCGCGGCGTCGGCAAGGGCGATAAACTAATCCTGCTGATGGGCAATTGCATGGAATTCATCTATCTGTTTCTCGGCGTCGGACGAATCGGCGCGGTGATCGTGCCCGTCAATCCGATGTTGAAACCCGAAGAGATTGCCTATATCGCGACCAATGCGGACGCAACCACGCTGATTATGCTTCCGGATTTCGTGCCGTTGCTGCCGGTCCTCAGACAGATGGCGCCCAGCCTGCGGCATGTCTTCGTGATGGGCGACAAGTCCGCGGAAGGCACGGAGCCGTTTTCGGCGCTGTTGGAACCCGTGGCGGAAATTCCCAAAGCAGACGTTACCGAACAGGACGATGCGGCCCTTATCTACACGTCCGGAACGACCGGCGCGCCGAAGGGCGTCATCCTGACGCACCGCAATTACATCTGGAATGCGCGAACTCTCTTGCGAGTAACCGTTCTTCAACCGTCGGACCGTTTTCTTTGTATCTTGCCGTTGTTTCACGTCAACGCCCAAGTCGTGACGTTGCTCACGCCGCTGATGGGCGGCGCGGATCTGGTGCTGATGACGAAATTCAATGCGTTAGGCATCTTGCCGATGATTGCCAAGTACAAAGTTTCGATCATGAGTGCGGTCCCGACCATTTATGCCCTCTTATGCGCAAACCCGAAAGCCGGCGAATACGATATCCGTTCGATGCGCTTTTTTGTTTCGGGCGCCGCCCCGATGCCGGAGGACACCTACTTGGCCACCCAGCGCGTATTGAAAACGCCGTTGATTCAGGGTTACGGGCTGAGTGAAGCCACTTGCGCAAGCGCCGTCGCGGATCACATGGACCCCATTCGCTGGAATTCCTGCGGCCCCGCCCTGCGCTACACGCGCATACGAATCGTGGATGCCGACGGTAAGGATGTGCCCGCCGGCGTCATCGGCGAAATTCTGGTTTCCGGGCCGACCGTAATGAAGGGGTACTACAAGAATCCTGAAGCGACTGCGGAAGTGCTCAAAGACGGCTGGCTCTCGACGGGCGACCTTGGGCGTTTCGACGAAGAGGGATACCTCTACATTGTCGGGCGTTTGAAAGACATGATTATCCGGGGCGGCCAGAATATCTACCCCGCCCAGATCGAAGGCGTTCTCCTGCGCATGGAAGGCATCGCGGAAGCGGCCGTGATCGGCGTGGACGAACCGCGATGGGGCCAGGAAGTGCTGGCCGTCGTAAAACTCGCCGAGGGCGCCGCGCTGACCGAAAAGGAAATCATCGCCTTCTGCCGTGAGCACCTGGCGCCCTACAAATGTCCGCGCTATGTACGGTTCGTTTCCGAATTGCCCAAAACGGCCACCGGCAAAATCAAAAAGAATGTCCTTGCGGAACAATTCGCCCATGTCGCCACAGGATGAGACCGTTCCGGTTCGCGGCGTTTGCCGTGCCCTGACGATCGCCGGAAGCGATTCGGGCGGCGGGGCCGGGATCGAAGCCGATCTCAAGACCTTTGCCATGCTGGGTGTGCACGGCATGGCGGCGGTGACCGCGGTAACGGCGCAGAACACGGTGGCGGTGACCGGCGTCTTTGATCTGCCCGCCGCATTCGTCGCCGGGCAAATCCACGCCGTGGCCGAGGATATCGGCATTGATGCCGCCAAAACGGGCATGCTGTCGAACGGGGAAATCATCGAGGCGGTGACAGATGCGATCCGGGTCCATGACATCCGGAATCTTGTCGTGGATCCTGTCATGGTGGCCAAGAGCGGCGATACGCTGTTGCGGTCTGACGCGATCGACGCGCTATGCAACCGCTTGTTGCCCCATGCCCTGATCGCCATGCCGAATATTCCCGAAGCCGAAATACTCGCGGACAGGCCCATCGAATCGGCCGACGACATTGCCGGCGCCGCTAAACGCATACACGCTTTTGGCCCGAAATATGTCTTGATCAAAGGCGGTCATTTACCGCAGGACGTCGCGCGCGACTACCTGTTCGACGGATTTACGTTGCGCACCTTCGACGCGCCGCGCATCGAAACGCGGAACACGCATGGAACGGGCTGCACCTACTCGGCGGCCATCACGGCATGTCTTGCGCGCGGATACGACGTGCCCGACGCCGTCCAGCGCGCCAAGGAATACCTTACCGAAGCGATACGCCAAAGTTACCCGATCGGCCATGGCCATGGCGCGCTCAACCACGCCTGGCCGCTCGAATGGTGAGACGGCGCGACCCTGCCGAAATACGACAGCCCGCGGATTCCAGATCCCATCGAATCAGGAAGCGGCCTCGTCCAATTCGTCTTCCCCGGTCAGTTCAATGCCGACTTCGAGTTCGTCGGAGAAGTCCTGGCTGACGGTCTCGTTGAGGACGACCTGGGTATCCTGGTAATGTGGACTGCCCGTGCCGGCCGGAATCAGGTGGCCGATAATGACATTCTCCTTGAGCCCGCGCAAATGGTCGCGCTTGCCGGAGAGCGCCGCTTCGGTAAGCACACGCGTCGTTTGCTGGAACGAGGCCGCCGCCACGAAACTTTCCGTGCTGAGCGCCGCTTTGGTCACGCCTTGAAGCAACGGTTCGGCTTCGGCGGGACGCCCATTACGCCGCTGGGTTTCCTCGTTTACCTCGCGGAAGCGGATCTTGTCCACTTCTTCATGGGCGAGGAAAACGGTATCGCCCGGATCGTCCTTGATGCGGACTTTTCGGAGCATCTGGCGGATGATGGTCTCGATATGCTTGTCATTGATGCGCACACCTTGGAGACGGTACACCAATTGAACCTCGTCGAGCAGGTACTTGCGCAGCGCATCTTCGCCCTGGACTTCCAGGATGTCGTTCAGGATGACCGGGCCGTCGGTCAGGCGCTGGCCGGCATACACGCGGTCTCCCGCCTGCACGTTGAGATGTTTTCCGGGCGGAATCGTGTAGATGCGCTCCTTGCCGACTTGCGGCACGACCTTGACCTTGCGCATGCCCTTGGCGGCGGCGCCGAGTTCGATGATGCCGTCAATATGGCTGATAATGGCCGGATCTTTCGGCTGGCGCGCCTCGAATAGTTCAGCGACGCGCGGCAGACCGCCGGTGATGTCTTTGGTCTTGCTCAACTGGCGCGGCGCTTTGGCCAATAGATCGCCCGCGCGCACCTTGTCGCCGTCTTTGACCAGCACATGGGTCTGCGCCGGGATCGTGGCGAACGTCAGCACCTCGTCGTGTTTGCCGAGAATGGTGATCTGCGGGTGCAGATCCTGCTTATGGTCCGTAATCACGCGCTCTTCAAGGCCCGTATCGGGATTGATGTCCACGCGCATGGTTATGCCTTCGATCATGCCTTCCAAATGAACCAGACCGGAGGCTTCCGCGACGATCGAATCGTTGTAGGGATCGCGCTCCATGATAACCTGCCCTTTGCGGACTTTCTGCTTGTTTTCGACCAGCAGGACCGCTCCGGGTGGCGTCAGCGCGCGTTGAACCTCCTTTTGTTCGGGACCTACGATGATGAGTTCGCCGCCCCGGTTCACGACGACGGTCTTGCCTTCGCGGTTGACGGCGGTGCGCACGTTGCGGAATTCGATGATCCCTCCATCATAGGCCTTGATCTCGGTGGACTCGACCTGGCGGCTGGCCGCGCCGCCGATATGGAACGTACGCATCGTCAACTGCGTTCCCGGTTCGCCGATCGACTGCGCCGAAATGATGCCGACGGCCTCGCCCAGTTCGATGAGTTGGCCCGTGGCAAGGTTGCGCCCGTAGCAGTGCTGGCAGACGCCCCGTTTGGACTGGCAGGTCATGACGGATCGAATGCGCACGCCCGGCAGGCCCGCCGCCTTGATCTTCGCGGCCTTTTCTTCCGTGATCATTTCATTGGCCTGGACAATCGGTTCGGATTGGCCCGGCACCATGATATCGTCGAGCGCGAAACGCCCGAAGATGCGCTCCTCGATAGACGCCACTTCGTTTTCGCCGTCCATCAGCGCCTCAACCCAGATGCCGTTCAACGTTCCACAGTCTTCCTCTTCAATGGTCACGTCCTGTGAAACGTCCACAAGCCGGCGCGTAAGATAACCGGCGTCGGCGGTCTTGAGCGCCGTATCCGCCAAGCCCTTGCGCGCGCCGTGCGACGAAATGAAATATTCGATAACCGTCAGCCCCTCGCGGAAGTTCGACATGATGGGCGATTCGATGATGTCGCCGGAGGGCTTGGCCATGAGGCCGCGCATGGCGGCCAACTGGCGGATTTGTTGCTTGGTTCCGCGGGCCTGCGACGAGAACATGAGGTAGATGCCGCTGAAGCCCTGTTCGTTTTTCGCCATTTCTTCGAGCATGGCCGCGGACACGCGTTCGGTGGTGGCGGTCCATTGGTCAATGATCATGTTGTAGCGTTCGCCTTCGGTAATCAGGCCGTTTTGGTACATTTCGTCAATGCGAACGACCTCTTTTTCCGTGGTGGCGATCAATTCCTTCTTGGCGGCCGGCACGATCATGTCGCTCACCGCAATCGAAATACCGGCGAGCGTCGCATACTTGAATCCCACGGCCTTGAGTTTGTCGAGCAGTTCGACGGTCTTGTTGTGGCCGTGGCGGGCGTAAGCGCGCGCGATGATGTCGCCGATGGACGACTGGTTCTGTTCCTTGTTGACGTCGTCGAGATGGATCTCCGGGGTCAACGCATCCAGGAAAAGCACGCGGCCCACGGTGGTGTCAACGATTTTACCGTCGTAACGGATCTTGATGGCGGCATGAATATCCACCTTGCCCAGATTGTAGGCCATAATCACGGACGGCACGGAATCGTAAACCCGGCCCGGTTTTAGGATTTCGCCGTTCTTGCCGGTCCATTCCTTCTTCCATTCCCCCTTGGAACCGGGCCGCAACTTGGTCATCCAGGAAATGCCCAAAACGATGTCTTGGCTGGGCGTCACGATCGGCCGTCCGTCGGAGGGCGAAAAGATATTGGTCGTCGAAAGCATCAGCAGCCGCGCTTCGAGTTGCGCGGCGGGCATCAGCGGCACGTGGACGGCCATCTGGTCGCCGTCAAAGTCGGCGTTGAATGCGCGACAGACCAGCGGATGAATCCGGATGGCCTTGCCTTCGATCAGAACGGGCTGGAAGGCCTGGATGCCCAGCCGGTGCAGTGTTGGCGCGCGGTTCAACAGAACGGGGTGGTCCGTAATGACGTCTTCGAGGATGTCCCAGACTTCGGTGCGGCCCTGCGCGATGGCGCGCTTGGCGGCTTTGATGGTCGTGGCGATGCCCCGTTTCTTGATCTCGTGGATGATGAAAGGTTCGAAGAGTTCAAGGGCCATCTTCTTGGGCAGACCGCACTGGTGCAGTTTGAGTTCCGGCCCGACCACGATGACCGAACGGCCCGAATAGTCCACGCGCTTACCGAGCAGGTTCTGGCGGAATCGGCCCTGTTTGCCCTTGAGCATGTCGCTCAGGGATTTCAGCGGGCGGTTACCGGCGCCCAGTACGGTGCGCCCATGACGGCCATTGTCGAACAGCGCGTCCACCGCTTCCTGGAGCATGCGCTTCTCGTTGCGCAGAATGACTTCGGGCGCGCGGAGTTCGATGAGGCGCTTCAGGCGGTTGTTGCGGTTGATGACGCGGCGGTACAGATCGTTCAGATCGCTCGTGGCGTAGCGCCCGCCTTCCAGCGGAACGAGCGGCCGCAGATCCGGCGGAATGACCGGCACCACGTCCAGCACCATCCACGCGGGATTGTTGCCGGACTTGCGGATCGCCTCGACGACCTTGAGGCGCTTGATGGCTTTTGCGCGGGACTGAAGCGAGGTCGTGTGGGCGAACTGATTGTGCAGTTCGGCCGACAGCGCGTCAATGTCTATTTCTTCCAAGAGTTCCTTGATGGCTTCGGCGCCCATTTTCGCCTTAAACCGGTCGCCGAATTCGGACCGAGCATCCTGGTACTGATCCTCGGTGAGCGTCTGCATTTTTTCCAGCGAGGTGTCGCCCGGATCGATGACGATATAATTCTCGAAATAGATGATGCGTTCGAGAATGCGAATCGAAAGATCGAGCAGGTTGCCGATGCAGCTCGGCGTAGTCTTGAAAAACCAGATGTGCGTCACGGGCACGGCCAGCCGGATGCAGCCCATGCGCTCGCGGCGGACTTTCGATTCCGTGATCTCGACGCCGCAACGGTCGCAGGTGATCCCGCGGTGCTTGACTTTTTTGTATTTGCCGCAACCGCATTCCCAGTCCTTCACGGGGCCGAAAATACGCTCGCAGAAAAGGCCGTCCTTCTCCGGCTTGAACGTGCGGTAGTTGATGGTCTCGGGTTTCTTGACCTCGCCGCGCGACCATTTGAGGATCTCTTCGGGTGATGCCAGCCGAATGGCCAGCGAATCGAAACGCTCTCCGGTGGTTGGTATGTACTTGGCCAAGGTCTTATTCCTCCACGGGTTCTTCTTCGTCTTCGAGATCCGCGGCGCCTTCGACGCGCACCAGCTTGATCACATCGAGACAAAGGCTCTGCATTTCGCGCACCAACACATTGAACGATTCGGGCGTGCCCGGCTCGACTTCGCGGTCGCCCTTGACGATCGCCTCGTAAGCCTTCGTGCGCCCGGCGATGTCGTCGGACTTGATGGTGAGAAGTTCCTGGAGCGTGTAAGCCGCGCCGTAGGCCTGAAGCGCCCATACTTCCATTTCACCGAAGCGCTGGCCGCCGAATTGGGCCTTGCCGCCCAACGGTTGCTGCGTGACCAGCGAGTACGGTCCAATCGATCGCGCATGTATCTTGTCGTCCACCAGATGGTTCAGTTTCATCATGTAGATCTGGCCGACCGTTACGTCGTGATTGAACGGCATGCCGCTGCGCCCGTCGCGCAGACGCGCCTTGCCGTTCTCCGGCAGTTTGGCCTGCTTGAGCAGCGAACGGATTTCCTCTTCCGAAGCACCGCCGAACACCGGCGAAGCCACATGCATGCCCAAGGCTTTGACCGCCCAGCCGAGGTGGGTTTCGAGCAACTGGCCGACGTTCATACGGGACGGCACGCCCAGGGGATTCAACACGATTTCGACCGGTGTTCCGTCGCTGAGGAAGGGCATGTCCTCGCGGCGCATAATCTTGGCCACCACGCCCTTGTTGCCGTGGCGTCCGGCCATCTTGTCGCCCACGGACATCCGCCGCTTGGTCGCCACAAACACTTTGACCAGTTTGATTACACCAGGCGGGAGTTCGTCGCCCTTGCGGAGCATGTCAATCTGGCTGTCGCGGAAGGCGACCAGTTTGGCGTCCTCCATCGCGGCCATGTTGACCAGCCGGGTGAACCGGTGTTGGGCCGCCTCGTCGTCAATCCGCAGGCGCGCCAACACGCTGTAATCGAGTTTGTCAAGATGGCCTACCTTTACCCGTTTTCCCTTTTCGAGAACCAGTTCATCGGTGCGGTGATCAATAACGTCTTCCAGGATCTTCGCGCCCACCAGTTCGTCGCGCACAAGATTGAGGAACGTCGATCGGATTTCGTCAATCTTTTCCTGGTATTGCCGCTTGATGCGGTTGATTTCCGCGGCCAGGGCCGACTTGGACCCGTGCTCGGTGGATTTCTCGCGGCGGCTGCACACGTTGACGTCCACGATAACCCCTTCCGTTCCCGGGGGCACCGTCAAGGAGGCGTCGCGCACATCTTCGGCCTTTTCGCCGAAAATCGCGCGCAGGAGTTTTTCTTCGGGCGCAAGTTCGGTTTCGCCCTTGGGCGTCACTTTTCCGACCAGGATGTCGCCCGGGGCGACTTTCGCGCCGATGCGGACGATGCCGGTTTCGTCGAGGTTGCGCAGGGCGTCTTCGCTGACATTCGGAATGTCGCGCGTGATTTCTTCGGGGCCGAGTTTCGTGTCACGCGCCTCAAGTTCGAACACCTGGATATGCAACGAGGTGAAAACGTCGCCCGCCACAAGATCCTCGCTCAGCAAAATAGCGTCTTCAAAGTTGTATCCTTCCCAGGGAAGGAATGCCACGAGCACATTTCGGCCCAGGGCCAGTTCGCCGCCGTCCGTCGCGGGTCCGTCCGCGATGATGTCGCCCGCCTGCACGGCGTCGCCCTTCTGAACGATTGGTTTTTGGTTGATGCAGGTGTTCTGGTTCGACCGCACAAATTTTTTCAGCGAATAGACGTCCTCGTCCGACCGAAAGGGATTGTCCTTTTTCCCCGCGGAATGCCGGATGCGGATTACTTCGCTGTCGGCGTATTCGACCACGCCCGACCGTTCCGCGCGCACGACCGTCCCCGCGTTCTTGGCGGTGACGTGTTCGAGGCCGGTCCCGACGAGGGGCGCTTCGGCGCGCAACAGCGGCACGGCCTGCCGCTGCATGTTCGATCCCATCAACGCGCGGTTCGCGTCGTCGTGTTCAAGGAACGGCACCAACGCCGCCGCAACGCTCACCAGTTGCTTCGGCGACACGTCCATGTAGTCCACCTGTTGGGGCGGAACCTTGGGGAAATCGCCGCGATGACGGCACAGCACCGTGTCGCCCACCAGCCGGTTGTGCTTGTCTATGGCGGCGTTGGCCTGCGCAATCACGTAGTTGTCTTCGTCATAAGCCGAGAGCCATTCGATTTTGTTCGTGACCTTACCGTTCTCGACCTTGCGGTAGGGGGTTTCAAGGAAACCGTATTCATTGATACGGGCATAGGTCGAAAGCGAAGCCATCAAACCGATGTTCGGGCCTTCGGGGGTTTCGATCGGGCAGATGCGGCCGTAATGCGTGGCGTGAACGTCACGCACTTCAAACCCGGCCCGGTCGCGGTTGAGGCCGCCGGGGCCGAGCGCGCTCAGGCGCCGTTTGTGGGTCAGTTCGGCCAGCGGGTTGATCTGATCCATGAAATGCGACAACTGGCTGCGGCCGAAAAAGTCCTTGATCACCGCGCTCACCGGCTTCGGATTGACCAGCGTCTGCGGCGTCAACTGTTCTTCGTCCTGGAAATTCATGCGTTCGCGCACCGTCCGCTCCATGCGGACCAGCCCGATGCGGATCTGGTTCGACAGCAATTCGCCCACGGCCCGCACGCGGCGGTTGCCCAAATGGTCAATGTCGTCCAGCACGCCCTCGCCGCCTTTGAGGCGAACGAGATACTGTAGCGTCGCGATGACGTCTTCCTTCGTGAGCGTTTTGGTTTCCTGCGGAATGCGCAATCCCAGTTTCCGGTTGATTTTGTAGCGGCCGACCGGTGCGAAATCGTACCGGCTCGGATCGAAAAACAACTTTTGGAAAAACGTGCGCGTCGTCGCATCCGTCGCCGGATCCCCGGGGCGGATACGCGAATAAATCTCGCGCAACGCGTCCGCTATGGTCTCGGTGGTGTCCATTTGCAGCGTATTGACGATCGCCGGATCCCGGTTCACATCTTCGGCGTCAAGCAGCATGAACTCCTTGACGTTCGACTTCATGATGCGGCCCAAGGCCGTTTCCGTCAGGTCCATGCCCGCGTCCACGAGGATCTCGCCCGTTTCCGGATCGACGATATCGTCCGCCGCGATGCGTCCGACCGCATCGTTGAGCGGCAGCGGTTTGTTGCCCGCCTTGAGGCGTCCACGCACGACGGCGATCGTCTCCGCTTTGTAGAAGAGGGCCAGAATTTCGGCATTGTTCTCGTGGCCCAGCGCGCGCAACAGCGTCGTGACCAGCAGGCGGGACCGCCGATCAATCGTCAGCCACAACACCTCGTTGATGTCGTATTCGAATTCGAGCCATGCGCCGCGGTAGGGGATAATCCGCGCCGACAACAGCGATTTGCCGTTCTGGTGAATCTTCGTTTCAAACGAAACGCCGGGGGATTTGTGTAGTTGGCTGACAATGACCCGTTCGGCCCCGTTGATGATGAAGGTGCCGGTCGGCGTCATGAGCGGCAACTCGCCCAAAAACACTTCCTGCTCGACCATCAACCGCTCGCGCAGATCGCCCGATGTGCCGACTTCCTCGAACCGGACGAGGCGCAACAGGGCTTTCAGCGACGCCGCATAGGTCAGCCCCCGGCTCTGGCACTCCGAAATCGTGTATTTCGGCGGCGTAAACGAATAGTTCACAAATTCGAGCCGGGTCAGGTTGTCAGGTGACACAATGGGAAACACCTCCAGAAAAACATCCTGCAGGCCGTCGCGCTTGCGCTCGTCCGGAGGCACATCCCACTGGAGAAAATCCGAATACGATTTCGTCTGGATCTCGATGAGATCCGGCAAATCGGCCTCGTCTTGGATTCGCCCCAGCAAAGGACGTTCAATGGGATATTGTCGTGCTACAGCCATGAAAGTACCCCTTCCGCGGTGTGTTGATGGACAATCCGATTCATCCAATACCTATACCTCGCCGACATTCAGCCTTCCGCCGAAAGACAGCGGACACGTCCGCTGAATTCGAACGTTTCTTGTATCCAGACCGTTTTGAAGGCCGTTCGCCCACGAGTCCATAAGAAGAATGGCAACAATGATTTGCACTGCAAAGGAAACTCGTCCCTTGCCCTGGGTTTCGCCGGCCGCCGCTTGCCGGCGCCAACCGGGCTCGCACGCCGTTGTCCGCACAAAGACAGATCTCGCCTCTAAAGAAAACAGCAAGAACTATACCATATGCAAAAACCCCTGTCAAGCATTTTTTCCAAAACTTTTTTTCCGAAGCAAATCCAAAAAAATTTCCCGCGTTTACACCGGCAATCCGAATATGTTCGCCGTTATGGAATTGGGGTTATTAGCCGGAGGAATTCATTTCCCAGCCCGGTGTCTGGAGAAAAGATTCCCGAAGGAGTTCCTCGATGAGACGCTCCATGATGCGCGTTCCCCCCGCACCCTGCCATTCCAGTTCGCCGACCCAATAGGCCCGGACGTGGCCGCGCTTGTCCACCAGGTACACCGTGGGCCACACCTGCTGTTCCCAGCGCTTCCAATGGACGGCTTGATTGTCCATTAACACCGGATAGGTGATGCCTAGTTTCTTTGTTTCCTGGGCGACGTTTTTGAGATCCTTTTCCTTTTCGGTTTCCGGGGTATGGATGCCGACGACCGTCAACGGCGCCTTGGCATATTTACGCTGCCATTGTCCATAAGCGGGCAGATTGCGTTTGCAGTTGATGCACCCGTAGGTCCAAAAATGAACCACATAGACCCGGCCCGGTTCAAAGACGAAACGGCGGCCGCCCGTGTTGAGCCAGTCGGCGGGATCGCTTGCAAGATCCGGCACGGGCAAGTCCAGCATTACCAGCGCATCGGGCTGCTCGAATGCCTGGGCGTGGCTTTTCGGCTCAAGACCCGCAAAAAAAACAAGCATGGCGGCAACAAAGGCAAACAAACGGCCGGGATTCATCATCGTCTCAAACCTTTTCCGTGCGCAACCGTTTCACCAACACCGGCCGTTCGTGCCGTATTCCCTGGATGGCTAAATCTCTCTCCCTGACTCCCGGCTCCTGACTTCTGTATAATGCCAATTCATGGGCGAGAACTGGAAAAAATTGAGTGATATTTCGGACCGGCATTTGACGCCGATGCTGCGGCAGTATTTACAAGCCAAGGCGGAATGCGCGGACTCGATCCTGTTTTTTCGGATGGGCGACTTCTTCGAGATGTTCTTCGAGGACGCGATCGAGGCGTCGCGCCTTCTTGGTCTCACGCTGACGTCGCGCGACGGGACGGACAAGGGCGATCGCGTGCCGATGGCGGGCGTGCCGTTCCGCGCGGTGGACAATTATGTGGCGAAACTGATCCGCGCCGGGAAGACAGTCACGATTTGCGACCAGATCGAAGACCCTGCCGCCGCCAAAGGAATCGTCAAGCGTGCGGTTATTCGCACCATCACGCCGGGCACGGTCATGGAGCCGAACCTGCTGGACGAGACGGCCAACAACTATCTCGCGGCATTGAATATGCACGGCGGCCAAGCCGGTCTCGCATTCGTGGATGTGACGACGGGCGAATTCCTCGCGGCGCGGATTGAGGGCGATCCGGAGCGCGTGATTCAGGACGAACTGACGCGGATGGCGCCCACCGAAGTCTTGATCCCGGCCAATCTCGATGAAAAGGCGATCGAACAGCTCAAGCGGCGTTTCGATGCGGTTTGTTTCACCACGCGGCCTGATTACGACTTCGAGCCGGACATCGCGCGCGAACGGTTGCTCGACCAGTTCGGCCTGAGCACGTTGAAGGGACTCGGACTCGAAGATCTGCCGGAAGCGACGGGATGCGCCGGCGCGGTGCTCGCCTATGTGAAGGACACCCAACGCGGTTGCGTGCCGCATCTGCGGTATCCCCGGCGCTACAGTCCGTCGCATTTCGTCGTGCTCGACGGCAACACGCAACGCAATCTCGAATTGGTCGAATCGCTGGCGGACCGCCGCAAGAACGGAACGCTGCTCGGTGTATTGGACCGCACGCACACGAGCATGGGCGGGCGGAAACTCAGGCATTGGATATTGCATCCGCTGGTGGACGTCGAAGCCATCCGGCAACGCCTCGATGCCGTAGAAAACCTCTTCGGCGATGCCGAATTGCGGCTGCGCCTGAAAGAGGCGCTGCAAGACGTGGCTGATCTCGAACGGCTCCTGGGGCGCCTTACGTCGAAATCGGGCAACGCGCGCGACCTGTTGGCGCTGGGCCGTTCGCTCGAACAGGCGCCGGTCTTGCGCGCGATCCTCGCGGATGCCGAAGCACCGATGCTGGCGGCCTTGCGCGACGGCATGGACCCGCTTGACGACGTGGCGGGCTGGATTCGCGCGGCGATTGTGGACGAGCCGCCCGTGCCGATTACGGAAGGCAATCTGTTCAAGGACGGCTACCACGAGGACCTCGACCATTTGCGGTCGCTCGTGCGCGGCGGGCGCGACTGGATCGCGACGTTGCAGCGCGAGGAGAGCGCCCGGACGGGCATCCCGAACCTCAAGGTCGGCTACAACAAAGTATTCGGCTACTTCATCGAAGTGAGCCGCGGCAACCTCAATCTCGTGCCGGCGGACTACGAACGTAAACAGACGCTGGTCAATGCCGAACGTTTCGTGACGCCGCTGCTGAAATCGCGCGAGGAGGAAATCGTCACCGCGCAGGAACGCATGCAAAAACTCGAATACGACTTGTTTGTGGCGCTTCGCGGCCACGTAGCGTCCGAAGCGAGGCGTATTCAGGAAACGGCCGATGCGATGGCCACGCTCGATGCGTTGCTATCGTTCGCGGAAGTCGCCGCGACCAAAGGCTACTGCAAGCCGGTGGTGGACACCTCGAACGAACTGCGCATCCGTGACGGACGGCACCCGGTCGTCGAGGATCTGATGTCGCGCGGCGATTTCGTGCCGAACGACACCGTGCTCGATCCCTCGTCGGCGTTTCTGCAAATCGTGACCGGGCCGAACATGGCCGGCAAATCAACGTATCTGCGACAGGTCGCGCTAATCGCGTTGATGGCCCAAATCGGCAGTTTCGTGCCGGCGGCGGAAGTCCGCGCGGGCGTCGTGGACCGCATTTTCACGCGCGTGGGCGCGTCGGACAACCTCGTGCGCGGCGAAAGCACGTTCATGGTCGAGATGATCGAAACCGCGAACATCCTGAATTCGGCCTCCGAACGCAGCCTGATCGTGCTCGACGAGATCGGACGCGGGACGAGCACCTTCGACGGGATCAGCATTGCGTGGTCCGTGGCCGAACACATCCACGATCACATTCGCGCCAAGACGCTCTTCGCCACGCATTACCACGAACTGACCGATCTGGCCAACAAACTCGAACACGCGAAAAACGTAAACGTCGCCGTGCGCGAATGGGGCGGCAAGGTCGTGTTCCTGTACCGTATCGTGGACGGCGGCGCGGATCACAGTTACGGCATCCAGGTCGCGAAACTGGCGGGATTGCCCCCGCCCGTCATCGAACGCGCCCGCGGCATCCTCGAAAGCCTCGAAGCGGGTAACCCGGCTTCGGTGGGATTGCCGCAGCAGATGTATCTGTTCGGACCCGAAACGCCGACCGCTGAGCCGAGCGCCGTCGAAAAAGAACTTGAATCCACCGATATAGACGCGCTCAGCCCCCGCGAAGCGCTCGAATTCGTCTACCACCTCAAACACCTCTCGAACAAGCCACGACGGTGATCCGGCCACGAGGGACGAAATGGACCGAATCGCGAAACACCGATTGCAGGAATAAAGCCGTCATTCTGGAAAAGTCAGAGTTTGTGAAAAAATAGCCTGGCAGCGTGGCGCAGACTGTCGAGTCTGTGCAAAAAGGGCCTATATCGGTAAATCCGCGCAGACTCGACAGTCCGCGCCAGAAGTTTCGTCATTTATTCACAACCTCTCAGTTGAACCACGAATAGACACGAATCTACACGAATGAAGGGCTGTATTTTCCGGTGGATCTGAACGCAAGACAGGAGTTGGCGTCATTCACCCGGCAGGTGATGTCCGCCAACTCCGGAACTACTTGATATTGGTGTTCATTCGCGTCCATTCGTGGTTGAACTGCCGGATTTAGGGGCATCCATTTTGTCCATCTCGTCCATCAATCGAAATGATGTTTTTCAGGGCGTCGAGATTGGGCGGGATGGCTGGGAATATGGGTATATGCGCGGCGAGTGCGACGAGGTCTTTCATGCCGCTTCCGGTAAGGATGCAAGCAATCCGCGCGCCGGGATGGTTGGCCAGAAGCGGGCGCAACGCCGCAACAACGACCGCCGATGTGGGTTCGCAAAGTAAGCCTTCCGTTTCCGCGAGTTCGCGCTGGCCCGCGAGAATGGCGTTGTCGTCCACGGCGATGGCCATGCCGTCCGTGGTGCGGATTGCGGGAAGGACCGTGTGGCCGTCGAAGAGGATGTCGTCGGCGATGCCGCCCGCTACGGTTTTCGGATTGGGCCAGGGATCGCGCAAGGTTTCAAGAAAGGGCGTGCCGTTATCAACGGCTTTCTTGAGCGGGGCGCAGCCGGACGCCTGTACGCCCGCGAGACGCGGAATGCGCCCGATAAAACCCCATCGTTTTAGGTCGAGGAATCCGCGCCAGACGCCGCCGAGCAATCCGCCTCCGCCGACGGGCGCGACAATCCATTCGGGCAGTTCGCCGCCTGTCTGCCGATACAGTTCGTAGGCGATGGTCTTCGCGCCTTCGACGTTGAACGGTTCATACATGCCCGCGGTCGAGAGGTGATACCAGCCGAAGGCGCGGCACGCACCGATGCACAGATCGAACACGGCTTGGGCCGACGGCGTATCCACGCGGACGACCATTCCGCCGCAGGCCGCCGCCTGCGCGAGTTTGCCTGCCGCCGCGTGGCCGTGCGCGAAGAGGATCGCGCGCATGCCCGCGCGGGCCGCATAGGCCGCCGTCGCACATGCGACGTTGCCCGACGAAACGACCGCCACGGTGTCCATGCCCAATTCACGGGCGTGGGAGATTCCGACCGAAATCTGGCGATCCTTGAACGATCCCGTCGGATTCGCCATCTCATTCTTGAACAGAATTTGCGCCGCGCCGGCGCGCGCGGCCAATCGGGGCGCGTCAACCAACGGTGTCGCGCCTTCTCCGAGCGACACGATGCAATCCGGTCGCGCAATGGGCAGTGCATCCGCGTACGTCCACATGCTGTCGGGCCGCCCTCGAAACGCATCGTCCGGCGGGCGCGTATTGGCCCGAAGGCTCATCGGCTCGCCGCACGCCGCGCAGATAACGGCCGCCGAAGCGTCGGCAGTCGCGCCGCAACCGTGACAGATCAAGGTGTAACGTGACATGGCGCTTCATTCCGGATATGGGAACGGCCCCCGGGAAAAGGGATCCGCAAAGGATACGGTTCAGCGGCGTTTTCCGCCTTTGCGCTCACTTCACTTTTTCGCCCTTGCTTCCGTTCCACTCGCCCGACGGACCAAAATTGTACCGGTAGGTTTCCCGTCCCGTGATGTCGGTGGGGATGCTCGCCGTTTCGCCTTCGGCTTCGCTGCTGCTGTTTTTCCGGGGACTTTGATAGATGCGGTAAGCGTAGTCAATATAGCCCGTAAAGCCCCGTTCGCCTTCCGTCGGACCGCCCCGCGAAACGGATTGCGCGTCCGTCGGATAAAAACTTTCGTAGACCTTCACTTCCTTGTAATATTTACCCTTCAGGTCGCCGGTTTGCTGAAACTTGATCTGTCCCTTTTGTGATTCGGCGTTCAGACGTTTCAATTCCGACGGCCCCACATGGCCGAGGCGCTGCATGACCTCGTCGGTTTCAGATCGGTATCCTTCGGGTTTGGCCCTCAGTCCGAAATCCGTCAAGACGTTGTTGACGACACCGCCTTCCCGTCCGCTGGAACAGGAAACGCACAGGACCGTCGCTGCCAATAGAATCGCCGCGTAACGCACAATCAAGACTCCTTGTTGTTGCCAGGGGTGGCCGGCCGTTTTCTCCGACGTTGAACGTAGTATAGCACGCGGGGAGCGGCCGGCAAGAATCGGTCCGGGAATCCCGTCCTACCGGACGAAATCGAGCAGGCTGGGCTGGATGACGCGGGCCGCGGCGTTGAGGGCCGCCTGATAGGCGTTGCTCTGGGCGTTCAGATTCACGACGGTTTCGGCGTAGTCGGCATCAATGCTGTCCGACAGCGCGCTGCGCAGTTGTTGCACGGCGTTTTCGGCGTTTGCCGCCGCCTCTTCGATTCGGTTCTGGACGGCGCCAACCCGCGCCAGCGAGATGAGCAACTGGTTGCGGGCGGCGGGCAGTTCCGCCAGCCGCTGGTTTTGCAGGGACGCCTGATCGCCCGCGCGCAGGTTGTCGCGAATCGCGATGAGCATCTGGAAAATGTCTTGTGAGGATAAAAACGCGTCGCTTCCCGTTTCGTTGATGGCCACGTCCACGTTGTCGCCGATGGCAATCCGTATCGCCTCGTCGTTGCCCTGGTAGGTCACGGCGGTGATGCGGTTTTCCGCGTCGCGTGTGACCGTAAAAGGCGGGGCGGTTGTCCGCGTGCCGCCGAACAGATAACGCCCGTTGGTTTGGTGATTGGCTTCGGCCACGGCGGTTTCGAGAAGTTGATCGATTTCGATGGCGATTTGATCCAGTTGTGTCTGGTTGTTTGTGCCGGTGGCGCCTTGAACGGTCAGCACCTGCGCGCGCTGCAACACCTCCACGATGGTCTGCAGGGCGTTTGTGGACTCGGTGAGTTGCGGTCCGGCGGTCGAAAGATTGGTGATGTACTGTTCGATCGCGCCGATGTTCGCGCGGATATTCACGGCCCGGCGGGCCGCAAGCGGATCGTCCGACGGTGTGTTGACCTTCAGGCCCGTGGCGAGTTGTTCCTGCAACGCCAGCAGTTTTCCGGTTTGATAGTTGAGATTGCCCAATACGCGGCTCACCATGAGTTGCTGAGTTATGCGCATGCCGTCAGCCTTTCCGATCCATAATCGCCGGTTGTAGGGCGGCCGGCGTGGCCGGATTATGTCCGTTTGCGGCATAGCCGGCAGCCCAGGCCAGGCGGTTGGGCTCCACCGCCGACAACGCCCCGCCGACCACCTTGAGCGCAAGGCGCATGAGAACGGCGTTCGCGCGCGTTTCCTCCCGCGCGGCGTTCAACGCCGCCTTGAGGCGTGTTTGCAATTCACGCAGGCGCGAGGCAAACGGTTCGGGCGCGCGGGCGATGATTTCACCCAGCGTCACGCCTTCGCGGACATCCGCGCCCAGGATGCCGCGCACCAGCCGTTTCCGATCGGCATCCGCCTGCGTGGCTTCCCTCGCCAGTCCTAACAGGGCCGCCGTTTGAACATCGAGCGTTTTCATGTCCCGGTTGCGCGCAGCGGCGCCCTGCGCCCGTGTCGCGGCGAGGACGCGTTCCTGCCGCCCGATTTCCTCTTCGATCAAAGCGCAGAGGGATTCATAAGCCGTGATCATGGGATGGCTAATCCGTTCCATGCGCGGCGTACCAAGCACGCAGTTCGTTGCCCGCCAGTTTGCCGTCGCCGTCCATGTCGAACCGGGCGAACACTTTGGCGTCGCCGCCCAATTCCGCCAGGGTCAGCATGCCGTCCTGATTTTTGTCCTTGCTTTTCAGCAGTTCCGCGATGGCCCGGTTCAGTTGGTTTTCGAAACGGCTCGAAGGATTGGAACGTCCAGCCGACGACAGCACGCTCCGGGCCGTCTGTCCCAGTTGCAACAGTGAATTTACGCCGCCTATCAACGCTACCGGATTCATCGTCCGTTCACTCCTTCCCTGCTGTTGAATTCCTTCGATATATCGGCATAGTGCGCCAGGGCCTTTACCGGCGCCGCCCGTCTGGCGGGGATACCTTGTTCGGCCGCGCGCAATTGCGCTTCGATCGTCGTGGCCAGTCCGACTTGACCGCTGCGCGCTATTTCGCCGCTCAGGGCGTCGTCGAGCATCTCGTCGTAGACTTCCCGCTCGTGTGAACGGCCAACGGGTTTCGCCGTGTCCGTGGTTTTCCGCATTTCCTTGATCATCGTGAACAGGAACAGGTGTTCCAGTTCCTGCAGGGCCGCTTTTTCCCGGGCGGATTGATCCCGTCCCGCGAAGGTCTGGCCCACGGCGCGCGATTCGAGCGGATTTACATACAGCAGCATCACATAATCTCCAAGTCCGCTTCGAGGGCGCCCGCCTGCCGAAGCGCCTGAAATATCGAAATCATGTCCCGCGGTGTCGTCTTCAGTTTGTTCAGCGCCTCGGCCACTTCGCCCGCGGACGTGCCCTGTACCGGCAGGAGAAAACCCTCGTCTTCCTGGGTTTCGGTCTGCCGGGCCACGGCGGCGACCGTTTGGCCCTGAGTTGCCGGCAATGGTTGCGAAATAACCGGCATGGTGGCGATTTTGATGGTCAGGTTGCCGTGCGCGACCTGGCAGGGCTTGATCATCACCCGCGAACCGACGACTATCGTTCCCGTCCGTTCGTTGATTACGACGCGGGAACCCATGTCGCTCTGCACTTCGATGTCCTGCACCCGGGCAATGAAGCGAACCAGATCCCGGCGTTCCGCCTCTGGTATCAGGATGTTGATCGCGCCCGCGCCGAGCGCGGCCGCGCAATCCGGGCCAATCTCCTCGTTGAGTTGTTTCTGGATGTTGTCCGCCGTCACGAAATCGGGGCGTTTCAACAGCAGCATGAGGCGTTCGCCGTCGGTAATCGTCGAAGGGGCTTCGCGCTCGATGAAGGCCCCCATCGGTATACGGCCCGCCGTCGCATGATTCTTGCGCACACCCCCGCCGCCCCCGCCGCCGGTCGCATTGAATCCGCCTATCGAAAGCGGTCCCTGCGCGACCGCATACACCGTCTCCGCGTCGCCCGGACCGTGCAGATAGGTTTCGAGGAGCGTACCGCCCTCCAGGCTCTTGCAGTCGTATACCGATTCGACCGTCACGTCAATGCGCGTGCCTTCCTTCGCGAAGGCCGGCAATTCCGCCGTCACCATGACGATGGCCGCGTTGTCGGATTTCAGTTCTTTGAGACTGTCCACGGCGATGCCCAGCCGTTCCATCATGCGCTGCTGCGCCGTGAGGGCCGCCGTGCTTTTGTCGCCCGTGCCCGCAAGGCCGACGACGATGCCCGTGCCGATGAGCATGTTGCCCCGCGCGCCCTGGATTTCGCAGAGGTCCTTGATGCGCGTGGCATGGGCTATGCCGGGCGCCAGCGCGCACAGCATCGCCGCCGCCATCCACATTCCCGCGTTCCGTATGTAGTCCATGCCTTGTACCGCTCCCTAAGGCGGCCCAGCCGCTATGTCTCAATCAAAGAAACTAGAAGGGCGAAAACCAGTCGAGCATGCGCGTAATCAAACCGCGCCGCTGGCTGTTCCACAACGGACCCTTGCCCCGCAGAATGATCTGCGCGTTGGCCACCTGCGTCGAAAGGATCGTGTTCGCCGGCGTCACGTCGCGCGCGCGCACGATGCCCGACACGTGAATCGTCGAATCCTCGCGGTTCATCGAAACCGTCTTGTCTCCCTCGATATGCAGATTGCCCGAATCGTCCACCCGCGTCACGAGACAACTGATGCTCGTCGTCAACTGGGCGACCCGATCGGTCTGTCCGCGCGCCTTGAGTTCGTTCTTGGCCTGGATGTCCCAGTTCGGAAGCGCTTCTTTCGACACGATGCCCAGCCCGTTGTTGCTATGATCCGTCAGGAAGGTGTTCGAGGCATCCATCGGGGCTTCCGATTGAACGGTGGATTCTTTTTTGGTGTTCGTGTTCGAGGTCGTCGAGGCGTTGATCTTTTCCTGAATGAGCACCGTGATCACGTCGCCCACCTCGAACCGGTTGTGTTTCGCGATGAGTGTCGTTTTTCCGGCATTCGACGCCCGGAAGATCGAATCCGCGCCGGCCATTATCGGAGCCAACGCCACCAATGCCATGAAAACCGTTACGTGTCTTTTCATCGAATCACCACCACGCCGTCCGCCCGGACAACACCCTGAAACGGTTGTTTCGAGTTGAGGTTGGTACAGGTGACGATCGAACCAATTGCGCCGTCCATGTCGGCCCGCGCTTCGGTCGTGACGGCTAGTCCGCCAGACTGCGTTTCGACCGTAACCAGTTGATTGCGCTTCACGGCCATGCGCGGCGATACGAGGCGTTTGGTCAAGGCCTGTCCGGCCGCCACCGACACCCGGGGAACCATGCCCGCGACTTCACCGGGATCGAGAAAGGCGCCGTCGCGCAGTGTCGAAACCGCCCGCCGTTCAAGCGTCACATCATCCAAGGAGACAGGCCGGCCCGCGGCAAGCGATACCGCCGCAACCACCACTTCCGTGTAGGCTTCGACTTTTGCGCGGCACAGAATCGTCTTGCACGGCTTTCCATCCACCGTGACTACCCCGCGAAACGCCGCGGGTCCCACATACCGGTAATGCGGATCGGTCTGCCACTCCACAACGACTTCACCCGGCGGGAGCACCAGGTCCTGCGGAGGGCGGGCAATTTCGATTTCCGCTTCTGACGCCGTCCAGGGCATTTTCGATTCGATGAAACGGCGCAGATCCTCCGCGACAAGATCCCGGGAAATGCGTTCGCACGGACCCATGACACGGACCACGGGCGCTCCCATCATTTCGATGGATTCCACGGCCAATCCCGCGCCGCGAATCCGCGTGGCGACGGCCGCGGCGGTCAGCCGCCGTTCGGCGCCCGCTTCCGGCGCCGACCCAAGATCGAGTGCGGTAACCGCGTCCGCGCCTTCCCCTGAAACCATGGCCACGTCCCCGATGGTAATCATCGGGTCCGCAACAGTTGCTTCGGATTTCAGCGCCACGGAGAGGGCGAAACAAGGATAGGCAAGAAGAAACAGGGAAACGAAAAGGATGAAGGATGAAGGATGAAGGATGAAAAACTTCTCCTTCGACGGCATTATCGGTCGCTCACAACATTTCCGGCCAGCGTGGCGCGGACTGTCCAGTCTGCGAAGACAGGATGCGGTCCGCACAGACTGGACAGTCCGCACCACCCATTCACGGACTTCTTCCATTAGCCCGAAACCTGTTTCACATGTTCTTGCCACTGGCGTCATCCGGGATTATCCCTGTTCTTACCGTTTTACGTTGTTCGCGAGTTGGAGCATTTCGTCCGAGGTCTGGATGACCTTCGAATTGGCTTCGTAGGCGCGTTGCGCGATGATCATCTGGAGGATTTCCTCGACCACCTGTACGTTCGAGTTCTCGACGAATCCTTGTTCGAGCAGGCCGATGCCGTCCAGTCCGGGCTGGCCGGTGGTAGGCGGACCCGACGCCTGTGTTTCGAGCAGCAGGTTGCGTCCAAGCCGCGAATCCAGGCCCGCCGGATTGGGAAACCGCGCCAGTTCGATGCGGCCCAGATTCGACGGGGCCGTCGATCCGGGTATCCGCGCGGACACCGTGCCGTCCGATCCCACGGTCAATAGTTCATAATTGGTGGGAACCGTGATGCCCGGCGTCAGTTGATAGCCGTCCGCCGTCATGATAATGCCTTCCTGGTTCAGCTTGAACGATCCGTCGCGCGTATAGGCCGTCGTACCGTCCGGCAGCAGAATCTGAAAGAAACCGTTGCCTTCGATGACGAGATCGAGCGGATTGCCGGTCTGAATCATGTTGCCCGGCGAAAACAGTTTCGCGATAGCCGAGGGGCGCACGCCATGGCCGACTTGGATACCTTCCGGAATCGTGGTGCCCGCCGCCGTTTCCGTGCCGGCCGGTTTAAGGGTTTCGTACAAAAGGTCCTGAAAATTGACCCGGCTTTTCTTGAACCCCGTCGTGTTCACGTTCGCCAGGTTGTTGGCGATCGTGTCAATGTTCATTTGCTGGCCAATCATGCCCGTGGCCGCCGTAAACAATGAACGAATCATGACGTCCTCCCCGTTATGCCGGCGCGCCGACCTGTTCGATCAGACGCCCCATCGTTTCATCCGCCGTGGCGATTACCTTCTGGTTCGCTTCGTACACCCGCAAGGCCGCGATCATCGAAACCATTTCCTTCGGCATGTTGACATTGGACATTTCGAGCATCTTGGAATGAACCGTCGTGCCCGCGGCGTCCGACGAACGCCCCAGCGCCGCCTCGCCCGCACGATAGAGATTGTGTCCCTGCCGTTCGAGCATGTGCGGATCTTCGAATTCGACCAGACGCAGTTTCGACACCGCCTGTCCGTCCACGCTGACGGTCCCGTCATCGGCAATCCGTATATCCGTTCCGTTGATGGCGATCGGCTGGCGGCCTTGGCCCATGACCGGAAAGCCGTCGGGCGTGGCAAGTTGCTTGTTCACGTCGATCGTGAGCGCGCCGGCCCGCGTGAACCGTTCGCCCGCGGGCGTGCTTACCGCGAGGTATCCCGGCCCGCTCAACGCGATATTCAGCGGGTCGTCCGTGGTCGTAAACGCGCCCGCAGCCGTGTCGGTGAACGTCTCGACCATTTGCGCGCCGCCGCCCGGTCCGATTCGCGACTCGAACCATGCCGGACGCTTTGCCGTGTTCGTGAAAATTTCGTAGAAACCCTTCTGGACGGGTTGCTGGCGGCGGAAACCGGTCGTGGCGGCATTGGCGATGTTGTTCGCGATGACGGCTTGGCGTTCCTCGACCGCCACCATCCCTACCGCCGCCGTGTACAGGCTCTTCTGCACCTTCGGTCCTCCGTCGTCGTGCGCATTCCCGCCCCGTATCCAATCGCCTCGCGGCGTTGTCTTCGGTGGCCCTGGGGCATGTTCCAGCGACGGACGCGAGACCGGCAATGGGAACCGTTCCCGCACCCCGGGCCAACCACTCACGGGGATAGACCTGAATGGGACAGGTCAACCGGAAAAAGCAAGGCGGGTGCCAAAAAAAGAGATAAATCCTAACTATTTGATATTTGATGGGTTATGACTTTTGGATTGAAAGCGTAAGGAAAGTTGGTTCAAGCAATTCCTGCCATGCCCGGCAGTTTTTGCAGCCGGATCGGTCCGATCCAGCCGATCCGGCGGATCCGACCGATCGATTCTGCGGGATCCTCGCGAACGAGACCGTTCAACCTGGATTCGGCAATCGAATTTCGAGTCCTGTGCACAACCAGTGGACGTCGTGGACCTTATAGACAAAATGGACAAGAAAACCAATCCTCTTTCGGGTGAAATCCACCGTGTCCACAAGGTCTATGACGTCCAGAGGATAACATGAAGAATCCGATCTTGACGGCCGAATCCAGGTTCAACGGCCGCGCTGGGCGGTCTTGCGCGGCAACGGGGTTTTGGATGCCCGCAATTCGTATAGGCGTGTATGGATTTTTTGGGCGGCGGCGACCATTTCCGGATAAGGCGTGTCGGTCACGTCGAGGAAGCCGATGTTGTAATTTTCGCCGTCGAACCAGCGTCCGGTCACGGGTTCGTCCACATACTGGAACCAATGGCATCCGACGAACGCCGGGCATTGCGCGACGCTTTCGACGTAGCGGATGTAATGCGCGGCGCGGTCCTTCTGGTTTTCCGTTGCCACAAGGCCGGTGTGGAACAGGCCGCGGTCGAGCGCGCCGAAATGGAACTCGCCGATGATCATCGGCTTGCCAAGGTCATTTTCGCCGCACCAGCGCTCGCACGGAATCGTCCGCTTGTACAAATTGTAACTGACGACGTCCGCGACATCCGCACAGGCCTTTACGGCGGCGTCCGGGGCGGTCGCGAAACGGCAGCCGAGATACAGTTGATTGGGCGCATGGCGCTTGATCGAGGCGCTCACCACCTCAAAATAACGCCGCGCGAAACGGTACACCCACGCGTCGAGGTCGGCCCGGCATGCCTGGGTGGCCTTGTCCGGCGCGCGAAGCGACTCCCAATCCTTGGCGTCCGTGCCCCATGCCTCGTTCAGCCTGGCGAGATCGCCGTATTTTTCCTGCAATTGCCGCACCAGTTCCTGCCGGCAGGGTTGATCGGGCGGGCTGAGCAGCGTGCCGTTGCGGATCGTCTCCCACGGCATCTCGTTGTCCACGAAGTACCCGATGCAGAGCGGATTCGACCCGAAATGCCCCGCGACAGGCGCGATGGACTGTTCCGCGATTTGTTCGAACGCGGGGTCGTATACGTCACGCATGCGGCCCCAGTAACCGCGCGCGCCTTCGATGGACCGGCATTCGCCGCCGATACCGATAGAGGCCGTGAACGGCATCGGGCTGTGGTCGAGCACATCGCCCTGCGACCAGTTTGCGATAGTATTGAAGCCCCACGACTGCAAGCGCGGATACACGCTCGCGCGCCAGTGTTCCGCCCATTCATCCCCGTATTTGCGAAACAGGTTCATCCGGTAAAAATTGAAGGTGCGGCCGCCCCCGCCAATAATGTCGGCCATACTGTGCGCCCCGCTCACTTCGCCGTACATGGCCTTGAACCGGGGATCGTCCGGGTTGGGAAGTTCCGCGAACCATCCGTTACGGCCCGTGATGAACGTCTGTTCCCACGTGCCGACGCAGTCCATACCGACCGAGAAGAAAAGCCGGCCTTCCGGTGTGACGAGCCACCATTTACCGTCCACTTTTTCAGCGCGAAACCAGCCCGTCGCATCGAGTTGGGGACCGTCCGCCCACCCCCCGAACCGGTCGCGCCCCGGCAATCGCGGCGCCTTTGCAAGATCCTTTCGTTCCTTGGCGGCGCGCTTCGCGAATTCGGCTTCGTCTTTCAATTTGCCCGGCCATGTGGCATGGACATACTGGCCAAAGCGATCAATAAATGGGAACGTGACCAGGTTCGCGAGCGAAGCGCCCTTGCCGAACAGACGGATGGACTTGATAAACAGCGTGCACGGCGATTGCGGCTGCGGGAGAAATATCTGGTACGCGACAATCCGCGACAAGTCGAGCGCCGGACCCTGGCCGGTAGGACCGCGCACCGGCAGGCCGCGCATGCCCCAGAACCGCTGCGAATCATGGGTGCTGAAACGCACCCGAAGCGTGCCGGACGATTTCGCCGCGATGCTGGCGCTCCCTGTGTTGCAGTTCGTCAATCCATCCCCGCCCTCGTTGTCCACGCGGATGCACACATCTACGGAGTTTTTCGCGGGGTTGTACAGTTCGACTTCAATGCCCGCGAAATCCCGCCAATCCCATACCTGGCCATTAGGCGGAGTGAAAAAGACATTCGGCCAGTCCACCGCCTCAAAATCAACCTGCATCATCCGCGCGCCGTCGCGCTTGACGATGCGGGCGGACGTATTGTTCAACTTCATGTTGGAAGGCACGGAATCGCCCGCGAAACGCGCCAAGTCCACCACCCCGTCCGGCGCCGCAACCAACGCCGCAAACATCACGCTCCAAAACGCCGTCATTCGCGCGCCCTCCCGTTTTGTTGGGCCACACCTCGTGGCAGACGCATCATAGCCGCGGCAAGCCTTTCATTGCACGCGCCATGTTCCTGCGAGCCGCCGGTTTCCCGGTTTTCTACACTCAATAGTAACGTCTCGAGCCTTCCCGGCCTAGGCAGCAGACTGTCCAGTCTGTGCCACGGGCCTTCATCTTACACCGATCACGTCGGCGTGGCGCAAACTGTCCAGTCTGTGCCCAACCCCCTTTTCCCCGATCCGCGCAGACTCGACAGTCTGCGCCACGGGTTCATCGTTTATTCACAGCCTCTCTGCGCTCCTCCTTTGCTATCTCGGCGCCTGCGTTGGAGTCATTTGGGACAGCAGCGAATCAAGGGTATAATGGCCGATGAGGAAGTGTGCGCGTGGAGGTTTCCGCGAGAACCCATGAATGATTTTCCAATACCGGCGCCGGTTTCCGGCGCGCCGTCTTCGGCGCCCTTGACCATCGTGGTGTTGGGCGCGTCGGGCGATTTGGCCCGGAAAAAAGTGCTTCCGGCGCTGTTCGCGCTCTACTGCCAGAACCTGTTGCCCGAAACGTTTCACGTCGTCGGTTTCGCGCGGCGGCCGATGACGGACGACGCCTTTCGGGCGCACGTCATGGAAAATCTGACGTGCCGCTATGTGCCGGATCATTCCTGCGGCGATTACATGGATCGCTTCCTGGCGCGGTGCTCGTATGTGGCCGGAGAATACGATTCCCGCGACGCCTATCTCGATTTGTACCAGGCGATGCGGATCGTCGAAGGCCCGGCGCCGGCGAACCGAATGTATTACATGGCCATTCCGCCGTTTCTTTTCCTCGGTGTGGCCAAGGCGCTGGGCGACGCGGGACTGGTCGAATGCGGGGCAAGCGAAACGTGGTCGCGGGCGGTCGTCGAGAAACCCTTTGGTCGCGACCGGGAAAGTTCGGATCGTCTCGTTGCGTGCATGGGCACGGTTTTTTCGGAAGACCAGACGTTCCGCATTGATCATTATCTCGGCAAGGAACTGGTCCAGAACCTCCTGGTGCTGCGGTTCGCCAACCGGGTCTTCGATCCCATCTGGAACCGGCAACACGTCGCCTCGGTTCACATTTCCTGGAAAGAAGATATCGGCACGGATGGACGCGCCGGCTATTTCGACGAGTACGGCATCGTCCGCGACGTGGTCCAGAACCATCTGATGCAAATTCTGGCGCTGACGGCCATGGAACCGCCCGCCAGCCTCGGCGCGCAGGATGTTCGCAACGAGAAGGTTCGTGTGCTCGAATCCATTGCGCCATTGACGCCCGACCGGCTGGTTCTGGGGCAATATGTTTCGGGGCGTCACAAGGGACGGGAGCATCCCGCCTATGCGGACGAGCCGGGCGTTTCGGCGGGTTCGATTACCCCGACCTATGCCGCCGCGGTGCTGTACGTCGCCAACGATCGCTGGCGGGACGTGCCGTTTTATGTCGTGGCGGGCAAGGGCATGAACGAGCGCGGAGCCGAAATTCGGCTTCGTTTCAAACCGGCCATTTTTATCGGGCTGCAGAAAGGGGGGGACACCCTGCCCCCGAACGAACTGATAATCCGAATCCAGCCCGACGAATCCATCCGGCTTGCCATTACGAACAAGGCGCCGGGACTCGATATGCGGCTCGTGTCCAGCGAACTCGATCTTCGCTATCAATCCGCGTTCGACGCGAAGATTCCCGATGCGTATGAATGCCTATTGCTCGATGTCATCCGCGGGGATCGAAGCCTGTTTGTGCGATGGGACGAATTGGCCGCGGCATGGGATATCTTTACCCCCGTACTGCGTGAAACAGAGGCGGCGCGGCGCCGTCCCGAACCATATCCGTTTGGCAGCCAAGGCCCGGAAACGGCGCGTGAATTGGCGCGGCGCTTCCATTTGGAATAACAGGGGGATGACCATGGAGGTCCGCACATTCGCCGATCATGACGCCTTTGCCGCGTCGGTGGCCGATCTCATCGCCGGCGAATGGGCCGTCGAATCGAAAACGCCCCATGCCGTCATGCTTTCCGGCGGACGCACTCCACTGGCCGCTTACCAATCGCTGGCGCAAGCGCCTGTGCCGGCGGCGAAAAGCGCGTGGGCCCTGTTCAGCGACGAGCGGATGGTTCCGCCGGATTCCCCCGAAAGCAATTTCGGAAACGCGGCGGAAATGTTGTCGGCCATGAGAATCGGGGAGGAACGAATTCTGCGTGTGCGGACGGATCGGCCGCCCGTCGTGGCCGCCGAACGCTATCATAACGATTTGGCCGCGTTTTTCGGGGCCGGCGGGCGGATAACGCTTGGATTGCTCGGCATCGGCGCCGACGGACACACCGCGTCATTGTTTTCGCTGGCCGATGTGGAACGGGGTATGGACCGCTGGGCGATTCCCGTTGCGCGCACCGGTGGCCCGGACCGCGTATCGGTGACGGCGGCGTTGATTCGGCGCGTGGCCCGGGTCGTCTTCCTGGTTTCGGGCCGCGACAAGGACGCCGTTGTCGCGGCCTTGTTGAACGAACCAAGCCGCATTCCCGCCGGAAAAGCCGTCGAGGGCCTGTCTTGCGTCGAATTGTGGCGGATTTGACGGTCGGGGGATCGTATCGGTAGCATACCCGGCAGGACTGCGGCATTGGATTGGAAAACACGGGGATGGTCTTGTCTATTCAGGGCGTCCGGGAAAGGAATCGCGCATGGCAAACGTAAAAGGCACCCAAACGGAAAAGAATCTGCTCGCGGCCTTCGCGGGGGAATCCCAGGCGGCGATGCGGTACGGTTTCTTTGCCAAGAAGGCAAAAAAGGAAGGTTTTGAGCAGATTTCCGCCGTGTTTGCACAAACCGTCGAGGAGGAACGCGCCCATGCCAGCGCCTTCTACAAGCAACTGGCGGGCGGATCGGTCGAAATCCAAGCGTCGTATGCGGCGGGCGGAAACGGCACGACCGCCGAAAACCTTCAGGCGGCCGCGGAAGGCGAACACGAGGAATGGACGTGCGTCTACCCCGCTTTTGCCGACACCGCGCGCAAGGAAGGATTTTCAGACATTGCCGTGATATTCGAGGCGACGGCAACCATCGAAAAACATCACGAAGGCGTTTACCGCCGCCTGCTTGAAACGATCAAGAACGGAACGGTGTTCAAACGGCCTGAACCGGTGGTCTGGCGCTGCCGTAACTGTGGCTATCTGCACGAAGGGACCGACGCGCCGGACGTGTGCGTAGCCTGCGGCCATCCACAGGCTTACTTTGAGGTCTATGCCGGCCTTGCATAGAAAAGAGAGACGGCGCTCAGCGCCTGCGCAAAAAGCCCAGCCGCGTGGCGCAGACTGTCCAGTCTGCGTATACGGGTTTTTTCGATATGCCAGCGCAGACTCGACAGTCTGCGCCACGGGTTTCGTCGTTTATTCTCAACCTCTCGGGGATGGGTCACGCAGGCTGCGGAATAATTGAATCGGAAACAAGGTTTATACGGCAAGCAACCGTTGTGGGCGGAAATATGCCGCCGGGAGGAGAAAATGGCAAAACGACTGCAAGTTTTCGAATGCGAAGTGTGTGGGCACAGGGTCATGGTTTACGGCGAAGGCGGCGGCACGTTGGTCTGCTGCAACCAGCCGATGGCGGCGGTGATCGAAAATACGCGGGACGCCGCGAAGGAAAAACATGTGCCGGTCATCGAACAGAATGCCGAGGGCTGCACGGTAAAGGTGGGCGCCGTGGCGCATCCCATGGAAGAGAAACATTACATTGAATGGATTGAACTGCTGGCCGGCGATGAAATTTACACGCGTTTTCTGAAACCAGGCGAGGCGCCCGAAGCGGTTTTCCCGAAGGTGACGGCGCCGTCGGCGGCGCGGGCATACTGTAACCTGCACGGTTACTGGAAAGGGTGATTCCATGATAAGCAAAAAAATGGTTGACGCCATCAACGATCAAATCAACGCCGAACTGTATTCGTCGTACCTCTATCTTTCGATGGCCGCGTATTTCGATGCGGCCAACCTCAAGGGCTTTGCCAATTGGATGCGTGTCCAAGCGCAGGAAGAAAACTTTCACGCCATGAAATTCTACGATTTCCTGCTCAGCCGGCAGGGCCGAGTCCAACTCAAGGCCATCGCGGCGCCGCCTTCCGCCTGGAAATCGCCGCTGGACGCGTTTCAGGCCACATATAAGCACGAAACGGTAGTCACCGCGCTCATCAACAAGCTGGCCTCGCTCGCGCTCAAGGAAAACGACCACGCGACGAGCGTCTTGCTGCATTGGTTTATCAACGAGCAAGTGGAAGAGGAATCCAACGCGGACGCGCTGGTCCAGAAACTCAAGATGATAGGCGACAATTCGAGCGCGCTATTTCTAGTGGACCAGGAATTGGCGGCGCGCGTGTTCACGCCCCCCGCGGCGGGAGCGGCGTAATGGGCCTCTTTTTCGACGCGAAAGACATTTTCGAAATCGCCATCGAAATCGAACGGAACGGCGCGGCCTTTTACCGTAACGCCGCCGCCGTCATGGGAGATGAGGCGACCCAACGTGAACTGTTGGAACTGGCCGCCATGGAGGACCAGCACGAGCGCACTTTCGAAGCCCTGATGGCCCGCATCGCCGGGAACGCGCCGGACATGGAGTGGTTCAACGCGGACAGCGAAGCGGCGCAGTATCTCCAGCATTTCGCGTCGGGCCAGATCTTCGACATGCGCGCGGCGATTCCGCCGGCGCTGGCGCCGAACGTTTCGCTGCGGGACGTGCTGGCCTTCGCGATTCAACGTGAGCGCGAGTCGGTGGTTTTTTACACCGGATTGAAAGACGCCGTGCCGGACGCGGCGGACAAATTGCGGATTGAAACCATCATCCGCGAGGAAATGGGCCATATCACACTGCTGGGGCGCAAACTGGCGGTGTTTGCGAACAAGGCATAACGGGAACGCAAGGCGGCCGTACGAAGCGGAAGCCACGACAAGGAGAACACAATGAGCAGTCTGATTTTCAACGCCAACGAAGCATTTGAAATCGCGAAGCGCATCGAGCGCAACGGCGTCGCGTATTACCGCAGGGCCGCGGAATTGATCAGCGATCCCGCCGGCAAAAAACTCATGAACGACTTGGCCGAAATGGAGGTGGTTCACGAGCAGGTGTTTGCGCACATGCAGCAGAAACTCAGCGGCGGCGAACTCGCCGAAACCCCCGTGGATCCCCATAACGATGCCTACGAATTTCTGAAGGGCATGGCCGACAAGTGCGTGTTCGATCCGAAGGAGGATCCCCTGGAGGTGCTCAAGGACGGCACGGACGCCAAAACCATCCTAAACGCCGCCATCCAGCGCGAAAAAGATTCGATCATTTTCTATGAAGGCATCAAGATCATGGTGCCGCAGAAATTCGGCGGCGCCCGGCTCGACGAAATCATCGCCCAGGAAATGGGCCATGTAATCATCCTGACGCGCCATCTCGACCAGATCGCGTCGTAACATTACCCATAACGGCAAACACTGCCAAAACCGGAGAGACCCTATGGAAACACTCGTTACCCGACCCGCGCCGGATTTTACGGCTACCGCCGTCATGCCGGACAATTCCTTCAACGACGCCTTTACGCTTTCGTCGCTCAAAGGCAAATACGTGGTGTTGTTCTTCTATCCGCTGGATTTCACGTTCGTGTGTCCTTCGGAAATCATCGCGTTCGACAAGCGCCTGGCCGATTTCAAGGCGAAGAACTGCGAGGTCATCGGGGTGTCGGTGGACTCCCATTTCTCGCATTGGGCATGGCGTAATACTCCCGTCGAAAAAGGCGGCATCGGCAAAGTTCAATTCCCCATGGTGTCCGATTTGAGCAAGAGCATTTCCCGTAACTATGGCGTGCTGATCAACGAGGCCATCTCGCTGCGCGGCCTGTTCCTTATAGACAAGGAAGGCGTGGTGCGCCATCAATTGGTCAATGATCTGCCGTTGGGACGCAGTGTGGACGAGGCCCTCCGCCTTCTGTCGGCGCTTCAACACTACGAGAAGCACGGCGACGTATGCCCGGCCAATTGGAAGGAAGGCGAAGAGGCCATGAAACCGTCCGCGGACGGCGTGGCGGCCTATCTGGCCAAACACGGGAAATAACCGGCGGGCGTTTATATGGACAATTCCGCGGCCGCCGTCCGCATAACGGACGATGTGTATTGGGTCGGCGCTATCGATCGCGATCTACGCGATTTCCATGGTTATTCAACCGAGCGCGGAACGACGTACAACGCGTTTCTCATCCGGGCCGAAAAAGTCGCGCTGATAGATACCGTACGCGCGCCCTTTTTTGACGAAATGATGGCGCGCATCGCCTCGGTGATTGAACCGTCGCAGATTGACTACATCGTTTCGAATCATTCGGAGATGGATCACACCGGCTGCCTGCCGCAAACCATCGCGAGCGTTCAGCCGGAAAAGGTCTTCGCCTCCGCGAATGGCCTGAAGGCGCTGGCCGCCCATTTCCACATGGATCTCGGCGCAACGGCCGTGGCCGACGGCGAAACGGTGTCGCTCGGCAATCGCACGCTGGCGTTTTATGAAACGCGGATGCTGCACTGGCCCGACAGCATGTTTTGTTACCTTCCGGAAGAGGAAATGCTTTTCTCGCAGGACGGCTTCGGCATGCATCTGGCCTCGGATGAACGATTCGCGGATGAAATAGATCCTATTCTCTTGCGGGAACAGACCGCGAAGTATTACGCGAACATCCTGCTGCCGTTTTCGCCGATGGTCAAGATAGCGCTCGAAAAAGCCGCTGGTCTCCGCATCGGCGCAATCCTTCCCGATCACGGTCCCGTCTGGAGAAAAAATCCCGGTCTGGTCATCGAATGGTATGGCGCGTGGGCGGCGCAAAAACCCGCGCCCAAAGCGCTCATTGTCTACGACACCATGTGGCACAGCACGGCGGCTATGGCCGGCGCCGTGGCGGACGGCCTGCGGGCCGAAGCCATCGAGCCGGTCCTGTGCCGCGCGAGCGACTGCCACCGAAGCAACATCGCGACGGAATACCTGGAGTGCGGCGCGCTCGTGGTGGGCACACCGACCTTGAACGCCAGTCTGTTTCCCGCTATGGCCGACGTGCTGAGTTATCTCAAGGGATTGAAACGAAAGAACCTGATCGGCGCGGTATTCGGATCATACGGATGGAACGGCGAAGGCGTAGCCCAGGCGAAAGAAGCGCTGGCCGCCATGAAGATCCCGCTGGTGGCCGAGCCCGTATCGGTCCAGTACGTGCCGGACGATCCGGCGCTCGAACGATGCCGCGCGCTGGGACGCGAGATCGCGATCAAGATGAAAGAGAGTCTCTTAATGAGGGGTTGTGAATAAAGGACGAAACACGTGGCGCAGACTGTCCAGTCTGCGCGTTGAAGTTTGTACATTATAGTCCGATGGATTTTATGCAAGACCGATCAATGCGTCCGTCAAATGAAGTTGCACAAAGGACAGGGTAGTCCCGTAGGGACGGTTTGAACATAGCCCAGGAGGAACTCCTGGGACGCGGAAAAAAGCCAAACGACAGTCCCGTAGGGACGTGTGAAACGGAGAGCGAAAAAGAAAACATGATGGCGCATACCCATGCACGCCTATTTGACCATTGTGTTTTTTCGACCAAGGGTAAAACGGCACGGGATCGAATGCTATGAGCGATGCATACGGGACGGAACGAGCGGTTTCAAACGTCCCTACGGGACTTCCCCGGTGCCGCCGCGAGATCCCAGGACTGGCGTCTTGGGCTATTTTCAAACCGTCCCTACGGGACTTTCGTGACGCCGCCATGCATTCCCAGGACTGGCGTCCTGGGCTATTTTCAGGGTGTCCCTACGGGACTTTCGTACCGCCCGCCGTCTCATTCAACCGATCTGAAAATGTACAAAATCCTGGGCGCAGACTGTCCAGTCTGCGCGGATCCACCGGAAAAGAGGCATTTGCGAAAAGAAAATCTCAAGCGAAAAACAGGGAGACAGACACGCTTTTCAAACTGCCGAAAAGCGAGTCGGCGCCGGTTTTTCGCCATTTTTTCATACAAGAATGTGTTCCATCAGAACCTTATAGTCTGGCATCTACAAAAAACGACAAGAAAATCTTGGGCTATTTGCGCAACCAATTGAAGACCCATGATTTAGCGAGTGCGAAAACCGCGGGGTTTTGAGCGCGATTACGATTACGATGACGAACACGAGCACGAAAAGAGACTGGGTTGTGGGCAGAGCCCACGTCAGAACCACCTGCTGCACGACTGCCTATTTCGCAAATGCCTCGACAGGATAACAGGATTGATAGGGATAACGAGAAAACACCTCAAAGAAATTGGAGAAAATGCGAGCTTGCTTCTTGAATTCGAGAGTACAAAATGCCTTTATCGTTTTTTTCATCCCATAAATCCCGTTATCCTGTCGAAATGACAAGTTGTCCGTATGTATGATTGATTCGATCTACTAGCGAAAAGGGAAGGATAGTTATGCACTTGGATCCGGTATTGCTCTCTCGAATCCAGTTCGCCATGACGGTGGGATTTCATTTCATTTTCCCGCCGCTTAGTATCGGACTGGCCTACTTCCTCGTGCTCGTCGAATGGCGGGCATGGCGGCGAAATGATCCGGTCTACGAACGGATGGGCCGCTTTTTCGCGAAGTTCCTGGCCCTGACGTTCGCCATGGGCGTCGCGACCGGCATTACGATGGAATTCCAGTTCGGCACGAACTGGGCGCAATACGCCCGGTTCGTAGGCGACATTTTCGGGGCTCCCTTGGCCGCCGAGGCCGTGCTTTCCTTCTTCCTCGAATCCACGTTCCTCGGATTGTATCTGTTCGGACGCGGGCGCGTTTCCAAAGGCGCGCATTGGTTTTCCATCCTGATGGTTGCCGTGGGCGCCACCTTGTCGGCGTTCTGGATTCTGGTGGCCAACTCATGGCAGCAGACCCCCGCCGGGTATGTATTCAATCCGGAAACGAACCGGGCCGAATTGACGAGTTTCGCCGCCGCGGTGTTCAACCGTTCGATGCCCATTCGCTTCCTGCACACGATGGATGCCGCCGTAATCTGCGGCGCTTTTCTCGTCGCGGGCATTTCCGCGTACCTGCTGCTCAAGGACAAAACGAACGAAGTGGCGCGCCGCGCGCTGCGTATCGCCGTCGTGGCCGGTTTCATCGCGTCCGTGCTCGAACTCTTTCCGTTCGGCCACGAGCATGCCCGGCAAATCGCCCATCAACAACCCGCGAAACTCGCCGCATTCGAAGGCCTCTTCGAGACCGGCCCGAATGCTCCGTTGACGCTGATCGGCATTCCGACCGAAACCGGCCTGATCGGCGCGGTGCGCGCGCCAAGCCTGTTGAGTCTGCTCGTCGGCATGCGTCCGGATTATGTCGTCAAGGGCCTGAATGATTTTCCGCCCGACGAACGCCCGCCGGTCTTTCTGCCCTTTATGGGTTTCCACGCCATGGTGGGACTCGGTTCGTTGTTCATCGCCATGACGGCTTACGGCCTCTTTCAACTCTGGCGAGGCCGTCTATGGGAAGACAAACTCTTCCTGTGGGGATTGATCCTGGCGATTCCTCTGCCGGTGATCGCCTGCCAGGCCGGCTGGATTGTGGCGGAAGTCGGACGACAACCTTGGATTGTGTACGGGCTGCTCAAAACCGCGGACGCCGTCTCGCCGCGATTGACCGGAGGCGAAGTGCTGTTCTCTATCGTAGTGTTCGGAGCGGTGTATGCGCTGCTCTTCGCGTTGTACCTTTATTTGTGCGTAACCATGGCGCGGCGCGGACCCGAAGCCGCCGCCGGCAAGGAGGCCGCGTGATGCCGGATTTCAACACGATTTGGTTTCTGCTCGTTGGCGTGCTCATCGTCGGCTACGCCATTTTGGACGGTTTCGATCTCGGCGCGGGCGTCATTTCGTTGTTTCTGCGCGATCCGAGGGAAAAGCGCCTCTGCATGAAGGCCATCGCCCCTGTATGGGACGGCAACGAGGTCTGGCTGCTCACGGCGGGCGGCGCCTTGTTCGCGGCGTTCCCGCCGGTGTATGCGGCCGTGTTCAGCGGGTTCTATATCGCATTCGTCCTGCTGCTCGTCGCGTTGATCTTTCGCGCGGTCTCGCTGGAATTTTATGGGAAGGTGGACTCGCCCCAGTGGCGCTACGCATGGGGCTGGGCGTTTGGCCTCGGGAGCCTCGTCGCCGCGATCCTGTTCGGCGTGGCGTTCGGCAACATCCTGCGCGGACTGCCCATTGACGCCAAAGGGGAATTTACCGGGACGTTCCTGGGGCTGCTCAATCCCTATGCGCTGTCGGTAGGCGTTCTGGGACTCGCCATGTTCGTCATGCACGGCGGCGCATACCTTGCGATCAAGACCGACGGCGAACTGCGCGAGCGCATGCACTCCTGGGCTTTGGGCGGATGGGCCGCGCTGGCCATTCTCTACATACCGGTTACATTCTTCACGTTGATGACATCCCCGTTCCTTTTCGAGAAACTCAGCGGAAACGTTCTATTTTACCTCGCGCTGCTTCCGCTGCTCGTGTCCATCCCATGCGTTCCGGCGGCCTTGACCGGACGGCGGTATGGCCGCGCCTTCGCGGCCAGCGCTGCAACGATCGCCTCGATGATCGCCATGGCCGGCGTCAGTCTCTATCCCACGCTTGTGCCGTCGCGAACCTATCCGTCTTTCAGCCTGACTATCTACAACGCATCATCCACGCCGTTGACGCTGAAGGTCATGTTCATCATTGCCGCCGTGGGCGTACCCATCATGCTCGTCTACACGGCTTGCATTTATTGGGTGTTTCGGGGATCCGTGCGGCATACGGACGAGGGATATTGAGCAATTGTTCTCCACGGCTGAGACGCATGGGGATCAAGGATACGCCCTGTGCGATCAGGATGGCTGGTCTTGCAAAGGCGGTGTTGTATCCGGATGGCAGGCCGCGTTCGATTGGCCAAGCGTACGGAATCAATTGCTCCCGCCGGCCAAGGGGATGTATCGCCGGTCCTTGGGGGCGGGCGGCCGATGAATAAGGACGTTCTTTGTTCACGAAGGACATTTCTATGGGCGTTGGGTTTGATGTCGGCAAACAGCGTGTCCTATGGAGAAGCGATGACTACATCCGAAGAGATCCGGCCCTATACCGCGCCGGACGAAGATCTGATCAAGCGGCTGCGGACGCCGCACAAATTTCCGGAACTGGTGTTGAAGGCGTCGTATGCCAAGGGCGAATTCGATTCGCTGGCGACGGATTGCGCTTTCGTCTTCCGCCATAAACGGCGTTATTACATGACCTACATCGGCTTCGACGGCATCGGCTATCGCACCGGATTGGCGTCGTCCACGGATCTGCTGCGATGGGAAAAGGAAGGGCTGATTCTCGACCGGGGACCCGCGGGTACCGTGACGGAATTCAACGCCGCGCTGACGTGGATTGTTCGCGACAATGATCTGTTCGGCGAGGGCCGACTGAAAACCTTCGAGGATCGTTACCTCGGAACCTACCACGCCTACCCACAGGCCGGATACGAAACCGGTCCGGCGGCCATCGGTCTATGCTGGAGCGGCGATTTCCGCAAGTGGCGCGTGAAAGACCCATGCCTGCGCGCGTCGGATTCGGACGCGGGAGCATGGGAACGCGGCGGTCTCTACAAATCGTGCCTGGTCGAACACGAGGGCGCGTTCTATCTCTTTTACAACGCCAAGACCACGGATTCGCCGTGGATCGAGCAAATCGGTCTTGCCGCCTCGAAGGATCTCAAGACATGGACACGGCACGCGGGCAATCCGGTGATTCCGGTGGGGCCGAAAGGCGCATTCGACGACGTGTTCTGCAGCGATCCGTGCGTATTGCAATGCGGGAAAACATGGGTCATGTTCTACTACACCCTGTCCAGCGACGGACGCGCGCGCGACACGGTTGCCTTTTCCGACGATCTGATTCACTGGCGCAAATCGAACGAGATACTGGTTGATGTGGGCAAGCCAGGCAGCATTGACGCGACCTATGCGCACAAACCCGCCGTCTTTTTCGAAAACGGCAGACTCCACCATTACTATTGCGCCGTATCACCCGCCAACGAAAAGCGTATCGGAAACGTCGAGGTTCATGAAATCCGCGGCATCGCGCTGGCCGTGTCCTGAAAATCCACGCAAGAACGCAATGGAAACGCGAAGGAAACGCACGAACGATCAACTTTGGCCGCCGGCGGCTGTGCGGCGGCGGTGGTTTCGTGCTACACTCCCGCTACGAAACCGGCCGTCGGCCGGAGATAGAAGTGTATTTTGAAAAGGAGGTTGGTACGCAATGGGACTTCTGGACGGCAAAGTGGCGATTGTGACGGGAGCGGGCGGCGGATTGGGACGCTGCCATGCATTGGCGCTGGCGGCCGAAGGCGCGAAGGTCGTCGTAAATGATCTCGGCGGCGCGCGCGACGGCACGGGCGCCGATACGCGTATGGCCCAGCAGGTGGTGGATGAAATTCACGCCGCAGGCGGCGAGGCGGCGCCGAACTACGACAGCGTGGCGACGCTCGAAGGCGCGGCGGGGATCGTGCAGACGGCCTTGGACGCTTTTGGACGCGTGGATATCGTGGTGAACAACGCGGGCATTTTACGTGACAAATCGCTTCTCAAAATGGAAGAGGCGATGTGGGATGCCGTCATGGCGGTGCATCTGAAAGGCACTTTCGCGGTCACGCAGGCCGCGGCGCGCAAAATGGTCGAACAGGGCCAGGGCGGGCGAATCATCAACACCAGTTCCATTGCGGGACTCATCGGCAATTTCGGCCAGTCAAACTACGGGGCGGCCAAGGCCGGTATCGCGGGATTCACGCGCGTTGCCGCCATCGAATTCGCGAAACACAACATCACGGTCAACGCTATCGTGCCGCTGGCCAAGACCCGGATGACCGCAGATATTGCCGCCGTACCGGACGATCTGACCCCTGAAAAGATCAGTCCGCTCGTCGTCTTTCTGGCGTCGGAACTCTCCAGCGGATTGACCGGGCGCCTGTTTGGCGCACAGGGCAGCCACTATTGCGAATTCCGCTACCAAATCACCGACGGCGCCGACGCGGCCGGGGCCTTATGGTCGCCCCAGGAAATCGCCGCGCGGATCAAGGACATCATGAAATAAAGCCATCCGGGCCGGGCGGAATCCCCATCATGGGTGGGCGCTCTATCCCTGAAAATTCTTGATTTTGTCCACAAAGCGGCGATAAAGCGGATAGGCTTTCTCGTCGCTTTCGTTTTCGAATTCCTGCATGAGTTCGCGCTGGCGCCGGGTAAGGCGCGTGGGAACTTCGACAACGATGCGAACGAGTTGATCCCCGTTGCGATAACCGCGCAGATCGGGCATGCCGAGTCCGCGCAAACGCAAAATAGCGCCTGATTGCGTGCCGGCGGGCACCTTGAGTTCGGCCTCGCCGCTGAGCGTCGGTACGCGAATGGTCCCGCCCAAGACCGCTTTCGGAAAACTGATGGGCACTTCGCACAGGATGTCCGAACCTTCCCGCGTGAACAGTTCGTCCTGCTGGACTTCGATGTAAATATGCAGATCGCCACGAGGGCCGCCGTTTTCACCCGGTTCACCCTCGCCCGCGACACGCAGGCGCAGGCCGGTATCCACCCCCGCGGGAATGTCCACGGCAATCTCGCGCTGGATTCGAGTCCGGCCTTCCCCGCCGCAGCGGTGGCAGGGCTTTGAAACCACCCGCCCCGTCCCTCGGCAGCGCCCACACGTCTGCGTTACGCTGAAAAATCCGCGGGCGATGTGCGTCTGTCCAGACCCTTGGCAGGCCGGGCAGACTTCGGGACGAGATCCGGCCGCCGCGCCGCTGCCCGCGCATTCGTTGCAAGACTCCATCCGGGCGAAGCGGATCGTCTTTTTGACGCCGGCCGCCGCCTCGCGCAGAGTAATCGAAACTTTGTATTCGAGATCGTTACCGGGCCGCGGGCCGCGCTGGCGGCGGCTACCGCCTCCCGATCGGCCAAAAAACATGTCGAAAACGTCTTCGAAAGCGCTTTCAAAGCCCGGGCCGGCGCCGCCAAACCCGCCGCTAAACGGTCCGCCCGCGCCGCCAAACGGGTCGCCGGCATGGCCGAACCGGTCATATTGCTTGCGTTTCTCCGGATTCTTGAGGATGTCGTAGGCGGCGTTGATCTCCTTCAGTTTTTCCTCCGCCGCCTTGTCGCCGCCGGTTTTATCCGGATGGTATTTATGCGCAAGTTTGAGATACGCCTTGCGGATTTCCTCGTCCGAGGCTCCCCGCGAGACGCCCAGCACTTCATACGGATCACGTTCAGGCATCTATGCTCCCAGCCGGCGGGTTCCGCTGTGGGAACCCGCCTTGACTCAGTTTTTCGAACCATCGTCCACTACGGTGAAATCGGCGTCCATCGTGCCGTCATTCGTCGGCTGGCGCGGTTCAGCCGACGGACCGGCCTCTCCCGGCCCCGTCCCGCCGGCCTGCTGCTGCTGGGCGGCCGCCGCGGCATACATGGCCTCGGCCATCTTGTGCGAGGTCTGCGTCAGTTTCTGCATGGCGGATTCGATTGCGGGAATATCATCGCCATTCATCACAGATCGCAGTTCGCCCAGCGCCGCTTCAATGGCCGCCTTGTCCTGCGCCGAAACCTTATCCGCATTTTCGCGCAGCATCTTCTCGGTGCTGTAAGCGAGCGCATCCGCGTTGTTGTGGACTTCTATCTTGCGTTTGCGTTCCTGATCATCCTTGGCGTGCGATTCCGCATCGCGCACCATCTTTTTGATTTCTTCCTCGCTTAGGCCGCTTGACGATTCGATGCGGATCTTTTGCTCCTTGCCCGTGGCGAGATCTTTGGCTGAAACGTGCACGATCCCGTTCGCGTCAATATCGAACGCCACTTCAATCTGCGGGATGCCGCGCGGCGCCGGTGGAATGCCCACAAGATCGAACCGGCCCAGCGTGCGGTTGTCCGCGGCCAATTCGCGCTCGCCTTGAAGCACATGGATGGTAACGGCGGTTTGGTTGTCGGCGGCGGTCGAAAATATCTGCCGTTTATTGACTGGGATAGTCGTGTTTCGTTCGATCAGTTTTGTACAGATGCCGCCCAGTGTTTCAATTCCGAGCGATAGTGGCGTAACATCGAGCAGTAGAACATCCTTGACTTCACCGGCCAGCACCCCCGCCTGAATGGCGGCGCCAACGGCCACGACCTCGTCCGGATTTACTCCGCGATGGGGTTCCTTGCCGAAAATGTTTTTGACAATCGCCCCGACGGCGGGCATGCGCGTCATGCCGCCGACCAAGATCACTTCGTCAATATCCGACGCTCTGAGTCCGGCGTCTTCGAGCGCCCGGAAGCACGGCTGCTTGGTGCGCTGCAGGAGGGTGTCGCACAACTGTTCGAGTTTGGCTCGCGTGAGCGTGTAGTTCATGTGTTTCGGCCCGGAGGCGTCGGCCGTAATGAACGGCAGATTGATGTCCGTGGACATGACGGTGGAGAGTTCGCATTTGGCCTTTTCGGCCGCCTCTTTTAGCCGTTGCAGCGCCATGGGATCCTTGCGCAGATCGATGCCCTGGTCGCGCAGAAATTCTTCCGCCAGCCACGTGATGATGCACTGGTCGAAATCGTCCCCGCCCAAGTGCGTGTCGCCATTGGTGCTTTTCACTTCGAAACTGTCGTCGCCGATAGCGAGAATTGAGATGTCGAATGTGCCGCCGCCTAAGTCGTACACGGCGACCTTTTCACTCTTCTTTTTGTCAAGGCCGTACGCGAGCGCCGCCGCTGTGGGCTCGTTGATGATGCGCAGCACATCGAGTCCCGCAATCCGGCCCGCGTCCTTGGTGGCCTGCCGCTGCGCATCATTGAAGTACGCGGGCACCGTAATGACAGCCTGCGTCACTTTCTCGCCAAGGTAACTTTCCGCCGTTTCTTTCATTTTTTGCAGGATCATCGCGGAAATTTCCGGCGGGCGGTAGGTCTTGCCTTGGACCATTACCTGGCAGTCTCCGGACGAAGTGGCCGAAACTTTGTACGGCACGAGTTTCTCTTCGGATCCGACTTCGTTATAGCGGCGTCCCATGAAACGCTTGATGGAAAACACCGTGTTTTGGGGATTGGTCACGGCTTGCCGCTTGGCGACCATGCCTACCAGCCGTTCGCCGTCCTTGGTGAACGCCACGACGGAAGGAGTCGTCCGGCTGCCTTCCACATTCGCTATGACGACCGGTTCGCCGGCTTCCATGACGGCGACGCACGAGTTCGTTGTTCCGAGGTCAATTCCAATTACCTTGCCCATAATGTCGTATCCTCCACGCGCGCCAATGCGCTAGTCCTTACACGATTCCGTTTCAATTGTTTCCGCGGGCGGTTCCGTGGGGCCTTTTCCCACGACGACCTTGGCGGGCCGTATCACCGAGCCGCCCATGCGATATCCCTTTAGCATTTCTTGTGCCACATGATCGGGCGGGCAATCAGCCGTTTCGATACAGGCCACCGCTTCGTGGCAGTCCGGGTCGAACGGCAGACCCGCCGCCGGAATCGGCTCGACCCCATGCCGGCCCAACACATCGCGGAATTGTTTCGCCACCATGGCCACTCCTTCGATAAGGCCGGACGGCTCCGCCTCGGCATGTTCAACCGCCCGTTCTAGATTGTCCAGCACCGGCAACAGATCCTGCACCAGCCGTTCCGAGGCCATGCGCCGAATCTGTTCCATTTCGCGTAACAGCCGCTTGCGGGAGTTGTCAAAATCCGCGCGCGCCCGCAGAAACTGATCCTTCTGCGCGTCCCGTTCGGCCAGCAAGGCGTCGCGTTCGGCCAGCAGCGCCGCCACATCCACGTCCGGCGGCGGTGAAGGCTCCGGTTTCGTTTCGGCTTCGGCTTGGGCGGCCTCCGCTTCGAGTTTTTTTTCCAATTCGGTTTTCTTTACGGCGTCCTTTTTCATAATGCCCTTCACAACAAGTTCACTGCCTTGTCCTACACTCCCGCCAGGCGGGTCAGAAACCGGCTCAACATCGTGGCGGTATAGTCCACCACGGCCGTCAACCGCTGATACGGCATCCGGCGCGGTCCCAATATGCCTATCACGCCCGCGGTTTGATCACCCACGCGGTAGGGCGACGCCACCAGGCTGATTTCGCGCAATCCGGGTTCCTGGCTTTCCGAGCCGATCCATACCGACGCGCCGCTTGTGCCCGCTTGCGCTACATTCGCGCGCAGCAGGGCCGCCAGCCGTTCGCGTTCTTCAAGCACGCCAAACACTTCGCGCGCACGGTCAATGTCGCGAAATTCCGGCTGCTCGAACAACTGCGCGGCGCCTTCCAGGTACAACGGCGCAGGACGGCTGGACGGCAACAATTGCAACATGCGCAGCGCCCGTTCCGCCAGAATCCGGTTTTCATCCAAGACCATCCGAACGATTCCGTGCATCCGCGCAATCATCTGGTCGCAGGCCACCCCGCGCAAATGCTCGTTCAAAAACCGGTTCAGCGTAACGAATTCGTCCGGCTTGGGCCCGTCGTCCCATTGGAGTATCGTCGTATGCACGCGGCCGTAACTATCCGCCACCATCACCGCCGCGCGCGATGGCGATACCGGCATCACTTCAATGTGCTGCACCCGGGCCGTGTCCTCATCCGGCGCCTGGACCATGCCGGTCTGATGGGAAACCAGCGCCAACAACTGGCTGGTCTGTCGCATGATCTCGTCCGCATCATTCAAGCGCGCAGACATCTCTCGCTCGATTCGCGCGCGTTCGGCTAGCGTCAATTCCTGAACGCCCATCAAATAATCCACATAATACCGGTACCCGCGATCCGTGGGCACGCGGCCCGAACTCGTGTGCAACTGCTGGAGATAACCGGCCTCTTCGAGATCGGCCATCACGTTGCGCACCGTGGCCGGGCTGAAATCCAGTCCAAAACGCTTCACAATCACGCGCGAACCCACCGGTTCCGCTGTCGTGATGTAACACTGGACGACCGCGCGGAGTATTAACTCTTCCCGTTCATTCAGTTTCGCATTTTGATCCATGGAACCACCTTAGCACTCGACCAAGTAGAGTGCTAACAACTTTTGCTGAGTCTAGCACACCCTGTCCCGTTTGTCAAGGATTATAAGGCGGGTTTTATGTTGATGAAACCGTAAATTATTTTATGGCAAAAGGTTAGCAATAAACCTAAAATCGGCAGTTGAACGCGGCTCTTTCGACCAAACCATGGACGAGATGGACATTGTGGACCCAGTGGACTTCACCCGCAAGGGGATTGATTTTCTTGTCCATTTCGTCCACAAGGTCCACAACGCCCCGCAGTGTGAACGGAGAATCCGATCTTGACTGTCGAATCCGGGTTTATGGAGCGATAGAGGCGTGGTATTCCTGCAGGGAAAGGACGCGCATTTCGGACTCGCGCAGGGCGCGTAAGGCGAGGATGCCGGCGCGAGCGGCGGCGAGCGTGGTCATAATCGGCAATCCGCGTTCGATAGCCGTTCGGCGGATGGCCTTGCTGTCCGCGCTGGACTCGCTTCCGAGCGGCGTGTTGATAATCCAGTCCACGTCGCCATTGATCATGCGGTCTACGATATTGGGGCGTCCTTCGCCGACCTTGTAGACGGTTTCGACTTCGATGCCTTGCTCGCGCAACGCGGCAGCCGTGGCCTTGGTGGCGAGGAGTTTGAACCCCAGATCTGCAAGGTCTTGGCCGATGGATCCCATTTTGGCGCGGTCGAGGCGATTGAGGCTCAGAAAGACCGTTCCGGATTGCGGCATGGAATTACCGGCGGCAATTTGGCTTTTCGCGTAGGCTAGGCCCATGTTGCGGTCAATGCCCATGACCTCGCCGGTGCTTCGCATTTCCGGGCCGAGCAGGATGTCCACCCCGGGGAACTTGATGAACGGCAGGACGACCTCTTTGGCCGAAACATAGTTGGGCACGGGATCTGTTGTCACGCCGAGTGCGCGGAGGGTCTTGCCGGCCATGACACGCGCGGCGATTTTCGCCAGCGGCAATCCCGTCGCCTTGCTTACGAAAGGCACGGTGCGCGACGCGCGCGGATTCACTTCGAGCAGGTAAATGTCGTCGTCGCGGACGGCGTATTGCACATTCATGAGGCCGATGACGCCGAGTTCACGCGCCAGCGCCCGCGTCTGATCTTTGATGCGTTCGATAATGGATTCCGGCAAATCGTAGGGCGGCAGAATGCACGCGCTGTCGCCGGAATGAATGCCGGCTTCCTCGATATGCTGCATGACGCCCGCCACAATCACGTCGGTTCCGTCGCCGAGGGCGTCCACGTCAATTTCGACGGCCGCCTCCAAAAATTTATCTATCAGTATGGGATGTTCGGGCGAAGCGTCCACGGCCATCGTCATATAACGGTCGAGCGATTCCTGGTCATAGACGATTTCCATGGCGCGTCCGCCCAGTACGAACGACGGCCGCACGACGACGGGATAGCCGATACGTTCCGCGATGGCCCGGGCTTCGTCAATCGAGGTCGCCGTGTCGTTGGCGGGCTGAAGCAGGTTGAGTTTTTCCACCACGTCGCGGAAACGTTTGCGGTCTTCCGCGCGCGCAATGCTGTCCGGCGACGTTCCGATAATGGGGGCGCCGGCCTTTTCGAGCGCAACGGCGAGATTGAGGGGTGTCTGGCCGCCGAACTGCACGATAACGCCCTTGGGCTTTTCGCGTTCGACGATATTCATCACGTCCTCGAACGTGACCGGCTCGAAATAGAGGCGATCCGCGGTGTCGTAATCTGTCGAGACCGTCTCCGGATTGCTGTTGACCATGATGGTCTCGTATCCGTCTTCTTCGAGCGCGAACACGGCATGCACGCAGCAGTAATCGAATTCGATGCCTTGGCCGATGCGATTCGGACCGCCGCCCAGGATCATGATCTTTTCCTTTGTGGCCGGACGCACCTCGTCTTCGTCTCCATAGGTCGAGTAATAATAGGGTGTATAGGCTTCGAATTCCGACGCACAGGTGTCCACAAGACGATAGGTTGGGATGACGCCGTGTTTCTTGCGCAGCGCGCGGACCTCGGCAGGGTCCATGTTCCACAAGAATCCCAGTTGGTGATCCGAAAAGCCGCCCTGTTTGGCTTTGCGCAGCACGGCGGCATCGTCGGGATTTGCCGTGCGCAGCGTTTTCTCGTCTTCGACAATCTGCCGCATGTTTTCCAAGAACCACGGGTCAATCTTCGTCGCCTCGAACAGTTCTTCGACGGTGGCGCCTGCGCGGAAAACCTGCGCCAGCCGGACCAGGCGGTCGGGCCTCGGCGTTCGGATTTCGCGCAACAGGGCTTCCTTTTCCTCCGGCGAACATGGATTTCCGGTCAGCGGCTTGTCCTTGCCGTCGGCGCCCAGTCCGAAACGCCCGATTTCGAGGCCGCGGATGCCCTTTTGGAGCGATTCCTTGAAGGTCCGGCCGATGCTCATCGTCTCGCCGACGCTTTTCATCTGGACCGTCAAGTTCGAGTCGGCGCCGCGGAACTTTTCAAAGGCCCAGCGCGGGATCTTCGTCACGCAGTAGTCAATGGTCGGCTCAAACGAGGCCGGCGTTTCGCGCGTGATATCGTTGGGGATCTCGTTTAGGAAATAGCCCACGGCCAGTTTTGCCGCGATCTTGGCGATGGGAAACCCCGTGGCTTTCGAGGCGAGCGCGGAACTGCGCGACACGCGAGGATTCATTTCGATGACGACCATCCGCCCGTTGCCCGGATGCACGGCAAACTGAATATTCGATCCGCCGGTGTCCACACCAATTTCGCGGATAATCGCGATGGCCGCATCGCGCATGATCTGGTATTCCTTGTCGGTCAGCGTCTGCGCCGGAGCAACCGTGATACTATCGCCGGTATGGATCCCCATGGGATCGAAATTTTCGATCGAACAAATGATCACGACGTTATCGTTCATGTCGCGCATCACTTCGAGTTCGTATTCCTTCCACCCGATGACCGATTCCTCGATCAGCACTTCGGTAATGGGACTGCACGCAAGCCCCCATTCAACCACGCCTTCGTATTCATCGCGGTTGTAGGACACGCCCGCGCCCATTCCGCCCAGTGTGAAAGCGGGGCGAATGATCGCGTTGAAGTTGAGTTCGGCGCCGAATTCGCGGGCTTCCGCGATCGAATGAACGACCCGGCTGCGGGGCACTTCAAGTCCGATGCGCAGCATCGCCTCCCGAAATAGTCCGCGGTCTTCGGCCTTCTTGATGGCGTTCAGGCGCGCGCCGATGAGTTCGCAGTGGTATTTTTCCAGAATGCCCGCCTCGGCCAGTTCGACCGAGAGGTTCAGCCCCGTTTGCCCGCCCACGGTCGGCAGCAAGGCGTCGGGGCGTTCGCGCGCGATAATCTGTTCAAGCACATCGTTGGTCAGCGGCTCGATATAGGTCCGGTCCGCTGTTTCCGGATCGGTCATGATGGTCGCCGGATTGCTGTTGACCAGGACAACTTCGTATCCCTCTTCGCGCAGGGCCTTGCAGGCTTGCGTGCCGGAATAATCGAACTCGCAGGCCTGGCCGATTACGATGGGGCCGGATCCAATCAGCAGGATTTTATGCAGGTCCGTTCGTTTGGGCATTTCAGGCTCCCTGTTTCGGGAAACGCGGCTGCCGATCCGGATCCGTCCGTTCGGCCGATTGCGTTCGATTGTGCAATGGGCAATCCTCTATCGCGTAATTTCCAATATTTCCAAAACAATTTCGCCCGCGGGCACTTTCGCCACCGCCGTATCACCCACCGACAGGCCCAGCAGGGCTTTGCCCACCGGCGACTGGACGGAAAGCCGGCCATGCGCCAGATCCATCTCCAGCGGACTTACCAGTAAATACACGACTTCCTTGTTGGTTTTTTTGTTGAGCGCCCGGACCGTGGATCCCAGATACGCTTTTGTGGCGTCAATATCCTTGTCTTCAATCACCACGGCGCGTGTCAGTTTGTCTTCCAAATCGCGGATGCGGGCATGCAGCATGGCTTGCTCTTCCTTGGCCGCATGGTAGTCAGCGTTTTCGCTAAGGTCGCCGTAACTGCGCGCCAATTCGATGGCCTCCGCCACCTTCAAGCGGCGCGCGTTGCATTCGGCCAACTCCGCCTTCAGTTTTTCCAGCCCTTCCTGGGTCACATACACTTTGTCCATGCGTAACTGCCTGTGCTCCTGGTTGCGATTGGCCGCGCCGCCTTGCGGCCTTTGGATTTGTCCGCCAATGTCGGGAACAAAGTATAGCAAACCCCGCGAGCGGCTCCAAAATGCGTGATCGGCCGCAGGAATGAGGGCCGGACCTTTTCAATCAACAAGACCTCTTCGTTTACGAAATACTCCGATGCTTTGGTTTCCACGGCTGACTTGGACATGAATCACGCGATTACAGCCGTTGCATCGTGTAAAGGCGCGCGCATACGCCTGGGGCGGCCTTTCGGACAGCCTGTAGATCGCCCAGCGCCTTGGCACCGCTGCATTGGCCGTGCAACGGCGACAGGTACAACTGCCCCTCAAAGCCGGTTTTGCCGATCGCCTCGACAATCCCATGGCAGTCGTATTCGTCGGCGGTAATGAAATTTCCTGAAACGCGCACTTTGCCGCGTTTCCGGTTGATTGATCCGGCTCTGTTCATGCCACACAGTACGTCTCCCGCCGTTTGCCGTTTGCCGAGGCGGGCCAAGGCGTCGTCCGTCGCGGCTTCCCAGCCCACGTTGATGCCAACACATTCAAAGGGTAACGATTCAAGCCTGTCGAAAAAGCCGTCTGGCTGTTCCAGAAAATTCCGGTTTGTCGCAAACAGGAACAGATTGGATCCGGCATGATAAGATGACCCGCAGCGAAAAACATCGAACGCCCGCCGTGCTGCATACTCAATCCACGGCGACGCCATGGCATCGCATTCACCGAATACGACGGAATTGTAATTGTATAGATCGTCTCCGTAGAGTTCCGCGAGGGCGTCAATCTGCCAGTCAACATTCTCGCGGCTGCGGACGGCGAATTCCGAATCGCCCCGCACCGAGCAGAACGCGCATGTATTTGCGCAGCCGTCCATCAGTTTGACCAGCAGCACCTGATAGTCAACCCCAATTGTTTCCGGCGGCAGAACCTCCATGTGTCCGTGTATCTCATGGAGCCGGTCCGCGACCGCCTGCAATTGGCCTCGGTCATGTATGGCCGCTTTTTCGAGGAAAGCCCACAACCGGCGCGCGGCGGCCTCGTCCGGTTCGAAACCCGGTTCGGGAAATGCTGGGGGGCGATTTTCCAGAATGCGCCGTATCGAAGCGATCAGTCCATCAAAGGCATCGATCGCAGTGCGAACATGCGATCCCCGCAGCCCTTCGTGACGGTGAAGCATGGGCGGATCGCACCGGCCGTTGACAGCCCATACGACATCCCCGACGATTTCCGCCGGTTGCGGGAGTCGGCCCGGCGCCCATGCGCGATCGTAATAGATCCACTCGTTGGCCATCGTGCGTTGAATCCAGTCCCAACTGTACGGCGAGGGAAAACCGTCAATCCGGTGGATTCTGCCCTCCAGATCGAAATGAAACGTATACACGCCCGAAATGATTTGAACGGGCAGGCCGCTCCAGTCCACCAAGCCGGCCCGGTTGAAATGCCGGTCGCCGCCGTGATCCAATCGCACCACGATATCTTCGATGCGAAATTCCGCCATACTGTCCTCATACGGCCCGTCCGCAATGGCGGGGCAAGGGCCGTTGCATGTTTCGGGCGCTATTCTCACGGAAAAGCGGAAACCGTGCAAGAATTCGTGGCGGCGGTGGATTCAATCCTGATAACATGGTTGTGAATACAGGACAGAGAGGCCGTGAATAAATGACAAAACCCGTTTTGCAGACGGTCGAGTCTGCGTGGAGTAAAAAGGCCCCTTTTGCACAGATTCGACAGGCTGCGCCACGCGGCTGCGCTATTTGTTCACAAACGCATAGGGATGAAAAATGAAACGCCTTTTCTTTATTGCTTTGGTGACCGCCTTGTTGCCGCTGCCGTCGTATTCGTTGCCTGTCGCCGCGACCACGGCGGATGACCGGATAGTAATCCATGTTGGCGGCCAACTGTTTACGGCATACAAATTCAACGGGGCACAGAAATACCCTTATTTCTGGCCCGTAAATGGCCCCGTATCGAACAGACCGGTCACGACGGAAACGTCCGAACCCTATCCGCACCATCACTCATTGTTTTTCGGCTGCGATCGCGTCAACGGCGGCAATTACTGGCAGGAAGGCAACGACCGCGGACAGATTGTGTCGCAAGGCCCGAAGATTGAAGAAGCCCATGGCGAACGTGTCGTGTTTACCGACGAGTGTTTGTGGCGGCAGCCGGGCCAGGATCCGATTATGCGCGATGTGCGCCGCGTGACGGTGGCCGCACCAGATAAAACACACCGGCTCATTGACTTCGAAATCGTGCTTGAACCGCTGGTGGACGTCCGTATCGAGAAGACAAACCATTCCCTGTTTTCGGCGCGAATGGCGCCGGAACTCAGTGTCGCTTCCGGCGGCACGCTGGTCAATGCGGAGGGCGCATCCGGCGAGAAAGGCACTTTTGCCGTAAAATCGCCCTGGTGCGATTATTCAGGTGCGCGCGGTGGCATAACGGAAGGCCTGGCCATCTTGCAGCATCCGGGCAATCGCTGGTATCCGGCCCCATGGTTTACGCGGGACTACGGATTCTTTTCGCCGACCCCCCTGTTCTGGATTGAAAACGACGTGCTCGAACTTTCCAAAGGGACAAAACTTGAACTGCGATATCGCGTGGTCGTTCATTCCGGCAACGCCGAAGACGCCGGCATCGCGGATCTGTTCAATCGCTACACCAGCCCGTGATTACACTTCCCAGCCGGGGCGGCGCGCATAGGACAGCATGCGGTTGGCCTGTTCGTCCTTGGGGAAGCGTTCGGCCACGGGGTCCCAAATCATTGTGCGTTTGAGTTGTGTGGCAATACCGGCCAGCAGCACCAGGCTCATTGAGCGATGTGCGGTTTCGGCCTCGCAGGTGGTCCGTTTACGGGTACGGATACATTCGAGGAAATTGCCCGCGTGGCTTCGGCTGGGATACGCACGGCGGTCGGACGGCTTGAGCGTCACGCCAAGAATGGAAGCGGGTTTTGCCGTGATGTTCTCGCGATCCACGGCAACGTATCCTTCCGTTCCGACATAACACGCGCCGCCGACGCCGCCGACGCCTTCGGACGGATGGCGGCATGCATGCACCACGACGCCGTTGCTGTAACGTAAAACGGCATGATTGTTTTCGTACCCGATTTCGACGGGACCGGGGCGCTCTTCTTCAAGCACCCACTGGACCACGTCGTAATGGTGCGGTCCCCAATTGGGATCTCCGTACGCAAACAGGCCGCAGTTGGCGTTGCCGCCCGTGTAGGGTTGCCAGGGTCCCGGTCCGATGTACAGGTCCCAGTCGAGATCCGCGGGAACGGGTATGCCGGGATCATAGACGTTTTGCAAGTTCGCGCTGAAACCGCCCCCCGGGCTGTATGCGTAGATTTCCTTCAATTGCCCGATATAACCGTTTCGGACGAGTTCGTAAGCACGGCGGAATTTGCCGTCGTATTCGGAGCGCTGCTGCGTGCCGGCCTGGTACACGCGGGCGTAGCGTTTCATTGTGTCCGCGAGGATGCGGCCTTCCTCGATGGTCATGGCGATGGGTTTTTCGCTGTATACGTCCTTGCCGTATTTAGCCGCCATGATAGCCATCGGCGCGTGCCAGTGGAACGGCAGCGCCATCAACACGGCATCCAGGTCGTCGCGCGCGAAGAGATCGCGGAAATCGCGATAGGCCTCGCACGACCTATACGAGCCGCCCCCCGCCAGTTGGGCGTAATGCTGGTTCACGCGTTCTTTGGCGCTTTCCCGCTTGGGTTTCCATACGTCGCAGACGCCGATTACCTGCACATCCGGGCGGCCCAGATAGCCGCCGGCCACATAAGTCCACGATCCGCCGAACAGGTGGCCGGATCCCTGGCCGCCCAGACCGATGAATCCCATCGCAATGCGATCGCTGGGCGCCACGGATCCGCTCCGGCCCAACACGCGCGCCGGAACGACCATGGGGCCTGCGGTTGCCGCTAGGGCGCCCGCCAGGAAACCGCGCCGGGAAAGCATTGTCTTTTTCATCATTTGCTCCTCCTTTGCAGGAAGACATGCACGCCTTTTTTGTTCGAGGTCACCACGTCCAGCAGTCCGTCACCGTCGAAATCACACACTTCAAACTGTGTGCCCACACCGGAATCGTGGTCAATTTCGTGCATACGGTAGTCGAATTTCCCCGGTTCCGATCGTTGTAATTCCAGCCAGCACAGGACAGCCGGTTCGTGGCATCCGGGATCGTGGCCGCAATGGGCGTAATACCTTTTGCCGGTAACCAAGTCCTGTAATCCGTCGTTGTTGATGTCGGCGAGGATCAGGGCGTGGGTCTGCGAAATGCCTTTGTGAATTTCGTGTTGTTCGAAAGTGGGCGCTCCGTTGTCGTTGCGCTGTTCGAACCACCAGATGCCGTACTCGTGCGCGGAACTCGTGATCACATCGTTATCGCCGTCGCCGTCCACGTCGTAAACAACCATGTTGGCGCACGCCGGCCCCAGCCGGGCCGGATGAAATCCCCAGTCCGGCCGTGTACGATCCATCGGCCCATCCCACCATCCTTCGGTAGAGACAATATCCATGCGGCCGTCGCCGTTGATGTCGCCCATGCCGAGACCATGGCCGAATTGGGCGAAGGATCCCATCTGGTGCGACATGGGGAACGCCAGCCAAGGCGCCCGTTTGTCCTGTCCGGTGCGGAACCATGTGACCCGGTTGTTCATTGCGAACACCGGGACGGGTTTTCCGTCGCCGAGGAGATCGCCGAAGATGGGCGTCTCGCCGCACGCCGATGTGGCCAGCAGATATTCCGTCCAATGGCCAGCGTTTTCACCGGGATTGCGGTACCAGTGGGCGGGTCCGCCCGGCATGCCGATAACAATCGAATCAGTCCAGCCGTCTTCGTCCACATCCATCGCGAAATTGGCGAAACACCGGCTGTAACCGGTGTTTGGATCGTACGTTTGCGGCGGCCGGATCTCGTGGGGTGTCCAGTCCGGCGCTTTATACCATAGGTCGCCGGCTAGTATGTCGTTGAATCCGTCGCGATCAACATCCGCCACGGCCACGCCTTCGGAACGGAACCGGGGATCCACGACGATATGCTTGAAATGCACCTTGTCGCCCGGAACGGCCACCGCCGTCAGTGTGCGCATGACGTCCAGCAACGGTGTTAGCGCGGATTGGGCGACACCGGCCTTTTGTGCGCGGACCAGCACGCCGGGCGCGGATTCGCGGACCTCGCCGGCATGGGAGGCCAGCAACGGCTTGGCGATTTGGCCCCATGCCGAAACCGCTTCCGCGACGACATCGTCCTGGGGCAGGTAGCGTTCGACGGTTTTCAACGCCGTCAGGGAAGGACACCCGCCCAACGCGCCGAGGAAAAGCCGTTTTTCTTCCGGACGTTCCGCAACCGCCAGCGCGTGCGTCAAGGCATCTTCGCGGATCGAGAGTTCGATGTCCTTGCCGTTGGAAGCGAGCCGGGCGATGCCGCGGAAGATCAACACCCGCTGCGTCAAGTCGCTTGTCTTGTCCAAAAGCCCCAAGAGAACCGGCAACGCGCCGGGATTTTCCGTTTCGGACAATGCGCGGATGGCGGCGTCTTTCACCACGGCGTCGTTGTCGGCCGCGGCGCTTTCCAGCGCGGGCAAAAGCGATTCGTGGGAAACTTTTCCGCAAACGTCCAGCAGGGCGCCACGTAACATGGGATTGTCTTTTTTCAATCCCGCCAACAGGGCTTGGGCATATTCGGCCGGCACGCCAAGGCGTATTCCCAATGCCGTCAAGGCGCGTTTCATGGCCGTCCGTTCCTTGTCGTTTTCCGTGCAATCCATGGCTTGGCAGATTATTTCCGCGTCTTGGGCCGCGCCGGTTTCAGCCAGCGCCCGGACAGCCGCCGTACGGACAGCGGCGTTCGGGCTTTGAACGAGTTTCCGCAGGGCCGGCGCCACGGATTCCTCGCGCCGCTGGCCCATGGCCTTTGCCAGCACGCCGGTTTCGGCGGGGCCGGCGCCTTCGATCGCCGCAAGGAGCGCCCCCGGCACGTCCGGCGCATCGAGTTGCGCCAAGGCTTGCTGGGCCGTGCTTCGAATCGGTTCATCGGCATGCGCCGCCGCCTTGGCCAGCGCGGGAACCGCCATACCATTGCCGATAATGGCCAGCGCCTGAATGGCGGGCATTGCAATAGCCGGATCGGCGTGGCTGGCCAACGGCGCCAGCGCCGGCGTGGCGGACTTATCGCCACGCTGCGCCAATGCTTCGATCAGTCCCGGCAGAACCGTTCCCGGCGCCTGATCCAACAGGGCCGTGATTGCCTGGGTATTTTTCACGGTCCCGGATTCGCGCACGGCGGGCAACGCGGCGTCCCACAACACCGGATCCTTGCTGAGCAGGGCCTTTTCTATGAGTTTTTCCGCCTCGCGTGGACTGGTGCGTATCAGGCCGAGATAGGCCGCCGTGCCGGCATACCCATGACCACATTGCTTGAACACCTCTTTGTAGAGGGCGCGAGCGGATCGAGGGTGTTTGCCGCAAAGGCGTTCCGCGCAATTCATCAGGGCGTCCAAGGCGGCCATTTTGAACCGTCCTTCGCCGCCCCGTGCGGCCTTCTTCAGCGCTGTCACGGCCCTATGGCCGCCGATTCGGCCCAACGCCAGCGCCGCCGACATCGCTATGACGGGATCGTCGTCCTTCAGCAGCCGCGCCAGTTCCGGAACGTCCGCCGCGTTGCGCAACATGCCAAGCGATTCGATAATCCCGGCCTTGACGGCCCCCGGCGATGCGCCCAGCGCCTTGCGCAGGGCATCATGCGCTTCCGGATAGGGCATGGCCGCAAGGGCCAGCCGCGCCGGATGGGATAGTTTCTCGTCCGTCAGACAGGCCGCCAGCGCCGGAACGCTCTTGGTGGATCCCACGCGCTTCAACTGCTCACAAGCCTTTTCCTTGCCGGCGATGGCGCCGGGTTGCGCAAGCACAGCGAGAAAAAAACTCTCCTCGTCCATCCCGTTTACCCATACGGGCACGCTGCCGATTTTCTCCTCACATCGAGATGTCAGCGTCACGGCGACAAGATTGATGGTAACGGACGTGTCGGCGTTTCCGATTTCAATGGCCGACACCGGGACATCCGGGCGGGGATTCCGTGCCGAAAATCGCCAGAATGCGATCGGCTGCTTGCGATCGCCGTGCATGAGGGTATCGGCGTGGGCCTGTGCGGCAAAAGCCAGCGGCCCCGGTTTCCACCAGTCGCTGATGGTGAGACCGCCGCGGATAGGAATCGCGGCCTGTTCCCCGTCCGTGTATATCAACGTGTAGGATCCGATCTGATCCCCCGCATTTTCCGTGAAATGCAGGAAGTGAACGCCGGCGCAGACCACCGGGGCAAATTCGACGCGCTTTGTCTCCCCCGCTCGTATGGACACCCGTGCGTCCGACGTCATGAACGAAATGCCGTCAATTTCTTTCGGGCCCGGTTCGAACTGGCAGAACAGGCCGCGAAGTCCCGGAACGGAAATCGAACCAAGATCCACCGGAGTCGAGTCCAGTCCCGCAGCCCACGATGCCAACAGCCCCACGGCCACGCCAGCCGCACCCGCCAATTTCCATTTCAATACACGCATAGCCGCGCATGCCTCCCGGAATGGCCCGGCGACTCCGCCATGAATGGCATCGCCGCCCGGCGCAAATACGACAAAAAAAGTAATGATAAATCACTCTTGTCCAAATTACACAGGTTCATAATCAACGCAAAGGCGTAAAGAACACGGAAAATTGAGGAGATTACCGCGTGACCACTTTTCGACCCGCGGACATAGACCTCAAATGGACGAAAGCGATTTCGTCTCCAGCCCCGTGGCGCAGACTGTCCAGTCTGTGCAAAAAGAACTTTGTTGCTTTGTTGCTGTTTATCTGCGCAGACTCGACAGTCTGCGCCACGGGTTTCATCATTTATTTATAACCTCTTTGCGATCCTTTGCATTCTCGGCGTCTCTGAGTTGGATCTATTTTGGACAGCAGTGATGATAAATATTGAAAAAGGGGCAATCAAGATTTTTAGCCTCATGGTTTTTTGTTGATAACGCGAAAGATAACCCCGATCCGCACGTGAGATACGGCCGGGCGCGTTTCATAATGTACTGGGCAGATTGCCGTGCAAAAGGCATGGTCGCGCACCGTTTGATTTTGGGATCGCGCGTCCCCGCGCGCCGCTTCGCGTTGCCGTGTCCAATCAGTACCCAACGTGGGCATAGCCCACGTTGGGTTCTTTGTTCGCCACTTCTGCGCGCGGCGCGCAGAAGTGGCGAACAAAGAAATTATACCCTTGATCGAAACATTGCGGCTGGGCCGCCTTAGGGGTATCGCGAACGCTTGACAAAATATGGAGGAAGGGGGGTAAAATCCGTAGAGAAAACACAATTGGGCGTGACGTATTCGCAAAATGAATGAGTCGACAGTGAGGCGCCGGTTTCCGAGTCAGATCGTCGAAATGTTTGTTTGGAAATCGGGGTTTCGTTTCTGAAAGTTCGGGGAATCCGGCATATTCGATGCCGTGTGTGCGGAACGGAATTTTTTTATCAAGGGATGGAGGCAGATGCTATGTTCCGGGTGTTTTTGCTTGGCTTGATGACGGTGTTTTTTTCGTTGGGCGCGCAAGCGCTGACGGGCAGCGGGGATTCGGCGAGCGGGGCGCTTGAGACGGTGTCGCCGTCGCTGGATTCCGTGTCGGCGGTGACCGAGAAGAGTCTATCCGCAACGTTCAGCGAGGCGATGATTGCGCCAGGCGTGACGACGCCGGGGAACTACGCGGTTTCGGGCGCGGGCGTTGGGACGCTCGGACTCAATCCCGCGGGAGTAACCGGGAGCGGCCCGTATACGCTCTCATGGTCCACGGGCGAGATGCAGGACGGGGCGACCGTCACGGTGACGGCCACGGGCGTGCAGGACGCCGTGGGCAATCCTATCAACACGGCGCACAGCAGCGCCTCGTGCGCGGGGCTTGGCGTTGCGCCGAGCTTCAGCAACCTGTTGGCGAATCCGGCCCAAGCGTCCACGGGCGAGACGGTGACGATCACGTTCACGTGTTCCGAATCGCTGGCCGGGGATCCGGTCGTGACGGTCAACGGGCATGACGCCGCGCGGACCGGCGGCGGCAAGGCCGTGGATTACACCTATGAATACGAGGTTCGGTCCGATGATCCGCTGGGCGCGGCGAGTGTGTCCGTGACAGGATCCGACCTCGCGGGCAACCAGGGGTCGTTGAGCAGCAGCGCGGCGCTCGAAATCGTCGAAGGCCTCACGCCGCTTCCGGTGCGGACATGGCCCGCGATCGCGGCGTTGCTCTTGGCGGGAATTACAGTGTTTGCGCGCCGTTGTTCCCCCTTTGAAGGGGGCGGCGCGAAGCGCCGGGGCTATTTTAGGAAGCAGCTCAGGTTCTTTACCATAAGTTCCCCCTTTGAAGGGGGCGGCGCGAAGCACCGGGGCTATTTTAGGAAGCAGCTCAGGTTCTTTACCATAAGTTCCCCCTTTGAAGGGGGCGGCGCGAAGCGCCGGGGCTATTTTAGGAAGCAGCTCAGGTTCTTTACCATAAGTTCCCCCTTTGAAGGGGGCGGCGCGAAGCGCCGGGGCTATTTTAGGAAGCAGCTCAGGTTCTTTACCATAAGTTCCCCCTTTGAAGGGGGCGGCGCGAAGCGCCGGGGTTATTTTAGGAAGCAGCTCAGGTTCTTTACCATAAGTTCCCCCTTTGAAGGGGGCGGCGCGAAGCGCCGGGGGATGTTCTTCTTCCTGATCGCGTGTTGCCTTTGCGGTTCGGCCTTCGCCCAAGCCCCGGCGGTCTCGAACGTGACCTTCTCGCAAAGTCCGGCCGCCACCACCACCCAGGTGGACATCTACTATGATCTGGTTGCGCCGAACGGCCCGTGCGACATAACCGTCACCCTATCGAAGGACGGCGGCGCGGACGGGTTTATCCATCCCATCACGCACGTATCCGGCGATATTGCGAACGTGACCACGGGCACGGGCAAACACATCGTATGGGACATCCGCGCCGACTACCCTGAAGAAGACATCCCCAACGCGCGGATTCGCGTGACCGCGGACGACGGCGTCGTCCAGCACACCCTGACCTACCAGGCCGGGCCGTTCGGTCACATCAGCGGGACCACGCCCCAGACGGTCAATCACGGCGGCAGCGGCACGGCGGTCACGGCCGTGGCCGATCCGCATTATCACTTCGTGCAATGGAGCGATGGTTCCACGCAGAATCCACGGACGGATACCAACGTGACCACGGACATCACGGTCACGGCGAGCTTCTCCATTGACCGTCACGACATCACGTGCAGCGAGGTGGGCAACGGGACCTGCGTGGCCGATCCCGCGCAAGTGGACTACGGCGCGACCAGCAATATCATTGTCACCCCAGCGCCGGGCTGGCACATCGTCAGCGTGGTGGACAGCGAGGAAGGCCCGAAGCCCGGATCGTACACCACCACGCCGGTGACGGCGAACCGCACGGTGACGGCCACGTTTGCCATCAACATGTACGACATCACGTGCAACGTAGTCGGCAACGGGACCTGCGTGGCCGACCCGGCGCAGGTGGACCACGGCCAGACCAGCAATATCATTGTCACCCCAGCGCCGGGCTGGCACATCGTCAGCGTGATCGACAGTGAAGAAGGCCCGAAGCCTGGTTCCTATACCACGACGCCGGTGACCGCGAACCGCACGGTCACGGCCACCTTCGAGGAAGACCCGCAGCCACCGGTGGTGACCTCCTTTGCCATCAACAGCGGGGCGGCGACGACGATACCTTTGGCCGTCACGCTGAACAACACGGCCACGAACAGCCCGACGCAGTATATGGTGAGCGAATCGGCTTCGTTTACAGGGGCGACGTGGCAGCCGTATGCGACCGCGTCGTCGTTTACGTTGTCGTTTGGCGTGGGGACGCGGACGGTGTACTTCAAGGCGCGGAACGGGGCCGGAGAATCCGGCGTGGTCAGCGACACGATCTTCGTGGTTCCGAACACGGTTTCGGTGGCGGCGGGTACGTTTGACATGGGCCGGACCTCCTCGGGCGATGACGCCACGTATGGCGGGTCTGATGAACTGCCGGTGCACTCGGTGACGCTCGGGGCATATCAGCTTGGGAAGGGCGAAGTTA
>Ga0209381_1000418_pt1 | contig 106058 bp, 77 predicted proteins | sample DewCreD2012metaG_FD_184111 | JGI IMG/M metagenome (GOLD analysis project Ga0209381, IMG submission 184111) | Hot spring sediment bacterial and archeal communities from British Columbia, Canada, to study Microbial Dark Matter (Phase II) - Dewar... ... | reverse complement strand
CGGACTGCGAATGGCGGCTCGACATGGCGCTTCCTCCCGTGAAGACAAGCGAGGCCCGCGGTGATGCCGTCACAAGTTCAGGGGAAGTGTAACGAAAGCATGAAGTGACGTCAAGAGTCGATCGGGAGAAAAACTATGCCGGCCGGAGGCCTGAGCAACGGCAACCTCACCGGAACGACGCCCTGACCTCCTCTGCCGCGCTGCCGGCGCGCCGCAGGTGCGCCTCGGCCATCTCCCGCATCCCGACGGCCAGATGATAGAAGGCGGCCAAGGCATGGTCGCCGGCGACACCTTTGCGCAGGACGGCGAGGGCGAGCCGGCGGCGGTCCTCGAGCGAGAGCGGAGTCCAGGGGACGACGGCAGAGGCCGCGCCGGACCGTATCGACAGGCCGCCCCGATCGTCCACATCCAGCACCTCCACGTCGCTCCCCACGAGGCTGCAGGCGAAGCGCGGGCGGTCCCCGGAGGCGATTGCCTCGCGGAGTCGGTCGAGCAGCCGCGCATCCCATGCCGCCTGGGCCGACGGTGTCGGCATGAGGCGCCGGGTCGGCCCAGGCGCGTCCGGCTCGATCGTGGCGTGCGCGATGGGCATTGGAGGCGTCTCGATTTCTTGGAGCGCATCCCCCCGCGTCTCCGCGACGAGGAGCCGGTGGATCCCGTTCGGCACGTAGGACCGGGGAGCGACGGCGACGAGCTGCCGGGAATCGACGCACCGGAACATAGGGCGGTCCGGGGGGACGCGCGTCGAGGGATAAACGACGCCGCCCAAGGCCTCCGTCTCCCCACCCCGTGTCGTCTCGGCGACCGACAGGGGGCCGCCCGTCCGGTATCCCAGGATCCAGAGGGCACCGCCCGCATTGCGGAACGCGACATCCTCCCCGTGCACGGTGCAGGAACGGAGCCAGGCCTTCTGCGGGTGGTCCAGGATCCAGGGACCTCCGGGGGCGTCCTCGGCGAAGAGCGGACCGCACCCCTTCACATTCCGGTAGGCGAATCCATAGACGTGCCGCAGGACCAGGGCGCCCGGCGAGGCGTCCTCGATCCACCCGCTCCCCATCAGGTGCTCGAGCAGCACGGCCTTCTGCGGGCTCTCGAAGCGGAAGACCGGCTGGTCGCCCAGGGCCGGCTGGGGGTGGATCAGGCTGTTCATGCCGACGATCCGGCGCACCGCCCCCCGGACACGGACGGGACGGTCGATCCAGTACTGGCCGAACGGCAGATAGACAACCGGACGGCCCGCGTCGACGGCCTTCTGGATCGCGATGGTTCCCGTGCCCTCGACGCGCTCCCAGGAGGCGGGGTCGTCCGGCGGAAGCTCCGGAGGCTCCTCCACCGGCAACGTCGGCGCACGGGGGGGCGACAGGCCCGGGAGGCCCGCGCACACCTCCGCGACCGAGCCCGGGGGGAGCCGGTCCCCGCGCAAGCGCGCCGAGCCTCCATAGCCCGCAACGCAAACGCCTCGAGCGACCACCGCGCCGCCGTCCACGACAACGGCATCCCCGTCCGGCGCCCCCCCGGTCAGCCGCGAGTCGAGGAGGACCAGCAAGGAGGGAGACCCGCTTCCAACCACGGCCGGACAGGCGTTCCGGGAGACCAGGGCGCGCACCGCGACCACGTTCTCGTCGTACCGAAGCCCGGACGTCCCCTGTCGCTCGAGCGTCACGTGTTCCAGCGTCACGCCGTATTCGCGATGGGCCACGTCGATCCCGACGTCGAAGCCGGAGACGAGGACGTTCCGAAGCAGGCAGGGCCCCGGCCAGCGGCGGCGCATCGATATGCCCGCCGACCCGAGGCCGTCGCCGGAGCGGACGGTCACGTCGCGGATCGCACCCGATCCCTGAGCCAGGAAGTCGATCCCGACGGCCCCCGGGTTCCCCCGTCCCGTGTCGATCGTGAGATTCATGACCGCGTTGCGGTACCCCTCGTTCCCCTCCAAGCCGTCCCGGACGGCGGTCCGGATCACCGCGCGAGGCGAGGCGGGATCCTGATAGCCGGGGCACGCGTCCTGCAGCCGAATCACCGTCCGTTCCCGGCTCTGGCCAACGAGCTGCATCCCGAAGTGGTAGCGTCCGTCCGGGGACTTCCCCTCCAGGGGCCGCGTGACTCGATAGATCCCGTTCGGGAGGTAGATCAGCCGGTTGAAGGTGTCGAGGTGGTCCGAGATCGCCCTTTGGATCGCGTCCGTATCGTCCGCCAGGCCGTCGCCCTTCGCGCCGTAGCGGAGCTTGACGTCGACATGGCCGGCATCGGGGGGGAAGAGCAGGGCGCGATCCGGAGGAGGGGCCGGCACCGGGCGCACGCGATCGTCGAGCGACATCAACCCCATCGCGAGCCGGTGGCCGACGACGGCGTACTGCCCCGACGCCACCAGGAGCTCCGAACGGTCGGTTTTCCGGACAAAACGGACGCGCCCGTGCCGGACGTCGAGACGCGTGCGGCTGCCGTCCACTTCGAGAGCCAGCCTGGTGCCGAGGACCACGGCATCCGCATGCGCGGTCGAGAAGACCCAGGATCGCCCATCCGGCCGTCGGGCGACGTCGGCCTCGATCCGTCCACCGGCCAGATCGATGCGCAGGACGCCGCCATCCTCCGGGCCCCCCGCCGCGTCCGACGCGGCGACGGATACCCGCGTCGCGGCGCCGGCCTCGAGGCGCGACCCGTCGAGCAGCCTCAGAACGCATCGGGACGCCTCCGCGGTCCGGATCACCCGGCCCGAGACGAGCGCGAGGCCCGGCTCGACGGCCTCGAACACGCCCCCGACATCCAGCGAGACATCCCCGGAAACCGATTCGACGCGGGCAATCACAGTCGTCGTGTGCGCCGGGGCGGAAGCGGTTCCGGGCATCGCTTGAGGGATCGACGGCGCCGCGGGGGTTTTCGCGGCGGAGGCCGAGGACGGCATCGGATCCCCGGCCGGGTCCCGGGCCTGGTCGGCGTCAGTCGGCGGCCTCGGCGACCGGCCGCGCTCCACCAGGACCGGGGTTCTCGGAAGGCCATTCGAGGCGGACACGCCGCCCTGGGGCGCCTCGCCGGGCGGGGCGACTCCCGCAACGTCCTGGGACCGGTGCGGCCCCGAACTCCCCGGGCCCCGATCGCGCAGGAGCAGCGCGGCCGCCCCGACGGCGACCAGCAGGGCTGCCGCAAGGACCCAGCGGGCCGATCGAAGCCCCCCGGCCCGGGGGCGCAGCCTTCGGGAGGCCGCGCGGCGGGGGCGGAAACCGGGACCCGCCCCTTCCCGCTCAATCCGCCGCCGCAGCCTTCTCGCGAAGGCGCCGGCGTGCCCCTCGTGACGCAGCCGCCCCGCCACCCGCCTCGCGAAGGCGTCCGGGTCCCAGCGCAGGGTGTGAAGCGAGGCATCGAACTCGACGACGAGTCGGAGAAAGCGAGCGCGCCGCGGGGAGGCCTCCGCGGCATCGACGACGGCCCGCTCCTCCTCCGGGGTGGCCGACCCCTCAAGGCACTTCTCCACCAGGTCCCGGAACTCGGCGTTCGTCATGCCATCCTCAGCGCGCGCCGGCGCGACAAACCGGAAGAGGAAAAGCCCGGACCTACTGGCGGCCACGTCTCACAGCGCTCACCTGCGGCTCCTTTCGTCCCGCCCCCCCCCGCCGTCCCCTCGCTTCTGCGCTCACGGGGCCGCCTGGACACAGGCGCGCAGAGTCCTTCGGATGCGGGAAAGCGCCTGGCGAACGGCCACGGCGCTCTGGCCGATCTCCCGGGCGATGCCGCCGGAGTCGAGCCCCCGATCGTAGCGCAAGGCCACGATCTCGCGCTGTCTCGGCTGGAGACGGTCGAGACAATGTTGGAGACGCGATTTCTGGACGTTCAGGTGGCGCTCGCCGGACTCCACCGCCGCCTGGCTCTCCACAAAGGCCTGAAAGGCGGTGACGCGCCGCGCCTCGCGCTGCCGGGACCGCCAGAAGTCCGCCGCGGCGTGACGCGCGACACCCCGGAGGAACGGCAGGAAGGGCTGGCCCGGATCGTACTCGCCCAGGCTCCGGTACAGCCGGATGGCCGTATCCTGGGCGACATCCTCAAGATCCCTTTCGGGGACGCGGAGCAGGTGGAGGAAACTGAAGAGGTGCCCGTGAAACCCCCGGATGAGGTTCTCGGCCGCGTCGAGATCCCCGTCCGCCGCCCGGACCGCCAAATCGCGCAAGGTGACATCGTCCATGATGCTCCGTACTCCATGGCATCCTTCGCGACTTCAACACAAGGTGTGACTGAATCATGATATCCATCTCGACCTGTTTTTTCATGCGTCATTGCAGCCGGATCCCCGGCCTTCACATCCCGCTTGACATGCCGAAGCGCCGAGTCATATTTAATGCGGCGTTTGCCTGCCCCCGGATGAGTTCAGGAGTCCACCATGAGCCGCCCCCGCCGCGTCCAGCCGGCCATCCCTGTCCTCTTGGCGCTGATTTCGATCGCCCCCGCCTCCTTGGCCGGCCCGCCGGAACGGATCGGCTTCCAGGGACGGCTGACGGACGGCTCCGGGAATCCGCTGGAGGGGACTCACACCCTGACCTTCACGCTGTATGACGAGAGCGACGGCATCGTGTGGACGGAAACGCACGCCAACGTCCCCGTCAACGGCGGCCTGTACGGCCTCGAGCTCGGGGGAGTCGCGCCCCTGTCCATCCCCTTCGACGCCGCCTATACGCTCGGGGTGAAGGTCGATGCGGATGAGGAAATGACCCCGCGTTATGCGCTGCTGGCCGCCCCGTACGCGATGCGGGCGAAGACGGCCGCCAGCGCGGACCTGCTGGGCGGCGTTCCGGCCGGCGGGTTCGCCCTGTCGACCCATGCACACGACCACGGAGCGCTGACCGGCCTCGCCGACGACGACCACGCGCAATACGCGCTCCTCGCAGGGCGGCCAGGAGGCCAGTCCCTGACCGGCGGGACGGCGACCGGGAACACGCTGACCCTGACGGCCAACACGGCCGACCCGCAGCCGGCCTATCTGCACCTGAGCGCGGCGGGGCGTTACGCCGGGATCGGCACGACCGCGCCTGAGCGGACGCTGGATGTCTGGTTCGTGACGGGCCAGGGCCACAACGGGATCGGGTTGAAGAACACGGACGGGGCCGGCCGCCACTACGCGATCGACGTCGCCGACGCCCTGGGGAATCCCGGCGACGCGACCGGCCTGCCGCCCTTCGCCTTCGGGATCGTCGACCTGACGGCGGGCCTGACGCGACTGGTCATCTCCCAGGAGGGCCACGTCGGGATCGGGACCCGGACGCCGTCCGCCCCCCTGGACGTGGCGGGTGCCGGCCGCTTCACCGGGACCGTCTCCGGGGCCGATCCGTGCGCGGACTCCGATTTCGTCACGCGGGGTTACGCCGGCCTGACGTACGCCCCGGTCGTGGGCGGGAGCTATGTCGCCAAGAGCGGTGACACGATGACGGGCGCGCTCGTCCTGCCGCCCGACGGCCTCGTTGCCGGGACCACCCAGCTCGTCCTTTCAGGCGGGCGCGTCGGCGTGGGCACCGCCACGCCGGCGTCGAGCCTGGAGGTCGTCGGGGCACAAGAGACCTACGGCACCGCGGAGCTGCTCCGGCTCCGCAGCGGCGCGACCGCCAACGCCTCTCTGCTTCGCATCAGCGGCCGGACGGGATTCGACGCCACGTCCTGTTTCGCCTCCCTCCAGTCGCAAGCCGGCTCGGGCGGAGCCAGCTGGCTGAACCTGAACCCGGACGGCGGGCTGGTCACCGTCGGGGTCCTGAACAACGGCGGTCGCAAGTTGGAGGTGTACGGGGGCGCTGTTTTCCGCGGGGACGGGATGGGCTCCGAAGCCGCGCTGGATGTCGGCACGGGAGTCCTCACGGGAGAGCGATCGCTCTATCTCCACACCGGCGCCAACTCCATGGACAACACGGGCGCCGTGGGCATCTTCTTCGGCCAGTTCAACCTCTATGACATGGCCGCCATCAAGGCCGTCAACGAAGGCGGCGCCCCCATGAACCGGACGGCGGGCCTGAGCTTCTGGACGGAGCCCCCGGGCACGGGCGTCCCCCTGGTCGAGCGGATGCGCATCACGGGCACGGGGCGGGTCGGCATCGGCACGACGGCCCCGGGCACGGCCCTGGACGTGGCGGGCACGATCCGGACGAACGCCCAGCTCGTCTCGACGGTCGCGGACGGCACGGCGCCGCTGGCCGTCGTCTCGACGACGGCCGTCGCGAACCTGAACGCCGACCTGCTCGACGGGCACCACGCCTCCTCGTTTGCCGCATCGACGTCCGTCTGGAACCTCAGCGGAAACGCCGGGACGACGCCGGGGACGCACTTCCTCGGGACGACGGACGACCAGGCGCTGGAGTTGAAGGTCAGCGGCGCGCGGGCGTTGCGTCTCGAGCCCCGCGCCACGTCCCCCAACATCGTGGGGGGGCACGCCGGCAACGCCCTGAGCGCCGCCACCAGCGGCGCCGTCATCGCGGGGGGCGGCAGCGCCGCGAATCCCCACCAGATGACCGGCGACCCCACGTATGGATTCATCGGCGGCGGAGAGGGGAACCGGATCACCGGCGGCGGATGGGGCACGATCGGAGGCGGCTATGGCAACACCGTCAGCCTGAACGCCGGCACGGTCTGCGGCGGATACGGCAACACGGCGGGAGGCGACAGCGCCGTCGTGGGGGGCGGGAACGGGAACACCGCCAACGGGGCCTTGGCGGCCGTCCCCGGAGGCAATCTCAACTCCGCCTCCGGCGACCTGAGCCTGGCCGCGGGCTACCGGGCAAAGGCAAACCACCGCGGCACGTTCGTCTGGGGGGACGGGCAAAACGCCGATTTCGTCTCGACCGCCCCGAACCAGTATCTCGTCCGCGCCGCCGGCGGCGTCGGGATCAACACGAATGCGCCCGCCACGGCGCTCGATGTGAACGGTCAAGTGAAAATCCAAGGCGGGTCTCCGGGGATCGGGAAGGTTCTCTCCTCGGACGCCTCGGGCTTGGCCTCCTGGAGCAAGCTGGCCGACCTCGGCACCGCGCTCGGCACGGGCACGCAAAACTACATGACCAAATGGACCAACACGAACTTGATCGGGAACAGCCTGCTTTACGACAACGGGACGAACGTCGGCCTCGGGACATCCAGCCCCGCCTATCCCCTCCATGTCGTCCGCTCCATGAACGGCGAAAGCATGACGGCGATGGTCGAGAACCTCGGATCCTTCTCGGCCGCCGGCTACCGGATGAAAACGCCGGCGGCCGGCAATGACTGGTCCGTGGCCGCCCATGAGACCGGCTCGGGCGCCGCCGACGGGTTCAAGCTTTTCCACAACAGCTCGGGCAGCCAGGTCCTCGTGATCAAGGCCGGCACCCTCTATCTCGGGCTGGGCGTCGCGAGCCCCGTCTGCAAGCTGGACGTGAGCGGATCGATTCGAGCCGGCGACGTGGATACCTGGAAGGCCATGATGGGCAGGCATCCCTCCTACGGCGGCGCGATGGCCTGCTGGTGGATGGAAGGCCGGGATTATTCGTTGATGGCGGACGGCACCCACACATTCTTGAACTCAACGTCCGGCGGCCACCTCTATCTCAGGACCGGCAATGCGGACCGGATGATCGTCCAGAACTCCGGCAACGTCGGGATCGGCACGACCTCCCCGGCCCAGAAGCTGGACATCAACGGAACGGCCCGGGCTGCGGACTTCCTTTCCACGGTCTTCGGCTCGGCCGCGACGCAGGATGTCGCCCTCCGCTCCCCGAACGTCGGGACCGGCTCCGGGAACGGCGGGAGCGTGGCCCTTCGAGGGGGAGACGCGGGCAGCGGCTCCGGCGGGGCCGGCGGCAACATCACCCTCCAGGCGGGCGGCAACATGCCGCTGGGGGGCAGCGGTTACACCAACCTGGGACCGGCCGGCGCGGTCAGCATCGCCGGCGGATACGGCTACAACTCCGTCGGGGGCGATGTCCGCCTCCAGTCCGGGCCGACCAGCACCTGGGCCCTGGGGGACCCCCATTCGAGCGTGGAGATCCTCGGCGGCCCGTCCGACCTCGGGGGCGACGGGGCGAGCGTGACGGTGCAGGGCGCCACGACGCACGGCTGGGGATCCGACTCGCCCAACCCCACGACCGGCGGCAGCGTCGTGATCTCGGCCGGCATCGGGGCGCTGGGCGGGGCCGCCGGCTCGATCCAGCTCCTGAACGGGAACGTCGGCATCGGGACGACCGCGCCGTCCACGACGCTCGACGTGGCGGGCAGCGCCAAGGTCTCCGGCTCGCTCGGTGTCGGCGGGGGCACGTCGGCCATCGGCTTCGTCGACAGCGCATCCTTCGGAGCCGGATCGCTGGCGCCGGGGCCGAATGTCTTCTCCGTGCCGTTCGCCCAGCCCGGCGACACCATTCACGTCGGCGTGACCCCTTCCTCCACGCCGATTCCCCAAGCCATCGCCTGGAGCGGCTACTGCGGCACCGCCGGACAGGTCTTCGTCAACGTCACCGGCACGGCGGGGTTCGCCTACAACGCCCTCCGAATTACCGTGGTCCGGATTCTGCCGTGACGGCGGGAGACTCGGGCCGTAGCCCGCCATCGCGGATCACCCGCGCTTCACGATCGACTTGACCGCCTCCACGAACTGCGAACTGGTCGAAAGGTCCTCCGCGGAGCCGGCCTCCCGGAGAATCACCGAGTAGACCGCCTTCCGAGGCGAGTCGATGGGGGGTACTTCGAGCACCGCCTTGGCCTGTGTCGGCCGGCTCGGCGGATGCATCCAGGCGTAGCACCGCTTTGCCTTGGGATGCCCCTTCAAGCTGAACACCTCCACCTTCCCCAGGAACACGATCTTCCCCGCCGTGTCCAGCGTCATGGGCAGCGTGCCCGCGTGCGTGCACTCGCACTTGTGAATACGCCGGATCGCGTCCTGGAGGGTCATGACCAGGCTGGCGGCGGTGGAGGAAGGCTTTCCGGATGAAGTCGCGGCGGTCGCCGGGGCAGACACGCGCGCTCGCCCACCCATCCAGGAGGAGAGCTTCGCGAACAAGTTGGCGATCATGGCGACACGTGTCTCGCTGGAGGTGACCGGGAAAAGCCCTGTCCTTTCAAGGGACCCAATTACGAGGTATTTGATGATTGCGGCGTATATATTATACACGGCGAACGGCCGCCAGGGTAGGGGGCTTTCGCAAAACGGCAATTCCCGTGCCCGCCGGACGGGCACCACCCCTGAGACACAATAGCCCCTGCGGAAAAATCCAGCCCGCAGGGGCCGAACAACGTCTATTCTCTTATTCCCGGTCGCCTCGATTCGCCCCGCGGCTTGCCGGACATCCTTCCCGGGGTTCCGCTCTTCCCCGGTCGCCGCGACGCACCGCGTCGCCGGTCCGCCCTTCGCCCCGCCCTTCGTCGCGCGGCGTCCCGCGATCGGCCTCCCGACTGCGGCCGCCCTCGATCTCGCGACTTCGATCCCCATCCCGCAGGCGGGAATTCTCCCGTCCACAGTCCCCGCCCTCGACACGGCGTCCGGGCTCGGCACCGCGATCGCCCTCCCGCCGGCAGGCCGGCCCCGCCTCTCGATCGCGGCGAACCCCGTCCTGGAGTCGAACGCGATCCCGTCTCCCATCGCCCGCGGAGGCCTCACGGTCCCCGTCGCGCCGGATGTCGCCCCGGGCTCGGCTCGGGTCGCGACCCGAGTCGCCGGCCACGCGCCCCGCCTCTGGCCGCTTCGAATCGGGCTCGCGGTCTCTCTCGCTCGACACGCGGGCCCCCGCGCTCAACTCATCCACATCGAGGATCCCGTCCCGGTTCAGGTCGAGCCGGAGGAAGGCGGTCTCGATCTCGGCCAGGGAGACGATCCCGTCCCCGTTGAGATCGAAACCGGAGCGAGCGAACGGGCCGGCAGGGGCCGGCGTCCGGTCCCGCCCCTCGTCCGCAGCCGTCCAACCGGCGAACACGAACATCCCCCAAGCCACGACTGCGATCCGGGTCATGTCATCTCCTCCTATTCTTTGTTCCGACGTGTCGGCCGAATGGGCTCCAGGACGGCGTCGGAGAGGGTCACGGCCTGCAGGACGACGGCGGGCTCGCCCCGTCGGGGGATGTCCCGATCGGCCGCCCGACGGCCCGGCTCCTCCACCCCGGCCGCCCCCCGTCCCGCACGCCGATCTTCCGCTTCCGGCTCCGCCGTAAGACGAACCGTGAGCGTCTGGCCGTCCTTCGCGGCGGCATACTGCACGACATAGGAGCCCCACTGCGTCCCCTGGGCAAGCCCCTTCAGAGCGAGGTCCGTCGCGGGGGCGGCGCTCCCGTCGCTCAGAACGGCCTCCAGACGGCCGATGGCGGCGGTCGCCCCCGCGTAGATGCGAAGCGTCCGCGGGGTCCGATCGGCCGGGGCCGAGATCTGGAACCCGTTCAGGACGCCGTGCATGGCCAATCCCGCCGTCGCTCCCGCGCCCCGCATCGCAGGCGTGCCGTCCGTCCACGCCACGGATAGGGGCGACGACGCGAGGCCGCCCATGCGTGCGGCGTCCAGGACGCGCAGGCCTCCCAACGGGTGGCGCGCCCCCTTCTTCCGGACAATCCGGACGGTCTCGTTCCAGCAGACGTGCATCCAGTCGACGGACCCTTCGGCGGTCAGGTCGATCTCCCGGGGACAGGGGATCACGCGGATCTCGAGCCGTGGGCCCGGTTGGGGCTGAGGCACCGCAATGAGGGGGCGTTCGCGCGAAGCCACGACGTAATGACCGGCCGCCACCAATACGTCCGCACGGTCTGGACGACGCATCAGACGAACACGGCCTTCATGAACGTCAAGCCGGGTCGACGTCGCGTCGGCGCGCAGGGTAAAACGCGTCCCCAGGACCTCCGCGTCCGCGATGGGCGTGGCGATCACGAAGGGCTTGCCGGCGGGCTGCGGTGCGACATCCGAAGCGAGGATCCCGCGCGCCAACATGACCCGGAAAGGCGGCGCGACGAGGTCGCGCCGGTCCGCCTCGGCGAACTCCAGGACGGCCTCCCCCTGCGCGACCAGACAAGACCCGTCGTCGAACCGGACCGTGGCGGAGGCGGCGTCCGGGATCCGCAGGGTCTCCCCCCCCTGAAGGGGCGTCCCGCTCGAGACGTGCCGGCTCACCCCCGACGCCGTGACGATGACATCGGCGGACGCCGATTCGATCCGGGCCAGAACGGCCGGCAACGGCATTGTCATCGGCAACGGAGCCGATCCCGCAGGCGGCGAAGGCTCCTTGGCTACGGTTTCCCTCGAGGGCTCGTCGCCGCCATCGCGGTCGATCGAAACCGGGACCGGAGAAGGGGGCTCGGACCGAGGAAGCACCCGATCCGCAATCACCGGGCCGGGCATCGAGCCCGGATCCGGCGCATCGTCCTGGACCGGGAAGTTGGGATCCAGCTCGTGCAACGCGAACGGTTTCGGTCCGCCAGAGGGCCGCGAGCGACTCAGGGCGTGTGGGACAACGTCCCCGTGGCGGCCGGATCCCGGCGACGTCGCACGGGCACGCGTCGGCCCGGCCATACCGTCTTCCGGCCGCACAGGCGACACGGTCCGATCGGCAACCGGCGCCGCGTCCCCGGGCGGCCTCACCCGGCCGGAGAGCACGACGGCGAGCGCCGCGGCCGCGATCACGGCGGCAGCCGATGCCTTTGCGGCACGTCGCCACACCGCGGTGCGCCCCCGCGGGTCCGGCAGGGCGTCCATGACGCGGCGGAGCAGACGCGTCTTCTCGGCGGGGTCCCGCAAGGCGGCCAGCACGCGGGCCGGGAGATCGATCGGACGCTCGCGGAGGAGGCCGGAGAGGACGGTGGCCAAGGCGATCTCGCCCACCGCGCGTCGACGCAGCCGGGGGTCCGCCTCGATGGCGTTCAACAGTTCGCCCGCCTCCTCGTCGGTGAGGCGTCCCTCGAGGTGCCGTTCGACAAGATCCCGGAATCTGGGCTCGTCCATTGTTCTGATCCGGCAATCTCCGTCCCCGCCGCCCTCGCCGTCAGGCGACCGACTCGGCGCTTCGCTCCATGCATTTCTTCAGCAGGCCGCGGACGCGGAAGAGCACCGTGGTCACCCACGTGACCGTGCGCCCGTATGCGAGGGCCAGCTCATGGACAGACGCATTTTCGCGATAGCGCCGGTCGACGAGCGCGCGGTGGGGCGCCGGGAGCCGCCTCAGGCAGTCGGCGAGACGGGCCAGGCGATCCTCGCCGACATCGTGTCGGGATGCCTCCCCGATCAAGACGCTTTGGAGACGGTCTCGAACGCCGGCGAGATTGTGCGCCTGGCGCTGCCGGCGCTTCACCTCGGCCAGGATCACGAAGCGGCAGATGGCCCGCAGCCAAGCGGCAAAGTCGCCGTCCGGGCGGAAATCGCGGAGCTGCTCGAAGGCGCGGATGAACGTCTGCTGGACGACCTCGTCGGCCAAGTCCCGGTCGGGAAGCCGGTATCCGGCAAAGGCCAGCAGCATATCCTGATGGGCCTCGACGATCGCGGCGAAGGCGCCGCGGTCGCCTTGCAGGACCTTTCGGATCGTCTCGCGCAGGTCGATGTCGGCCATACCATCCAAGTAAGCGCAACGGGCGATCGTGTCACACACATTTTGCGCGGGGCGACAACAGGGGGATCGGGCGCGATCGGGGCCGGTGGACGGAACGCGCGAATCGATCTAGAACGCCGGGAGGGCGAGCGCCTGTCTCAGAGCGGTGTAGCACCGGTCCAGGGCAAACAAGGACTCCGCCGTGCGTCGCCCCTCGCGCCCCAGCCGCTCCCGCAATACCGCGTCGCGCTCCAGTCTTTCGGCTGCGTCGGCCCAGCTCCCGGCCAGGATCCCGTTCTCGCCGTCGCGGATCACCGTCTCCACAGCCCCGAGTCTCGAGGCGATGACCGGGACGGCCGACGCCAAGCAGGTGATAATCTTGTAGGGCATCTTCCATCGATTCCAGTCGTCGTCCGCCAGGGGAGCCAGCCCGATGTCGAACGAGCGCACCCAGTCGGCCTCGCGTTCCTCTTCCCACGGCACGAACTCGACGTCGACACCCGGCAGATCGATCGTCGCGTCGGCCACGATCCGGAGCCGTCTTCCCGACAAGGCCGGGGCCGCCGCCCGGAGCAGGTACAGATTCGACCGCGTGCCGATCCAGCCGAAAACGGGGCGCCCGTCCGTTGTCCAGGATGTTTTCGGGCGCCATCGCGCGAGGTCCACCGGCGTGGGAATCACTCCCACCGTTCTGGCGCCGTACGCACGAGCCAGCTCCGCCGTTCCCGCATGGTTGGCGATCACGACGTCCGCCAAAGCGAGGATCGCCCGGAATCGCCCTTCCCGAGTCCCGGATCGCTCGACCCGGCCCTCATCCTTCCGCCGGTAAGGCATCGGGTCGTCGAAATCGTACACCAGCCGTCGCGCATGGCGGCGGAGCATCCGCGCCTGCCATGCCGGGAGGAGACGCTTCTGAAGCAGGACCGCGTCGTAGTCGCCGGCCCGCCGAAACAGGCGCCAGCGGGCGGCCATTCCGTCCGGCAGGACAACGGCATCCGCCGCAACGCCGTCGCGTTCGAGGAGCGGCAGATAGGGCAGAACGCGCGTGCGCGTGCTGGGCGTCTCCGGGGGATGCGTGAGGAAGAGCACGCGCATGAGGCCTCGCGGGGAAAGGGCCGGGACAGGGCCCAGAGATACCATGCGGACGCCGGGATGCCAAGTCGGATCGCCGGGGGACGTCTCCGGGGCCTCTACTTGGCGCCGCCCCAGAACCGGACCAGCAGGTCGATGTTGCCCCAGACGCTGACCCGCCCATCGCTCTCGATCTTGAAATCGCCGGCTCCCGAGACCAGCGTCTTGGCATCGGGAGAGAACGCCAGGGTGCGAACTCCGGCGGTGTGGCCATAGAGGGTCTGAAGGACCTCCCCCGTGACCGCATCCCACATCTTGATCATTTTGTCCCGACCGCCGCTGGCCAGCGTGCGGCCGTCGCTGGCGAAGGCGACGCTCAGCACATGATCCGAGTGGCCCGATCGCGTCCTCAGGTCCTGCCCGGTGCGCGGATCCCAGAACATGACCATCTTGTCGTCGCTGCCCGACGCAAGCATGGTGCCGCGGGGATCGAAGGCGACGGCCCGAACCGGTCCGGTGTGCCCCTTCAGGACGGCCGTCTCGCGACCCGCGGCGGCGTCCCAGAGCCGGATGGTGCGATCGCCGCCGGCCGAGGCGAGAACCTTCCCGTCCCGGCTGAAGTCGAGATCGTAGATCGCGTCCGCATGGCCGCCCAGGGCGTGCACGAGCCGGCCCGAGGCGGCATCCCAGATCCGAACGATGCGGTCCGTCCCGGCGCTGGAGAACCGGTCTCCGGCGGGGCTCCAGGCCACGGCATGGACGGGTCCGGCATGCCCCGTCAGCAGGTGTCGGATCTCACCGTTGGCGGCGTTCCAGACCCGGACCGAGGCGTCGGACCCACCCGACAGCAGGGACGAGCCGTCCGGACTGAAAGCGAGCGAAAGCACGCACCCGAACGCGCCCGTGATGACATTCCGGGCGTGGTGGGTCTTCACGTCCCAGATGCGAATCGTGTCGTCGAAGCTGCTCGAGGCCAGGGTCTGGCCATCCGGGCTGTACGCGACCGCCAGGATGACATTGGAGTGTCCGGGCAGGGTTAGAAAGGGGCGGCCGGCGAAGATGTCGGATCGGCGGCGCGACTCCTCGGCCTTTTCCTCGGCCCGCTTCTTTTCCCGGTTGATCTGCTCGATCCGTTGCTCGGCCCACGCGTTCGCCTCCTGCCGCGCCTGCTCCTGGATGGCGGCCCGTTCCCGCGCGTCCGCCTCCTCCATGCGGGACTTGGCCCGCTGCTTGCCCACGAGCGCTTCCGCGCACTGGGGATGCCGGCGCAGGATCAAGGAATAGGCGACGTAGGCGCTCCGGGGATCCGACTCCCGGATGAACTCCTCCGCACGCTCCAGATCGCGGGCCAGATGGTCGTCCTGAGGGCGGCCGGCGATCGCGTAGACAACGGCGGCGACGGCGACGGCGGCGGCGGCATAGGGCATCACACGCGAGACCCAGGGGGGCGCCTTGAACGAGGCGAGCCAGCTCCGTACGGGAGCCTCGACCGGCCGAACCTCCTCCCCTTTCAGCCATCGCGAGAGATCCTCCGCAAAGGCCTTGGCCGTCGGGTAGCGGTCTCTCGGATCCTTCGCCAGAGCCCGCATGCAGATGCTCTCGATCGACTTGTCGAGCGCCGGATGCCCCCCCCGGAGGACCTGAGAGGGCGTGGGCACGGGATTGTTGACCACCTTCATCAGGATCTCGATCGGCGTCACGCCGGTGAAAGGCGGGCGGCCGGTCAAGATCTCGAAGAGCATCACCCCGAGCGACCAGACGTCGGTTCTCCGGTCGACCGTCTTGAGCCCCTTGGCCTGCTCCGGGCTCATGTACTGCGGCGTGCCGACCGTCATCCGGGGGGCCGTCAGAGAGGCGCTCACGTTGTCCCCGGCCGCCTTCGCCAAGCCGAAGTCCGTGATGTGCGGGCGCCGCTCCTCGTCCACCAGCACGTTCTGCGGCTTCAGGTCCCGATGAATGATGCCGTTGTCGTGGGCGAAATGGACGGCCAAGGCGACGTCGCGCAGGAGGGCGATCTGCTGACGGACGGAGAGGGACCCCATGCGCCGCCACCGGGACATGGGATGGCCTTCGATGAACTCCATCACGATGTACCGCTTCCCCTCCATCACGCCCGCCTCGTAAACGCTGACGATGTTCGGATGCTTGGACAGGCTGGCGCAGAAGCGGGCCTCGCGAAGGAACCGTTCCTCGTCCTGCGCGGCCTCCGCCGGGTCCAGGTAGGGGTTGTCGATCATCATCTTCAGCGCGACCTTGCGGTCGAGCGTCGTGTCCTTCGCCTCATAAACGACCGCCATCCCCCCGCGCCCGATCTCCCGCATCAGCAGGTATCTCCCGAAAGGCACGGGCGCGGGCACGACGGCGCCCGAGCTCGGTTCGCTCCCGGCAGGCGTCGGCCGGGTCGAGGCGGCGTTCGATGCGGGCCGGGCCGGATCCAGCTGGATCGGCGCCGGGGCAAAAGGCAGCACCAAGCCGGTATCCTCAGGCGCCTCGGAGATCATCCCGACGGTGCTCACCAAATCTCCTTTGCAGTCCCGGCACCGGTAGGCCTTCGTCGGGTCGTATCCCGTCACCGGGTAGCGCTTGCCGCACAGCACACAGATGAGCGTTGTCCGCTGCTGCGTCTCAAGCGCCTGTCGAAGCGCCTCCTCCCCGATATACTGCTTTTGAAGGAGCAGATCGCACAGCGTGGGAACAGGCTGATCCCCCCGGTCCACGGCCTCGGCTTGCAGCTTCAGGCACTCATTGACCTGCCGTGGCGTGACCAATCCGTGCTGGACCAAGTGTTGCCCGAGCCGCATGTCGTTGGCCACCGCCATGGCGGGGTCGGCATGCCGACTGCGCTGGGCCTCCAGCAGCGCATCGAGTTGAGCCTTCGTGATGAGACCGGTCGAGAGCAGGATCTCACCCAGGCGGCGGACGGGAATGCGCCCCTCCTCCACCTCGCGGGATTGCTGGGCGAGCGCCGCCCGGAGCTGCTCCTGCGTGATCAGGCCCCAATCCACGGCCAACTTGCCGAGGTAGACATCCAAGTTGGCCGCCGGTCCCTGCTCCGCCATGTTCGGTCTCCCCACGGCACGGCGCGGGCGCCCTGACATTCGCGAATGTATACATTATACATCGCCGCGGTGGCGTTCAACTCGAATGTTCCAAGGAAACAGCCGGCCACTCCCCTGCGCCTTCGATTCATAGCCCCGGAGCCCATGAAGTTCAAAATAAGTTGTCACCCGTGCATCTCAGCCGGATCGAACAGAATGGACCCTGGATGAGAGGGGAGAATATGGCGGACCCGAGCACATCGCAAACGCCATTCAAGCTTGAAGATTTGCCGCCGCCCGCCTGGAGGGGATTCAAACCGCGCGTGGGGGATGTTTGCGGCGGGTTCCGATTGATTTCCTGCCTGAAGGACGGCGATCAAGGCCTTGTGTTTACCGGCGTTCACGAGGTCACCCGCCGGCGCGCGGTCCTCAAGTTCCCGATCCACGAAGCCGTCTGGAACGGCATCGCATCCGCCTCCCTCGAGGCGATGCTGCTGGCGCAGCTTCGGATCCCGGAGGTGGTCCGGGTGCTTCATGCGGGCCGTTATCACGGCCTGCCGTATCTCGTGCTTGAAGCGATCGAGGGGGAGACGCTGGACGACCGTCTCGTCCGGGAGGGACGCCTGTCCGCACGCACGGCGTCGCGGCTGCTTCGCGAGAGCGCCATGGCCTTGAGCGCCGTGCATGCTCGCGGCATTCTGCATGGGGACGTCAAGCCGGCGAACCTGATGATTCCGCTGGACGGCCCCGTTCGCGTGATCGATTTTGGGCTGGCCCGTTTCGAGGGCGCCCGCGGGACCCCCTTCGGCACCGATATCGTCGTCGGGTCCCCCCTGTACATGAGCCCCGAGCATGCGACCAACCGGCGGCTGACGCCGGCCAGCGACATCTACTCGCTCGGGGCTTCTTTCTATCACGCCCTGACAGGCAGCCCGCCGTTCACCGGCGAGGATCCCGACGTCCTGGCGCGCCGACACCTGGAGCAAGCGGCCGTGCCAATCCGCAGGATCGATGCCACCGTCCCCGAGGGCCTGGCGCGGATCGTCGAGGGCATGCTTCGCAAACGGCCTGAAGACCGCCCCCGTTCGATGGCGGAGGTCGCCGCGGCCGTCGCCGCCTGGGAACACGACGACCGTCATGCGGCATGAAAAAGCCCCCGTGTCGCCTCGGCGACGCGGGGGCCGATGAAGCCGTGTTATCGCGTCTTGATCTTCCCGTCCGGGTCGTAGACATTCACGTGCCCGCCGACCCCCGTGACCCCCAGCTCGAGGCGGGGCTTCTCGTTGCCGTCCAGGAAGTTGAGGGCCGGCCCGGCCGCCGTGATGCGAAGCTCGACCCGCTTCCTGCCGTCCGCATCGGCGAAGGCCATCGTTCCCTGGTCCTGCGTCAGGTCCAGTTGGAGCCGGGTCTTTGCCTCCGCGCCTCCCAACCAGATGGAGGGCCATCCCGCGTTCTCAAAAAGCTTCAACCGCGGCTGCTGGCCGGCGTCCAGCAAGGTGATGCCGGAGACGCCCGGGCTCGCCTCCAGAGCAACTCGCGCGAGCTCCCGGTCGCCGAACAGCTCGACGCTGGCCTGCTGTTCCTTGACGCCGAGGCTCAAACGCTTCTTCCCGCCCGGATCCGTGACGACGATCGAGGAGCCGGCGCCAACCGAGTCCAGGACGAGCGACGTCTGCGTGTTGACCGCAGCCAAGGAGAGGCGGGCGCTTCCGGCGGAGCCTCCCAGGGAGACGCGCGGCCGCTTTTGGTCGTCAAGCATCAGCAGCGCGGCGTTATCCACTCCGGCCTCGAGCACGACCCGAGGCAGGCCCGTCTCGTCCAGGAGGGCCAAGGACGGCCTCCCGTCGCCGAGCCGCCACTCGCCGCGAGCCTTGCCGGCCCCGTCCAGAAGCGCCAGTCCCTGGCGCGATTTCGACAGAGCGGCCGAGGCCAGCATCTTGCCGGCGCCGTCCGCCAGACCGAGCTGAAGCCCGTCCTCGGTGGCCTCCAGCGTGGCTCGGACGCCGCGCGCGGCGTCCCAGAGCTGCACGCTCGACTCATTCCCATGCTGGCCCAGGGCGGCCCGCTCGGCGCCGGACGCGTCCAGAAGAACAAGCCGGGGACCGGACTCCGCCACGGACAAGACCGCGCGCGGCTTCCCGGACGCATCCATCATCTCCAGGCGCGGCCCGTCCCCCGAAATGCTCCACGTGGCACGCGCGCGACCCGACGCGTCCATCAGGAGGAACTTCTCGACGGAGACCTCGCGCCCTCCCCCGCGCGACCAGAGCAAGGCAACCAGCCCCAGAAGCAGGACGGCGGTTGCCAGACCGGCCATGCGCAACCGCTTGAGGTCCGTTCCCAGACACTCGGGGCATACGATCTCCGGCAACTCGTCCGACGGCGAGGCGCTCCCGGAGGCGCCGATCCGGTTGCGGGACTCCTTGCTTGAGTCGGTCATTGCGCTCATCTCCTGACGCATGCCGCCGCTCTGACGACGTTGCGCCATCCTATCGAAATGCCGGCGACTTGTCGAGTGCTGCGCGCGCCGACGTCCCGTCCGCGCGGTCCCGGACAAGGCCCGGCGACCCGCCGTTTCGAAAAAAAGGAATCGTCCGACCGCGTTTTATGGTTTGCCCCCGGCTCGGCCAGGCGATACACTCCCCGCCTCGACACGCGCGACAGGAGCGATCCCGTGCCCGATTCCGCCCCGCCCCGTCCCGAGGCCGAGCCGTCCCGTGCGCCCCGCAGCGCCTTCACGCTCCTGCTGTTCATCTTCCTGATCTCCGGCATCGCCAGCCTGATCTACCAGGTCATTTGGACGCGCCGCCTCTTTCTCACGATGGGCGCCACGTCGCTGGCCATCTCGACCATTCTGACCGCATTCATGGGGGGCTTGGCCATCGGGAGCCTCGTCGCGGGGCGATGGATCGATCGGCGCGGACGCCCGCTGATCATCTATGCGGCGCTCGAGACGGCCATCGGCCTCTACGGGGCGGCCACGCCGTGGCTGTTCGACTTCATCGAACTCGCCTACCAGGCCATCCTGCGCCGCACGAATCTCCCGCCGTGGCCCTCCTACCTCCTCCGCTTCGCCCTCGCCATGGCGGTCCTGATCGTTCCGACCGGGCTGATGGGGGCGACCCTGCCCGTCCTCGCCCGGCAGGTGACCGACCGGATGGGACACTTCGGCCGGCGGCTGGGCCTGCTCTACGGCATCAACACGCTCGGCGCCGCGGCCGGGGTGCTGTTGACCGGGTTCACGCTGATCTCGACGCTGGGGCTCCGGGGAACAGCGTGGTTCGCCGCCGCCCTCAATGCGTTCGCGGCGATCCTGGCCTTGGCCCTGCACGCGGCGCTCCCCATCGCGAGTCCGTCCGGTCCCGACGGCGTCATGCCGACCGGCCTGCAACCCGGCCCGGAGCCCGGACAGGACACGTCGCCCTTGGCGCGGCGCCACCGCTGGGTGCTGGCGCTGGCGGCGGCCGGGGGGATCGCCTCGTTCCTGTATGAGATCGCCTGGACCCGCGTCTTGACACTGGTGCTGGGCGGCGCGGTCCAGGCCTTCAGCACGATGCTATCCACGTTTCTGATCGGCCTTGCCCTCGGCAGCGTCCTGCTCTCCCGCCGCATCGACAAGAGCCGGGATCTTTTCCTGCTGTTTGCGATCGTCGAGGCGCTGGTCGGTATCACGTCGCTGGCGATCCTTCCGCTCTTCGGCTCGCTGCCCTGGATCTACGTTCGCTTCTTTACCAGCATCTCGGATTCGACCGCCTTGCTCTCCGCCTTCGGGTTCGTCCTCTGTTTCGGGATGATGATCGTCCCGACGCTGCTGATTGGCGTGACGTTCCCGGTGATCGGGCGGCTCTATGCGCGCGACCTGTCCACGCTGGGCCGGCGCATTGGAGAGGTCTATTTCGCGAACACCCTGGGCGGCATCGCGGGCTCCTTCGCCGCGGGGTTTCTGCTCATTCCCCGGATCGGCATGGAACGCACGCTGATCCTGGCCTCCCTGCTCAACGGGGCGTGTGCGGTGGCGGCGTCTCTTCTCGGCTCGTCGGCGGCCCGGACGCGGGTCCTGTCGGCGGCGGGCGCGATCGCGGCGATCGCCCTGCTCCTGATGGCCCACCCCTTGGCGCCCCGCACGGATCTCCTGGAACTTCCTCGGGTCGCGGACGCTCCGGCGCGTCCGCCGGCCTGGCCCGATGCCGTTCCGGGCCCGTGCCCGCGGTGCGGCCAGGAGGTCTGGCACCCGGAACCTCCCCCGGCCCCCGGGGCTCCCCCGCTGCACCGGGGGTTCTGTCCCGCGTGCCTTCCCGCCGAGCGAGATTGGATGGAACGGGAGCGCCGGATCGCGCCGCGCCGGTTCTGGGATCCCCGCGTGATCACCAGCGGCGCGCACACGTACGCCCGCCACTACGCGGCCCACCCCGACGGACGCGTGCTCCTCAGCCGCATGACCGATCAACGCCTCGTCTTCTACGAGGAGGGCATCCACGCGGTCGTCACCGTCAACGCCTACGTTAAGCATCCGCAATTCATGTCGCTCCAAGTCGACGGCAAGACCGATGCGTCGAACCTGATCGACTTTCCGACGGAGATCTTGCTGGCCGATCTTCCCCTGCTGCTCCACCCGGATCCCCGCGACGTCTTGGTCATCGGGCTGGGCAGCGGGATCACCGCCGGAGCGGCGACACGCTTCGACGAGGTGCAGCGCGTCGACGTGATCGAGATCGAGGAGGCGGTGGCCCGCGCGGCGCTCCTGTTCGCCGAAAGCCATGGCGACGTGCTGCCCGATCCGAACCGCCGCCCCCCGCATGCCGGGCATCCGCGGCTCCATCTGGAAATCCAGGACGCCCGCCACTTCTGCGCCGTCACGCCGAAGCGCTACGACGTCGTCATCTCCGAGCCGTCCAATCCCTGGATGTCCGGCCCCTCGCACCTTTTCACGCTGGAGCACTTCCGCAATCTTCGCCGCGTCACGAAGGAGAACGGGATCGCCTTCCAATGGATTCACACCTACTCGATGACCCCCGAACTCGTCTATTGTTTGATCAAGACCTTCCGCACCGTCTTTGACCGGGTACTCGTCTGGGGATACGCCGAGCGACCCGGCGACCTCTTCCTGGCCGGCTCATCCCACCCGATGCGCTTCTCGATGGAGCGTCTCCGGGAGCGCATGGGACGGCCGGGCATCCAACGGGACCTGGCCGCCATCAACATCCACGGCCCGGCGCAACTCCTCGGCGCGGTGGTCCTCCGACCCGACGATCTCGACAAGAGCCTCGGCTTGCTCCCGGGTCGGCCGGCGGTCGCGGAAACGCTCTCCCGCATCCCCCTGAATACCGACGATTATCCGCTGGTCGAGTTCGAGGCGCCCCGCCATCTCCACCGGCAGGAATCCAGCCGCCGCGTGTCGCTGGCCCTCTTCGGCTTCCGGGACGAGATCCTGCCCCCGATCGACCCCGCCGACGAGAACGCCCTCCAGTCCCTGGGACTCTTTGCCGCGTTATCGCGCGCCAATTTCACGGCAGGCCTGACGGCCGCGGCCGTCACCGCCGCGGAGCGCGGCCTCCGCCTGGACCCGAGCGACGCGGGCCTGCAATCGCTGCTGTCCGCGATCTTGATGGAGCAATGGCGCAGCACGAAATCCCCCGATCTGATCGGGCCCATCCGGGATCTCAACCGATCCCTGGTCGAGCGCCACCCCCGGGATCCCTTTCCCCACATGCTGTTGGTCGAGCTGTCCATGGCCACCGGTTCGTATGCGGAGGCCGTTCAGCACGGCGAAGCGGCCTTGGCGCTGGGCGGCGGAGGGCCGAGACTCCACCACGGCCTCGGCGTGGCCTACGCGGGACTCGGCCGTGACGCGGATGCCGTCGCCGCGTTCGAGACGGCGCTCCGCCTCGCGCCCGACCTGTTCGACGCCTACGCCGCGCTGGCGGAGCTGCACGAGCGTCGGGGGGAATGGAGCAAGGCGATGGAGACGTTGATGCGATGGTACGAGACGGAGAGCAACACGCTGAAGCGGAGCCTCGTCCGAAACCGGTACGATTCGCTCCGCCGGGCGATGGAGGCCCGCGGCACGAAGCCGCCGGGATCGCCCCCCGCGGATCCCGGCGGGAACCGTTGACCGGGCACGGTTCAGGCCCATCGCACGTCGCGCGGCTCAGAGATCGCCGCAGATCCGCTTCCGGACGGAGTCGTCGACGGGGCGGTAGTCATGCGGCTCCAGGGAGAACGCCCCGCGTCCCTGCGTCATCGAGCGAAGCATCGTCGCATAGCCGAACATCTGGGCGATCGGGACCGTCCCGTGGATCGTTCGCACCCCCTCCCCGGTCTCGACCTCGCCGATCTCCGCGCGCCGGCGATTGAGGTCGTTCAGCACCTCCCCCAGGAACGCCTCCGGAACGCTGACCTCGAAGCGCATGACCGGCTCGAGCAAGACGCTTCCCGCGCGCGCCGCGGCATCGCGGAAGGCGAGATCGGCCGCCTGCAGGTAGCCGACCTCCGTCGAGTCCGTCGGGTGGGTGGATCCGCCGACGAGCGCAACCCGCGTGTAGACCAGCGGGAAGGAGGCCAGCGGCCCGACCGAAGCCGCGGTCCTCAGGGCCTCGAGGATGGCCGCGACAAACTCGCGGGGGATGAGACCCGGCGGCAGGCGATTCTCGATCTGGACCGCCGCTTGGCCCGGACTCGGTTCGACGTGGACGACGACGTGCCCGAAATGCGATCGCCCTCCGATCTGGCGCTCGCACCGCCCGCTCCCCGTCGCGGCGGCGCGCAGCATCTCCTTGTACGCGACGCGCGGCTCGCCGACATTGGCCTGCACGTTGAAATCGCTCGAAACCCGGTAGAGCAGGATCTCCGCATGCAGCTCGCCCATACAGTGCATCAGGGTCTGCCCCGTCTCGGGGTCGGTCGTCACCCGGAACGTCGGGTCGTCCTTGGCGAGCCGGCGCAGCGCCTCGTCCAGCTTGTCCCGATCGGCGCTGACCTTCGGCTCAACCGCCACCGACACGACCGGCTCGGGAAACCGCATGCGCCCCAGCACGATGGGATATTTCCGGTCGCAGAGCGTGTCCCCGGTCACCGTGTTCTTGAGCCCGAGAATGGCGACGATCTCGCCAGGGCCGGCCGAGTCGATCGGCTCGCGGTCGTGCGCAAACATACGGAAGAGCCGCGAGGACCGCTCCATGCGGTCGATGCGCGGGTTGTACAACGCATCGCCCGACCGCAGCCGGCCGCTGTAGATGCGAACGTAGGTCAACTCGCCGAACCGGTCGGTCTCCGTCTTGAACGCCAGCGCGCTGAGCGACGCGTCCTTTCGCAGATCGCGCCGGACGGTCTTCTCGGGCCGCTCCGGGTCATGTCCCTCGATGACGGGCCGGTCGAGGGGCGACGGAAGAAAGTCCGCCACGCCGTCGAGCACCGGCTGGACGCCCTGGTTGTGCAGGGAGCTCCCGCAATACGCGGGAAATAACTTCCCGGCCAGGGTCGCCGAGCGGATGGCGCGGCGGAGGGCCGCTTCCGGGACCGGCTCCCCCCCCAGGTAGCGATCGGTCGCCTCGTCGTCGTATTCGGCGGCCAGCTCGAGACACCGCGCATAGGCGGCCTCGCGCTGCTCCCGGAGCACCCCGGGGGGAATCACGGCCTCAACGACCTGTTCGCCCTCCTCCCCCTCGAAGGTCAGCAGGCGGTCGCGGATCACATCGATGACGCCGGAAAAACCGGACTCCGCGCCGGCCGGGATGACCAAGGGGACCACCGTCCCGCCCAGCTTCCGGGCCAAGGTGCCGATCGCCCGGCGGAAATCCGCTCCCGGGCGGTCCATCTTGTTGACATAGACCAGTCGCGGGATGCCATAGCGGTCGGCTTGGCGCCAGACCGTCTCGGACTGAGCCTCCACCCCGTGGACCGCGTCGATGATGACCACCGCGCCGTCCAGGACACGCAGGGACCTCTCGACTTCGGCCGTAAAGTCGACATGGCCGGGCGTGTCGATCAGATGGATCCGGACCTCCTTCCAGTCGCAGGTAACGGCCGCGCTGAAGATCGTGATGCCGCGCTTCTGCTCCAAGATATACCAATCGGTGGTCGTGTTGCCGTCGTCAACATTGCCGACCTTGTGGATTTTCCGGGTGTAGTAGAGGATCCGCTCGGTGGTGGTGGTCTTGCCGGCGTCGATGTGGGCGATCACGCCGAGGTTACGGATCCGGTTGATATCCAGGGCGGTCACCATGGGGGCTCAAACAAAAACGCCGCGCCGTGCGTAGGGACCGCCCGGTCGCGGCGTGCGGGGTTTGTCGCGTGGGCTTCGCCGTCCGGCAGGGTCCTGGGCTCCGGATCGTCTCCTGGGTCACCGCGCCGGCATGGACGCTACCAGGCGAAATGGGCAAAGGCCTTGTTGGCCTCGGCCATCTTGTGAACGTTCTCGCGCATGGCCATGGCCTCGCCCTCTCCCTTGTACGCGGCCGCCAGCTCCTCGGCCAGGCGAAGGTGCATGGGACGTCCTTTCTTCTTCCGGGACGCCTCGAGCAGCCAGCGGAACGTCAGGCTCATCTGGCGCCGCTGAGGCACCTCCATCGGCACCTGGTAGGTGGCGCCTCCGACGCGCTTGGAGCGGACCTCGACATGCGGCCGCAGGTTGGCCAAGGCCTTCCGGAAGACTTCGATCGGGTCCACGCCGGGGACCTTTCGCTGGACTTCGTTCAGGGCGCGATAAAAGATCCGCTGGGCGATCGACTTCTTGCCGTCTTTCATGAGGCAGTTGATGAACTTTCCAACGACCCGGTCCCGGTAGCGCGGATCGGGCTTGAGAAGATGCGAGATGTCCTTGAACTTTTTCGGCATGCGGATCCACCCCGAATAAAAAGGTTCTCCGGCGTCGCCCGCGGGCGCGCCGTCGGACTACTGGGACTTTGCGCCGTACTTCGACCGGCTCTTCTTGCGGCCCTCGACGCCCTGGCAATCCAGCTTGCCGCGCACAACGTGATACCGGACGCCTGGAAGGTCGCGCACGCGACCGCCACGGATGAGCACGATCGAGTGCTCCTGCAGATTGTGCCCCTCGCCGGGGATGTACGCCGTCGTCTCGCGCCCGTTCGAGAGTCGAACGCGCGCAATTTTCCGGAGGGCCGAGTTCGGCTTCTTGGGCGTCATCGTCTTGACGATGAGACAGACGCCGCGTTTCTGGGGACAGGCCTCCAGCATCGGGGACTTCGACTTGTAGTGCTTCTTTCGCCGCCCGTGTCGGACCAACTGGTTGATCGTCGGCATGGGGCATCTTCACCAATCAGGGTTCGGAAACGGCCATCGTCCATTCGAACCGCGGGCACCCGGTCCCGCGGCGGGTCATGCGGTCGTCGGCTCCGCGGGGGCCACCGCAGGCGGCTCGACGATCTCCTTTCGCATTCGCAGCTCCAGATACTTCTTGAAGCCCGTCCCCGCGGGAATCATGTGACCCAAGATCACATTCTCCTTGAGCCCCACCAACTCGTCCCGCTTCCCTCCCACGGCGGCCTCGGTCAGGACTTTCGTCGTCTCCTGGAACGACGCGGCCGAGATAAAGGACTCGGACTGGACGGCCGCCTTCGTGACGCCGAGCAGGAGCGGCTTGTAGGTCGCCGGCTTCTTGCCGTCCTTCTTGGCAGCCATGTTGATCTCGCGCAGGCGGAACTTGTCGATCACCGTTCCGGGGAGCAGTCGCGTATCCCCCGCGCTGGCGATCCGCACCTTGCGCATCATCTGGGCGACTATAATCTCAATGTGCTTGTCGTCGATGGCCACCTTCTGCGACCGGTAGACGCCCTGGACCTCCCGGAGCAGATACTGCTGGACGGCCTCCTCGCCGCTGATGCGCAGGATGTCGTGCGGGACCAACGGGCCGTCGACCAGGGGCTCGCCGGCTCGAACGCGGTCCCCGCTGTGGACGCGCAGGTGGCGCCCTTGGGGCACGAGCAGTTCCTTGGTCATGCCCGTCTCCTCGTTCTTCACGAGGATCGTCCGCTTGCCCTTCCGCTTCTCCCCGAGCTCGACGATCCCGTCAATCTCGCTGATGACGGCGGGATCCTTGGGCTTCCGCGCCTCGAAAAGCTCGGTCACACGCGGCAAGCCTCCGGTAATGTCCTGCGTTCCCGTGATTTCGCGCGGCGTCTTGGCCAGGATCGTGCCGGCCGAGACCATGTCCCCGGCCTCCACGTCCAGGTGCGCCTTCTCGGGCAGCGGATAGACGGCCAGAATGCCGCCCTTTTCGTCCTCCAGGACGACCTGCGGGTGCAGCTCGCCCTTGTGCTCCATGATGATCCGACTTCGGACGCCGCTGCGGGGGTCCACCTCCTCGCGAACGGTTTCGTTCTTGACCACATCCTCGAATCGGACCCGGCCCGCCTTTTCCGCGAGGATCGGCAGGTTGTGGGGGTCCCACTGGCAGAGGATCGTCCGGCTCTTGACTTCCTGGCCTTCCGCGATTTTCAGGATGGCGCCGGCGGGAATCGTGTGGCGCTCGATCTCGCGCTCCTTGTCGTCGAGCAGGAGAATCTCGCCGTTTCGATTCAGCACGATGGACTGACCGGCCTTGTTCGTGGCGGTCTTGAGGGAGACAAACTTGATGCGGCCCGAGCCTTTGCAGATGATCCGCGACTCCTCGACCGTATGCATGGCCGTGCCGCCGATGTGGAAGGTCCGCATCGTCAGCTGCGTGCCCGGCTCCCCGATGGACTCGGCCGCGATGATGCCGACCGCGAGCCCCTCCTCGCCGAGCGTGCCCTGCGAAAGATCCATGCCGTAGCACAGCGCGCAGATGCCGAGCGCGTTCTCGCAGGTCAGCGCGGACCGCACGCGGACCTTCTCGTATCCAAGCGCCTCGATGCGCTTGGCGATGTCCTCGGTGATGAGCTGATTCTCGCGGACGATCACCTCGTCGGTCACGATGTCGACGATGCTATCCCGGGCGGTCCGACCCGTGATGCTCTGGGAAAGGGGAATCTCGATTTTTTCGCCCTTGTAGACGACGCCTTTGGTGATCCCGTTGAGCGTTCCGCAATCGTGCGTGGTGATGACGACATTCTGAGCGACGTCGACCAGCTTCCGGGTCAGGTAGCCGGCATCGGCGGTCTTGAGCGCCGTGTCGGCCAGTCCTTTCCGGGCGCCGTGGGTGGAGCTGAAGTACTCCAGGACGCTCAACCCTTCGCGGAAGTTGGCGATAATCGGCGTCTCGATGATCTTCCCCGAGGGCTTGGCCATGAGCCCGCGCATCCCGGCCAGCTGGCGGACCTGGTCGGTGCTGCCGCGCGCGCCGGAGTCGACCATCACCTGGATGGGATTCAGGTACGGCTTCCCGCCGCGCTGGTCGTCCCGCATGCCGGCCATCATCGCCTCGGTCACCTGCTCGCGGGCGTGCGTCCAACACTCGATCACCTGGCTGTAGCGCTCGCTTTGCGTGATGGTGCCGCGCCGGTAGTTCTTCTCGATCAGCTCGACCTGCTCCTCGGTCTTTCGGATGATCTCCCGTTTCCGCTCGGGGACCCGGAGGTCGTCCTTCGAGAACGAGATCCCGGCCAGCGTGGCGGATTTGAACCCCAACTCCTTCAGGTCGTCGAGCAGACGCAGCGTCGCCTCGCGATCCAGGCGCTTGTGACAAAGGTAGATGACGTCGCTGACCGACCGCTTGTCCAGCTCGTAGTTGAAGAATGGCATCCCCGCCGGCAGGATCTCGTTGAAGACGACCCGTCCCGCGGTGGTTTTGAATCGACCGTGCGTGCCCTTCTGAACCCCATGCCGGTCGAGCACCTCGGCATCCGGCCCCAGACAGACCTCGATGATGGCGTGAAGGGCGATCTTGCCGCTCGCATAGGCCAGCAGGACCTCGCGACGGTTTGCAAACCGCTTCCCCTCCCCCTTCATGCCGGGTCGCGCGATCGTGAGATAGTAGACGCCCAGGACCATATCCTGCGTCGGCGTGATGATCGGCCGGCCGTGCGCCGGAGAGAAGACGTTGTTGATGGACATCATCAGCGTCTTCGCCTCGACCTGCGCCTCCCAGGAGAGAGGCAGGTGCACCGCCATCTGGTCGCCGTCGAAATCGGCGTTGAACGCCGCACAGACCAGGGGATGAATCCGGATGGCGTTCCCCTCGACGAGCACCGGGTCGAACCCCTGAATTCCCATCCGGTGAAGCGTGGGGGCCCGGTTCAGAAGCACGGGATGGTCCTGGATCACCTCCTCCAGGATGTCCCAGACGCTCTCGTCTCGCCGCTCGAGCATCTTCTTGGCGCTCTTGATCGTGTCCGCCTTGCCCAGCTCCTTCAGGCGGCGGATGATGAAGGGCTGATAGAGCTCCAGCGCGATCTTCTTGGGCAATCCGCACTGGTTGAGCTTCAACTCCGGCCCCACGACGATCACGGATCGCGCCGAGTAATCGACGCGCTTCCCCAGGAGGTTCTCGCGGAAACGCCCCTGCTTCCCCTTGATGATGTCGGAGAGCGACTTGAGCGGCCGGTTGTTCGTCCCCAACACGGGGCGCCGGCAGCGGCTGTTGTCGAACAGGGCGTCCACCGACTGCTGCAGCATCCGCTTCTCATTGCGGATGATGACCTCGGGCGCATTCAGGTCCAGCAGCTTTTTGAGTCGGTTGTTCCGATTGATGAGGCGCCGGTACAGGTCGTTGAGGTCGCTCGTCGCAAAATTGCCGCTCTCGAGCAGGACGAGGGGACGCAGGTCGGGCGGAATGACCGGGAGCACGGACAAGATCATCCACTCCGGCTTGTTCCCGGACTCGAGGAACATCTCGATCGTTCGGAGCCGCTTGACCAGGTCCTTGATCTTCTGGACCGACGTGCACTCCTTCAGCTCGGCACGCAATTCGTCGGAAAGGGCCTGCAGATCGACCTTGCGCAGGAGGGTCCGAATGGCGGCGGCCCCCATGTCCGCCTCGAAGGCATCCTTGTAACGCTCCTTCAACTCGCGATACTCCTCCTCGGAGAGGAGCTGGCGCTCCTTGATCTTGGGGGGAATCGCCTTCCGGTCCTTGATCTCCGTGATAATGTAATCCTGGTAGTACGCGACGCGCTCGAGGTGGGACGTCTTGATGCCGAGCAGGGTCCCAATGCGCGAGGGAATCGTCTTGAAAAACCAGATGTGCGCCACGGGCGCGGCCAAACTGATGTGCCCCATCCGCTTCCGGCGGACGCGGGAAAGCGTGATCTCCACGCCGCAGCGATCGCACACGATCCCCTTGTACTTGATCCCCTTGTACTTCCCGCAGAAGCACTCCCAGTCCTTCTCGGGGCCGAAGATCCGCTCGCAGAACAAGCCGTCCTTTTCCGGGCGGTAGGTGCGGTAGTTGATCGTCTCCGGCTTCTTGACCTCTCCATACGACCAACTGCGGATTTCCTCGGGGGAGGCCAGCTTGATGGAGACGGCGCTGTAGTCGTTGATCCGGTCGTAGAACAGATCCATGCCTTCGGTCCTTAATGCCGGGCCGGTCGCGCGGACGGTCCTCAGCTGAAGATCTGGTCCTTGGTCTTTTCGAGCTTCAGGCTCAGGCAAAGCCCCTTGATCTCATTCGTCAGCACCTCGAACGAGACCGGCGTGCCGGGCTCGAGCACGTTCTCGCCGCGGACCATGGACTCGTAGATCTTGGTCCTTCCGTCCACGTCGTCGCTCTTGACGGTCAACAGCTCCTGGAGGATGTTGGCCGCGCCGTAGGCCTCCAAGGCCCAGACCTCCATCTCCCCGAAGCGCTGGCCGCCCGCGCGCGCTTTGCCGCCCAGCGGCTGCTGCGTGATCAGCGAGTAGGGCCCCGTCGCGCGGGCGTGCACCTTGTCGTCGACCAGGTGATGGAGTTTCATCATATAGATGAGGCCGACGGTCACCGGTTCGTCGAACGGCTCGCCGGTCCGACCATCGTAGAGCACCACCTTGCCGTCCTTGGGCAGGCCGGCCTTGGCCATGAGCTCTTCGATCTCGCTCTCGCTGGCGCCGTCGAAGGGCGGCGTCACGACGCGAATCCCCAGCTTGCTGGCCGCCCAGCCCAGGTGGGTTTCGAGAATCTGGCCGACGTTCATTCGGCTGGGGACGCCGAGCGGATTGAGAATAATATCCACCGGCGTTCCATCCTCCAGGAAGGGCATATCCTCCTGGGGCAGGATCTTCGCAATGACGCCCTTGTTGCCGTGTCGGCCCGCCATCTTATCCCCGACGGACAGACAGCGCTTGGTCGCGACGTAGACCTTAACCATCTCGAGGACGCCGGTCGGGAGCTCCTCGCCGCGCGTCAGGAGATTGACGCGCCGCTCCTTGGCGTTTTGCAGGGCCTCGATCTTCGCGAGCCCCTCGCGTAAGATGCGCTCGACGTTCCCTCGAAGCTTCTCGTTGCCGATTTTCTCGAGGTCGACGCCGGCCAGGCGGCTCTTGAGGTCCTCGAGCGTCTTGAGAGTCCCCTTCGAACCGAAGGCGAGGTTCTTCGGCAGAAGGCCCCGACCGGCCTCCGCCTCGACGCGCTCGACGGTGGTCTCCCAGACGGCGTTGGCCTTCAAGGCGAACTCGCGGTCCAACTGGCGGCTTTCCGCCTTCAGACGCTGCTTATCCTGTTCGGTCAGACGCACCTTCCGGGAGAACTTCTTCGTCTCGATGACAATGCCTTCGACGCCGCTCGGAACCTCCAGCGAGTCATTCTTCACATCCTCGCCCGCGCGGCCGAAGATGGCGTGGAGGAGCTTCTCCTCGGGGGTCAGCTCGCTCTTGCTCTTGGGGGCGATCTTGCCGACCAGGATGTCCCCCTGCGTGACGCGCGTTCCGACCAGGACAACGCCGTCGTCGCCGAGGTTGCGCAGGGCCTTCTCGGAGACGTTCGGGATGTCGCGCGTGAACTCCTCGCGCCCCAGCTTGGTCTCCCGAATCTCGGCCTCGAACTCCTCGATGTGAATCGACGTGTAATAGTCCCCCTTGATCAACCGCTCGCTGACGATGATGGCGTCCTCGAAATTGTAGCCGTCCCAGGGCATGAAGGCGACGAGGACGTTGCGGCCGAGAGCCAGCTCGCCATTGGCCGTGGCGGCGCCATCGGCGATCACCTGCCCCCGCTTGACGCGGTCCCCCTCGCGGACGATCGGGCGCTGATTCAGACACGTGCGCTCGTTCAGGCCGACGAATTTCCGGAGCGGGTAGACATCCTCGTCCACCACGATCTCCATGGAATTGACGCGGCGGACCACGCCGTCGCGCCGGGCCGTCACGACCATCGACGAGTTTCGAGCCACCGTCGCCTCCAGCCCGGTCGACACGACCGCGGGCTCCGTGACAAGCAGCGGCACGGCCTGGCGCTGCATGTTGGATCCCATCAAGGCCCGGTTCGCGTCGTCATGCTCGAGGAAGGGAACGAGTCCCGCGGAGACGCTGATGATCTGCCGCGGCGACACGTCGACGTACTGCACCTTGTTCGGGGCAACGTATTGGAACTCGCCGTTCACGCGCGCCATGACACGATCACCCTGGATGTGCCCGTAGCGGTCCGCGGGGATGTCGGCCGGCCCCATGACCTTGTCGATCTCCTCGTCCGCCCGGAGATAGGCGATCTCATCGAGAATGCGGGCATCCTTGACCACGCGATAAGGCGTGATCAGGAACCCGTATGCGTCGCACCGGGCGAAAAGGCTCAAGGAAGAGATCAGCCCGATGTTCGTGCCTTCTGGCGTCTCAATCGGGCAAATTCGCCCGTAGTGCGAGATATGAACGTCGCGGACCTCGAACCCGGCCCGCTTCCGATTGAGTCCGCCGGGCCCCAGCGCGCTAAGGCGACGCTCGTGCGTCAGCTGAGACAAGGGGTTCGTCTGATCGACCACCTGCGACAGCTCACTGCGGCCGAAGAAATACTCGATGGCCGAGGAGACGGTCTTCGAGTTGACGAGGGCCTTGGGCGTCAGATGCTTCGGGTCATCGAGACTCATCCGCTCCATGATCCCGCGCTTCAATCGCAGGAACCCCTTGCGGATTTCCTCCCCGGCCAGCTCGTCGATGGTGCGTACACGCCGGTTGCCCAGGTGGTCGATGTCGTCCGCTTGCCCCTCATTCCGGCGCATCCGGACGAGATACTTGATCGCCTCGATCACGTCCTCCTTCTGGAGGGTCGTCTCGGTTTCGGGGATCCGCAGGTTGAACTTTCGGTTGAGGCGGAACCGTCCAACGCGCCCGAGGCGATACCGGAGGGGATCGAAGAAGCGCTCATAGAAGAGGGCCTTGGCCCGCTCCAGTTGCTGCGGCGTCCCGGGACGGAGGCGCGCGTAGATCTTCAGCAACGCGTCCTCGTGGGATTTGGTCGGATCCTCCTCCAGCGTGTTGATCAACAGCGGATCCGTCATCCGCGCGACGATCTCGACCTGCCGGACGTCCGCGCTGCGCAGGATTTTGCCGGCCCCCTTCGGGATCCGCGTGCCGCCCTGGATCAGCACCTGGTTGTTCGCCGGGTCGACGATGGGCGTCACGGCGTACTGGCCGCTGAGCTCCTCCGGGTCGAAGGCAGGCCCCAGCTTGACGGTCTTCGTCTCGTAGAAGGCGCGGATGAGATCGGCGTTCGTAGACAGCTCCGGGGACATGGCGCGCAGGAAAGCCGTCGCCGGGATCTTCCCCCCCTGGTCGATGCGGATCGTCAGCGTGTCCTTCTTGGTGACCGCGATCTCGATCCACGAGCCCCGTTCGGGGACGATCCAACAGGACTGCAGCTTCTTGTCGCCGGTCCGTTCCTCGATGAAGTCGATCCCGGCCGACCGATGGAGCTGGCTGACGATGACGCGCTCGGCCCCGTTGATAATGAACTCGCCTCCGCCGATCATCAGCGGGATCTCGCCGAGATAGACCTCCTCCTCGACCGGCTCCGCCTTGACCAACCGAAGTCGGAGCTTCAGCGGAGCGCCGTAGGTCAGTCGGAGCTGGCGGCATTCGTCCGGGGTATAGCGCGGCTGGCTGATATCGAAGGACAGGTACTCGAGCGAAAGGCTCCCGTCGTAGCTCTTGATCGGGAAGATCTCCCGAATGATCGCCTCCAGACCCGTCACCTCGCGCCGGTTGGGCGGAACATCCGCCTGGAGAAACCGGGCATACGCATCCAGCTGCAGCTCCACCAAGTTGGGAATGGGAAGGATCTCTTTGACCCTCCCGAACTCGAGCAGCTTCTGCTCCGAGACCATTCGTTCCTTCTCCCAAGGGGGGAGGTCCCCGGACGCGGGATCCCTCCCCGGGCCGTCGTCGGCCGCCACGCGCGGCGCAGGCTACTTGATCTCGACCTTCGCGCCCGACGCCTCCAGGGCCTTCTTGACCTTCTCGGCCTCGTCCTTCGTCACCCCGGTCTTCACCGGCTTCGGGGCCGCCTCCACCAAGTCCTTGGCCTCCTTCAAGCCGAGCGTCGTCTGCTCACGAACGGCCTTGATGACCTGGATCTTGTTCGCACCGGCCTCCTTGAGAATCACGTCGAAGGTGGTCTTCTCCTCGGCCTTCTCGGCGGGAGCCGCACCGCCGGCCATCGGCATCGCCGCCATCGGCATCGCCGCCTGAACGCCCAGCTTGTCCTGAAGCGTCTTCGAGAAGTTCGCGAGCCAGAGCACGCTCTGACCGCTGATGAAATCCACCCCGAACGTCGTGCGCTCCTCGTCAGACAACTGCTTCGCCTGCTCCAGCAACGCGGTGACCTTCTCCGACATGACATCCTCCTTTCAAGGGTTCCCGGTTCATTCCGCCACGCTAGGCGCCGGCGGCCTTCTTTTTCTCGGCGATCGCGTCCACGGTCCCGACAAAACCACGGATCACGCCGTCCAGCGTCCCGACCAGCGACGTCAGCGGCGCCTGGATGGCGCCCAGCATGTTGGCGACAATCATTTCACGCCCAGGCATCGCCGCCAGTTGCGCGATGACCGATCCAGACACGGGCTTCCCGTCGATGCAGCCGCCGCGGATCTCCAGCACCTTGTTTTTCTGGCGCCACGTCACCAAGCGCTTGGAGACGAGGATCGGGTCGTCGCCGCCGTACACCGCCGCCGTGGGACCGACGACCATCTCCCGGAGCGCCGACCACCCGAGCCGATCGAAAGCCCGGTGCGCGGCCGAGTTCTTCAGCACGGTCATCCGGAGCTTATCGGCGCGCAGGGCCGATCGGAGCGCGGTCGCCTGCGCCGACGTCAGGCCCTGGTAGTCCACCAGCACGACCGCCTTCTGACCCTTCAGTCGCGACTCGACCATTTCACCGATCTTCTTACGCACCGCCTTGGACATCGGTCACGCTCCCTGCGAGGGCCGCCCAGCGGCGCCCGTCGCGTTTACGGGGTTTCGACGCTAGCCGAGGGACAGCGGGATGCCGGGACTCATCGTCGCCGACAGCACCGCGTTCAGGATGAACGCCCCTTTCACCGACGACGGACGGATCGCATGCAGATGGTCCAGGAAGGCCTGGATATTCTGGGCCAGCGCGGTCTCGGTAAAGGAGACCTTCCCGACCGGGACATGCAGGTTGCCCTGGGCATCGGCACGATACTCGATCTTCCCCGCCTTGAACTCGCGGACGGCGGTCTTCACATCATCGGTGACCGTGCCCGACTTCGGCGTCGGCATCTTCCCCTGGGGGCCGAGCACCTTGCCCAGGCGCCCCACGTGCTTCATCATGCGGGGCAACGCGATCGCGACGTCGAAGGCGGTCCAGCCGTCGTTGACCTTCTTGACCAGGTCTTCGCCCCCGACCTCGTCGGCGCCGGCCTCCTTCGCGACCCGGGCCTCGTCTCCGTCGGCAAACACGATGACCGTACGCGTCTTGCCGATCCCGTGGGGCAGCGAGAGGGCCCCCCGGATCGCCTGGTCGGTTTTCTTCGGGTCGATCGCGAGCCGGACCGCCAAATTGACCGTCTGGTCGAATTTGGTCGTACCGAACTTGCGGATCAAGGCCACGGCCTCGGCTATCGCATACCGCTTCGTGCGGTCAACGAGCGGCTCCAGCTTCCGGTAGCGCCGGCTTCGCTTCACGCGCGCTTTCGCCGGCGCCGCCCCCGGTGTCGATGCTTGCGCCATCCTACCGTCCTCGAAAAAATCCTCCCGGCTCTCATCCCGGGGCGTCGCCCGCCCAGCGAGTCGGCCGCCCTACGGAACGACCTCGAGTCCCATGTTGCGCGCCGTCCCCTCAACCATGCGCATGGCCTTCTCGACGTCGTCCGTGTTCATATCCTTGATCTTCCGCTGCGCGATCTCTCGCACCTGCGCCTTCGTCACCTTTCCCACCTTCTCCTTGTTGGGCTGCGCCGCCCCCTTCACGATCCCCGCGGCCTGCTTGAGCAAGACGGCCGCCGGCGGCGACTTCAGGACGAAGTCGAAGGTCCGATCCTTGAAGACCGTGATGATCACGGGGATGGTCACTCCCGGCGTGCCCTTCGTGGCGTCGTTGAACCGGCGCACAAATTCGCCGATGTTCACGCCATGCTGCCCGAGCGCCGGCCCGACGGGGGGCGCGGGCGTGGCCTGACCGCCGGGACATTGCAACTTGATCCGGACCATCACTTCCTTGGCCATATCGACACGCTCCGCGAAAATGCTCGAGGAAAGCGGCCTACGTCTTCTCCACCTGCCAGTATTCCAGATCGACCTCCGTCGCGCGCCCGAAGATGGTCAACGTCACTTTGACCTGCCCCTTCGCCGGGATGACCGCATTAACGACCCCCTCGAAGTTCTCGAACGGCCCCTCCTTCACCCGCACGGCGTCGCCGCGCTGGAACTCGATCTTGATCTTGGGCTTGTCGACCGCCACCGACGTCGCCTCATTGAGGATTTTCTCGACCTCGTGCGCCAACATCGGGCGAGGCCGCTTCAAGCCAAGGAAGTCGCCGATCCCCGGCGTCTCGCGCACGAGGAACCACGCCCGCTCGTCCACGTCCCCCTTCTCGGTCGTCTCCATCTCGACCATGATGTATCCGGGATAGATTTTTTTCTCGCGAACCGACTTTTTACCCCCCCGGATCTCGGAGACCTTCTCCGTGGGAACAATCACGTTCGTAATTTGCGCCTCGAGCCCTTGGGTCGAGATGCGCTTGAGCAGCGCTTCGCGCACCTTGTCCTCGCGGCCACTCTGCACGCGAAGCACGTACCATTGCTTCTGGCTCGACATCGATCCGCGCTCTCCGACCGCAGGGTTCAATAGCCGATCCTGAGCCATGTCATCAGCCGGTTCAGCAGCATATCCACGGCGGTCAGGTACAGGGAAACCAAGGCCACCATGACGATCACCACGATGGAGGAGCCGATGTATTCGCGGCGCGTCGGCCAAGCCACCTTGCGCAACTCGGTCTCCGTTTCGATCAGGAAATCGGTTCGCTGGGGGTGGTTGATCAAGACGCGGTAGACGACCCAGATCCCGTACAGGAAGACGAGGGCGCTGATCACGAGCCCCCACGTCACGGGCAGAGGCCCCGTCATCGGGCGCCGGAGGACCTCGACCGATCCGAAGGCGCGCGTGACCACAATCCAGGCCAATACACCGGCCAACGCCGCCCCGCCGGTCATCGCGCCCAGGCGCAGAAACTCGCGGTCTTCCCGGCCCCGGACGATCGCGCGATAGAGCAGGAGGACAGCGCCGGCGACCAACCCGAGACCGATCACGGCGCCCGGCGTCGGCTCGACCGGGTGGTACCACGCGGAACCGGTCGGCGGCATCAGGTATATCCACCGGCTGCCGCTGAACACGATCAACGCCATAACGACAAAGACGAAGAGCCGGATGGCATTGCCCTGGCCGCGTTTATAAATGTTCAGCCGGAGCGGCAATCGACCGCCTGCCGAGTCGTTCGTATCGTCACGCCGTTCCGCTGCGATGGATGAAGACTGTCCGGCCATGTATGTCCCTCGAAACAGCGTCTGTCACGGACCACGGACCGCGACGCGCCCGCGTGCGCGGCAACGAGGGGATCCCCGCGATCCGCTACGGTGCTCCCGCGATCCACGCGGGAGTAGGGCGGGAAGTCCGAGAAGGGCACATCCCCGCGTCACGCCGCGGGACCCGGCACCCGTCCGGCACGCTTCCAGCCGGGGGCCTGTTCCCCCAAACCAGAGTCCAGTCGCCTCCGGCGACCCGTCTGGCTTCGGAGAACCGGCCCGTTGCCGCATTCGCGCATCGCCTGAGGCGACCCGCGGAAACGGCACGCGCAGGCCAGGAGGGACTCGAACCCCCAACTTCCGGTTTTGGAGACCGGCGCTCTACCAATTGGAGCTACTGGCCTAAGGCCGCGCCGACCTACTTCTTCCTCTCCTTGTGAAGCGTATGGGCACGGCACCTGCCGCAGAACTTGCGCAGCTCCAGCTTGCCCTGCTTCTTCGTGCTCTTGGTCGTGCGGTAATACCGCTGGCCGCACGTCGCACACTCCATGAAGATCGCATCTCTTGGCATAATCGCCGGCCGCCGTCACGGGCCATCGGCCGCGCGCATCCGGGCCACCGGAGCCCGGATGACGCGCGCCGGCGACCGGACGCCAGCCGCCTTCCTTCCGCCACGCCTTGTTCCACGCGTCGCCGAGCGGATGGGCGACGGGTCACAGGATCTTGGTCACCACGCCGGCGCCGACCGTTTTGCCGCCTTCGCGAATGGCGAACCGCAGCTTCTCCTCCATCGCGACGGGCGAAATGAGCTCCACGGTCATCCGGACATTGTCCCCGGGCATGACCATGTCCGTCCCCTGCGGGAGGGTCACCGCGCCGGTGACGTCGGTCGTCCGGAAATAGAACTGCGGACGATAGCCCGTGACGAAAGCCGTGTTCCGCCCTCCCTCCTCCTTGGAGAGGATGTACGCCTCCGCCTCAAACTTCGTGTGCGGAGAGATGGAGCCCGGCGCCGCGATGACCATGCCGCGCTCGAGCTCGTCCTTCTCGACGCCGCGCAGGAGGATGCCCACGTTGTCGCCCGCAACCCCCTCGTCGAGCGTCTTGTTGAACATCTCGATGCCGGTGACGACCGACTTCCGGATCTCCTTCGAGAAGCCGATGATGTCGACCGCGTCGTTCATCTTGATCCGGCCCCGCTCGATGCGCCCGGTGCCGACCGTGCCGCGCCCCTTGATGCTGAAGACGTCCTCGACCTGCATCAGGAAGGGCTTTTCGTTCTCGCGGACGGGCAGGGGGATATAGTCGTCCAACGCCTGAAGCAGCTTGAAGACCGAGCCGCATTTCGGGCACTCGGACTTGGCGCATCCGCACTCGGCAGCCTGCAAGGCCGATCCGCGCACGACGGGGATCTTGTCGCCGGGGAAATCATACTTTTTCAGCAGGTCGCGCACTTCAACCTCAACGAGATCGAGCAGGTCCTTGTCCTCGACCAAGTCGATTTTATTGAGGTAGACCACCATGGCGGGAACCTGCACCTGGCGGGCCAGCAGAACGTGCTCGCGGGTCTGCGGCATGGGCCCGTCGGCGGCGCTGACAACCAGGATGGCGCCGTCCATTTGCGCCGCGCCGGTGATCATGTTCTTGATGAAATCGGCATGGCCCGGACAGTCGATGTGCGCATAGTGCCGCTTTTCGCTTTGATACTCGACGTGGGCTACCTGGATGGTCAAGATCTTCGTCTCGCCGCGCTGCTCGCCGCCCTTCGCCACCTCGGCGTACGACTTCTCCTTGGCCAAGCCGCGCTTGGAGAGAATGTGCGTCAGCACGCTGGTCAGCGTCGTCTTGCCATGGTCGATATGCCCGATGGTCCCCACGTTCACATGCGGCTTGGTGCGATCAAACTTTTCCTTGGCCATGCGAAACGCGCCTCCGAAGAATGGGGATAGGGTATCCGGCTCAAATCATTACGAGCTGGCGACGGGACTTGAACCCGTGACCTCGTCCTTACCAAGGACGTGCTCTACCGGCTGAGCTACGCCAGCGGGACCGATCACGACTTACGCCCGCCGCCGGATCCACACCGGCGCACACGACCGGAACCGTGGAAAACGTCGGATTTTATCCCTCCGCCGCCAGGAGTCAACAGAAAAATGCCTATTTCACAAGGACCCCACGATTAAAATGCCCTTGACCGGTCCGCATGCGCTGATAGAATGTGCAATCCAGGTTCGCAGATCAGGATCGCCGTCAGGCTGGTGTAGCTCAGCGGTAGAGCTCCTGTTTTGTAAACAGGGGGTCGCGGGTTCAAATCCCGCCGCCAGCTCGGGGACACAGGACCCGATCTTGGCGCCGGCGGCTGTCGCCCGTGGAGAGCGCGACGCAGTCGCGCTCTCCACGGGCGGGTACCCAAGCGGTCAAAGGGGCCAGACTGTAAATCTGGTGGCTCTGCCTTCGGGGGTTCGAATCCCTCCCTGCCCACAGACGCCCCGTGCGCACGGCCCTCCACCGTGCGCATGGGGCGCACCGCGCAGACGTGCGCCGGGCTCCTCTCCATTGTCTCGTCGCATGCTCGCCAGGCGGGCGTAGTTCAATGGTAGAACTCGAGCTTTCCAAGCTCGATGTTGGGGGTTCGATTCCCCTCGCCCGCTCGTCAGGATGCTTGCCGGCGGCCCCGCACGCCGCTCACCTTCCCGCCATGCCGGTCCTCCGGTCGGCACGGCGCATATCCCGGGCTTGAACGGTCGAGACCTCCTTCCCCAGCGATCGCAGCATCCGCCGCAGCTCGTCGCGGCTCGCGCAAGCCGGCATCATCGCGCGCAGGAATCGGATCCGATCCGATCGCGACGCCCACGCCGGCTGACGCGTCATCTTGGCCAGCGTGCGAAGCCTCCGGCGCCACGGGACGACCGGCCGCATGCGCACGCGCTCGAAATCCACCAGGAGCAACCGAATCGAACCGCCGGGATCGACCCGCACGAACACGTTGGTGGGATTGAAGTCGTCTTGATCCACGCCCGCCTCGTACACGCGGCGGGCAAAGCGTCCCGCGGCGCGAATCACGTCCGCGCGCCTCCGGCCTGCGGGAGCCCTTTCCGTGGTGTTTCCGGCGCCACGCAGCCATGCGTCCAAGGAGCGCCATCCATCGAGCGGCGAGAAGACGAGCGCCCCGCCGCCGCCGTTCCATTCCGCAACGAGCGCCGGCAACGACACCGGGATGCCGCGTTGCGCGGCGAACACCATGCGGGCCAACTCCCGATGGGCCCGCGAGCCGCGCACCGCCTCCTTGAGCCGCGAGCAAAAACCGCCGGCCTTGTATTCCTTGACGACCCACTCCCGGTGCGATCCCTCGGCGGCCAGGGTAACGCGCCAGTGCCGCTTCGTCCTCCCCTCCTTGATCAGGCGCGCGGCCTCGGAACCGAGGAATGCGCCGATCCGATACAAGGCGGTCCCTCGCACCTTCAGCGCATCGGCCGCCGGCAGCCACCGCCGTCCATCCTCTTCGATCGTGCGCACGTAACCCGGGATCGACTCCGATGGCGCAAAGCCCATCCCCCGGGGACATCCCATCAGATGCCAGCACCAGAGCCAAGCGTCCGCGACCATCCGACTCCGGATCGAGGGAACCAGCCCCAGCGTCGCGACACAGGCCAGCACGCGGGCAAGCAGTTGCGCGCTGAGCCGCGCGAACGAGACGAGTTGGAGAAATGCCCGCACGATCCGCCCGCGGTGCTTGTCGAAATAGGCGTACTTGGACCGCCACGACTCGACTCGCGCCCGTCCGGGATGGTGCGACTTGGTCTCGCCCTGCGCATGAAAGGCGCGCGCCGCCGGCACCAAGAGAATCCGCCAGCCGTCCCGTCGCGCCCGGAAACACCAATCCGTCTCCTCGTAAAAGACGAAAAATCGCTCATCGAGCGGCCCCACGGAATCGATGGCGTCGCGGCGCAGCATCATGCAAGCGCCGATGAGCGAATCGACCTCCTGCGGGGAGTCGAAGGCCTGGAGACGACTGGGATACAGGGAGGGAGCCAGCCGCCGCAGAATGGATTTGCCCCCCAGCTCCGTGAGCAGAGAGGGGAATAGATCGAAGGAATGCTGACGCCGCCCGCTCGGCGTGTAGAGCTGCGCCCCGGCGGCCGCCACGTCGGGGGCGCCGCGCAGGCAGGACACCAAGGTATCGAGCGCGCCGGCCTGGAGCTCCGCGTCGCTGTTCAGGAGGAGGACGAACGGGGAGGCGGTCTCCGCGATCCCCCAGTTCACCGCATGGGCGAATCCTTCGTTCCGCTCGTTCCGCAACAGGCGGACCTCCGGGTGTTCCGCCAGAACTCGCTCGACGCTGCCGTCTGTCGAGCCGTTGTCAACGACCACCACCTCGCGCGACGTGACGTCGGGAAGGGCCTGGAGCGACTGCAGGCACCGGATCAACCGGTCGCAGGTGTTCCAGTTGACGATCAGGAGGGTAACGTCGGGCATTCAGAAACTGGTTCCCGCCAGCCGCGTCACGTCATCCGTCAGGAAGGGCTCCCGCTGGATAAAGCCTTCCCCGTAGGGGACCCGGACGAGCATGCCGAAACTTCTCGCCCGCCCCTCGATCCAGTCCAGCATGCGCCAACCGGTCGGACCGAACTGAGACCGGTAACAGCGCAGCGCGTCCTTTTTTTCCCGCATGACGGATGTAATGTCGACGATGAGGTTGGGGGGAGCCGTCCGAAAACCCGCCGCCAGCAGAAATTTTCTCGGACGGAAGGGAGCCGATCCCCCCGGCTTCATGGCCCGGAGCCCGGCAATAAAACAGGCGTCATGCGACAGCGCCTCCGCGGCCGTATGGTCGGGATGACGATGATCGGAGGCGACCGACAGAACGACCTCCGGCCGCAAATCGCGGAGGTACTCCGCGATGCGCTCTCGAAATTCGGGCGATGGCGCCAAACGGCCGTCCGGCAATCCCACGGACCCTCTCCAGCAAAGCCCGAGGACCTTGGCGGCGCAGGCGGACTCGCGATTCCGGATCGCCGCGCTGCCTCGAGTCCCCCGCTCCCCGCGCGTCAGGTCCAGGATCCCGACTCGCTTGCCGGCCTTTGCCAAAAGACGGAGCGTTCCTCCCATGAATATCTCAACGTCGTCCGGATGCGCCCCCATGGCAAGCACGTCCAATGCGGGTCGCGCCTGTCTTGTCGATCCAGCACGATCCATAGCAAGTGCCCCCGTCCGCACGATACTGCAAAAGATAGGCTGAAGCCATGCAAACTATGGGTTCATTATGGTGACAATTTTCGTAATTATCGACAAAAATGGCTTACGAACTTTTGTCAAGAAATCCACCAGACAACACCGCCACCACCAACAACCGCAACTCCTAGCAGACATTGCAGTTGCAACGACGACACACGGCTTTCATGGCATCGCATTTGCTTTATGCTAACAGCAACACCCGTAAAGGAAAGGAGGTGCACACATCGGAAACGGGTGGATCAGGTTATGATGGATGAGGCCCTCTTCAGGAGATTGACCCGATGAAGCGGAACGAAAAAGGCTTTACGCTGATCGAGCTTATGATCGTCGTCGCAATTATCGCCATCATCGCCGCCATTGCGATCCCGAGCCTGCTCCGCTCGAAGATGTCCGCAAACCACAGCAATGCCGGCGCCGCCCTCAAGTCGCTCGTCACGCAGGAGGGCATCTGGCGTTCCCAGGACATCGACAAGAACGGCGTGGCCGATTACTGGGTCGCTGACGTCGCCGGCTTCCACGGCGCCAAGGACGCGGCGGGCAACTATGTCAAGTTGATCGACGTCGCGTTCGCCAATGCGGACAACGACAAGGCTGGCACATACACCTATCCGGGCTTTTCGGCGACCGCCTCCCCGAAACAGGGCTACCTCTTCCGCGCCCCGAGCAGCACGGTCGGCAACAGCACGGCGACCGCCGCCGCCTCGACCGGGCTGGTCGCAGCGGCAGGCACCATGGACACGGCCATCTTCAACTTTACCGCTGTTCCGTCCGTCTATAACACGGACGGCGTCCTCCAGTTCCTCGTCCATCAGGACGGCGTGGTCTGGCAGATCGACGCCGGCAACAACACGCCGGTGAGCAGCGGTATTACCAACCCGGCCGGCACGACCCCCCCGTGGGGCCAGTTCGGCAACTAAGCGATCGTCCCGAGCGCGCGTCAACGGCCCTGCGGCACCCGCCGCAGGGCCGTTTGTTTCAAGGCGGCGCGATCAGTCGCCGGATGCCGAGAACGGCTCGCTCGGTGATCGCAAACCGGATCGTCTCCTCCTTGCTCATCGTCGCCCGAAGCTCTCGGGCCGTCATCAGGTGGGCAAGGCATTTCAAGAACTGCTCTTCCGCCAGTTCGCGCGTGCCGCGCCCCGAATATTCCTCCACCGCAGCGCCGTACGACTTCAAACCGTCCTCGAAATGGTCTTGCACGGTCGCGCTGACGAAATCCACATCTGCGTTAATTCCCAAAGCGCCGAGGGGAACGCGCTCTTCAGCCGAGCCGGCCAAGTCCTCCCAACGCACCGCGTTCGAGCGCCATCGCTCGCGGGCATCCGGCGCCGAGGCGGCGCCGGCGATCCGGCGGCTGATCGCGCCTTGTTGACGGGCCGCCGCCACGAAACAAAGCCGGCAGTCTCGATCCCAACCCCGTTGGTCAACAGCCATTTCCCAGGCACGAAGGGAGAACTGACAGGCTGCACGACCCAGGGCCAGCCGGGCCAACGCGTCGGTCATCACATCCGACACAGAGGGCGGGGACGCCAGCAGCGGCGCATCGGACCGGGCCCGGAGCGACAGCACCTCCGAGGTCATCCGCAGCAGGTCGGGGAGCGCCCAGGACGGGACCCGGCTCCACCGGCCCGGCTGGTCGCTGAACGCGGAAGCGATCAGGATCGAGCGCACGGACTCGGGCAGAAGGAGCTCCGGTCCCGTAACGCCTAGAAACCGCTCCAACGCGGGCAACCCCGCGCACGACACCGGGTCCTGGTCCCCCGGACGGGCCAGCAGACCGCGGCTCTGGATCGAGTACAACAGAAAAGGTCGCAACCAGACGGGTTGCCGTTCTTCCGAATAACCCAGCATCGTCTCGGCCGCGCGCGCATAGCCCGACAACCCCTCCGAGATCCGACCCCGCTGGACGGATCGGTGCGCCGCCTCCAACGCCGGGAAAACCTTCTCCTCGACCGTTGCGCATGAGATCACGGGAATCAGCAGGAGGGGCAACCCGATCCGGCGACGCAACAGCGACATGGCGGAGACTCGATTGCGCGATGGCGGACGGAGCCGGTGGCCTGCGAACACGGGCGTGACAGTACGGGGCGGACGGGCGCGTGTCCGGGGGAGCCCTGTCCGCGGGACGGTAGACGTTACGCAAGCTGCCATCGGGAATCCCGGGTCGGGGTGGTGGGATTTGAACCCACGACCTCTTCGTCCCGAACGAAGCGCGCTAGCCAGGCTGCGCTACACCCCGGTCCACGACTCCCGTCATCGATCCGCTCGTGCGAGACACAACCCTAACAGGCTCCCCGCTCGGAGTCAAGCGGCCTTTCGGGGTCCCCGAAGCGATCGGGATCGTTCCGATTGTCCGCCCGACGCGGGAGAACACGACGAGACCGCCCCGGTTGAAGACGCGTCCGCGGCAGACGGCAACGCGTCATGATCAGGTCGCGTCCGTCCCTCCGGGCCGCGATCCGCCCGCCGCGCAACGAGCGACAGCCGCCGCGATCCCTCAAGAGCGACTCCAGAGACTCGATTTCGGACTGTGTGGCCATCCTCCCGTCGTCGGCGCGTCTCAGCATGCGAATCCACAGCTCCGCACGAACCGCCTCATGAACCGCAGCGAACTGCCGCCAGGACACCCGGGTGTCCGTCGCGTCCGAACGGATGCCAACCTTTCGTTCCCAAGCATCCGCCAGCGAGGCGATCAGTCGCGCGGCGGCCCCGGCGATCCCCGCGAAGCGCGCCAGCGCCCGCGTCGCGCCGGGATGGACATCGCGCGACAAACGGGGGAGGATGCGGAGACGGATGCGATTTCGAGTCCAGTCCAATCGGCGGTTGGTCTCGTCCAAACGGGCGTCGATTCGTCGATCGCGCAAATAGCGATTCACGTCATCCCGCGTCAGCGCCAGAAGGGGCCTGACAAGAATCGGCGAGGAGCGACGGCGATCGAGACGCCGAGCAGGGGCCATCGCGGCGGCTCCCGGCAAACCACATCCCCGGCAAAGACGGTGGAGCACGGTCTCCGCCTGATCATCGGCCGTATGCCCGACCGCGATGCGGTCCGCCCGCCATCGGGCGGCCGCCTTGGCCAGAAACGCATATCGCGCCTCCCGGGCGGCCGACTCCCACGAAGCGCCCCGGCGACGCATCCTCCGCAGGCGTCCGCCCGTAAATGGCAATCCGAGCCGGGCGGCCACGCCGGCAACGTAACGCGCATCCGCGGCGCCGCGCGCGCCGCGCGCGCCATGATCCAGATGAGCAACCCGCAAGCGCCACCGGGGGGGGGATCCCGCAATGGCGACCAGCGCATACAGCATCGCCAGGGAGTCGGGGCCGCCGGAGACCGCCACGATCACGCGCGAACCGTTCGGCATCAACGATTCCCGTCGGCATCCCATCGCCACGGCCCGCTCGAACGGGTGCAGCCCCGAATCGTGTTCAATCATTCCTTGACGCCAAGGCTCATTCGCCATATAAAAGCGCACTGGCGCAACCGCTTCCGACCTTTGGCGTTGCGCGCACAACGGGTTTGCCCTGATGCTCGGCAAGAAGCACAAACAGAAAAGCAAACGAACCTGTCCATCCTGCGGCAGGCGGTTCCGACCACGCGTCACACGGCAGATCTACTGCGGCGCCCTCGCATGTTTTCGACGCCGGCGGCAAGCCTACATGAAGCGGTACATGGTGCTCTGGAAATCGCGACATGCCGACTACTGGAAGACCGAGCGGCAATACGAGTATCTCCGCCGCTGGCGAGAGGCCCATCCGCACTACTTTCGCGAATGGCGCAAGAAGCGACGGGCACGGCTGGAGGGAACGACGTCCCGGCGTGCCGACAGACCGCCTGCACCCCGTACCCGCAACAAATGAGCTGAAACCGGCTTCCCGTCAAGCGGAAGGCGCCGCGCCCGCCCCCGGCGGGGGATTCGAACGCGAGTCCGGGACGGCGCCGGCTTTCGGCTCCTCCTCCTCTCGCATTCCCTTCTTGAACTCCTTGATCCCCTGCCCAAACCCCTTCATCATCTGGGGTATCTTGGAGGCGCCGAAGAGAACGAGGACGATCAGGAGAATAATCAGCATCTCCTGCATCGACAGGCCGGCAAACGCGATCGTACTCATAGGCGGCTCCACCTGAATGGGTGCCTGCGCCGGCGCCCCATCACCGGCTCGCCTTCTTCGTCATCGTGACCAGATTGCCGCCCTTGGGATGCGGACGAAGGTCAAAGCTGTCCATCACCTGGCGTGCCAGCGAAAAGAGTTCCTGCCCGCGCGCGTTGCTCGCCCCCAGACGGAGCGGCTTGCCATAATCCGAGATGCGGATCTCGATCTGGGAATCGGTGGAAAGGAGCAGGACGTTGAATACGGCGGTTGCGTCGCCGCCGTACGCGTTCTCGACAATGTTGTCGACGGAATCCACGACCGCCTCGCTGACACACTGGATCATGTCGTCGCTGAAACCTGCACGACGCCCGAGAATCGCCACGAACTGTGCCAAGCCGTCCCGGCACTCGACTGCGGCGTTGAGCTGGAGCTCGATGGGGATCGGGGCTCGCCGCGGGGCAAAACTGACCTTGCCATCGCCGTGGACGGTAAACGAGGCGGCACATCGAGGGCACTTGTAAGTTCCGGCGGAACCCACGGTCAGCGTAGACTTGCAGTGGCCACACGAAAGCGACGGCCCGGACGGCTCCGGCTGCGGATGCGCCGCGGCAGGATGCGGGCGCGCCGCCACGGCAGCCGGCGCTGCATGGACGGGCGGCGGCGGCGGCGGCGGCGGCGCCGCCGCCGCGGGAGCCGGCTCGGGTTCGAGAGCCGCCCCGCCGGCTGGGAAGAAGTCGATCGCCTCCTTGCGGGTATTGAAGATACGGAAGAAGGCATTCAGCCCCAGCATGTCAAAAACGACCTTGACCTTGGGCTGAACCTTGACCAGGGTGATGCCACCGCCTTGCGGCTGGACGGAATCCGCCAGGTTGATCAGGTATCCCAACCCGGTGCTGTTGACATACTTCACCTGCTCCATGTCCAGGATAAACCGGCTGACGCCCCGGTTCTTGACGGCGTTGAGCTGGTTCTGGAAGCTCATCACCGTCTTCGCGTCGATGGAGCCGTTGAGCACGACCACGGCCCCCTGCGACACTTCCTTGCAGTCCTGAACCTGGATGTTGAGATCCGACATGCGCGCCTCCGGAGTCACGAGGCATCCAGAATGCATTCATTCTATCAGAGCATTCCGACTCAAGTCAAGCATCGAAGCGGTGAAATGACAGGTCCAGTCGAATGCGCCAGCACGCGATCATCACGCCCACATCCCCTTTTTGCTTGCAGTGGCATCGGCCCGCCGTATAATCCCGCTGGTTGTATCGCACCTAGGAACCGGAGAATCGTGCATGGCCGGCGAAGACGATGTGGAACGACTCGGCGATCTCCTGATCGAAGAGGGCATCGTCACCTACGAAGAGGCGATGGAGTCGCTCAAGGCCGCCGGCCAGACCAACTCGTTCATCGGGAAACTCTTGATCCAGTCCAACCCGGTCCGCCGCAAGGAACTGGCCTCCTTCCTGGCGATGGACGCCGAGATTCCGTTCCTTGATCTGGACAAGATCGAGATTCGGCCTCATACCCCGCCCTTCATCCCGGAAGGGATCGCGCGGAAACACGAGTGCGTCCCGATCGACCGCATCCAAAACATCCTGATCGTCGCCAAGGCGAATGTCATGAACCGGGCGGCGATCATCGACATCCGCAAGATGACCGGTCTGAAGGTCAAGGTCTTCAAGGCCGACGAGGAGAAGGTGCTGGCGGCCATCGATTTGGCCTACAAGGGGCAGGCGCAGGCCGCCCCGCCGGCCCCGCGCCCCGCCGCGTCACGGCCGCCGGCCCCGAGCAGTCCCGCGGTTCGAGTCAGCGCGGCGCCTGCGCCATCGGCCCCCCTCAAGGCCATTCCCATTCCCCCCAACGAGGCTTCGGCAGGCGATGCCGCCGAGGCACAGAGGATCGTGGCGGCCTGGGAAAAGCGTTACGCAAGCCCTCACCCCATCCCGGCAGACCGCGTGGCTTGAGCGGATCCATCCAGGATGACCGCTCGCCCTCACAGGAAGGAGATTGCATGTCCGGACACTCCCACTGGGCGACCATCAAGCACAAGAAGGGCGCCGCCGACGCCAAAAAGGGTGCCGCGTTCTCCAAAGTCTCCAAGCTCCTGATGACCGCGGCGCGCAATGGCGGAAGCGACCCGAAGTCCAATCTCAAGCTCGCCTACGCCCTCGAGAAGGCGCGCGAGTGCAACATGCCGAAGGACACGGTCGAAAAAGCCATCAAGAAGGGCACGGGCGAGCTGCCGGGCGTGGTCTACGAGGAGACGCTTTACGAGGGGTACGCGTCCGGCGGCGTCGCGGTCATGGTGGACGTCCTGACCGACAATAAGAACCGGACAACCGCCGAGATCCGAAAAATCTTCGAGACGCACGGCGGGTCCCTCGGCGCCAGCAACTCCGTCAGTTGGATTTTTGAGCGGAAGGGGCTGTTCATCGTGCCGGCCGCCGGTCACTCCGAGGAGACGCTCATGGGCGTCGCGCTCGACGCGGGCGCCGACAACTTCGAGCAGGACGGCGACGCCTTCGAGATCACGTGCGACCCGAAGGACTTCGAGAAAGTAAAGGCCGCCCTGGCCGCCGCCAAAGCGGCGACCACCTCGGCCGAAGTCACCATGATCCCGAAAAACTACGTCGCGGCCTCGGGCGACGTCGCCAAGAAGGTCGTCGCCCTCCTGGCTGCGCTCGAGGAGCATGACGACGTCCAAAACGTCTACGCGAACGCGGACCTGGCGGACGAGAAATGATCCGAGTTCGATGAGCCCGGCCTCGCCCGTCCGCCATTTCGACCCCATGGCATGGCACGCTCACGACCGGTCCGATCCGGTACGCTGCCCACCGCCGCACCCGACCGACGCGCCTGTGTCGCGATCCCGATCGGAGACCCCGGCGGGATCGGCCCCGAAGTCGTCGTCCAAGCGCTCCAGCAGGGCCCCCTCCCCGGAGACGCGCTCCCGGTCCTCATCGGCGGGCTCTCTGCCTGCCGGCGTGCGGGATGGAAACCGGACTCGCGCTGGGTGACGACACCGCCGGGGCCGGAGCCGCCGAGACCTCCCTCCGAGGCGATCTCCGGATGGGCGATCGATCTGGACCCGGCCTCCCCGCTCCCCGCCCCGGCGGCCGTCGATCCCGCGAACGGCCGGGCCGCGCTGTGCTACCTGGATCACGCCATCCGCTTGGTTCTGGACGGCCACGTCGATGCGATCGCGACCGGCCCCGTCAGCAAGGAGGCCATCCACCGATCCGGGACCCCGTTCACCGGGCACACCGAGTATTTGGCCGCCGCCGCGCATGTCCGTCGCACGGTCATGCTCTGCGTCGCCGGGCCGCTCCGGGTGGCGTTCGTCACGACGCATGTCCCCCTCCGGAAGGTCCCGGCCCTGATTACGCCGTCGCGTATCGTCGAGACGGCCACGATCACCCATCGAGCCCTCCATGACGATCTGGGCATCCACCGCCCACGCTTGGCCGTCTGCGCGCTCAACCCGCACGCCGGCGAGGGGGGAACCCTCGGCCGGGAGGAGCAGCGCGTCATCGCGCCGGCCCTTGCGGAGCTGAGCCGGCGGGGCATCCCCTGCGACGGCCCCGTTCCCGGCGATACGGTCTATCGTGAGGCCGCCGCCGGCCGGTGGGATGCCGTCATCGCGCTCTACCACGATCAGGGCATGATCCCGATCAAGTCGGCCTGGGAATCCGGTCCGGTCAATATCACGCTCGGCCTGCCCTTCCTCCGGACGTCCCCCGCCCACGGGACGGCCTTCGACCGTGTCGGGCGGGAAAAGGCCGATCCCCGCCCCATGCGACGCGCCATTGAGATTGCCGCGGTCTCGGCCCTCCGGCGTCGAGGGATCCGCCAACCCGGGCTCTTTTGACGCTCAAGGGCGCGTGGCGGGGTAATCGGGCGGGAAGAGCCCCGGGGGCCAGATACTTGCGCGCTGGAGGTGCTCGCGAAGGATCTCCGCGCGGCGCGCGATGTACTGCTCATGCAGAAGCGCCCGGCTGATGCCCTTCTGAAGCTGAGCATCCTCGTAGGGCCTCAACCGGCTTTCGCGACGCTCTTCCAGCCTCACGACCGCCCAATCGCTGCTGAAGGGGAGAACCGGCGTGAGACCCGGCACAGGCTGGGCGGGATCGAATACGGCCTGCTCGACGGCGGCGGGCAGGCGCCCGCGCGGCACATTGGACAGACGCCCCCCCGCGCTTGCGCTCTCCGGCGCAAAGGATCGGTAGGCGGCAACCAAGGCGTCGAAATCCCCCCCGAGCACCAGTTGCCGGTGGATGGCGTCCGCCAGCGCCTTGGCCTTCTCCGACCCGCCCGCCCGCGCGGAGGAAATCAGCAGCATCCGGAAACTGACCGTCGCCTCTTCCGTGAACGTCTTCGGGTTCTCCGCGTACTGGCTGCGAATGCGAACGGGGGGCACATACAGGCCATACATCTGGCGGCTGATCAACTTCTGGATCAGCAATTGGTCCCGGATGTCGTCCACATAGTTCACATAGGGCCGTCCACTCTGCTGCTCCACTTGACGCCGGAACTCGTCCGGCGTGAGCTTCATGTCCTCCCGCTCCTTCCGGATCTCCGCCTCGACTTCGTCGTCCGCAACAGAGAGGCCGGCCGAAGCGGCTGCATCCATGAGAATCCGGTGCTCGGCCAGACTACGAACGGTGCGAATGACGATCTTGGCGATGTCGGATTCCTTCCATCGATCCCGGACGCGATACGGCGGTGGAAGCCGCTGCTCGAGCTCCCAGTCCGTAATGGGACTATCGTTCACCCGGGCCACGACACCGCCGGTCGCCTCGCCGATCCGGCGCATCACGTCGGGGCCGGGATCCATCTCTCTCAGAACGTCCGGCGGGGGGGGCACGTAGGGACGCGGCGCGGGGCCGCTTTGGCAGCCGGCAAGCAACGCGACCCACGAACAGGCCCAGACCGACACATGCATCCGCCGCCCGCCTACCTGCATCCCGATTTGTACGTTTCGACCGCGCATGGGAGCCCCGGCAAGCCGATATATATACGGGGCAGGTCGCTCGCCTGCAAGGGGGACCCGAACCGACGATCGCGACGCCAGTCCAATCGAAGATCCCGAAATGATGGGAAGCCACACGCTCCAGCAAAGCGTCGAGGCGTTTCTCAACATGCTCCGCGTGGAGCGAGGAGCCAGCACCCACACGCTCAAGGCCTACCGGAACGACTTGGCGTCCTTCGCGCGCCATCTCGACACCTCGGGATCCCCCCCCCCCGCGGTCTGGACGCGATCCCTGTTCGACGCGTTCGTCAACGCCCTCCGGGCACAGGGCTTGAGCGACAGCTCCATCGCCCGCCGATTGACCGCCCTCCGCGTTTTCCTTCGTCACCTCTTCGCGGAGGGGCTCATCCCGCAGGACCTGACCCGGTGGATCGAAGTCCCCCGCCGGTCTCGACGGCTCCCGGGCGTGCTCACCCCGGACCAAGTCCGGTCCCTGCTGGAGCCTACGCCGGCAAACGCCTCCCGGGGTCAACGACGGCGACGGGTGCGCGACGACGCGCTCCTGGAGCTCCTGTATGCGACCGGCACCCGGGCGTCGGAAGCGACCTCCCTGAAGATCACCGACGTCAATCTCGCGATGGGGTATCTCCGGTGTGTCGGGAAAGGGAACAAGGAGCGGGTCATCCCCCTGGGGCGGCGCGCCGCGGCCCGCGTGAAGGAATACTTGGACCGCGTCCGCGCGCGACGCCCCGACTCGACCCGATCCCCATTCCTCTTTCCGGGTCGCAAGGGACGAGCCATCCGCCGGGAGACGCTCTGGCGCCGCCTCCAAAGCCGCGCGGCGGCCACGGGCATCGGGGGGCGCGTCTACCCGCACCTGCTCCGCCACTCGTTCGCGACGCATCTGCTCCGGAACGGTGCGGACCTCCGCATCGTCCAGGAGTTGCTCGGCCACGCCTCCGTGGCCACGACTCAGATCTACACCCACGTGGATGCCGCCCGCCTGCGGGCCATCCACGAGTCGTTCCATCCCCGGGCATGACCGCGCGACGCCGGCTCCCGGCACTTGTCACTGCACGGTGATCCGCACCCGCCGGGACCGCGGCCCGTCGAATTCGCAGAAGAAGAGGCCCTGCCACGCGCCCAAGGCCATCCGGCCCTCGACGACGGGCAGCGTCACGCTATGCCCGATCAGGGCGCTTTTGATGTGCGCATCCGAGTTTCCTTCGGCGTGCCGGTAGGGTCCCCGACGAGGCACCATTCGATCCAGAGCCGCGATCAGATCGGCCGCCACGTCCGGATCGGCGTTCTCATTGAGGGTCACGCCCGCCGTCGTATGCGGGACATGGACCACCACAATCCCCTCGCGGACCCCCGACGCCGCGACCACCGCCGCCACCCGCTCGGTAATCTCGACCATCGCGATCCGCGACGCCGTCTTCACGTCGATCTCGGTCACGCGCACCTCACTCCGCAGGGTCAACGCGGGAGCGGCCGACGGACGGTTCAGCCCCTCGAACCCGTTCCAGCCAGAGACGCATCAAGGTCTTCAGAAAGAAAAGCCCTTGGCGAACGATGCCGGCTTTCGACGCACCGCCCTGCCGGGGGCTGAAAGTCATGGGGATCTCCCGGATCCGACCTCCCCGCCTGTGGATTCGGAAGACCGTCTCCTCCTGGATGTCGTAGTGCTCGGCTTCGAGCGGCGTGCGGTCCAAGAACGACTTCCGGTAAACCCGGTAGCCGGTCGAGAGATCTTGATAGGGCAGCCCGAGCACGACGCCGTACACCCGGTTGAGGATACGGCTCAGGATGCGACGCAGGGGGATGTCACCGGTCGCGCCGCCGGGGATGTAACGGGACGCCAGCAGAAGATCCGCCTCGTCGCGGCGCGCGGCCAACTCGGGGAGCAGCGCCGGGGGATGCGATAGATCGGCGTCCATCGTAATGACGAACCGGCCGCGGGCCTCGCGGAAACCGTGCCGGAGGGCATCCCCGAGGCCCTTTCGCGGTTGCAGGACAACGCGACACCCGCGCGCGTCCGCCAGCGCGCGCGTTCCGTCCGTGGAGTGCCCGTCGACCACCAGGATCTCGTAGGAAAGACGCCCGGGAACGAGCGCCGATCGGATCGCCTCGATCAACGCGGGCAGCGTCTGCGCCTCGTCGCGCGCCGCGATGCAGATGGTCAACTCGCAGTCGGTCACTTGTTGATCTGTCGCTTCCGGCAGAGTACGCGCTTGAAGTTGGTGTCCCGGACACGATCCCACAGCGACGGGTCGTTGTGGAGATCCAGCGCTTGGTTGTAAAGGGCGTAGGCCTTGGTCAGGAGGTCCTCCGCCGTGTTGTTCTCCTTCAGCCAGTTGTCCGGATTGATCGACGGATCGGATCGCTTCAGGTGCTCCACCGCCTTGTCGTACAGCCCATTCGCCTCGTCGACGCATTTCTTGAAAGCCGCCTGCTTATCGGCGGGGATCGGGGCCGCCGGGGGCGGCTCCTCGACGGCCGGCGGCGCCGGCGTCTGGACGGCGGCCGGGGTCGCTCCGGCCGGGGCCGATACGGCCGCCTCCGCCGGAGGCGCGGCCGCCGGAGCGGCCGACACGATCTCGACCGCCTTCGGCTTGATCTTGGAGGAAAGCTCGGCCGTCGCCACCTTCATCGTATCCCGTTCCATGTCCTCCGCCCGCGCGATACACGGGCTGTCCGGGTACCGCAGCCGCATCAGATCCAACGTGCTGCGCGCCTCCGAGAGGTTCCCAATGCTGAGAAAGAAGACGAAGGTGTCGTAGAGTCCTTCGGCTTTCTCGTCACGAACCGTTTTCAGAAGATCCACGCCGGCCTGCTCGGCGACCTCGGCGGACGTGTCGAAACACTCGACCACCTTCTCCGGCAGCCCATTCCGCAGGCAGAACTCGCCCAGCCGGAAGGCATCCATCGGGCGCCGCGTGCTGAGCCGCTTCTTCCGCCGCTCGAACTCGGCCTCGACCATGCGACGCGCGCGCAATGGATCCACCGCCTTCATCTGGAGGATCTCGAACGTCTCGAAGGTCACGGCGATGTTGCTCAAGAGCAGGACCTCGACCTTCTTGTCGTCCTGCGCCAGCAACGTCCCCGTGAAGGGGCCCTTCGGGACGCGGAACTCGATCTCGGTCAGCTTCGGGGGCTCTTGAGACGGCGTCAGATTGGTCTCGCGCAGCAGCGTGGCATGAAGCTCGCAACGCGCCCTCAAGGCCTTGAACTCCGCCTGGAGCTTGTCGGGAACGCGCTTGCCGTCGAATCGGGCCAGTCGGTTGCGAGCCTCCTCGAATCGGGCGGCTTTCAGGTCCGCTTCGGACTCCCGCAGCGCCTTGAAGACGACATCGAAGGGCAAGGAATCCGCCGCAGCACCCTGCGGGGGGACGGTCCCCGGATCGACCCGCACGGGCTGGGCGCCCCCCGCCGCGGGGCGTACGACGGGCTGCGGGTCCGCCGGTTGCCGCGCCGGGTCCGTCACAGCCCCGGCAGGCGTCGCGGCGACCGTCTCCGGCACGGAAGACCCCACGGCTGCAGGAGGCGGTCCCGCCGCCGGCCGTGCCGCCGGCCGTGCCACGGGACGCTTGGGAACAGCCGCCGGCGCGCCCGTGGTGCGCGGCGCGCGCGCGCCCGCCGACGTCTCGTCCGGAGAACCCGCCAGTTGCCGCTCGACCCGGCTGGCCAGCTGATCCAGATTGCCTCCGGCTCGCTGGAAATCGAAGACGGCCCACGCCAACCCGCAAACCGTCCCGAGGAAGAGTACCAGGATGACCGAACCGGCCCGGCCGGATTCCGACCGGGATGGGCACGGTCCGACTATTCTTCGATTTCTGATCATGGCAACGCCACCTTTCCGCGATAACCCCGTCCGCCCCCGCGTCACATTCAGGATACAATTGCGGATTTTATCATAACCTCGACCCACCCCCTGTCAAGGCGAATGACGCCACGACGCTTTTCGTCGCGCTCGGCCCAGGTTTTGTCCACAAGCCCCGGGAGCAGCCACCGTCCGCCTTCGGGAATCGCCTTGAGGAACGGCCCGCCATTTGCTACATCCATCTCCGTCCCTCTTTTGAGACGCGGTCCCCAGCGGAAAGTTCCCATGACCCTTCGCCAAGCGACCCTGAGCGGGATTCGGCTCCTTCTGCTGGGTTCGGCCGCCGCCGCCACGCTGGATGTGCCCCTGCCCCGCCCCAAGCCGCCCCTCCTGCGATGTTATGTCCTGGACAACTCGGGTAGCCTCCTCTGGGACCGCATGACAAGCCGGAACGAGGTGAAACAGATGCTCGTCCAGGACGCCCGCCGGGGACCTCCCGACGACCGTTTTGCCCTTGTGGTCTTTGCCGGCACGCCTGTCCTGGCTTGCGCCCCGGTCGGGCGACAGGCCTTCCTCGAGTTCCTCGAGACTTGGCCTGGGACATCCCCCGGGTTCGACGGAGCCCTCCAGCGCGATGGGGAACCCGAGCGCACCGACATCGAAGAGGCGATCGAACTCGCCCACATGCTGCAGCCGGCGGGCTCCCCCATGCAGATGGTCCTGCTGACGGATGGGAACGAAACCACGGGCGATGCGCAGCGTGCGGCGGCGCGACTCCGTCAGGCAAGCATCCCCCTGGCGATCATTCCCCTGGGCCCCCGAGACCCCCCTGAAATGCGCATCGTCGACGTACGAGCCCCAGCCCGCGTCCCGCGGGGATCTCCGTTTGAGCTCGTGGTCGACGTCGTCTCCCGACTGCCCGCGCCCGCAACGGTTCGCGTTCGACAGGGATCAAGCCACGTGGCCGGCCAAAAGGTTTTGCTGGCCGCAGAATCCATGACCCGCGTCGTCTTCCCCTCCCTGCTCCCGGATGGCGCCCCGGATGCCATAGACGTCGAAATCGTTCCGGACCGACCCGCGGACGACCTTTGCGAGGCGAACAACCTCATCCGCATCGGCCTGTTGCGCGATCCTCCTCAAACGCGCCGAGTACTCTACCTCGGCCCGCCGGGGCCTCGCGCCATAGAGGCACGCCTCTCGAATTCCTCCCGATTCCGGGTCGATCGGGTGATCCCGGATCCGCCCCCTTTCTATGACCTTGTCGTCTTGGATGACATCCCTTGGGAGCAGATCCCCCCGCTCGTCCGATCCACGCTGAACACCTGGGTCCAGGACGGGAGCACGGGACTGCTCGTCGCGGGCGGTCCGGACAGCCTCGCGCTGGGAGGATACTCGGGCCAATCCATTGAAACGATCCTGCCCGTCTGGGCTTCCCCGGATGAGCGCCTCGGCTTGGTCCTGCTGCTCGACCGGTCGAGCAGCATGGGGATGCGCATCGAAGGGACTCGGACCAAATTGGATCTCGCACGCGAAGCCCTCTCGCGCGCGCTCCCTCTGCTCGGCCCGCGTGATCGCCTGGCCGTGATGGCCTTCAACGAGTCGACGGAGATCCTCCGCCCCCTCGGGCCGCCGCCACCAGAGTCCGTGCTCCTCGCGACGCTTCGACGGGTGGAACCGCGCCTGGGGACAAGCCTGGTCTCCCCGCTGCGATCGGCTGCAGATCAACTCGCCTCGCCGCCTGACGGCGAACCCGCCTCGCCCGAGTCGTGGGCCTCCGGCCTTCGTCACATCCTGCTGGTCACCGATGGGGAGACGGCAGACCCCCCCCCCCGACTCTCCGAGATCGCGGGAAGACTTCGGGAGTCCGGGATCACGCTGACGATAATCGTGACCGGCCGGTCTCCGACGCACGACGCGCTGGCCGCCCTGCTGTCGGCCCCGGACATCGCTCGCCGGATCGACTTGACCGATTGGCCCCGGTTGGAGTCCCTGGTCCGGGATGACATTCGCAGGAAAAAAGACCTTGTACTACGCGGTCCGCTGCAGGTCACACCGGCTGCCGGCGCCAAGCTGCTCGGAGATCTCCCCACGCCGCCGGCGATCGCCGCGGCCAATCGGACAACTATCCGCCCAGAGGCCCTCCCGATCTGGACAGGCCCTCGCGGCCTTCCTCTCCTGGCCGTTCGCCAGATCGGCGCCGGCCGGACGGCCGTTCTGGCCACCAGCATGGACGATGCCGCCTGGGGATCCGCCTGGGCATCCTGGCAGCCCTTCGGGACAGACCTGATGGACCGCCTGATCGCTTACCTGGTGGACGGGATTCCGAATGACGCCCTCATCGAGGCGCATCCGAACGCCCGACACGGGCGGCTTGATGTGACCGTCTCCCTGCGCGAGGGACCGTCCGTCGCCCAGGCCCCGTCTCTCACGCTTCACCTCCGCCGTCCCGACGGAACGCTCCAGACGGAGCCGCTGCCCCGGGTGTCCGCGCGAACCTACGCGGGGAACATCAGTCTGGATCGCCCTGGGATCCACATCCTTCGCGTGGAGCGCCCGGCGCATGAGCCGGGCGCCCCCCCGATCCCCGTTGGGACCACGATGCACCAGGTTCCCTATGCGCCGGAATGGATCGCCCTGGGTCGCAACGAGCGCGGGCTCGCCGCCCTGGCCGAGGCGGCGGGGGGAGTCCTGATTGACTCGCCTGAGCGTCTCCACGCCTTCCGACCCGACGGGTTTCACCCGCGCCCGGCCCGGTCGATCTGGATCGCGGCCGCCTTGATACTCCTGCTGGCGGATCTCGGCCTCTCCACCTTCTGGCTGGACCGATCCGCCTCGCGCCCCGCTTCGCTACCGATCCCCTCTTGATCTAATCGATGGATTGCCGATACAATTCCCTGTAGCGGGTGCTCGACGGGGAAGCCAATCGATCATGAGCAACAAGAAGATCGTCCTGATCATCTCCCTGATCTTTATCGTGGTCGTGGGCCCCGTGATCCTGCTCAGCAACTTCGGCCTGGGTGTCGTCCAAAGCTTCGTAGACAAAAATCCGAAGGGAGAAGCAGCCCCCTGGGTCCAGTTCACGCTCGGGAAAGTCTACTATTATACGCTCCGACCCGAGAAAGCGGCCGAGGCCTTCAAGCTCTATACGGACCGATACTCGGAAAACAAGGATCGACGATACTGGGATGCCCGCTATTACCGCGCCCTCTCCATGGACGAGTCGCACAGGACAAGGGAGGCGGCGCAACTCTTCGAGGACTATTACTATACCTGTCCTCAGGACGATCCGAACCGCAACGAAGTGAAAAAGGAGTGCCTCCGCCTTCGCCACCACATCCCCACCTTCGCCCCCTACGATTGACACACGCCATGAGCATCTTCAAGGCTTACGACATCCGGGGGCGCGTTCCGGACGAGTTGGACGAGAAGCGCGCTCGGTCGATCGGAGCCGCCTTTGCACGATTCCTCAAGGCCCGCACGGTGGCCATCGGCCGAGACGTCCGCCTCTCCTCGCCGGCCTTGGCGTCAGCCTTCGGAGAAGGCGTCCGCGACGCCGGAACGGACGTCGTCGACATCGGGCTCTGCACCACGCCCATGACGTATTTCGCGGCCGGACGCTACGGCTACGACGGCGCGGCCATGACGACCGCCTCGCACAATCCGCCGGCCTACAACGGGTTCAAGCTCTGCCGCGAGCAGGCCATCCCCCTCAGCTCGGAAACCGGCATTCGCGAGATCGAGCGGATGGTGGCCGCCGGTCCGCAGGCGCCTCCCCCGCCGCAGCGTGGAGCCCGCACCCCGCGTGACATCCGCAGCGACTACCTGCAGCACGTCCTCTCCTTCGCCCGATCCATCCGGCCGCTTCGGGTTGCCATCGATGCGGCCAACGGATCTGTGGGAACGATCTTCGCCGATGTTGCCGCGCGCCTCCCGATCACGGTGAAGCCCCTCTTCCTCGAGCCGGACGGACGTTTCCCGGGACACGAACCCAACCCGCTTCGCGACGAGAACCTCGTCGCGCTCCAGGCCCTCGTCCGCGACTCGGGGGCCGACCTCGGCGCCGCGTTCGACGGAGACGGAGACCGGTGCCTGTTCGTCGATGAGGCCGGGAACCGCGTCCCCAATGACCTGCTGACCGCCTTGATCGCCCGCGACCTGCTGTCCCGTCATCCCGGAGCCGCCATCGTCTACGACATTCGATCCTCGTGGGTCGTCCGGGAGGAGATCCTGCGCGCCGGTGGGAAACCGATCCGCGAACGGGTCGGCCATGCGTTCATCAAGAAGACCATGCGGGACCACCGTGCGGTCTTCGGCGGGGAACTCTCCGGTCACGCTTACTTCCGCGACCATTATTACGCCGACTCGGGCCTGATCGCCTTCATTGCCGTCCTCAACGTCCTCTCCGCTTCCCGTCAGACTTTCTCCAAGACCCTCGCCCCGCTCCGGCGCTATGCCGCCACCGGAGAAGTCAACTTCCGAGTCGATGACAAAGACGCCATTCTGGAGGAGATCCGCCGTCGATTCGCCGATGCCCGCCAGGATACGCTGGACGGCCTAACGATCGAGTACGAAGACTGGTGGTTCAATGTCCGCCCCTCCAACACCGAGCCGCTGCTCCGACTTTGCGCCGAGGCCAAGACGCCCGAGCGTTTGGCGTCCGGGATGGACGTACTGCTCGGCATCCTTGGGAAACCGGGATAACAAACAGAACATGACAAAAGGGGTTGACTTTCTTCCTATTCCCATTTAGGATCATAGCTTCTGCTGTATTGAGGCCACATACTGGATACTGGGATGTATCGACTTCCCCTGCCTCTGGCCGTGCTGCTGGGCCTGATCCTTCAGGTGCCGGTCATCGTACCGGCACCCGGCCGAGGGTAGTGGGTCGAGACGGACACGACGAAGCGCGAAACGACGAAACCCCACGACCCCGCCGGGTGTGGGGTTTTTCATTGCGACACGGCCGAGCCTGTCGCGTCAGCCCCGGTCGCCAGCCGATCTCGGCTCCGGGCTCGACCCGCCGGCTCGACGGGCCAGTCAATCGGGAAACGGCATATGTCCCACTCGAACGCTCTGACAGGATCCGACATCCTCGCGCGCGCCCTCGCCGAAGAAGGCGTGGAAGTGATCTTCGGGATCCCGGGGGGCGTCACCTTGCCGCTCATGAAGGCCTTCGAGACGGCCAAGTTCCGCTTCATCTTGACCCGCCACGAACAGGCCGCCGCCCACATGGCCGAGGGCTACGCCCGTGCGACCGGACGCGTCGGCGTCTGCCTAGCGACGTCCGGCCCCGGGGCCACCAACCTGATCACGGGCATCGCCGACGCCTTCATGGACTCGACCCCCATCGTTGCCATCACCGGCCAAGTCGCGACGGAGAAGATCGGCAACGACGCCTTCCAGGAGGTCGACACCGTCGGCCTGACCTGCACGATCACCAAGCACAACTACCTCGTCCGAGAGGCCGCAACGATCCCGAAGATTGTCAAGGAGGCGTTTTATCTCGCCTCCACCGGGCGTCCGGGCCCCGTCTTGATCGACCTGCCCGTGGATATCTCCAAGCAGTCCGCGCCGTATCATGCGGCGGCTCAGGCCTCGATCCGCGGATACAGCCCGACTTTGGACGGCCATCCCGAGCAGATTCGAAAAGCGGCCGCCCTGATCGCAAAGGCCGAGCGCCCGGTGATCCTCGCCGGGCAAGGCGTCCTCCTCTCCGGCGCGCATGAGGAGTTGCGCGAGCTGGTCGACAAGACCGGACTGCCCATTGGCACCACGCTGCTCGGCTTGGGTGCGATCCCGGAAGACCATCCGGCCGCCCTGAAGATGGTCGGCATGCACGGCATGACCTATGCCAACTATGCTATTCACTACGCGGACTTGGTGGTCGGCATCGGCGCGCGATTCGACGACCGCGTCGCCAGCCGTCCGGGCGATTTCGCCCCCCAGGCCCGCATCGTCCATATTGACATCGACCCCACATCGATCGGCAAATCGGTCCGCGTGGATGTCCCCATCGTCGGCGACGTCCGTCGCGTCCTCCGCGAGCTGAACAAGATCGTCCGCGCGCCGTCGATCGACGCCTGGCGAAACCGAATCGCGGAGTGGAAGCGCCAGTTCCCGCTACCCACCGGCGAGGCGACCGCGAAAGACCGGCGCGATTTCCGCGACCGCTTGGCGCCCCGCCAGCCTTGGTACCGCGACGGCGTGCCCGTCCGCGAGATCAAGCCGCAGGCCGTCATTCGCGCCATCGATGCCCTGGCGGATCCCCATCGCATCATCACCGTCGATGTCGGGCAGCACCAGATGTGGTCGGCCCAGCATCTGACCCACCGGAAGCCCCGATCGTTCATCGCTTCCGGGGGGCTGGGCACGATGGGATTCGGATTCCCGGCCGCCCTCGGCGCAAAAGTCGGCTGCCCCGATCGGACCGTCATCAACATCACCGGCGATGGGTCCTTCCAGATGAACTGCCATGAACTGGCCGTCGCCGTCATGGAAAAGATCCCGGTCAAGGTGATCATCCTGAATAACGGATGCCTCGGCATGGTCCGCCAATGGCAGGAGACGATCATCCCGGGAGCGCGATACATGGGAGTCATCCTGGAAGGCAGCCCCGATTTCGTCAAGCTCGCCGAGGCCTATGGAGCCCTCGGGCTCCGCGCCGCCCGTAACGAGGAAGTCCGCCCCGTTCTCGAACGCGCCCTGGCCCACCCGGGCCCCGTGCTTGTCGACATGCAGGTCACCATCGAGGAGAACTGCTATCCGATGGTCCCGGTCGGCAAAAATCTGGACGAGGCCCTTCAACACGATTAAAGTCCCGCGGGAAGGACGCCCATGCGACACATCATCTCCGCGCTTGTCGAGAACCGGCCCGGCGTGCTGGCGAAGATCGCCGCGCTCGTCCGGGCCCGCGGCTACAACATCGACAGCCTCTCCGTCGGAGAGACGGACGATCCGACCATCTCCCGGATGACCTTCGCGGTGATCGGCGACGATCGGATCCTCGAGCAGGTGACCAAGCAGCTCAACCGCCTGATCGATGTGATCAAGGTCCTGGACTTCACCGACCGGGATTACGTCGAGCGCGAGCTGGTGCTGGCCAAGATTGCCTGCCCCCCGGGGCACCGCGGCCAAATCATCGAATTGATGGACGTCTTCCGAGGCCGGATCTGCGATCTCGGCCCCTCGTCCGTGACCGTCGAAGCCACGGGGGACGAAAAGAAGATCGAGGCGCTGATCGAGCTGCTGCGTCCTTTTGGGATCAAGGAGATCGCCCGAACCGGCCTGGTGGCCCTCCTTCGCGGCGACCCCAAGGACCGGAACGGGGCTTCCCGCGGCGTCCGCGCCCGGAAGTCGGCGCCGCCTCCGGTCGCCCCCGGCACGTCCCCGGCCGACAGCGGCGATGCCGGGGCCCCGCTCGCGTGATGTCCCGTCCCCGGCCGCCTCGGCCGGGGCCTTCTTCCACCGGGCTGGGGCCCGGCGGATGCGAATTCCGTCCATTTTTGGAGAGGGGCAGCCATGGCCAAGGTTTTCTACGAAAAGGACGCCAAGATCGCCGACATCAAGAAACGCAAGGTGGCCATCATCGGCTACGGCAGCCAGGGACACGCCCACGCCCTGAACCTCCGTGACAGCGGAATCGACGTCGCCGTCGGCCTGGTGAATGGAGACAAGTTCTGGGACACGGCCAAGAAGGACGGGTTCGCCCCACGGCCGATCGCGGACGCGGCCGCTTGGGGCGACGTCCTCGTCGTCCTCGTCCCCGACCCGGTTCAGCCGGCCGTCTATCGCGAGGCCCTCCGGCCCCATCTCACGAAAGGCAAGGCCCTCGTCTTCGCCCACGGATTCAACATCCATTTCGGGCAGATCGTTCCCCCGGCGGACATCGACGTCTTCATGGTCGCCCCCAAAGGCCCCGGCCATCTCGTCCGCCGCATGTACCAGGACGGCAAGGGAGTCCCCTGCCTCCTCGCCGTCCATCAGGACGCCACCGGTCGATGCCGTGCGCTGGGGCTCGCCTACGCCCGCGGCATCGGCGCGGCTCGCGCCGGCGTCATCGAGACAACCTTCCGCGAGGAGACCGAAACCGACCTCTTCGGCGAGCAGGCGGTCCTCTGCGGCGGCTGCACCGAGCTTGTCCGCGCCGGCTTCGACACCCTCGTCGCCGCCGGCTATCAGCCCGAGATCGCCTATTTCGAATGCCTCCACGAGCTGAAGCTGATCGTCGACCTCATGTATGAGGGCGGCATCGCCAACATGCGCTACTCCATCAGCGAGACGGCGAAGTACGGGGACGTGACGCGCGGGCGCCGCATCGTGACGGAAGAAACCCGCCGGGAGATGAAGCGGATCCTCGAGGAGATCCAGACCGGCGCCTTCGCCCGCGAATGGATCCTCGAGAACCAGGCCGGGCGACCCGCGTACAACGCCCTGCTCCAGCGCGACGCCGCCCACCTGATCGAGAAAGTCGGGGAAACGCTGCGCGGGATGATGCCGTGGATCTCCGAGAAGAAGCTCGTCGCCCACTGAGCAGGTCCGCGGGTCCCGGGGCGACAAGCGCCCCGGGACCCGCCTCCGGTTCCGGTGCCCCATGACCCGCATCGTCCGCATCTTCGACACGACCCTCCGGGATGGCGAGCAGTCGCCCGGCGCCAGCATGACGCTGGATGAAAAGCTCCGCATCGCGCGCCAGCTCGCCCGCCTGAAGGTGGATGTCATCGAGGCGGGATTCCCGATCGCCTCCGACGGCGACTTCGAGTCCGTCCGCCGCATCGCCCAGGAGGTCTCGGGACCGGTCATTTGCGGACTGGCTCGCGCGAACGAGATGGACATCCGGCGCGCCGCGGAGGCGCTGGAGCCGGCCGCCCGGCGCCGGATCCACACCTTCATCGCCACCAGCCCGATCCACATGGAGAAAAAGCTCCAAAAGTCCCCCGGCGAGGTCCTCCGACTCGCCGTCGAAGCCGTGCGGCTGGCCCGATCCTTCACCGATGACGTCGAGTTCTCCGCCGAGGATGCCGGCCGGTCGGATCCCGTCTTCCTCCACGAGATTGTCGCCGCCGTCCTCGAGGCCGGCGCCACCACCGTCAACATCCCCGACACGGTCGGCTACACCCTCCCTCACCAGTTCGGCGAGCTTGTGGCCGGCATCTTCGCGGCCGTCCCCGCCATGGCGCGGAACACGCTCAGCGTCCACTGCCACGACGATCTCGGATTGGCCGTGGCGAATTCCCTGGCCGGCGTCCTGAACGGCGCCAACCAAGTCGAGTGCACGCTCAACGGCATCGGCGAGCGGGCCGGGAATGCCGCGCTCGAGGAGGTCGTCATGGCCCTCCGGACGCGAAAGGACACCTTCGGGTGCTCCACGGGGATCCTGACGCCCGAGATCTACCCGTCCAGCCGCCTCCTCAGCTCGATCATCGGGTTCCCGGTCCCGCCCAATAAGGCCATCGTCGGCGCGAACGCCTTCGCCCACGAGTCCGGCATCCACCAGCACGGCGTCATCATGGACAGCCGGACCTACGAGGTCATGCGCGCCCAGGATGTCGGATGGTCGACCGCCCGCCTCATCCTCGGCAAGCATTCCGGGCGCCACGCCTTCCGCAAGCGGCTCCAGGAACTCAATTACAACTTGACCGAGGAGCAGCTCGACAAGGCCTTCGGCCTCTTCAAGCGCATGGCCGATCGCAAGAAAGAGATCTTCGACGAGGATCTCGTGGCCATCGTCGAGGACGAGGTCCTGACGCTCCCGCAAACCTACACCCTGAAGTACTTCCACACGGTCAGCGGCAATGAGACGATCCCGTCGGCGACGCTCATTCTCGAGAAGGAGGGGACCCTCCTCCAGGATGCCGCCTGCGGCGACGGCCCCGTCGACGCCGCCTGCAACGCCATCGACCGCATCACCGGGGTCGATTGCGACCTGGTCGGCTTCACCCTCCGCGCCGTCACCGGCGGCAAGGACGCCCTCGGCGAAGTGCTCGTCTCCGTCCGATCCGGCAACGACACCGCGCAAGGACGAGGCGCCTCCACCGACGTCATCGAGGCGAGCGTCCTGTCGTACCTCCATGCCGTCAACAAGATTATCCATCGACGCCGGCTCGGCTCGACACGGCCGTCGTCGCCGCCGGTGGACTTCTGAGGATGCCCGGGATGATCCTCCACAACGCGCCGCGCCATCAGCCGATAACAAGGATCAGGCTCAGTCACGCCGAGGATCGCGCGACTGGTGGCGTCGCGTTGCGGACGGACCGATGGTTTATCCGTTGGCCCCTCTAATCCGGAGCCCGTTTAGCCATGGCTAAGCACGCCAAGACGAAGGAGAAGGGATCGCCGGCAAAGGCCGTTTCAGCCGTACGCCCCCCGGCTCGTACCCATCGGGTCGCGCTCATCCCCGGCGACGGGATCGGCCCCGAAGTTGTCGCCGAGGGGCTCAAGGTCATGGAGGCCGTGTCGCGCCGGGAGGGCTTCCGAGTCGAGACAACCTCCTTCGATTTCGGAGGCGATCGCTACCTCCGCACCGGCGAAACCCTGCCCGACTCGGCCCTCAAGGACCTGAAGGCCTTCGATGCCATCTACCTCGGCGCCATCGGCCATCCGGACGTCAAGCAGGGCATCCTGGAGAAGGGCATCCTCCTCCGGCTGCGATTCCACTTCGATCAATACGTCAACCTCCGCCCGATCAAGCTCTACCCCGGTGTGGAGTGCCCGATCAAAAACAAGGGCCCCGAGGATATCGACTTCCTGGTCGTCCGCGAGAACACCGAGGACGCCTATGCCGGCATCGGGGGCAACCTGAAGATCAACACGCCCGACGAGGTCGCCATCCAGGAAATGATCTATACCCGCAAGGGAACCGAGCGGATCATTCGGTTCGCATTCGACCTCTGCCGAAAGCGAAACCGGCGCAAAAAGCTCACCCTCTGCTACAAGGCTAACGTCCTCACGTACGGCCACGACCTTTGGGACCGCGTCTTCGCGGACGTCGGCCGCGAGTATCCCGATATCCAGCAGGACCGCGCGTATGTCGACGCGACCACGATGTGGATGATCAAGAACCCCGAGTGGTTCGACGTCATCGTGACGACGAACATGTTCGGCGATATCATCACCGACCTCGGAGCCATGATCCAGGGCGGCATGGGCTTGGCCGCCAGCGGCAACATCAACCCCGAAGGCCTGTCCATGTTCGAGCCCATCCACGGTTCCGCACCCAAGTACAAAGGCAAGAACGTCATCTGTCCGCTGGCCGCCATCGGGGCCGCCCAGATGATGCTCGAGCACCTCGGCGAAACCCGTGCCGCCGACCATATCGAGAAGGCCTTCGTCAAGGCCCTCGGCGAGGGACACATCAAGGATCTTTCCACCCAATCCGGGCTGTCGACAACCCGAATGGGAGACATCATGGCCGACTTCGCCGCGACGCTCTGATCGACCCGCTTCTGGGAGGGGGGCAACAACGACCCCGACGGATCATGACGGACATCCGAATCTTTGATACCACGCTCCGCGACGGCACCCAGGCCGAGGGGATTTCCCTGTCTCTCGAGGACAAGATCGCCGTGGCGCGGCGCCTCGACGAGTTCGGCGTCCACTACATCGAAGGCGGCTGGCCCGCCTCCAATCCGAAAGACTCCGATTTCTTCGCCGCGTCCGCCTCCCTCCGCCTGCGCACCTCCCGCCTGACCGCCTTCGGCTGCACGCGCCACAAGCATCGCCGAGCCGAGGACGATGACAATCTCAAGAGCCTGATCGCCGCCCGAACGCCTGCCGTCTGCATCTTCGGCAAGACCTGGGACTTTCACGTCCGAGAGGCCCTGCAGGCGCCCTTGGACGAAAACCTCGCGATGATCGCCGATTCGGTCCGTTACCTCAAGTCGCACGGCAAGGAGGTCCTCTTCGATGCCGAGCACTTCTTCGACGGCTTCAAGGCCTCGCCGGAGTATGCGCTCGCGGCGATCCGAGCGGCCGAGGCGGCCGGCGCGGACTGGATCGTCCTCTGCGACACGAACGGGGGAACCCTTCCCGACGACATCGTGACGGCGGTCCGCCGCGTCCGAGACACCGTCCGACTCCCGTTGGGCATCCACGCCCACAACGACGGGGGACTGGCCGTCGCCAACACGCTCGCCGCGGTCCGCGCCGGATGCACCATGGTCCACGGCACCGTCAACGGGATCGGGGAGCGGTGCGGCAATGCCGACCTCTGCGTGATCGTCCCGAACCTGCAGCTGAAGATGGGCCTCCGGTGCGTCGCGCCGGAACGGCTCCAGCACATCACCGACTTGGGACGCTTCGTCAGCGAAATCGCCAATATCGTCCCATCACCCAACCAGCCCTTCGTCGGCGATTCCGCCTTCGCTCACAAGGGGGGCATGCATGTCAGCGCCGTCGCCCGGAACGTCCGCTCATACGAACACATCGACCCCCGGGCCGTCGGCAACGCGCGGCGCGTGCTCGTCTCCGAGTTGGCGGGCGGCGCCACCCTGGCCATGAAAGCCCGGGACCTGCACCTTCCCGATCTCCTCGATCACGACGCCAAGCTCGCCCGGCGTGTCTTGAACCGCGTCAAGGAGCTCGAGCATCAGGGGTATCACTTCGAGGGCGCCGAGGCCTCGTTCGCCATTCTCGTCCACCGCGAGGCCGGCCTTTTCCGGCCCTACTTCGAGCTCTCCGGATTTCGCGTGATCGTCGAGCGGGAGTCGGATGGAACCTCCCGCACCGAAGCCACCATCCGCGTGAAGGTTGACGGCATCGAAGAACACACGGCCGCCGAGGGCGACGGCCCCGTCAACGCCCTCGATCTCGCCCTCCGCAAGGCCCTGGAAAAGTTCTACCCGGGCCTCAAGGATGTCCATTTGAGCGACTACAAGGTCCGTGTCATCAACCCCGAGCGCGGCACCGGGGCGAAGGTCCGCGTGCTGGTCACCTCCCGCGATGCCAAGGGGACCTGGAGCACGCTGGGCGTCTCCGAGAACCTGCTCGAGGCCTCATGGATCGCCCTCTGCGACAGCGTCGTCTTCAAACTGCTCCGCGACCGCGTCCGCCACAAGGGCTCCTGAAGGGGGCGCGCCGGGCGAGACCCGGCGTCCCCGGCCCGGCACCGCCTCTACGCCAGGTCCGTCTTGCGCCCCCACCCCCCCAGCAGATGCAAGTGGACGTGGTAGACGACCTGCCCCGCCTCGGCGTTGCAGTTGAAAACAAGCCGATATCCGGTCTGGGCGATCCCCTCCTGTGCCGCGATCGCCGCCGCCACCCGGATCATCTCCCCGACGAGCGGCTCATGGGCGGCTCGAAAATCGTTCACCGTCGGCAGGTGCTCGCGGGGAACGACCAGGACATGGACCGGCGCCTTGGGCGCGATATCGCGGAAGGCCACAAGCCGCTCGTTCTCGAACACCAAGGTGGACGGGATCTGCTTCGCCGCGATACGGCAGAAAAGACAGGGCTCCACGGCATCGTCTCCTGACCGAGGCCTCCGTTGAACGGACCCGCCTCCTCGCGCAATCGTGCCGGCATCGGAATCACGCCCCGCCGCGCGTCTTGCGGATCGCCTCATCCGCCTGCTGCGCATTGATGCGTCGGGCCTCTTCGAAATCCTCGCGCGCCCCGGGCATGTCCCCCTCCGCCTCGCGAACCAGGCCGCGCGCAACCCGGATCTCCACGATCAACCGGCTCATGGCACGCGCACGCTCCCGGTCGGCGTATCCCCCTTCCGCGCCGGGCCGCGCGCTTCGCAACAGCGCCCGGCCGGCCTCCCGGAGCGCCTCATCGTAGTCTCGCATGGCGCCTGCCAGATCCGACATCCCGGCCCTCGCCCGCCCCCGGCCGTATAACGCCTCCGGTCCGCCCGGTTCCGCACGCAAGACGGACTCATAGGCGTCCCGTGCCGCGGCATAGTCGCCGGCGGCCAGCAGCGCATCCGCCTGACGGAGCGTGCAGGCTGCCGGGGTATCTGCGCCCGGTGACGCACAGTGGACGAGCGACACCAGAAGCAAGGCCGTCCAGACGATCCGCGGCGCGGCGCGCATCCGTTGGGTCATGCAGGCCCCCCTCGGAGACGGCTTCGATTCCGGCGGAAGACGGATGCAAGACGGCGCCGGACGTCCCGGCCGCGCGCGGCCTCCTGAGGCAAGCGGAGCGCGGCCTCCTCGATCAGCCGGACCAGACCGCACCAGTCGCCCCGATCGATGAATTCCGGCGCCACGCCGCGACCGGCTCCCCAGCCCGGCCGGTCGATCGCTTGGTTATGATAGTTTCCGAGCGGGCAGGCCAAGCCGGTCGCGCGATATCCCGCCGCCAGAAGCGCGGTCGCCTCGCAGGTTCCACCGTCCAGCAGGGCCCGCTGATAACAAAAGCCCGGGACGCGCCGGCCCAGGGACTCCGCCACGCGCAGCAAGGCGGCCGTGAGCCCCGAATCGAATAGGCCGGACCGATCCCCCAACCGAACGATGGGCCCGTCTCCGATCGTCGCGCCGGGTCTCCACCGACTCGTCTCGACCGACACCACGACCGCGGATCTCGGTATCGCACCGTCCCGCATCGCTGCGCCGGCCCCGACGAATCCCACTTCCTCCGCCCGGGTGAAAACCGCTCGGACGGCGGGAGGGCGCGGGCTGCCGTTCAGGCGAGCCAGCGCCGCCAGGATCGCGGCGCAACCGGCCAAGTCATCCAGCGCACGCCCGTACGCGCGACGGCCGGCCCATCGAATCGGGACGAGATCCCACATCGCGAAGCGCGCAGGCCCGGCAACGGTGGCCACTCGGCCCGACAGACGCACCGGAATAACCCGCCTCCCGTTTCGAGCCATCGATCCGCGACGCGCGACACGGCCGAGTTGCGAGCCGCCATCGAAGCCGAACACGCGGACGCGCGCGCCCCGACAAATATCCGGCACACCGCCCAGGATCTCGAGCCGAGCCTCGCGCCCCCGGACCGATCGGACCGAGAATCCGGGATGATCCAGGTGCGCCAGGAAGACCACCGAGGCGTGTCGATGAGCACGACCCGGCTCCACCAAGAGCCCCCAGTGTTCGACCCGGCAGCGAAGCGAATGCGCCTGGCAATAACGCAGAATCCAGGCCGCCGGGGCTTCCTCATGAAAGGGGGCGGTCGGCATGGCGGCCAGCCCGGCCAGGATCGATTCGGGATCCTTGCTCACGTTCGCGCCCTCGCAGCCCCTTCCCGCTGGCTCTATATACGTTCCACTCGATGACGCGTCAATGACGCGCTTTCCTGCTGGACCGACCGCTTCGCCCGATTATAATGTATCGATGCCGCGCATGAACACCGAGGAAATGCTCGTTCGTCTCCACCGCATCGGGCTGGCGCTCTCCAGCGAGCGCAATCTGGACTCGCTCCTCCAGCTCATCCTGACCGAGGCCCGGCGCTTCACCACGGCCGAGGCGGGCACGCTCTATCTCCGAGAAGGGGACCGCCTTCGTTTCACGGTCGCACAGAACGAGCGACAGGACCCTCCCGGGTCCTGTTCCGCCAGCGCGGGGGCCGGGCTGCAGAACATAACGATCCCGATCGACGAGACGAGCATCGCCGGATACGTCGGGGCCTCCGGCCGCCTTCTCAATTTCGAGGATGTTTACGCGATCCCCGCCGACCGCCCGTACCACTTCAACCGGGACTTCGACGCGCGCAACGGGTACCGGACGCGCTCGATGCTGGTCGTCCCGATGCAGGACATCGCGGGACGCGTCCTCGGCGTCGTCCAGCTCATCAACGCCCGGGACGAGTCCGGTACGGTCGTCCCCTTCGCCCCCGCCCTCGAGCCGCTGGTCCATTCGCTCGCCTCGCAAGCCGCCGTGTCGGTGCGCAACGCGCAACTGACGCGCGACCTCCAGGATGCCCAGTACGATACCATCTTCCGTCTTTCCGTGGCGGCGGAGTACCGCGACGCGGACACGGCGCAGCACATCCACCGAATGAGCCGCTACTCGGAGGCGATCGCCCGCGCCATGGGCCTTCCCGACGAGGAGGTCGAGCTGATTCTCCACGCCAGCCCCATGCACGACGTCGGCAAGCTGGGGGTGCCCGATGCGATCCTTCAGAAGCCCGGCAAGCTCACACCGGACGAATTCCTGGCGATGCAGCGCCACACCATCATCGGGGGAAAAATCCTCGCCGAGGCGCGTTCGGCCGTCCTCCAAGTCTCCGAGTCCATCGCCCTGACGCACCACGAAAAATGGGACGGGACCGGGTATCCGAGACGGCTTGCGGGCGAAGCCATCCCACGACCGGGCCGCATCACGGCTGTGGCCGACGTCTACGATGCGTTGACCTCGAAGCGATGCTACAAGCCCCCCTTCTCCCGCGATGAGGCGGTCGAGATCATCCGCAAGGGGGCGGGGTCCCAGTTCGATCCAGAGGTCGTCGCGACATTCGAGCGCATCCTGGACACGATCGCCGTCATCCAGAAACAGTATGCGGATCCCGAGCCCCCCCGCGCGGGGTCTCCTGTGGCCGCCCCCAACACGGGATGACCCTTTCCGCGATCGGGACGATCCGCCGTCCGCACCCCGCCCGATCGCCTGTTCCCGTGAAACCCATCTTGGAACACCCCATGCGCATGAGCCACTATGTGCTGCCGGCCGGCATGCTCCTCTCCGCGTGCGGCTCGGACCCGACCCCGACCGCCCCGGCGGCCGCCTCGACCGGCCGTTCCATCCGAGTCGAGGCCACCCAGCACCGACTGGCCAACGGCCTGCGCGTCATCCTCTCCGAGGACCATGCCGCCCCGACGGTCTCCCTCTGCGTCACCTACAATGCCGGCTCGCGCGACGAGCCTCCCGGGCGTACCGGGTTCGCCCATCTCTTCGAGCACATGATGTTCCAGGGATCCGCCCGCGTCGGCAAGGGAGAACACTTCATCCTGGTGCAGGCCAACGGCGGGAACATGAACGGCACCACCAACGCCGATCGGACCAATTATTTCCAGACCCTCCCGTCCAACCAGTTGGAGCTCGGCCTCTTCCTCGAGGCCGACCGCATGAGCGCGCTCGCCGTCAACGCGGCCAATTTCGAGAACCAGCGAAATGCCGTCCGCGAAGAACGCCGCCTCAACTACGACAACCGCCCTTACGGACGCACGTACGAAGTCCTTCTCGAGACCGCCTATGACAATTTCGCCTACAAACACAGCACCATCGGGGCGATGGCCGACCTCGACGCGGCGCCACTTGAAGCCGTCCAGGCCTTCTACGAGACCTACTACGCCCCCAACAATGCCGTCCTCGCCCTGGTGGGCGATTTCGAGCCCGACGTGGCGCTGAAGCGCATCCGCTCTTACTTCGAGCCGATTCCCGCCCGCCCCGCCCCGCCCGAGCCCGACATGACCGAGCCGGTCCAGCGCGCCGAACGCCGCGCCACCCTCGAGGACGACTTTGCCCAAGCCCCCCGCATCGACATCGCGTGGAAGATCCCCCCCGGGAACACCCCCGACTGGTTCGCCCTCGGCGTCCTCGGAGATATCCTGGCGGATGGAGAATCCTCGCGTCTCTATCAGACGCTGGTGAAACGCGCTCAGGTCGCGGTCGAAGTCTACGGCGGCGCCCAGGAGCGACGCGGCCCTTCCCTCCTCACATTGACTATCCTGACCCGGCCCGGACAAGACCTCGACGCGGTCGAGCGCGAACTGGACGCCGTCGTGGCGACCCTCCAACAAAAGCCGGTTGAGACCTGGGAGTTGGACAAAGTGCGCCTCCAGACACGACGTCAACTGGCCCAGCAGCTCCAAAGCACCCTGACGCGAGCCGTGCTCTTGGCGCAGTATGCGGTTTTCTACGGCGACCCGCTTTATATCAATTCGATCGAGCCGAAAACCGCTGCCGTCACCTCGGGGGACATCCTCCGCGTCTGCCGCCGCTACCTGACGCCGGACAACCGGACGATCGTTCGTACAATCCCGAGTTCCAGGAAACAGAAGCCATGACCAACGCGGCAGGACGCCGTGAATCTCCTCCTCATGCGCGTCTGGCTATCGTGTCAATGACGGCAGTCCTGGCCGGAGGCGCGTGCCCCGGCCTGCTGGCCGCCCCCGACGGCAAGGAGGCCCCCGTGAGCCAGGTCGAACGGAAACATCTGGCCCCGGTGTCGAAAGAGGTCCTTCGAGTCCGCCTCCCGAGGCCGGTTGAGGATCGACTCCCGAACGGACTCCGAATCCTGGTTCTCGAGGACCACCGCTTCCCCACCGTGCAGGTCCAGTTGCAAGTCGGCGGGGCCGGCCCGATCCACGAACCGGCCGATCGGACCGGCTTGGCCGACCTGACGGCCCGGATGATGACCGAAAGCGCCGGGGGGCGATCGAGCGAAGAATTGGCGCGCGCCATCGCGTCGCTCGGGGCCGGCATCGAGGTCAGCGCTCCCTTCGGATCCACCGACCTGCAACTCACCGCCTCCGGTCTGAGCGACAATTTCGACGCCTGGTTCGGGCTCGTCCGGGACATCCTCCTCCACCCGGATTTTCCCGAGGATGAGTTCGCCAAGCTGAAGAAGCGATCCGCGGCACAGCTCCAGCAGCAACGGGCACAGCCGACCTTCCTGGCCCACGAGCAGATCCACCGATCCCTCTACGGAACCCACCCGGCCTCCCGCGTCTCCATCACGGAGGCCTCCTTGGCCTCGCTCACGACGGACCATCTGCGATCCTGGCACCGGGACCGCATTGTTCCTCAGCGCACCCTGCTCGGCATCGCCGGCGATCTCCGGGCGTCCGAACTCGTGGCAAAGCTCGCCCAAACCTTCGGCGGATGGACGGCAGCAGGAGGCCCCGAGCCGGCAGCGCCGCGTCCCGATGCCGTTGACGGGCCGCGTGTCACCCTCGTCGACCGTCCCGCCTCCGTCCAGTCGCGACTCGTGTTTGGCGGCCTTTCTGTCGACCGGCGCGACCCGGACTACATCCCCCTGACCGTCATGAACCGCATCCTGGGGGGATCCGCCGCGGCCCGTCTCTTCCTCAATCTGCGCGAGAACAAGGGATATACCTACGGCGTATACAGCCGATTCTCGGCGTTGAAGTACCCCGGCCCCTGGTTGGCCCAAGGCGACGTTCGCACGGAAGTCACCGCCGCGGCCGTAAAGGGATTCCTCGTGGAGTTCCGGCGCATGCGCGAGGAGCCGGTGCCGGGGGACGAGCTCGAGGAGGCGCAGCGATCGATCGTCGCCTCCTTCGCCCTCTCTCTCGAAAAGCCCGACCAGCTTCTCGGATACGCCCTGGTCCGCGCGATCTACGGCCTCCCCGAATCGTACTGGGATGACTACCCGGCAAGCATTCTCGCGGTGACGGCTGCGGACGTGCAGCGCGTCGCGAAACGCTACCTCGACCCGGCTCGGCTCAGGGTGGTCGCCGTCGGCGATGCGGCGGTGACACGCCCCGCGCTCGAGCCGCTCGGCCCCGTCGAGACGCTCGATGTCCTCGGACGGCCGATCCCCCCTTAGATCGAGCGCGCGACGACGGTCGACGCGCCCAGCGAGACGAACTCCCTATCGCTGCCGGCCCCGGATTGCGCTCTAAGCAAACCTGCGCTCGGCACTCGTGAAGATCCCCATTCAATCCTGACCCGCCGATCTCAACCCGCGTTGCGTCCCTGCCGCCGCCCCAGGAATTGCATGTGCCCGACGGTTACCGCTCCCGGGATCCATCTGCGTACGTTCGGTCACCCGTGCCGTCGCCGCCGGCGCCGCGATCCTTGAAGGCGATCGTCACCAGCGGCCACGCCGCCAAAGGCAACGCGACGGCCAGGATCAGTCCGGCCCCAGGATGATCGGTCGACAGGTGTCCGATCCATGCATAGAGTATCGCCGTCGGGAGGGTGCCGAGCATCAACGCGGCCAGGAACCGGCCGGCATGCATTCTCGCGAGACCCGCGAGGACGGTGATCACCTCCGGCAGGATCGGCAGCATCCGGCTCAGGATGATCGCAACGCCTCCCCACCGGTCGAAAAGGCATCGGAACCGATCCTGCTCCTCCGCAGAGGCCAGCGCGCGGGCCACACGCAGCCCGTAATGGCGCGCCAGCCCGTACCCGGCCAGCCCGGCAAGCATCGATCCGACCGTTCCGATGACGGCCCCGAGCACCACCCCATAGACCGCCCCCAGTGCGGCCATCACTCCGGTCGCCGGGACCGGCAAAAGCAGATCCACAACAAGCAGCCCGATGGCAACAGCCCACGCTGTCGGGCGCATTCCGGCAAACCAACCGGCACAGGATTCCGGATTGCATAGCGAATCGAACGGGCCTCCCCAGACAACATACCCGGCCAAGAATACCCCTGAAAGCGCTACCACAATCAGGCACACACGGATTGCCATTCGATTCGTTCCTCGGTATCGAAACGGACACGATACTACAACCCGTGATCCATCCGCGGTCACACCATGTTACACCTCACTACCGGACAAAGAAAAGCCCATTGAAACCCGATGCCTGGGAAATCCCGAGTGAAGGGTTCGGCGTCACGGACATGGTGAGGGCCGCCTTTTGAGACGAAGCGGGCTTCGTCGCCGACGGCAAGCCGCTTTCGAGATGCGTTGTCGACATCCCGGTGGTCCAGGAGCGTCACGAACGGCATCCGTCCATCGCGCCGTTCTCCCCGCCGGCACCCCGCTTCCGCCGATACCCCGCCCCCATCAGGGCGGGCGCGGAGGGGGGACGGGACACACCCTCTCCCTATCTCCCGAGGCGCGCCGCGCGCGCCGGGAGCGTCCCACAACCCTGACCGGCCGGTGTTTTGCCGCGCCCCGCGTCCCCCGGCGCAGCCCTTTCCCACTCCGCCGGGGGAGCGGAGCCACGGCAGACGTTGTATAAGCAAATCCCGCGCAACGCTTTCAAATCCCGCGCAAGTCGCGAACCCGGAAGAAGTTAGGGCAAATCCGGCCCTCGGTGCTCCCGTCGTGCGGAGTCACTTGACGTATCATTGCCTCAACCCTGTGCCTCCTCACTCTTCACCCTTTCTTTGCACTACCACCGGATGACCGGTCGGGCGGCGCAGGCGTGATGCCCCTAAGACTTCGAATCTGACGGACGGATCGTCCTGTACACGCGCCAACCCGATGCGTTTGTTTCTTCCACCCCCCGATCTGCGTCTCCTGCACAACCGTCTGCATGACGGCATTTCGTGGGGCATCGAAAAGCCCGGTGTAATTTGACACCTCCAACCCCTTGTCTGCGACCCAGCGGGTCCCTATAATGACCTCATGTCCACTTTGCTCCCGATCAACCTCAATTACGCATTCCCCAACAAGCCGCCACCCGCCAGCGGGGATCGGCATGCCGTGGCGCTGCTCTCCGGAGGGCTCGACAGCCTTCTGGCTGTCCATCTCATGCTCGACCAGGGTATCCGCGTGACAGCCCTCCAGTTCATGACGCACTTCGGCTGCGACGGGGGCATGGGCAGCTCCTGCAGCCACGACCAGTCCGACTCGGCGCGACGCCATGGCTTCGAGATCAAGCTCGTTCACATGGGCCAGGCCTACATCGATATGGTCCGGAATCCGCCCCATGGGTACGGCCGGAACATGAACCCCTGCATCGACTGCCGGATCCTTATGTTGAAGTGGGCCGGAGACTTCATGCGCATGGCCGGAGCCCACTTTATCGTCACCGGCGAGGTGCTGGACCAACGTCCGATGTCCCAGCGCGCCGGCAATCTGGCACGAATCGATCGTGCCTCCGGACTCGAAGGCCTCGTTCTCCGCCCCCTCTCGGCGCGATGCCTCCCCGAGACGATCCCCGAGCGTCAGGGGCTTGTCGACCGCTCGCGTCTCGGCGCCATACGGGGCCGTTCCCGCAAGGAACAAATCCAGATGGCCCGCCGCTTCGGTATCGTCAACATCCCACAACCCGCCGGGGGATGCCTTCTGACCGATCCCATCTACGCGTCGCGCCTCCGAGACCTTTTCGACCACGTCCCGGACGCCACGGCGGATGACATCACGCTGCTCCAAGTCGGCCGTCATTTTAGAGTCTCCGCCGCCTGCAAGATCGTCGTCGGACGGAACGAAACGGACAACCTATTCTTGCGGACGCGTGCCCGACCCGGCGACGTCCTGTTAGAGGTCCACGAGCATATCGGGCCGCTTACCCTCCTGCGCGGCCGGACCGGACCCGACGACGTGGCGACGGCCGCGGGCATCACGGCCGCCCACAGCAAGCGCCCCCAGCCGGACCCCGCGACAATCCGATACGGTGTCGTCCCGGCCGCGGGCGTCGAACCCGTTTGGTCGTACATCACGGTCCCTCTGCCTCGTCGTTCGAGCTTCGAGCCGCTCCGCGTCGGGGTTCTTCCGTCTGCGGCCATCGCCCCAGGCTCCTGCGCGCGCCATGCGGAGTAACGCCCCCCAACGTGGAGGAGCAGGACTTCCCGCCGCCACAACTTCGGCCGCCCGCTGAAACGACACCTGCGCCCCATTCGTCCGCCGTAGCGCATTGCACGACGGTGGATGATTGCACGCTTGACTCTGCCCGTCCCCGCTCCTATTGTGAGGCGCATGAGATGGACCCTTCCCTGGCGCTTCGTCACGAGTTGCTTCGTCCTGGCGCTTGCAGCCGCAGCGCCGGGCCTGCCGGACGCGGCTCCTTCCGATGACCTGCGGGCCTCCTTTGATCCGGTCACCTGCGTGTCGCGCCCCGGTGTCCCCCTGCCATGCTCGCTCCGATTACGCAATCTCGGGGCGGTTGACCTGGATATTCCGGCAAACGGAGCCACTCTGCTGGCGGAGACCAAGGACGGCGTGCGGCTTGATGCCGCCTCGACGGCAATGCAGCCCCTTCCCCACCGGTTGGCACCGGGCCAACTGGCTGTCGTGCGGCTTGATCTCGCTGCTCGGTTTCCCGGCCTCTCCACGCCGGGTCGCTACCGCATCACATGGTCCCATCCGTCGTTTCCCGCTCCCCCTGCCTTGGAGGTGTCCATCGTGGAGCCCTATGCATCCCTTCGAACCAGCCTGGGCGAGATCGTGATCGAGTTCCACCCCGAGGATGCCCCGAAGACCGTGGAGAACTTCATCGCCTTGGTGAAGAAAGGGTTCTACGATGGCCTCACCTTCCATCGGATCATTCCCGGGTTCATGATGCAGGGCGGGGATCCGAAGGGAGACGGGACGGGCGGCCCCGGATACACCATCAAGGCCGAGTTCAACAAGCGCAAACACGTGGCTGGCACCGTTTCGATGGCTCGTCGCGCCGATCCAGACAGCGCGGGCTGTCAATTCTTCATCTGCTTCGATGCGGCGACGCATCTTGACGGTCAATATACGGCCTTCGCCCAGGTCGTCCGGGGAATGGATGTGGTCAAGAAAGTGGAGCCGCTCGGCAGCCCCTCCGGAGTTCCCCGCCAGAAGATCGTCATGGAAAAGGTGACGCTGCTACAGACCCTCCCCCCGGAAGCGAGATAGCGCCCATGCGAACCGCCCGGCTGCTCCTGGGAACGATCCTCCTGTGCGCCTGCGGTCCCGAGCCGGCGCCGCACCTGATCGCCGTGTTCGCACCCGATTTCGTCGTCGCGACAACGGCTCAGCCGGCCATTCTGGAGCTCCGCCTGCAGAACACCGGCCGAGGGACGGCCTCGATGCCTGCGCCGACCGATGTATGGGACGGCCTGCGGGTTCGCACCGATCCGGCCCCGGAGGCATCCGGGGCCACGCCTCCCTCCGAGCTCCGAGCCAAGGCATCCCCCGCCCCCGTCGCGCTTCCGCCGCTTTGGGCGTATGGGCAGCAGAAGGCCGTCCGTCTCGACCTCTCCGCAGCGTACGCGGAGTTCACGCGGCCCGGAGCCTTTCGAGCGACCTGGTCGCATCCGGCTTTTGCCGCCCCGGCATCAGCCGCTCTGCGCGTCGTCGAGCCCGGCGCGCGCATTCGGACAAATTTCGGCGAGATCGACATCGAGTTCCATCCCGAAGACGCCCCGCGCACAGTGATCAACTTCATCTCCCTGGCGCGGAAGAAGTTCTACGACGGCCTCTCCTTCCACCGGATCATCCCCGGATTCATGATGCAGGGCGGTTGCCCGAAGGGTGACGGCACGGGCGACGCCGGATACAAGATCAAGGCGGAATTCAACGCACGCAAGCACACAGCGGGTACGGTCTCGATGGCGCGCGCGCAGGACCCGGACAGCGCGGGATCGCAGTTCTTCATCTGCTTCGGGACGGCCTCCCATCTCGACGGCCAGTACACCGCCTTCGCGCAGGTGGTCCGGGGAATGGATGTGGTCAGGAAAATCGAGGGCGTCGGATCGGCCCCTCTGGGACGGCCGATGGAGCGCGTGGTGATGGAATCGGTGACCCTGCTGGAATCCTTGCCGGGACCGAAATGACCCGACGTCCCTTCGTTCCCGATCCGAACTCCCGCCGCCGCACGCTCTTGATAACGGGGGGCGCCCAACGGATCGGCCGGGCCATCGCCCTTGAGGCCGCCCGACGCGGGTGGAACATCGTCCTGGGCTATCGCCGCTCAGCCAGTTCGGCCCGTCGGACATCGCTCGCGATCGCCGCGCAGGGTCGGTTCGCCTTCCCGCTTCAACTTGACGTGACGCGACCCGCCTCCCTCCGACGCGCGGCCCAAATCCTTCGCCGCAGGGACATCCGCCTCGACCTGCTCGTCAACTGCGCCGCCCGGTTCGAGGCGACCCCGATCGACCGGACCTCGCTGGCGCAGTGGAAACGAATCCTCGCCATCAACCTCGCGGGCCCGTTTTTCGTCGTCCAGGCGATGCGGCCCCTGCTGCGCGAGGGGGGATCGGTCGTGAACATCGCCGACACGGCGGCGATCGTCCCTTGGACGTCTTACAGCGCCTATGCGGCCTCCAAAGCGGGGCTCCTCATGCTCACGAAGGTGCTCGCCCGAGCCCTCGCTCCCCGCCTCCGCGCCAACGCCGTCGCGCCCGGACCGATGCTCCCCACCTCCGGGGTTTCACGCGCGGCGTGGCGTCGCGCGGTCTCCCGGACCGCCCTCCGCCGCCCGGGACGCCCGTCCGATGTCGCCGCGGCGGTCCTCTTCCTGGCCGATAGCCGCTTCATCACGGGACAGACGCTCCTCGTCGACGGCGGCCGTCATCTCATGGGATGAGCCTCCGCCCCAACGGATCCTGCAGGTAGGCCCGCTGGCATGCGGGGCATAGGTCGCACACCATGGATCGGTAGACGCTGTCCATCGCTTCGGACTCCGTCAGGGTACCGAGCCGGCCTATCAGAGCGGCGATCTCCTCCGCCCGGTCTTTCGCGAGGTCGGCCGATGTGAGCTCCAGCGGATCGTAAGCCGCCCAAACCTCGATCTTGACCAGATACCGAACCTCCTCCTCAACAAGCAGCGCCTTCCCGCAGCGGTCACACGACAGGCCCTGAGCCATGGCTTTCGCTCCGCAAACGGGGGGGGAGGCGGGGTTGAAATGGAATGCAGCAAGAACGCTACGCATCCAGGCCGTGACCCGGGACGCGCTCCGGCTATTGCACGCGGAGGGCCAGCACCGTCACGTCATCCTCTTGAGGAATCCCTTCCCGGTACATCTCGAGAAAGGTCTTGATGCCCTCGACCAGGAAGTGGCAATCGCGAACGGCGTACTGTTTCACAATCTGCATCAGACCGTCGATGCGGAGCATCTGGCCTGCCTTGTTTTTCTGCTCGACGATGCCGTCGGTGTACAGCAGGAGGATATCATTCTTGATCAATTGGAACGTCATCTCTTCGTACGCCGTCCCCCGGCGAAGGGCGGCGGGCACGCCGAGCGCGATGCCGTCCGGTCGCAACGCGACCGGCTTCTCGTCACGACTGGGGTTGTAGAGCAATACAGGGTTGTGACCGGCCCGGGCAAAGGAGAAGGTCCGCTCCTGGCTGTCCAGAATGCCGTAGCACGCGGTCACGAACGTCGTCCGGTCGAGATCCGGCCGGATCACCTCGTTGGCGTAGGTGAGTACATCGCGGGGACGCGTCCGGGCCGTACCGGCCATGTTCAGGACCTTCTTCACCATCCCCATCACGACGGCGGCGTCGACCCCATGCCCGGAGACGTCCCCGATCAGGATGCCCGTCCGGCTTTCGTCCAGCGTCAGGAAGTCATAGAAATCCCCGCTGAGCCCCTGCGACGGCAGGAAGAGAAGCTCGACCTCGAAGCCGGGAAGCCTGGGCGTCCTGGGCAGCATCTTCTGCTGCCGTTTCTGGGCCGAGGCAAGCGACGCTTGGTGGAGCAGGCTTTCGCTCTGGGAGGCCACGCTCTCCTTGGCCAACTGGACCAGCATCTCGTACACGGCGGCATCGACTTCGATGGTCTTCCGCTCCTCCTGCAACGTCCGAACACGCAGGCGGGGCTGGATATCGCTTTGCATCAGCTCCGCAGCGCTCCGGGCCGGTTCCTTCTTCTGACGGTAGGCCTCGCAAGCCTGGAGCAAATGGTTCGCCACATCTTCCACCGCGTATTCCGGCCGTGACGGCCAGAAATTTACGGACCCGACCCCCTTCCGGCAGTAGGGGCAGACCCAGCAGCCGTTCCGGTCACGCACCCGCCAGACAGGATCCTGCGTCAGCTTCTCCTGGAAGCCGTGGCTCGAGAGGGTTGTGGCGTTGGCCTTGACCACGGCTTCGCGAATCTCGGCGATATGCTTGGGCCGCCCGCGGCCCCCGTTGTAATAAATGCACCCGCAAATGTGCGTCGCGATCGCCTTCACGTCCTCCGGTTGAAACTGCCGGTCGCCCAACAATTTGACGCCGCTGGTAATGCAATAGGGACAATACCACTGCTTGGCATTGTCCCGGTATTTCCAGGCGGGATTTCCCGCCAAGTGGTACCGGACGCCCTGCTCGAAGGCATTCTGACGAAGCTGGTCCGCGGTAAATCGAGGCGTCTTGTGACCGGCTTGGACGGCCGTGCACTCGTCGCGCAGATGCAGGAGGGCCCGGTCGGTCCACGCCGTAAAGCCCGAGATCTCGGCGCCCACCCGCCCGCAAAAAGGACAGAGCCAGAGATTGTTAAATGTGAAGATCTTGCCGACCGGCGTGTTCTGGATCGCGCGCAGGGCCTCCTCCGCCGCGCCCGGGACAGCGCCCCGGACCCCGCTGGCGGCCACCGGCAACCGGCCGCCGCTCCCCGCAGCCGGCTGCCGCGCGCCGCTTCCAACGGCGGGCTGCCGCGCGGCGCTTCCTGTCGCGGGCACGGACCCGGACGGCCGTCGTTCCGGCATGGGCGCCCTGATATCGGCCACAGGCCCGATCCTTTCAATGACGCCAGCCTGCTCCATCCCCGACCATCACGCAAGCCGTCGCGGCTCCCGCCCCACCTCAGCCAGCCGGACTACTGCACTCGGAAGCAGACGACGGTGACGTCGTCCTCTTGCGGCTTCGCTCCACGAAAACGCGTCAGCGCGTCGTCCACGGCGTTCAGGAGATGCCGGATGTCCCGGTCGGCATTCGCTCGCAGGATCTCCATCAGCCCCTCGATCTGCAACATCTCGCCGGCCGGGTTCGTCTGCTCGACCACCCCGTCGGTGTATTGCAGGACGATGTCCCCCGGCAGCAGGGTAAACTCCATCTGCTCCAGCGTCGACTCCATCTGGGCCCCGTCCGCGATGCCCAGCGCGATCCCGGCCGGCCGCATCGCCACCGGCAGGTCCCCCCGCACCGGGTTGTAGAGCAGAACCGGGTTATGCCCCGCGCTGGCAAACCGGAACAGGCGCTGGTCGGCATGCAGGACGCCGTAACACGCGGTGATGAAGGTGCCCCGGTCGAGATCGGGCCGAATGACCTCATTCGAGTACGTCAGCACGCCCTTGGGGTCGGACTGCATCCGCCCGGCCATCGAGATCACCTTTTTGGCCATGCCCATGACCAGGGCCGCATCGATGCCATGTCCCGACACATCCGCGATCAGGAAGCCGGTGGTGCCGTCCGCATTCTGAATGAAGTCGTAGAAGTCCCCGCTGAGCTGCTGCGAGGGCCGATAGAGGACGTCGATCTCAAATCCGGGCAAGTGAGGCGCCTTGGGCAGCATTTTCATCTGCGTCTTCTGCGCGGAAACCAGCATGCCCTCCATCTCGGATTGCGTGTCCGATTTCGAGATGACATGGTCCTTCGCCATCCGAACCATCATCTCGTAGATCTTCCGGTCGACTTGGATCATCTCCGTCTTCTCGTCGGCGACCGTGCGAGCCACGACCTGCGTCTTCTCCTCCAGAACGGTCAACTCCGACACATCCCGGGCCGGCTGGACCTTGCGGCGATACCCGTCGCAGTGCTTCAGGAGGTGCTGGCTGACATCATCGACCGCGTCTTCGGCGCGCAGCGGCTGGAAACTGACGGCGAGAACCGGCTTTCGGCAATAGGGACAGACCCAGCACCCATTCCGATCCCGCACCCGCCAAACCGGGTCGTCACGCAGGCGGCCGCGCAGATCCTGCGAGGCATCGAGTTTGGTGTTGGCTTGACGGACCAAGTCCTCCAGCAAGGCAATCGGCTTTGCGACGCCACGGCCGCCGTCGAAATAGAAGCAATGCTGGACATGGTGGGCGATCACCTCGATGTCCGCGGGCGTCAGGGGCGCGTCGGCGGGGCTGACTTTCACCGCGTTGTGCGTGCAGTACGGACAGTACCAGCGACCCGACTGGTCGCGGAACCGGTACAGGGGCATGCTCGGGATCGCGTAACGCAGGCCTTGCTCGAGCACGTTCTTCTTCATCTGGTAGGGAGGCAGCTTCGGCGCCAGTTGCCCCTCCTTCACCGGCTCGCATGCGTGGCGCAGGTGCTGGGCCGCCATCTCGACCCAGTTGACGAGATCCGCCGTGATCCCCGGCTGGATCTCCACGCACATCGGACAGATCCAGAAGGTGTCGAAGGAAAAGATCTTGGAGGCGGGATTGGAGAGAATCAGGCGGACTTGGCGCTCCAGACGCGCATTGGATTGGTCGATCGCCTGCTTGATCTGGGCCTGGGTCTTCGGTTTGCCCGACCCGTTCGCGAAGGAGGCGCATCGGAGAATGTGATCGATAATCGACTCTATTTCCTGCGCCGCAAACGGCGACGAACCCGAGACCCGGATCCCGCCCCCCAGGCAGTAGGGACAATACCAGTTCCCGATGTGGTCCCGGCACTTCCAGTACGGCGTTGCCGCGTAGGAGATCCGCACCGCCTGGGGCAGCGCGTTCTTCTTCATGACCTCCGGCGCAACCTTCGGGATCCGCTCCCCGCTTCGGATCGACGGACAGTCCGTCTTCAAATGAATGATCGCCCGCTCCATCCAGTTCGACTGCGACGAGGTGATCGCCCCGAATACGCCGCTGCACATCGGACAGATCCAACAGCCGTTGAAGGCGAAGACCTTCGCGACCGGCGAGGCCATGATGGTGCGGGCGGTGCGGTCCAGGCCACCGCCGGTATGCGTCGCGCTTTGCACCGTCGGTCGACGTGCGTCGGACATCCGCCTCTGCCCTCATGGGGCGCCGCGGGGGGAGCGCTCATCGTCGACGAGCCCGCGCGGGCCCTGCCGCAAGGCCGCCCCTGCAGACCAGTGTAACGGTCGAATTCACAAAACGAAAGCGATTTGTTCAGCCGAGAACCAGCGCGAGGACGGCCCCCGGCGCGTCCGCCACGTGATCCGGGGCCGCCGCGCGAACACGATCGGGGGGGCTGATCCCCCAGAGCACCCCGCAACTATCGAAACCGGCTCGCCGAGCCCCCTCGATGTCGTTCGGGCTGTCGCCAACCACCAGGATGCGCCCCCCGGCCACCCCGCTCCGCTCCGCAGCCAGCCGGAAGGGCGCCGGGTCCGGCTTGCGCGCGCCGGCCGAGTCCCCGCCCACCACGGCCGCAAAGTACCTCCGGATCCCGAGGCCGGCTAACACTTTCTCCGAGGGGGTCTCCGGCTTGTTGCTCACCACCGCCAGTCGAAGCCCAGGCGCCGCCCCCAGACGATCCAGCATGGCGGGGATCCCATCGTACATCACCGTACGATCCAGGCAATGCGACAGATAATGGGGCCGCAGGATCGCGAGACCGCGTTCGAGGATCGCAGACTCGTCCGTCTCAAGCGCGCGCTCGAGCAGGATCCGCACCCCGTCGCCGACGTAGGTGCGGATCGTCGACACGGGCAGCGGCGGCATCCCCATCTCCCGGCGGACATGATTCACCGAGGCGGCGATGTCGTCGCACGAGTCGATCAGCGTCCCGTCCAGGTCGAAAAAGACGGCGTCATATCGTAGCGCCATGGGGTGCCCCGTCGACGGCGCAGGGATGGAAAGCCACGCCAGGACCGCCTCGTCCGCCGCGGGGAGTTTGCGCGACCGAATCATGCGCCGGTCGACCCACTCGACGGCCGCACACTGCAGGGGCACCGGAATTCCCGTCACGATTTCGCACCGGAACCCGTGCAATCGAACCCGCTTTTCGGGATAGGCGTGGTCGACAACACCCAGCCGGCCGAGCACGCGCACCTCCACGCCAAGCTCCTCGCGCAGCTCACGAACGACACAGGCCTCGGCCGTCTCCCCGGGTTCGATCCTCCCCCCCGGGAACTCCCAATAACCCGCCAGATGCGCACCTTCCGGCCTGAGCGCGAGCAGGATCCGCCCGTCTTGCTCGATCACGGCCAGGGCGCCTTCCACGATCCGTGGCGCAAGCTTCACGGTCTCATCTTAAGCGCGTCGACCGTCACGGTCAATCGGTCTCGAGGCTCGATCCCCCCTTCAATTGCACGGCTGTTCGTGATAGGGTGTCGCCGTCATCCATCCGGAGGACGCCTCGCCCTCATGACCTCGGACGCCCCCCTTACCTACGTCGGCTTCGGTTTCGGCGCCATCCAGGCGGGTCTGCTGCTCTTCGAGGCTTTTCGTTCGGGCGCGTACGATCGACTGGTCGTTGCCGAGGTCGTGCCGGAGACCATCGAATCCCTGCGCCGTGCGAAGGGCGCCTACACAATCAACATCGCACACGCCGATCGGATCGAGCAGGCCGGTGTCCGCACCATCGAGCCCCTCAACCCGGAGGTCGAGACAGACCGAGAGCGCTTGATCGACGCGATCGCCTCGGCGGAGTCGGTGGGGACTGCGATCCCCAGCATCGACCACTACGCGTCTCCGTCACCGGGCAGCCTCCACCGGGTGCTCGCCGAGGGCCTGCTCCGAAAGTCAGCCCGGGACGGCCCCCGGATGGTCGTCTACACCGCGGAGAACCACAACCGCGCCGCGGAAATCCTCGAGAATCTGGTGCGGTCCGCGCTACCGGACGACCGTCGCGAGGCCGCCCTGTCGCGCGTTCGCTTCCTGAACACCGTGATCGGCAAGATGAGCGGCCTGGTTCCGGACCAGTCCTCCCCCGAGGCCCGCGCGCTGGCCCCGTTCGTCCCCGGAAGCCGGCGCGCCTTTCTGGTCGAGGCATTCAACCGGATCCTCATCTCCCGGATTCAATTCCCGGACGAGGCCGGGTCCCCTCCCTTCCGCCGCGGGATCACGGTCTTCGAGGAGAAGGAGGACCTCCTCCCGTTCGAGGAAGCGAAGCTGTACGGTCACAACGCAGCGCACGCTTTGGGCGCCTACCTCGGCGCTCGGCTGGGCGTGTCGCGCATGGCAAGCCTCCGCGGCATCCCCGGCCTCATGGCGTTCCTCCGAGCGGCCTTCTTGAAGGAGTCCGGCGACGCGCTCATCCGCAAGCATGCCGGAGTCGACCCGCTCTTCTCCCCGGCTGGGTTTGCATCCTACGCGGATGATCTCCTGGAGCGGATGACGAACCCGCACCTGATGGATACGGTGGAACGGGTCGCCCGCGATGCCGTTCGGAAGCTGGCCTGGGAGGACCGACTCGTCGGGACCATGCGATTGGCCCTGCAGATGGGGATAACGCCGAAACGCTACGCGATCGGCGCGGCGGCCGCCACGGCGATCGCGGACCGGGGGCGCTTCGACGCGGGAGATTCCCTCGCCCCCCTCCTCTTCCCCCTCTGGGCTCCCTCCGCGCCGGACCCCGGAGAGCAGGAGCGGGTCCTCAGCCTCGTCGAGGAAGGGCGGCGGCAACTGCGGCGATGGCAGAGCGCGGGCTACCCCCCGTTAGAGGACTTCATAAACGCGGGCTGAGTGGTATCGCCCCGGCGTCCCATCCCGCCTCACGACGCTTTCACCTTTTTGCGCGGAGCCGCGTGAATCGACTCGCCGTGGACGGCGTGTGCCGCCTCCATCCATACTTCCGCTAGGGTCGGGTGCGCATGCACCGTGCGGCCGATCTCGCGAACCGTCAGCTCCGCCCGAATCGCCGCCGTCGCCTCCGCGATCAGGTCCGTCGCATGCGGTCCCACCACCGCCGCTCCCAACAGGCGCCCCGTCTCCGCGTCCGCCACCCACTTCGCGAACCCCTCCGGCTCCCCCGAGGCCAGCGCCTTCCCGAGCGACTGGAAGGGGAACCGCCCGACCTGGATCTTGCGACCCAGCCGGGCCGCCTCCTCCTCGCCCAAGCCAACCTGGCCGATCTCCGGCGAAGTGAAAATACAGGCGGGGATTACCGACTCGTTCCGGGGACGGCCGTGTCCACAGGCGTCCTCCGCAGCAACGATCCCCTGCGAGGTCGCCGCGTGAGCCAACTGCGGCCCGCCCGTCACGTCCCCGATCGCGTAGACGGTCGCCACGTCCGTCCGGCCCGCCTCGTCGACCCGGACAAACCCCTTCTCGCTCGTCGCGAGACCCGCTCGATCCAGCGCCAAGCCGTCCGTTACCGGCCGCCGGCCGATCGCGCAGAGCAAGAGGTCAGCCTCCAGCGTCTCGCCGCCACACAGGCCGGTCACCCCCCGATCGGAGGCCTGGACATGCTCAAGCGGCCGTCCCGTCATCACCCGGACCCCGAGAACGGCCTCCATCTGTTTGCGAAGGATTTTCCGCACGTCTGCGTCGAGCATGAAAAGAATATCCTCGAGGAGCTCGACGACCGTCACCTGGACACCAAGCGAGGCGAGCAGACAGGCGAACTCGCAACCGATCACGCCTCCGCCCAGAACAAGGACGCGCTTCGGAACCGACTTGAGATCCAGAAAAGCCCGGCTCTCGACGACGCGCGGGTGCTTCGGCAAAAATCCCGGGACGACGCTGGTCGAGCCGGTCGCCACGATCGTCTTGCCGGCGGCGATCTCGACGGGGTCGCCGCCGCCGTCGGGCGTCACCGCGATCCGGTTCCGGCCGCGGAACGCGCCCGTCCCGCGCAGGACCGTCACGCCATTCCCCTTAAGAAGCGTCTCGACCCCCCCCCGCAGCTTGGCGACAACCTCGTCCTTCCGTTTCGCCATCGCGGCGTAGTCGACCGCCGGGGCCCCGGCTCGGATGCCCAACGCCTCCGCGTTCACCATCCGGTGATAGAGCGTCGCCGAGGCGATAAGGGTCTTCGTCGGGATGCAGCCCCAGTTGAGGCACGTCCCGCCGACCGCCTCACGCTCGATGATCGCGACCTTCGCGCCCAACTGCGCCGCGCGGATGGCGGCGGGATAGCCGCCGGGCCCCGCTCCGATCACCACGATGTCGTACGTTTCCATGTTTCGAGATCCTCGATCCGGGCCTTGAGCGCGTTGATGAACCGGGCGGCCAACGCGCCGTCAATAAGGCGGTGGTCCGACGAGAGCGTCATTTTCATGACCTGCCGCGCGACGATCTGACCGTCTTTCACGACCGCCTGCGGCAGGATGCTCGCGACCGCGAGAATCGCCGCCTCCGGCGGATTGATAATCGCGGTGAACTGCTCAACCCCAAGCATGCCCATGTTGGAGACGGTGAAGGTGCTGCCCGTCATCTCGTCCGGCGCCAGCTTCCCGTCGCGGGCCTTTGCCGCCAGCGCCGCCGCGCGGTCATGCAGGGCTGAGATCGAGAGGTCCTGGGCGTTCCGGATGACCGGCACGACCAGCCCCGCATCCACGCTCACCGCCAGGCCCAGATGGACTCGGCTGTTCCACTTCACCGAACGGCCGTCCGTCGTGCTGTTCAGAAGCGGGAACTCGATCAGGCACTGGACCACGGCCTTTAAGATAAAGTCGGTCACCGTGAAAGGCGCGCCGGCCCGCTTCAGCTCGCCCCGCCACGCCGCCAGGTCCGTCATATCGACAGTCGTCGTGACATAGAAATGCGGGGCGGTCGTCACGCTCCGCGAGAGCCGTTCCGCGATCACCTGCCGCATCCGGCTCATCGGCTTCGGACGCTCGGCGATCGCCCGCTCGACGTCCTCCACGCGCACCCGCCCCTCGTCGCCCGTCGCCTCGAGCCCGAGGATGTCGATCGACTCCCGGGCGGCCAGCGCCCGAGCCGCGGGCGTCAGGCGGATTTTCGCGTGCCCCTTCGCATCCAGGTACGCCCGCACATCGCGCTCGACAACACGGCCGCTCGGGCCGGATCCGCGTATCTTCTCGGCGTCGATCAGCGATTCGCGCGCGAGGCGCCGGGCGCGCGGACTGATCCGGAAGACCGGGGGGACGGGCGGGACCGGAACGGCCTCCGGGGCCGTGACGGGAGCCGGCGCGGAACCCGCCGCTACGCCCGCCGGAGCGGGTGGGCGCGGCACGGAGGTCGCGGCGGCCGGCGGGGGGGCGGACGGTGGCGCCACCGCCGGAATCGGCTCCCCGGGACTCCCGATGAAGCCGCAGACCGACGCCACCGGCACCGTCGCCCCCTCCTTCACCACCACCTTCAACAGGGTGCCGTCGTAAAAACTCTCCACCTCCATGGCCGCCTTGTCCGTCTCGATCTCAAAAAGAACATCCCCCTTTTTGACCGGATCCCCCTCCTGCTTGAGCCAGCGCAAGATCGTGCAGGTCTCGGTCATCTGGCCGGGCTTGGGCATCACGATCGGCTGGACCATGGGTGCGCGTCCTTTGCAAGCCTGGGATCCGTTTACACAATGCGCTTCACCGCCGCCACGACATCCGACGGCGTCGGGTAAAAGACGGCCTCGAGACAGGCGGCCTGGGGGGCGATGCCGTTCTTCGCTCCCACGCGAACCACCGGACCGTCCAAGTCGTCAAACGCCCGCTCCTGGATCGTCGAGGCGATCTCGCCGGTGAAACTCCCGATATGAACACAGTGGCTGACCACCACGCAGCGGCCGGTCTTCCGGACCGAACGGAGGATCGTCTCCAGATCGAGGGGGACGAGACAACGGATGTCGATCACCTCCGCATGAAGCCCCAACTCGGCCTGAAGCGTCTCCGCCGCCTTCAGGCAGTCGTGGACCGCGGGCCCCCAACTGACGAGCGTCACATCCCTCCCCTCGCGCTTGATGTCCGCTACGCCGAGGGGGATCAGGTACTCCGACTCGGGCACAGGTCCTTTCATCGCATAAAGCAGCTGCGACTCGACAAACATCACGGGGTTGTCGTCGCGAATCGACGACTTTAGAAGGCCTTTCGCATCGTACGGCGTCGCGGGGTAGACGACGTACATGCCGGGGATATGGGCGAACACGGACTCGAGCGTCTGCGAGTGTTGCCCGCCGTAGCCTTTTCCACCGCCCACCGAGGCGCGGACGACCAGCGGCACGCGGACCTGCGCGCCGGACATGTAGTGCCACTTCGCGGCCTGGTTGCTGATCTGGTCCGAGGCCATCAGCGCGAAGTCCATGTACATCAGCTCCACCACCGGTCGCAACCCCACCATCGCCGCGCCAACAGCCGTTCCGCAGATCGCCGCCTCGGAGATAGGCGTGTTGAAGACCCGGTCGCGGCCAAAGGCCTCCAGCAGCCCCTTCGTCAGCTTGAACGCCCCGCCGTAGTCGGCCACGTCCTCGCCGTAAAAAATCACGCGACCATCCCGCTTCATCTCCTCGATCATCGCCTCCTTGAGCGCGTCGCGGTAGTTGATCTCCCCGTTCTGGCGCTTGATGACCGGCACCTCCTTGACGATCGGCGGGTTGCGGTGCTCAGACGGGACCTCCGTCGCGGCGGTCTCCGCGTACAGGTAGCGGGTGACGTCTTTCGGGTCGGGATCCGCGCCCCGGGCGGCCCGTACCGCGGCGCGCGCGTTCCGCTCTTGCACGCGCCGCTCCAGCGCGGCGATGTCCGGCTCGCGCATCAGCCCACAGGCGAGCACCTGCCGCTTGAACGTCTCGATCGGGTCTACGGCACGCCAAGCCGCCTCCTCATCCTTGGTCCGGTACTCGTAACGGGGATCGCTGAGCGAATGGCCGTAATAGCGGTAGGTGTCGACCTCCAGCAGCACCGGCCCCTTCCCCTCGCGGCAGATCGACGCGGCACGAAGCACGGCGTCCCGTACGGCCAGCGCATCCATGCCGTTGACGATCTCGGCATGCATATTGTTGTCGGCGAAACCGGCGGCCCGCCGGGCCATGCAGGAAACCCCCATGACCTCATTGTCCGTCCGGTGCGTCATGCCGTAATGGTTGTTCTGGATCACGAAGATGATGGGAAGACCGAAGGGCTTCGAGGCCAGTTCGTTGGTGAACTGCCGCTGCGCGGCGAAATTGAGGGACTCGAGGACGACCCCATTGGCGAACGCGCCGTCGCCGGCAAAGCAGCAGACGACGCCCCCGTGACCGAGGTATCGAAGCCCGAGCGCGGCCCCCGTGGCGATCGGGACGCCGCCTCCGACGATCGCATTCGCGCCCAGGTGGCCCACGGTGAAGTCGGCGATGTGCATCCCGCCCCCCCGCCCCTTGCAGTAGCCGTCCTCCTTCCCGAAGAGCTCCGCGATCGTCCGGTATATGTGCTCCTCCAGCGCCGCCTCGAGCCACTCCGCCCGGGAGGCGGCCCTCGCGGACGGGACGCGAGACTTCAGGGCGGTCTCGTCCATCCGGCGGATCGCGGCCAAGCCGATCGCGACACTGTCCCCATGCCCGCGGTGCGTGCTCGTAATGCGATCGCCGGGGAGGAGGGCGCCGCAGGCGCCGACCGAGGTCCCCTCCTGCCCGACCGAGACGTGCGTCGGCCCCCGGTAGTCATAGCCCCGAATCGGCTCGTAAGCGCCCGAACGGAGCTTTACGATCATCTCCTCGATTTCGCGCACGACCAGCATATCCTCGAGCAGGTCGCGGGCGCCGTCCGGGGTGATGCGCTTGGCGTCGAGCTCCGAGCGAAGCGACCCGGCGAACCGGTATGCGGGAATGCGGCCGCAGTCGATCTCGCGCGGCGAGAAATCCGGCCGCGAGTCGCTCAGGTAGTTCGGGCTCGTCGGCGCCGGGGATGGGGCACGCGTGGTCATGTCATCGACTCCCCACTAGAGGATATGGATCCGGGATGGCGATGTGCGCATCGCCGGTCATGTTCTCACGATTTTCACGCCCCGCTTCGCCAGAGCCCGCAAGAACGCCGCGTCAGCCGTCCGGTCCGTGATCAGCACCCGCACATGCTCCAGACGCCCCGCCCGGGCAAAGGTCACCTTGCCGATCTTGCTGCCATCGGCGAGCAGGATGACCTCGCGGGCGCGCTCCATGACGAGCGACTTCGTGTAGGCCTCCCCGGGGTCGGTCGTCGTCATCCCCGCGTCCGACGTCAGCCCGATCGTGCCCATGAACGCGCGGTCGACATGCAGCTCTTCGAGCAGGTGCCGCGTCAGGGGACCGACCAAGGTCTGGCTGAGCCGCCGGAGCTCGCCGCCGATGAGGACGAGGCGCGGCCCGCCACCGGCCAGCTCCTGGGCTGCGCGAAGGGAGTTCGTCACCACCGTCAGGCGCGTCCGGTCTCGCAGCAGTCGCGCCAGCTCGAGCACCGTGCTTCCGCCGTCCAAGTAGATCGTGTCATCGGGCTCGATGCAGGCCAAGGCGGCACGCGCGATCGCACGCTTCTCCCCTGGCGCGATCGTCGCCTTGTCCTCGAACCGGGGCTCCTCGACGCGGCCCCCGATGTCCACCGCGCCGCCATGCACCCGCTGGATCTCCCCCCTCCGCTCCAGGGCAAGCAGATCCCGGCGCACGGTGGCCGGCGATACGCCCAGCTGACGGCCCAGGACGTCCACGCGAACCACCCGCTGGCCTCGGACGAGCTCCCGCAACCGATCGTGGCGCTCGGGAGCCAACTGGCGCAGGGTCATGGGCGGATCCTCGACGCCCGAGCACTATATCACAGCTCTGATTAATATCAATCATAAATAATCAATATGTTTCATTTTCACTCATAAGGCGTCCAACCGTTCGGGAGGGGTGTCCGGAACCCGGGACGGACGACCGACGGACGCGCGCCCCTTCCGCGGCGACCGCAATCCTGCTACACTGAATCAACACCTTATGTGCCCCGAACACAATGCCCGGCGCCCCATGCCGTCCCGGCTGATTCTCTTCGACATCGACGGCACCCTCCTCTCCACGCGGGGCCTCGGGCGCGAAGCCATCGACCGGGCCGTCCGCGAGGTCTACGGCATTGCCGACTCCTTCCGGGATATTTGCCTGGCCGGGCGGACCGACATCCAGATCGTCCATGAGGCGCTCCGCCGGGCGTCCGTCCCGGAAGACCGCATTCGCGACGGCCTCCCGAATGTACTCGCGCGCCACGCCGAGATCCTCGACGCCCTCTTCCGCGAGCGCGGCCCCGGCTACCTGATGCCCGGCTTTCCCGCCCTGCTTGACCGACTCGCCGAAGACCCATCCTGGGGCATCGGGCTGCTGACCGGGAATGCCCGGCTTGGAGCCAGGATCAAGCTCGCCTCCCTCGGCCTGTGGAGTCGCTTCGCCTTTGGCGCCTTCGGCGACGATCACGAGGACCGAAACGCCCTCCCGGCCGTCGCCCTCCGGCGCGCCCGCGAGACCTTGGGCGCCCAGGTGACGCCCGCCGCCTGCACCGTCGTCGGCGATACGACCCGCGATATCGCCTGCGCGCGTGCCGGCGGCATGCGCGCCGCCGCAGTCGCCACCGGCTGGGACACCTACGAGACCCTCCGCGCGTCCCGGCCGGACCATCTCTTCCGTTCGTTCGCCGACACGGAGGATGCGCTGCGACGCCTCGGCGCGCTCACGCCCCCGATTCCCAGGGAGGAACCATGAGGTGCATCCGGATCGATGCGACAGGGGGGCCCGAGGTCCTTCGCCCGGTCGATCTCCCCGATCCGGTCCCGGGCCCCGGGCAGGCCCTGGTCCGCATCGAGGCCGCTGGCGTCAATTTCATCGATATCTACCAGCGCTCCGGCCTCTACAAGGTCCCGCTCCCGTATGTCCCCGGCCTCGAAGGCGCCGGCACGGTCGTGTCCGTCGGGCCGGACGCGCCCCAGGTCCGTGCGGGCGACCGCGTCGGGTGGACCGGGACGCCCGGCGCGTACGCCTCGCTTGCGGTCGTCCCGGCGGAACGGCTCGTCCGGCTCCCGGACCGCGTCTCGGCGCGCGATGCCGCCGCGGTCCTCCTCCAAGGCATGACGGCGCACTACCTGGCCATCGACATCGCCTCCCTCCAACCGGGCGATGCGTGCCTCGTCCATGCCGCCGCCGGCGGCGTCGGCCTTCTGCTCTGCCAGATCGCGAAGCGTCGGGGCGCCCGCGTCATCGGGACCGTCTCCACGGAGGCCAAGGCCGACTTGGCCCGCGCCGCCGGCGCGGATGAGGTGATCCTCTACGACCGGCAGGATTTCGCCGCGGAGGTGAGACGCCTGACCGGGGGCGCCGGCGTGAAAGCGGTATTCGACGGCGTGGGCCGCGACACGTTCGAACGGGGTCTCGATTGTCTCCGCCCGCTCGGGATCATGGCCCTCTTCGGCCAGTCCAGCGGCCCGGTCGACCCCATCGACCCCCAGCGGCTCAGCGCAAAGGGCTCGCTCTTCCTGACCCGCCCGACCTTGTTCCATTATATCGCTTCGCGCGACAACCTCGTCCGTCGTGCGGGCGATGTCCTCGCATGGGTCGCCGACGGGTCGCTGCGCCTGCGCATCGAGCGCGAATTCGACCTGGCGTGTGCGGCCGATGCGCATCGCGCCCTTGCGTCGAGGAAGACCTCCGGCAAGCTGCTGCTGATTCCGTAGCCCCCGCGAACTCCCCCTGCGCCGTATGCGGGGCGCGCGGAAACTCCCCGCGGATCCCGTGGGATTGTGCTTGTTCTGCATGTCGCATATATGTTACATCAATGCCAAGAACCCGCACGTCAGGAAAGACCGCATGCCGCACCCGCTCCCCTCCCGCCAGATCCTGCTCGCCACCCTCATCCTGCTCCACCCGCCGATCGGTGCGGCCGCCTCGCCCCCCCCGGTCGTCCCGGCGCCCGCCCCCCGCATCGCGAACGGAGCCTGGGCGTCTGTTCTTCTCGAGCGTCCCCGCCTGCTCGGCCCCCGCGCCCACCTGCAGGCGCTTGCCCGTGAAAAAGCCGATGCCTACAAGGCCCTGCGCGGCCAGGACAACCTCCTCGCGGCCGGCATCGTCCACGCGGTCGAGGGGCTCCCCGCTGGCGCGATCGCGCCCCATGTCGCCTCCGCGATGAAGGACGTCGCCCGCGGCGTCACCAACATCCACCAGGACACGTGGATCTGGCTCGAGAACGTCGCCTTATGCCTCGATCTCTTCCATGATGCCATCTCCGAGACCGATCGTCGGGCCATGATCGACTGGATCAACCCGCACCTGGAGACCTTCACCGACGACGAGAACGCCTTCCACAACTCCACGCTCTCGAAGATCCTCTGCTACCTCCGGATCGCCTATGCAACGTGGGGGGAAAACCCGAAGGCGAAGGCCTTCCGCGACCACGCGATCGTGAAACTCTACGAAGGGCGCGTCCTCCCCGTACTCCGCGAGCTCGGGGCCGGCGGCGGCTTCACCGAGTGCGGCTGGTACACCCGGGGCTCCCTTTGGCACCTCGTCCAGGCCCTTGAGCTGGCGCGACGAATCGAAGGATACGACGGCTTCTCCCGGGCCCCCCGCTTCTTCTATCAGCGCCTCGCCTACGAGCTCCACCAGCCGTATCCCGGACGCTGGCTCTACGGGTGCGAACGATACCCCTGCGAGGGGGACGGGTCATATGTCTACGGCGGTCATGTCGAGTACCCGCGCCACACCCGGACGCTTCTCGCCCAGTATTTCCGCGGGTCGGAGCTCGCGCGGGCCGTCGCCGCCCGCCAGCGCCGGGCTTCCAACCCGGCCGCCGCGCTCGTCGATTTCCTGCTCGAGGAGCCGCCCGACGCGCCCTCCGGCCTGGACGCCGTCCCCCTCGCCCATCTCGCTTCCGGCATCGGCCGAATGTACGCCCGGAGCGACTGGACCGACGACGCGACCTGGATCCGCTTCGAGTGCGGCGACTTCTGGAACAACCACCAGCACTACGAAGTCGGCAATTTCGAGATATTCCGGCGCGACCTCCTCGCCGCCGAAAGCGGCGAGTACATCGACTACGGCGGCTCCCACGCCATCAACTGGCTCATCCGCACCGTCGCACACAATTGCATTCTCGTCCACCAACCGGACGAGTCCTCGTGGAAGCAGATGCGCGACGGCGGCCGCACGCCCCCGGCCAACGACGGAGGACAAGCCAAGCGGTTCGACTGGGTCGCCCCAACCCTTGAGGCCTGGAAAGCGAAGCGCGACTCGTACGAGCGAGGCGACATCGTCGCATACGTCAACGACCCGGCCTTCTGCTATGTCGCCGGCGACTGCACGATGGCCTACGCCCGATCCAAACTCTCGCTCTGGATTCGCCAGATCGTTTTCCTGCGGCCGTCAACCATCGTCATCTTTGACCGCGTCGTCGCGACTAAACCCGAATATGCCAAGACCTGGCTTCTGCACATGCGCAACGAGCCGGCCGTGGAGGGAACGACAACTTCGATCCGAAACGGCAAGGGAGTCCTGACCGCCGTGACGCTGCTGCCCGAACAGGCCGCGATCCGAAAGGTGGAGGGATACGGGTACGGCGGTCAGTCCTATGCGCCCGAGCGGAAGACAGGCCTCTCCGAGGAGGCCATCCGGTGGCGAATCGAGGTTCAACCGCCCGCCCTGCGGGCCGAGGACCTCTTCCTCCACGTCCTGTCGACCGCCGACGCGCCGCCGACGATCACCTTGTCCCGGAAGGGCTCCGCCGTCGGCGCTTCCGTCGGGGAGGCGGAGATCCTCTTCGCGGGGCAGGTGGGAGGGACGCTCACCGCCGGGGGCAAGACAGTCCCCCTCAAGTCCGAGATCCGCACCGGGCCCTACGAGTAAGGCACCCGGGCGCTTCGCCCCGTTGGGGCGGGCGCGGCTGCGCGTTATCGGGCACCCGCCAACGACATCAGCAGTTGCCGCGCCTCGTCGTTGCCCGGGTCCGCTTCCAGCGCCCCCCGCAGCGCAAGCCGGGCCGTCTCAAGATCCCCCTCCGCCTGGGCCAGCATTCCCTCCAGCAAGCGGCGCGCGCCCGCCGAAGGGCCCGCGGGCAAGCCATGCGCGAGGACGGTCGCATCCTGCCGGATCGCGGCAAGTCCCCGCAAGTTCCCGATCACCAGTTCGAACGTGTTCAGCCACCGGAACATCCGCGGTGCCTGGTATTCGACCAGCAAGTTGTCCTCGGTGTTGATCGGCGCCCCGGCCGCCCAGGCAGCCACCGCGTCGTCCGCCGCAAGAAAGTGGCGAAGTTCCGCGACGGCCGGGGGCACCAGCGGCCGGTCACCGCCGAGCAGCATCAAGTAAGCCCGGGACCTCCAGAGCGATGTGTGAGGAAATACCCCCTGGAACGTCCGGACCACCGAGCGAAGCTCCTCGGGGCCGATCTGGGCCAGCGAGATCCACTGGGCCATGCGTCCGCCTGGAGCGAGCCGGTCACGGCACCGCCTGTAATGCTCGTCCGCATACAGCGACCCGACGCCCGCCCGGTACGCGAAGAACAGTTCCTGCAGGATGAGATCGAATCGATCCCGCGTCAATCGGATGAAGCTGCGCCCGTCCTGAACGACGTAGCGCGCGCGGGGATCGTGGAGGGCCCCCCCGCTGGCACGGTCGAAGAACGGAGCAGCGTCCATCACGCCGGGCGAGATCTCCACACAGGTCAGGCGCCGGATCTGCGGATCCCCCAGCATGGCCCCCACGGTCACGCCCGTCCCCAGGCCTACAACGAGGACCTCGCGGGCGGTCCCGTGCAGGAGGACGGGCAGGCATCCCATCAGCCGCTCGACAGCCACTTGCTCCGGCCCATCCCCCCCCTCCTGCCGCCGGCGGCTCGACAGGAGCGACCGCGTGCCATCGTCGATGCGTTCGAAAACCTCGACCAGCCCGTCGCCGTCGTCGCGATGGAGGAGGATCCGCTCCTCCCGGCCCGCGGCCTCGCTCCGGTATGTCACGTCCCCGCTGGCCGCGACTGCGGACACCACGAGGACCGTCGCCGCATGCGCCCATCGCCGGTCCAGCAGAAGGGGCAGAGCAAGGACGGTCGAGGCGAGTGCCAGCGCAGCGGTCATGCCGATCGCCGGGATCACGGCGAACGGGGCCAGGAGGGAGGCCACCATCCCTCCCAGGTAGTGCGCGGCCCAGACCCGGCCGACCGCCCGGGGACACAACCCCGCGCAAAGCCGGGGCACGGCCAAGCCGTAGCCAATCGAGGGGAGCCCGACGACTGCGGTCGCCAGCAGGAACTCGAGCAGAAGAAAGACGGGGAAGGAGGCGTCCCGCGCGAGACCGTTCCAGCCTCTGGCCAGCCAGACCATGCCGGGGATCAGCAGGCATTGCGCGACAGCTGTGGCGACCAGGACAACCGGGAGGGCGGGCTTCGGGTGCGACGCCCACAGGGCGCCACCGGCCATCGCCAAGAAGACCGCCCCCACCACGATCCCCTCCGCATAGGCCGTCTGGTCCACCACGAGAAAGACCAATCGAAGCCAGAGGATCTCTGCCAGGAAAAGGGCGATCCCAAGAGCCGCGCCCGTCAGACAGGCACGGCCGGCCGGCCCGTGCGAGACGGACTCCGGCTTCGCGAGCCGCACGGCCGGCAGCAGCCAGGCGGCCAGCCCCACGATCCCGTTTGCCGCACCCAGCCTCACAAGCGACCCGGCGACCCCGAAGCCAGGCAACATCAGGAGGGTCGCGATCAGGACGCCGGCCAGAGACCCCGACACGCCGGCGGCGAAGACACGGGAGACACCCGCGGCGCTGACGAGAGGAAAAACCGCCCCCATCGCCGCCGCAGGGGGAAGCAGAATCGGGATGGTTAGCGCCACGCGGAGCGCTGCATGGCCCGGCGTGTCCACCGGCGGCGCCACAGCCGCGTAGACGGACTCGACCCGATCGAAAAGGACGGGAAGGGCCAAGAACCAGGCACCCAGGAAGACCTGGATTCCCGCAAAACGCCTCGTCACATTCCAGTCGTCACGCCCGTACCGCCCCACAACCAGACCGCCGATCGCATAGCCCGACAGGATCACGGTCAGAACCGCGGCGACCGCCGTCACCGTCCCTCCCATCACCAGGGCGAGACGCTTCATCCAGATGATCGACCCGGCCTGTCCTGTCAGGGCGGCCGCGCCGTACAGGAGGACCAGGAGGCGTCGTGCGTCGGTCATGGCATGTCATCAACGCGCTGCGACACATCGACGCCGCGGACCGGAACGGGATCCCGGCGGGACGCACATCGTGTTGCCGCCTCCCCTTGACAGGCGGCCGGGACGTGATACGATTTCAACGTCCACATCCGAGGAGAACGGCCATGGCGAAGTCCGTCGTCGTCTATTCCAGCCCGAAGTGCGGCCCCTGTAAACTCGTCAAGGACTATCTCACCCAGAAGGGGGTGGCCTACACGGTCAAGGACATCGGGGAAGACCAGAAGGCCCTCCATGAGCTGGTCGAGACCTATCACAGCCACAACACGCCGACAACCGTGATCGACGGCCAGGTGGTCATCGGGTTCAACCGGGACCGGATCGACAAGCTGCTGGGCCTCGCGATGTAGGAACTCCGCATCGCGCCACGGCCGTCCGTTCCGCTGCGCCCCCCAGTGAATTGCCGTCATCCCCGGAGGGTCACCGGATTGCCGGTGTCTCCCAAGGGTTGACCCGCATCCCCGGCACCCGTTTCCCGTCCCGCGTCACGATCTTCACGCAGGCCGACCAGTCACCTCCCCCCTGAGTGACCTTGACCAGCACGAGATTCCAGCCCCGGACCAGCCGGATATCCTTCCGGTCCGAACCTTGCTGCAATCCTCGGACGGCATTGTTGCCGTGGACCAAGCTTCCGTTGACCCAAACCTTGATCCCATCGTCGCTCCCCATCTCAAGCCGCGCATCCATGTCCTGGGAGACCCAGACGTTCGTCTTCAGGTAGGCGACCCGGTTGTCGCCCGGGAAGATTTTCTGGAAGTTGACCATCCAGTCCGTGCCGGCGATGCCGATCCACTTCCCCTGCGCGGGGTCCTGCTCGGGGGGGAAAACGGTGTCGTAGAGCTGCGTACAGTCCTTGCCTCCGTCGGCGTAGGGGCCGGAGACCAGCCAGTGGATCAGGAAGTCCCCGAACTTCTCCTTCGCATACAGAGCCCCGTTCGCCGCGTCGTGAACCTCCTTGAGCTTGCTGGCTGCCTGCGACGCCCGCAAGGCTTTCTCCGCCTCGTCGGGGTACGCGGAGGTCAACCCGGCCGCCACCGCCACGATCGCCTTCGCCGCCTCGTCTTTCAGCGCCGCATCGGACAGGTGCGGCAGCAGCGTCTGGAGCGACTCGAGCGTGCGGACCGGCCCGAAGGTGGCAAGAGCCAGGGCCCGCTGCTCCGTCGTCTCCGCCGACGCCAACGCCGCCCGGCAGAGCGCCAGGCGCTGGGCGGGCGTGCGATCGTCGGCCAGTCCCGTCATCCGGACGAGACCGGCGAGCAAGACGGCCTTCTGGGACTTGTCGGCGGCAGCCCTTAGCAGCGCCAGGAGGTCGTCCGCCGCGGCGGCGTCGGCCCACTGGGAGAGCGCCTGGACGGCGGCGTCCCGGAGAACCGGATCCGGGTCCCGGAGGGCAGCCCGCACCGTCTCGAGCGAGGCCGCGCCGCCGAGCTTGGCGGCCAGACGGCAGACGACGGCGCGAGACAGGACGGAGGCCTTCTGGAGAATCCCGGCCATGACGGGGATCTGGGCCGCGCAACCCGGCTCGCGACCGGCGATGGCGAAGAGGGCCTTTTCGGCGAGCCCCCGATCCGTCTCGGCCTTTGGCGCGGCCAGCAACTCGGCCAGAACCGGGAGCGAGTCGGCGTTCCCCACCGCGCCGATCGCTTCGTAGGCCGCGGCGCGGACGTTCGCGTCGTCGTCCCGGGCCGCAGCCGCCATCGCATCGACCGCGTCGGCCGCCTTTCGCTCGCCCAGCACGCGGATCAGCCGCGCCTTCATCGCCGCGCCGGCGGTGCCCAGCGCGTCACGAATCGCCGCGCTGACGCCGTCCGCTCCGAGAGCAGCCAGCGTTTTCTCGGCCTGCTCGACCACCGACGCGTCGGAGACCCGCATCAGGCCGACGAGCGCCGATACCTCAGCCGCCGTTCCGGCGGTGGACAGAACACGCAGGGCCGCCTTCTGGACACCGGGTTCGCCTCCCGGGAGCTGCGCCAGAGCGGCATCGCGTACGGTCGGACCCCGCCTTCCCTCGAGGACGCCGAGCAGCGCGATCCGCCCGCCCGGCGTGGACGCTTTCACCAACTCGGCGGCCACGCTCTTCGCCACCGTTTCGTCGGACATCCGCATCAGGAAGTGGGCGGCATGGGGCTGCAGGCCGGGGTCCCCCCCATCGAGTTGACGAACCAGAAACGCCGCGCCCTCCTCCCCTTTCGCAAGGGACATCCCGCGCAGGGCGGCCACCCGCACATGCGGCGGCTCGTCCTCCCGAAGCAGCGCCGCGTACATCCGCTCCGCCGCGCCGCCGTTTCCGTCCGCGCAGAGCCGCTCCCCGCATTGGAGCAGGGCGTTGGTGATCAGCGGCCGGTTCGCCGCATCGGCTTTCGCGCGTGCCGCCAGGAGGAACGGCACACAGTCCGGCGTCGCGATCTTGCCGAGCGCCGCCGCGGCCGCCTCGACCAGCACGGCGTCCCCGCTCTTCAGCATTGCGGCGATCGGGACCGCCGCCTTCGCGTCTCGAATCTCCCCGATCGACTCCAGGAGACCGAGCCGCAGGTCGCCCTCGGCCTTCCCGAGTGCCTCGCGCAGCGCGTCTGCCGCCGCGGGGATCTCCCGCCAGCTTTGCAGGACGTACCGGGCCATGTGCGAGAGCGCCGGAACCGGCAGCATCGACGCGACCGCCGGCACGTCGTCCGCCCCGCCGACGACGCGCAGCTCGCGGAGCGCGGCGTCCTTCGCTTCGACGGCGGCCTCGCCCTTCAGGATCGCGGTCAGCCGCTTCGCGAGGTCCCGCCTCCGCGCGGCGTCCCCCTTCGACTCGCGCACCTTTTCCTCGACGGCGGTCCATGCCGCACGACTCCCGCCCTTCGTCCAGGCAGCGGCCCCGGCGAAAGCCTCATCGTCCGTCAGCGAACCGGCATCGGCGGCCACCGCCCCGCACGCTCCGGCATGGAGGAGAGCCATCGTCCAGAGGATGTATCCGGTTTTCATGTTGTTTCCTCGTATGATGCAGGAGGGAGCCGGCCCACAGTCCCGGAAGCCTCCTCACAGATGCCACGGAGGCCGCATGGCGCGCGTCAGCAGCCGGTCGGCCTCCGCGTCGTTGACGAAGCGCTCCTTCACGGGATCCCACGAGAGCTTCCGCCCGAGCTTCATGGCGATGTTGCAGATGTGGGCAACGCTGATCGTCCGGTGTGCGTTCTCGATCGGGGCGACCGTCTCCCCGCGCGTCCGCACGGCCCGCAGGAAGTCCCCCTTGTGGTCATTCGACTCGTGGAGATGGATCTCGTTGGGGCCAATGACGGATTGGAGGATGGATTTCGGCTCCGCGTCGATCCGCCCGCGGGTCACAAAGACCCACCCCCGGTCGCCGACGAACTTCACCCCGTTCGGGTAGGTCTTGCCGTCGGCGACATACATTTTTACGCCGTTCGGATAGGTACAGGTGATGTTGTAGTGTATGGCCGCGTCCCAGTCGCCCTCCTTCGGGAAGACGCCGGCGCCCTCAAACTCCGTAGGGCCGGAATGGCTGGTGCCGTTGCCCCACTGGGCAATGTCGATGTGATGCGCGCCCCAGTCGGTCAGCTGGCCGCCGGAATAGTCGAGGATCCACCGGAAGTTCCAGTGGGTCCGCTTGCCGTTGTAGGGCGCCCACGGCGCCGGTCCAAGCCACCACTCGTAGTCGAAGTGCGCGGGCACCGGCTCGGGCTTCAGCGGCTCGCAGGATCCGCCGGTGGGCAGTCCGACGTGCATCTCGCGGAGCGTGCCAATCCGTCCGTTGAGAACCAGTTCGCAGGCAAACCGGAAATTTCGATCGGAGCGCTGCTGGCTCCCGGTCTGGAAGACGCGCCCGTACCGATGCACCGCGTCGCACATCGCCCGCCCCTGCGCGACGGTAAGCGAGAGCGGCTTCTGGCAGTGGATGTCCTTGCCGTGCCGCGCCGCGTCGATCACCGGCAAGGCGTGCCAGTGATCCGGCGTGGCGATCATCACAAGATCGACGTCGGGCCGTCGCGTGACCTCGCGAAAGTCCTTCACGACGTCGCACCCTTTGAAGCGTCCGCTTGCCTTGTCCTGGGCATAGCGCCCTTCGACCATCTTCTTCGCCTCGCTGGCGTGGTTCGCGTCGGGGTCACAGACGACAACCGCCTGAATCTCGCCGCGACCGAGGAAGTCGCCCAGGTCGCCCCGGCCCATCCCACCGACGCCGATCGCCCCAAGCGTCAGCCGGTTGCTCGGCACCGGCCGGTCCTGTCCGAAGAGGCTGAAGGACGTGATTACGGTCGGTCCCGCAACGACGGCCCGGGCGGCCGAGCGCAGGATTTGCCGGCGGCTCCAGCGGCTTCTGACGGTCATGATCCACCTCCCCAGGAGATTGGCAGCCCCCTCCCCTTCTCGGGATGCCACAGGGCAACACGACGCTTCACGTTATTGCACGACCCCATCGAAACGACAAGAAAAAGCCGAATAAACGCCCCCTCCCTCTGCTATAATTCGGGACCCTTTTCATAAGACGTCCGTCGCCCGAGGAGCGCCCGCGTGGTGATGACGACCGGGCTCTGGATCGCGGCGGGTGCCCTCGCCTTCGTATCCGGCATCGGCAAGACCGGCATCCCGGGCGTCGGCATCCTCCCCGTCGCCCTCTTCGCCCTGCTCTTCCCCGCCAAGGCCTCGGTGGGGATCATCCTCCCGCTGCTGATCTGCGGCGACCTGGTCGCAGTCGCGTCCTATCGTCATCACGCGGACGGAAGACACCTGGCCCGCCTTTTCCCCTGGGCGGCGCTCGGCGTCGTCCCGTCGGCCGTGATGATGCGCGGCGTCAACAACGACCAGGTGAGCCGGCTCATCGGCGTCATCCTCCTCGGACTGATCGCACTCCACGTCGCCCGCCAGCGCCGCTCATCCCCCGCCGGCTCAGGGGCGGCGGACGTCACGACGCCGGTCCATGGCGCCGCCTATACGGCCTTCATGGGAATGCTCGTCGGATTCACGACGATGGCCGCCAACGCGGCCGGTCCGGTCATGATCCTCTACCTGCTGGCCATGCGGCTGCCAAAGATGGCGTTCGTCGGGACGCAGGCGTGGTTCTTCTTCGCGCTGAACGTCTTCAAGGTGCCCTTCAGCGTCTATGCGGGCCTGATCACGGCGGACTCTTTCACGGTCTCGGCCCGACTGGCCGCCTTCATGGTCGGCGGCGCGCTCGCCGGCCGCCTGATCATTCGCCACATCAACCAGAAGACCTTCGAGGCGGCCGCGCTGCTGCTGACGGTGCTGGCCGCGCTCTGGCTGATCGCCCGGCCGTGGGTGGCGGCGTGAGCAGTCGACCCGACGCCGGGTGCCACGACAGAACTTATGGACCCCCTGGTATGGCAGGATCTCCCTGAAACCTGTTGGCTTGGCCCCCAATCACGGGGGACAGCAGGCGTGTCAGGCGACGCTCCGAAGATCAGATCAAAATCGGTCTTGTGCGCCATGCCCCCAAAACGAAAAGACGCGGCTGGATGCCTGATGAAGTCACTTTCGTCACCGAATGATGAGATGAGAGGGGGGGGGCCAGTGCGGAGAATTGTCCTTCACGGACAAGGTGAGGTGCACCTACAGAGACAGAGCGAGATTCGGCGCCAGCGACAAGGCGCCTTCGAGACGTCTTGACGACCTCCCGGCGCGCCAGGTCCGCCGCGAACGGCATCCATCCATCGCGCCGTTCCCCCCGCCGACACCCCGCCCCACCAGGGGGCGGGGCAGGCGCGGAGGGGGGACGGGACACACCCTCTCCCTATCTCCTACGGCGCGCCGCGCGCGCCGGGAGCTCCCCACGACCCTGACCGGCCGGTGTTTTGCCGCGCCCCGCGCCCCCCGGCGTAGCCCTTTCCCACTCCGTCGGGGGAGCGGAGCCACGGCAGACGGTGTATAAGCAAATCCCGCGCCACACTTTCAAATCTCGCACAAGTCACCTACCCAGAATAGGTTAGGGCAAATCCGGCCTTCGGTGATTATATGTAACCCAAAAAACGCTGCGCCTTGCACGCAGGCCGACTATCCTGCGTGTGGACACCCCAACCGCGGCGAAAGCCGCAGAGAGGAGGCGCAGCATGTTTACTGTAGGCGTCGACCTGGGAAAGCGCAAGAGTCA
>Ga0209381_1000414_pt1 | contig 106936 bp, 96 predicted proteins | sample DewCreD2012metaG_FD_184111 | JGI IMG/M metagenome (GOLD analysis project Ga0209381, IMG submission 184111) | Hot spring sediment bacterial and archeal communities from British Columbia, Canada, to study Microbial Dark Matter (Phase II) - Dewar... ... | reverse complement strand
CAATATAAAACTGGCAACCATATTTCCAAGGAGCAAAAGACTGTTATCAATCTCAAGCCCCACCGCATCTTGCCACACTGGAATTACACCATCATCCCGCACACGTAGATCCACGAAACAGAAAAATTATTTTTCTGTCGTGCCTTAGGCGGGGAATGTCAGTATTTGATTGCACTCAATTGTCGGAGTTTATCAATCTGATGTGTGGCAGTGATCTGACGCACGGTGCCGGTCATGCCTCGGACGACCAGGGAATCGGTGCTGGCGCTCGTACCAAAATATCGGACGCCCTTGAGGAGTTCGCCGTCTGTAATGCCGGTGGCGGTGAAGAAGACGTCCTCCGATGAGACAAGATCGTTCATGGTAAGCACTTTGTCGAAATCGTAACCCGCTTCACGTCCCCGCCGCAATTCCTCCGCATCGCGGGCGAATAATTTGCCTTGGATCTCACCGCCCATGGCGCGCAAGGCGCACGCCGCAATCACCCCCTCCGGGGTGCCGCCAATACCGATCAACACATCCACGCCCGAGTTGGGCCAGGCAGTCATCAATGCCGCGGCAACGTCACCGTCCGGGATGAGGCGGATGCGCGCGCCCGACTTGCGGATTTCGGCGATCATCTCCTTGTGACGATCGCGGTCGAGGATGATGGTGGTCAAATCTTCCACATCCTTTTTCTTTGCCTTTGCAATCGCCCTTAAGTTCTCGGTAATGGACTTTTCGATGTTGATTACGCCTTTCGCTTCGGGACCGACCGCAAGTTTATTCATGTAGACAAATGGACCCGGATCAAACATCGAACCGCGCGGGGCGATGGCCACCGTCGAAAGCGAGTTGGAGCGGCCGAAAGCCAGAGGACGGGTTCCATCAATCGGGTCCACGGCAACGTCAAAGTCCATGCCGGAGCCGTTTCCCACGTTTTCTCCGTTGTACAACATTGGCGCGTTATCCTTTTCTCCCTCGCCAATCACGATGACCCCGTTCATGTCTATGGTCTGGAGGACGGTTCGCATCGCGTTGACTGCGGCTTGGTCTGCCGCTTCTTTATCACCGCGCCCCATAAAGCGCCCCGCCGCTAATGCCGCGGCTTCGGTGACGCGCACCAGTTCGAGGGCAAGATTCCGGGTTGGGTCGTTTTTAATATCCATACGCCTCCTTTACAGAATGAAATAACGGATCAGAAAATACCCGATCGCCGCACCCCAAATCCATGAGTCGATGCGGTCGAGAAAACCGCCGTGCCCCGGAAAAATGTTGCTGGAGTCTTTCATACCGCTTTGACGCTTGAACATGCTCTCTCCAAGGTCGCCAAGCGGGGAAAGCGCGCCAATCACGAGTCCGAGTAGCGCGCCCTGCACAGGGTCAAGCAAGCCCGCCAGGGGCTTAGGTCCCAATGAGGAAAAGGCGAAGGCAAAATAAGCGCCTACCAGTACCGAGGTGAAGATGCCCGCAAAATAACCTTCCCAACTCTTTTTGGGGCTAAGTCGCGGCGCCATTTTGTGTTTTCCATACGCTGCGCCGATGGAATATCCGCCCGTATCCGCCGCCCAGACGAGCGGAAGGATGAACATAAACCACCATACGCCCATTTCGTGGCTGACGAGGGTGCGCAAATCGAGTAGATAGCCTCCCACCCATCCCAGATAAGCAATACCTGCCACGGTAATGCCGAAATCGTACGCGGACTGGTCGCGCCCGCGCTCGAACGTGAAGAGATGCACCGCCATTGCCAGCAGAATCAAGCCGACAAAAACCGGGAGGGCGGCTTCGGGAAAAAAGAAGCGTGCAGTGACCAGCACCAGCACGCCTCCGACTGTGACGATTTCGTTGGGTTCATGGTTGACTGCTTTATACAAACGAACATATTCCCACGCGCTTCCGACAAGAAACGCCCCCATAACCAAAAAATAAAATGTCCCGCCATAAATGACCGCAGGCAATCCGATCACCGCCATTGCCAGCGCCGTCAATGTTCGCCTAAGCATTGGACGTTTCGAACTCCTTCGTTGAAACCTTTCCGAACCTGCGATCGCGCTGGGCAAAGGCTTCGAGAGCGCGGCGGTATTCTTCTTTATCGAAATCGGGCCAGTAGGTAGGGGTCACATACCATTCGGAGTATGCCGCCTGCCAAATGAGAAAATTACTCACGCGCAATTCGCCGGAGGTGCGAATAATCAGGTCGGGGTCGGGTACGCCCGCCGTATAGAGATAACGACCGACAAGTTCGTCCGTGACTTCTTCCGCCGGGATACCGTCCCTGATCATTTTTTGAATGGCGTGGACAATTTCGTCCCGCCCGCCATAGTTGAAGGCAACGTTCAAGACCAGGCGGTCGTTATTTTTCGTCAGTTCGATGGCGTCGAGGACTTTTTCCTGAAGGGTCGGCGAAAGGCGTTCCAAGCGTCCAATGTGACGCAATTGAACGCCTTCCTTATGCAACTCGGTCAGTTCCCGGTCAATGACGTCTTCAAGAATGGACATGAGACCGCGCACCTCCTCCATGGGACGCCCCCAGTTTTCCGTGGAGAAGGCGTAGATGGTAAGATATTTGACGCCAAATTCCACGGTCGAACGAATGACGCGCCGGAGGTTTTCCGTCCCCGCTTTGTGTCCGGCTAGGCGCGGCAGACCGCGGGAAAGCGCCCAGCGTCCGTTGCCATCCATGATCATGGCAACGTGACGCGGAAGTTTATCGGCGGGAATGGTATGGGCGGGAGTGGGCATCGAATAAATCAGATCCTGCAGGCGTTGGGTCCACCTACACTTCCATGATCTCGGCTTCCTTTTTCCTTCCCTGGTCGGCAATTTCTTCGATGTATCTATCGGTTAGTTTTTGAAGTTGTTCCTCGCCGCGCGCAAGATCGTCCTCCGAGATCAATTTTTCCTTTTCGAATTCGCGCATGTCGTTGAGCGCATCTCTGCGGATGTTTCGAATGGCTACGCGGGATTCTTCGAGACGGTGGTGCATGTGTTTGACGAGTTCGCGGCGGCGTTCTTCGGTGAGAGGGGGCAGGTTGAGATGAATGACTTTGCCGTCATTGTTGGGAGTCAAGCCCAGATCCGAGGCAAGAATCGCCTTTTCGATGGTCTTGAGGGTGGAGGCGTCGAAGGGTTTGATCAGCAGAGAACGCGGCTCGGGGACGCTGATCGAGGCGAGTTGCTGCAGAGGTGTGGGGGTCCCGTAATATTCGACATGCAATCGTTCGACCAAAGCGGGGCTGGCGCGTCCGGTACGGATGCCTGCCAGATCGTCATGCAGGACCGAGAGTGCTCCTCGCATGCGGGTTTCGGCGTCGTTGAGAAGGTCTTTTATCACCACAGTCTCCTGAAAGTTGGGAATTAACTGATATTAAGGATACACCAAAACAAGGAAAATTGCCATGCAATTGCAGGCTGTGAGCATGGTTTTCCAAAATCCGATTCCCGATGTCGCAAGGGAGCGCGTTTCGATGCTGAAAACGCCGCCGCCGATTCGAAACAAAACGGGAGAGCGGATCCATCTCCCGTCAAGAGTGTGGCGGACGTATCCGCTCATGCTGTGCAGTATCTTGAGATTCATCCCGCAGTTCAGGGCTGCTGCGCCAGCCATTCCCGGCATTGCGCCAGTTAGCCATGCACCAATGTACCAACCGCCTCCCCTTTCAGCGCGGCGAGAAGCGCGTGCGGGTCCCACAGGTTGACTACAAGTATGGGAATTTTATTTTCCATGCAGTGCGTGATGGCTGTACTATCCATGACTGCCAGGCGGCGATTAATAACATCGATATATGTCAGTTCGTCGAATTTTTTGGCATCCGGGTTTTTCTTGGGGTCGGAGTCGTAAACCCCATCTACCTTCGTGGCTTTGATGACGACATCCGCTTCGATCTCGGTTGCGCGCAGCGCGGCGGCGGTATCCGTGGAAAAGAACGGATTGCCTGTTCCCGCTCCAAAGATGACCACGCGTCCCTTTTCGAGGTGACGGGTGGCGCGGCGACGGATATACGGTTCGGCAATGGCGCGCATTTCGATGGCAGACATGACACGGGTAAACACGCCCTCTCGTTCCAACGCGTCCATCAACGCCATGGCGTTCATCACCGTCGCAAGCATGCCCATGTAATCCGCCGTAGAGCGGTCCATACCGCGATCCAGTCCCTGTTTGCCGCGCCACAAATTGCCCGCGCCGATCACCACCGCCACTTCCAAACCCATATCGTGAACTTCTTTGATGCGCTTTGCAATGGCTTCCGCTTCGTCCACATCAATGCCGAATCCCGACTTTCCCGCAAGCGCCTCGCCGCTCAGCTTCAAAAGTATCCGTTTGTATTTGAATTGGGACATTTTTCTCCTCGCAAATAATCATTCCCTGCCTCCACAGGGACGGCACTTATAAAAATGACCAACCCGAAGGTTGGTCATCGCAATTAATTGTTCAGACTTTCGCCCAACTCCCATCGCTGAAAGCGGCGAACCACGATATTTTCGCCGATGGCTCCCACGGCTTGCATGATCAGTTTCTCCACGGTGGTGGTCTCATCGCGAATGTAAGCCTGACGCAAAAGCACAACTTCATCCTTGAACTTTTCGAGGCGTCCCTGCACGATTCTTTCGACAACGTTCTCCGGCTTACCTTCCTCTTTCGCACGGACGCGGGCGATCTCGGCTTCATGATCGAGCACCTCAGCCGGAATTTCATCCGCCTTGATATAACGCGGGGCGGAGGCGGCGATCTGTAATGCAATCTCATGGGCGAGTTCGCGGAATTTTTCCGAACGCGCTACGAAATCGGTCTCGCAATTGACCTCCACCATGACCCCCACGCGCCCGCCGCCATGTGAATATAACTCCACGACGCCCTGGGAGGCTTCGCGGTCGGCGCGTTTCGCGGCGGTCGCCATGCCTTTTTCGCGGAGCCAATCCACCGCTTTTTGAAAATCGCCATTCGCTTCGGTAAGCGCCTTGCGGCAGTCCAGCACGCCCGCATTGGTGGCGGCGCGTAATTCTTTAATCATTTCGGTTGTAATTTCCATCTAGGCATTCCTTCTTAATGTCTTCGATTTATTCATTGGATTCGGATTGATTTTCATCCATTTCCACAGCTTCCACATCGCCGGTTTCCTCTTCGCGGGAAACATTCAACTTTGCCAGGGTGGATTTACCCAACAAATCGCCTTCATCCAATTCATCCTCCAATTCCACTCTGCGCGCAGGTTTACGGGATGGAACGCTTTGCGAGGCTTCCGCGGCGGCTTCGCGAACATCCATGTCGTCGTCCTTGCGAATCGCCTTGCCTTCCAGGACGGCATCCGCCACCTTGGAAACCAGCAATTTGATGGCACGGATCGCGTCATCGTTGGATGGAATCACATAATCCACATTTTGAGGGTTGCAGTTTGTATCCACCAACGCGACAATGGGAATGTTCAGCAGGTTTGCCTCGCGTACGGCGGCTTCTTCGCGCCCAACATCAATAATGAAGAGCAGGTCGGGACGACGCTTCATGGTGCGCAGACCCTCGAGACGGGTTTGCAAACGGACAATTTCGCGGCCGATCAATAAACCTTCCTTTTTGGTCAGATGATCGAGCTCATTGTTATCGCGCATCTTCTCCAGCCGTTCCATCTCCTGGATGCGGGCGTGAATGGTGGACCAGTTGGTCAGCGTGCCGCCCATCCAGCGCTCGGTCACATAGGGCATGCCGCAACGGATCGCTTCTTCCGCAATCGTTTCCTGCGCCTGGCGCTTTGTGCCGACAAACAGGACAATGCCGCCATTCGCCACCGTATCGCGAATCACATTGTAAGCCTGACTCAACAGCTTGGAAGTCTGTTGCAGGTCAATGATGTGTATCCCGTTACGCTCCGTGAAAATGTACGGCTTCATTCGGGGGTCCCACTTGTTGGTGCGGTGACCGAAATGGACGCCGCTCTCAAGCAGGGCTTTCATGGAAATAACAGCCATGGTTCTCCTTCTAACTCCGCCAACAGACGCGTGAAAAAAGGGATTCCGCATCCGGCGAAATGAGTTTAGCGGGGTTTTTTTACCCGCTCAGGGACGCTTGTTGCCCGTCCCAGGCAAGATATGTGGCGCGAAAATGCGCCACGACCGGCATTATAACACAGGTTTTTGGGCTCACACACGCGGTTCTTGTGGTGTCGTGAGGTTATCAGCCCAGCACGCAAATGCGGCGGCAAAGACCACCGAATACGCCCATTTGTGAAGTGCCAATTATCCCATGAGGATTCGGTCATGGTGCGGGGAAAACAGACCAAGGATTGACGTATTCGCCGTTGAAAGTCACTTCAAAGTGCAGATGAGGACCCGTAGAGTTGCCAGTACTTCCCGCCGCGCCGATCCATTGCCCGGCGTGCACGCCCTGGCATGCCTGTACGCCAATTACGCTGAGGTGGGCATATCGTGTGGAGTAGCCGTTTCCGTGGTCGATTTCGACGAGGTTGCCATACCCGGAGCCGTCGTCTCCTTCCATTCGTATCATTCCGGAGTCGGCGGCATAAATCGGCGCGCCTTCAGCCGCAGCAATATCGATGCCGGGATGTGTGGAGGAGTAATCACTGCCCGAAAGGAAGCGATTGTCTGTGGGCCAGAGAAAAAGCCCATTTCCAGTCACCGTTTCGGCGCAGGGAACGGCTGTGGAGGAGGTTTGTTGTACCCTTTGAAAAACGGGAAGCGGGGCGGCTTTCTCAGGCGTAAAAGCGGCAGGCGGGAGGTCGGTTGAAACGGCAAGGCGGGGAGGCGATTGATTATCTTTCAGATAGGGGATTTGTATTTTTTGCATGTTGTAGAGGGGCGCCGCCAAATTCAGACGGGAGCCGTCGGCGCCGGGCAATAAACCTCCTGCAGCCGCCAAGGCATCCATGAGGCGGCTGTCTTTGTCCATCGTATAGACCCCCGGATCCGCCACCGCCCCCTCCACCCGAACCTGCAGGGTCGGATGATTCGACAGTTGAGGCGGTTCATTTTCCTCCGTTTTGGCTTGATTCCAGACAAACCAGATTCCACCTGCCAGAAGAATCGCCGCCCAAAACTCAAAGTAAAAGTAATTTGTCCGTTTCATCGGTTGTGATGCCCTCCATTTTGCCTGTGTTTTGGGATTTTTGCAATGCGGCATAGGGCATAGGCAGGCTTGGGCAACTCTCTGCGGAGGAACGGTATGGCAAGCAATTTGCAGGAGAAACGGGCAATTAGCGTCAGACAATTGAAAATATAACGAACGGATAAAACAGCCAAAATTGCCGGCAGAATGCCTGGTTTAGTTCGAAAACCTTTAGGATCTGGCGCTTGCCCCCGGAGGATTGAGAAGATATGCTTAACGTCAGTTCGGGATAAGCAGAAAAAGCGTCCCGAAGGTTGGCTTTACCGCCCACATTACCCTTTGCAAAACCTTCGGGATATTTCACGAATAGGACGGACGTGCCAATACGCCGGAAGCGACACCGCCTTCATAAAAATACCCCGGCGTATTCCGGGGCATCGGACTATACGACAGCGGTCTGACCGTATAACTGTTGCTTGATGCTCACCACCCGCCTGCGCAAATCGGTTTTGGTTTCGATCTCATTGGAGATCTTCTCTATGGCATACATCACAGTGGTATGGTCGCGCCCACCCAGTGCCTCGCCAATTTGGGGCAGGGAGGCGTCGGTTTCCTTGCGCAGAAGATACATGGCAACCTGGCGCGGCTGGGCGATCTTTTGCGAACGGTCGCGCCCGAGCAAAGCTTCCACGGTCGTTTGCCATTCTCGCGCCACCAGTTCAATAATCTTTCCGGGGTCAACATCGCTGCGCTGAGGCAATAAATCGGCGAGAGCCACTTCCACGAGCTCGGGCGTCAGCGAGGCGCCGCTTAGATCGGCAAAAGCCAGGATGCGGTTAAGCGCCCCTTCCAGTTCACGGATGTTGGATTGTACGCGTTCCGCAATTAAAGTGAGCACTTCATTCGGCACACGACGCCCCGTCCGTTCGGCTTTCGTGCGCAGAATGGCAAGGCGCGTTTCGAGATCAGGAGGCTGGATATCGGCTGTTAAACCCCACTCGAAACGCGAGCGCAGGCGTTCTTCCAGTGTGACCAGCGCTTTGGGCGGGCGGTCGGACGAGATGATGATTTGTTTATCCTGCCCGTGAAGCGTGTTGAACGTGTGAAAGAACTCCTCCTGCGTGGATTCCTTACCGGCAATGAATTGAATATCATCCACCAACAGTACGTCCATGGAGCGGTATTTTTCGCGAAAAGCCTGTGTGGTGTGCGTGCGGATGGCTGTGATCAGGTCGTTGGTAAATTCCTCCGAGGAGGCGTAAAGAACGTTCAATCCGCGCGCTTGGCAGGCATTGCCAATGGCATGGAGGAGGTGGGTCTTCCCGAGACCCACCCCTCCATAGAGAAATAGCGGGTTATACGCGCGCGCCGGTTTTTCGGCAACCGCCAGACAGGCGGCATGCGCCAACCGGTTGCCCGAGCCAACGACGAACGCGTCGAAAACGTAACGGGGGTTCATATTCGAGGGACGCGCGGGCTGTTCGTACGCTTCCACAGTCTGCATCCGGGATTGAAGCGGTGAGTTCGCAGCGGACACGGGCGTATCCTCCGTCGCATTTTCCCGTTCATTGCCATGCACGACAAAGTGCACATCCACGGAAGAGTTGAAAATACCAGCCAGCAAGCGATTGACTGTGCCTGCCAGCCGGTTTTCCAGCCAGTCACGGGCATAGGCATTGCGCACGCCAATGGTCAAGGTACCATCGGCGTAGGAAACCGGTTTGGTATCCCGCACCCAGGTGTCGAAGGAGGCGCGGGGCATTTCCATTTGCAGTTGTCCGAGTACAGATTGCCATGCCTGATCAGCGTTCATAAGGACTCCGATTGCGATGAAAATTGCGTGTGGCAAACTAATCCGCTTCGTCAGCGGCTTGATTTGAACCAAATTCTGTTATCAGATGTCTTACAGGGAATGCAAGATGTGAACAGCTCTCCACATCCTTGTTTATCAGCGTGACCTTATTCTAGCAGAGAGTCATGGAAAATAACAACACGCAAAGCCTACGGTTATTTTAAAACATTCGGTTTTTTAAGGTCACTCAACGTTAAAAATTCGACACGCAAATCCGAGCGCCGCGAGGATTTTATAGAACACTCGTTTCAGCCAAGTATCCTTCAACAGGTTATCCACACCCCCACATATGGGGTATGCGTTTCCATCGGATGCGGTTTATACGGCAACGGCAGGTTGGTCTTAAAGAATCCCGTTACGAAATTCGATTAAGAACGTGTTAACGAGCCTCAAGATTCCGCGACTCAAAATTAAAACGGTGCAAGGCAAGCCCGATTACCGGTTAACCTCTCGAGGTACCCATGCAAGAACTGTCGTTCCTTCGTTCACAGCCGATGAAATTTCCACATCGCCACCAACGGAACGCGCGCGTGTACGCATGTTCGCCAGTCCATGACCGATACTGATGTTCATCGACTCCATATCGAAGCCTTTTCCATCGTCGCTGACCTCCATCAACACGCGTTCATTGGTCGCCCAAACGGCAATTTGGACCTTTTTTGCCCTGGCGTGTTTGGCGCAATTGGCTAATGCCTCCTGGCAGATATGGAATAAAGCCAACACCTGCTCTTGCGCAAGGTTCTGCAGATCCACATCGGGTTCAGAGATGTGAACATCGGAGAATGTATTGGCGCGATATTCGGCAACCAGTCGTTTGATGCCCGTCATCAGACCGTCGTTGCCCAATTGGCGCGGTTTTAAGTCCAAAATATACGATCGCAGGTCACGGATTGCCTGATTTAAGCCGTCAATGGCATGTTGTACTCGTAGTTTGGCATCGTTCGGGTTCTCTTCGATGGAGTGGAAAGCGCTTTCAAGCGAGAGACCCACTCCATAAATGGACTGGATGATGCCGTCGTGCAAATCCATGCCGATCCTTTCACGCTCTTCAAGGATGGCGAGACGCCTGGCATTGGCGTGCAGGCGGGCATTTTCAATGGCAAGACCCGCCCAATTGCCCACCGCCGCCATCATCTCGACACTTCTATCGTCCAACGGTTCAGTGCCAAGTGTCGCAACGCTCATCACCCCCATTAATCGTTCGCCGGAAAGCAAAGGAATGCAGGCAATTTGACGGAAACCCGCCTTTACAACCGCTTCACGCAAAAAGCGGACGTCACTGGCAAGGTCCGTACTCACAAGCGGTTTTCGAGTTTCAGCGACAAACCCAACATACCCGTCTCCCATTTTGAACACATTCTTCGTCCAAAAGGCTTCGGCAGCCTGACCGCGATGCAAAACCATGCGAAGGGATTTGCCATCCTCTTCCAGGAGAAAGATCTCACCAGCCTCCACTCGCATATAGTTCATCACAAGCCTAAGGGTCTTGTTCAAAATCTCGTCGAGTTCCAGGCTGGAGGTCAGAGCGGACGCGATGCCGTTGAGCAAAGCCATATCCACGTTGCGGCGCGTCAGGGCAATGTCCCGTTCCCGCATGTGCTCATACAATCTCGCGTTGGTAATGGCGGTGGCGGCATAAGCCGCCAGCATCTGAATGATCATCTCATCATCGGAAGTGAACTCCGATGCGCCATTCTTGTCCGTGAGATAGATCTGCCCCACCTGACGCTCACCCGCCCGAATGGGAACGCCCAAAAACGAAACCATGTGAGGATGATTGGCGGGGAAACCCACCGAACGAGGGTGTTTTTGGATGATGGGCACGCGCAGCGGAGCTTCGGCGTTCATCAACTCGCCGATCAATCCCCTGCCAACCGGCGGGTGGGCGATACGCTTGATCTGCTTTTCGGTCAACCCCACCGAGATGAACTTTTCGAGTTTACCGTGAACATCCAACACCCCCAACGCGGCATAGCGCGCATCTGCCTGCTCGCAAGCCACCGTTGCAATACGCTCGAGCAGCGTCTCCAGCGAAACGTCCTTCACCAACTCCAAACTCGCCTTATGAAGAGCAATCAGACGCTCTTGTAACTGTTCCCTTGTCAACAACATGGTTTGAATTATCCCATATTATGCCCGTAATGGGTACGAAATATGATAGATTTTGAAAGCCTGCCGGAATACAATAACCCGAAAGGAAAACATATGATAACTTCCCGCATCTCTGGATTTTACAACATGACCCTCGACGAGCGGCGCGCCAAACTGGCGGACGCGGCGGGTCAGACTCCCGAAAACCTGTTCGCGTGGACCTCGGGCGGACTCTCCCCCGAAGCCGCCGACCACATGATCGAGAACGTGATCGGGCTGCACAGCCTGCCGCTGGGCATTGCCCTCAACTTCATGGTCAACGGCAGAGACGTGCCGGTGCCGATGGCAATCGAAGAACCTTCCGTCGTTGCAGGCGCTTCATTTATGGCAAAATTAGCCCGCGCCAGCGGCGGATTCAAAGCCACCACCACCGAGCCGCACATGATCGGGCAAATGCAGGTGCTGGACGTGCCAAACGTTCATTTGGCGCAACTCTCGATTTTGGAACATAAAGAGAAACTCCTCTCCGAAGCGGACGCGGTGGATCCCGTCCTCAAGAAGTTCGGCGGCGGGGCGAGAAATCTTGAAGCCCGCGTCATCAGCGACTCCCCCATTGGACCCTTCCTGGTCGTCCACCTCATCTATGACGTGCGCGACGCGATGGGCGCCAACGCCGTTAACACCGCCTGCGAACGGCTGGCGCCTCATATAGAGTCCATCACGGGTGGACGCGTTCACCTGCGCATCCTGTCCAACCTTGCGGATCATCGTCTCGCCCGCGCGCGCTGCACGATTCCGGTGAACGAATTGGCGTTCGGCGACTTTTCAGGTGAAAAAGTCCGCGATGGGATCATCGAAGCGTGGGCGTTTGCGGCTTCAGACCCCTACCGCGCCGCGACACACAACAAGGGCATCATGAACGGCGTGGATGCGGTCGTCATCGCCACCGGCAACGACTGGCGCGCCATCGAAGCCGGCGCGCACGCCTACGCGGCACGGACAGGCAAGTACACCTCCCTCTCCACCTGGGGCAAGGACAAGGATGGCAACCTCGTCGGTACGCTGGAAATGCCGATGGCAGTGGGAATCGTCGGCGGCGCGACCAAGGTCCATCCTGCGGCGCAGGCGGCGGTCAAATTGATGGGCGTGAAAACCGCTTCCGAACTCGCAGAGATCATCGTCTCGGTGGGACTCGCCCAAAACATGGCGGCACTCCGTGCCCTCGCCACCGAAGGCATCCAGCGCGGACACATGTCGCTGCACGCGCGGCAGGTCGCCATCGCGGCAGGCGCGAGCGGCGAATTGATCGAAAGGGTCGCGGCGCAGATGGTGGCGGAGAAAGTGGTTAGAATTGATAGAGCGGAAGAGATTTTGAAGGGAATGCAAAACGCTTGAACCACAAAGGACACAAAGCACACGAAGGAAAGCAATGTGGGGCGACGAGTCCCCTCTCCTCGCGAAGCATCCCCGCAGGGGACAAGTGGGAGAGGGTTAAGGTGAGGGAGAAATGACCGACTCCCTCCTCTGGCAAACCCGCGCTTTCGTCTACAACCACTTCGCGGACACAACCCTCCCGCCCAGCGTGGATGAAACTGCGCGTCGCTTCAACATCACCATCGCAGAAGCCAGCGCGCTTTACCAAGAATTACACAACCGCCACGCCTTCTTCCTTGACCTGGATACCTTGACCGTCCGCATGGCAAACCCGTTCTCAGGCATTCCAACGGACTTCAAGGTCCAAGCCAATGGCAAGACCTATTTCGCCAACTGCGCCTGGGACATGCTCGGCATCCCAGCCGCCCTCCACATGGACGCGGTCATAGAAGCGAAATGCACAGAGAGCAATGAAACAGTTCAACTTGAAATTCGAGATGGACAAATTACCAATTACGATTTACTAATTCACTTCCCCCTCCCCTTCGCCCGCTGGTACGATGACCTGGTCTTCACTTGAGCAACCATGCTTCTCTTCCAGTCGGAAGCATGGATTGACAAATGGTGCAAACGAAATAATCTCGAACGCGGAGAAGTTCTCACTCTCCAGCAAGTTTGGGAACTTTCCAAACTGTGGTATCACAACCGCCTGTCACTGGAGTATCATGGACGAAGTACCGAACAAGTTGCAGAGATTTTCAAGCAGGTAGGGTTGAAGTCAGAGTTTTGGTCTGATTGAACAATCAACAGCGCTGTTTGAAATCAGAAAAGCCGTAAAGGTGAAATATGGAAAACACAACAATATTACTTTTGTTGTTTGCGATTGTTCTGCTATTTGCAATAATTTTGGCGGTAGCAATTGGCTATTTTTGGGCATCTTCTACGACAAAATCCTCACTTCTAAAGCAATTGAAGGAACAGAATGAAGCAGCAAATAGAAATGCACAGGAACAGTTACAGAGTTGGAAAGAACAGGAACTGACTGCAATTAAGCAACAAATCTATGATGCAGCCAAAGGACAAGCCATTCAAGAAATGCAGGTACAAGTTCAAAAATGGCAACAAAGTGAACTTCAGCAGATTCGCCAGCAAATGTTGGAAGGTGTTCGCGGTGAAGCAATAAAAGAGGCGCAGCAACAACTTGTAAAATGGAGAACAGACGAATTGGAGAAAGCAAAAAGCTATATATGGGAAGTACTTACGAAAGAGGCAACTGTCACACTTGAACAATGGAAGGTAGAAAAAGAAAGAGAAATTAGGCAAGATGCAATTGAGAAGAGTCAGTCCGTTACCTTTGGGAAAATGACTGAACATGTTGTCCCCTATTTACCGGGTTTCAGGTTCAATCCTGCTGACGCACGGTTTATTGGGAGTCCGATTGATTTTGTTGTTTTTGATGGTTTAGGCGATAACGAGGTAAGAAAAATAGTTTTTGTAGAAGTAAAAACTGGCGCATCAAACTTATCAACAAGAGAAAGAAGTGTAAGAAATGCGGTGCAAGATAAAAATATTGAATGGCTTGAAATCAAAGTAAATTTAGAAAACCCAGAAATTATTCAAGAATATAAAACGAGAAGAAACAGCAAAAGAACAGAGTGAAATAGATTTTCACAACAGAAGGAAACAACCATAATGGCAAAGAAGCGCGGTAAGTATCTGAGAGAAAATGAGGGAGCAAATATACTTAAATTATTCAGTTCCCAGCCTGAATGGGAGCCTACAGAGGTACCCTGGGATTCGATAAGAGGACTTGGGCTTGTGCGCCAAGAAGAAACACTCTCAGTTTGGATAAGTGGCTCGTATAGTAACCCGATGTTAGCAGAAGTTGAAAATGCAATCGCTGGCATTGATGTTTTGACGATTGAAACAAACCCAAACATCAACAAGAAAGAACCATTAGGTAATGCTTATCATTACATTCTTCAGAAAATCAACGATAGTAATTATCCTTTCATACTCCACGGACCATTCAAAAGAGGAACAATAATTTCACATTGGTATGATGCTAAAGATTTGGATGTATATTTAAATAAATAGAAGGTCACTAAATGACAACTCCTCACACCCACTCCCCCACCCTCCTCAAACCTGCCAAGCCCGTTGGCATCATCGGCTACGGCGCGTACGTGCCGCGTTATCGTCTGCCCGCGAAGGAAGTCGCGCGCGTATGGACGGGCGGCAAAGGCGGACTCCCCATCAAAGAGAAAGCCGTCCCCGGGCTGGATGAAGACGTGATCACGATGTCTATCGAAGCGGCGCGCAACGCTATGCTCCGCGCCCAAATTGACCCGACCGAACTGCGGGCGGTCTGGGTCGGGTCGGAGTCGCACCCGTATGCGGTGAAACCAACTTCCACCTTGGTCGCTGAAGCGATTGGCGCTGTCCCCAACACGCAAGCCGCAGACTGGGAATTTGCCTGTAAGGCTGGCACGGAGGCGCTCGTCGCCGCAATGGGACTGGTCGGCTCGGGCATGGGCAAGTATGCGATGGCAATCGGCATGGACACCGCGCAGGGCAAGCCCGGCGACGCGCTCGAGTACACCGCGGGCGCGGGCGGCGGCGCGTATATCGTCGGTCCCGCCGAAGAGTCGCTGGCGGTCATCAACGCCTCCTATTCCTACGTCACTGACACACCCGATTTCTGGCGGCGCGAAAATCAAAAATATCCCGAACACGGTATGCGCTTCACGGGCGAACCCGCCTACTTCAAGCACATCACCGAAGCCGCCACGCACCTGATGGAAGCGATGGGCACGACCGCCAAAGATTACAAGTGGGCGGTCTTCCACCAGCCCAACACCAAGTTCCCGCAGCGCGTCGCGGCGCAGCTGGGATTTTCGATGGAGCAGATTCAGCCCGGGCTGCTCGTGCCTGTGATTGGGAACACCTACGCGGGCGCGGCGATGATCGGACTCACCGCGACTCTCGACATCGCCCAGCCGGGAGATCGGATCCTCGTCGTCTCTTTCGGCTCCGGGGCTGGTTCCGACGCCTTCGACATTACCGTCACCGACGCCATCACCGCCCGCGCCGGGCTGGCGACGAAGACCCAGGAATACATCGCCCGCCGCACGGAAATTGACTACGCGACGTATGTGCGCTACCGCGGCAAATTGCAGATGAAATAAATTCGTGGGGAGACCATCCGACGGATCGCCCCTACATTGGGAATATATGAAAAAATGGTTTTTGGTTTTCCTCCTCGTCCTTATCGGTTGCGCCCCAGTCACCCCGACGGTCCAGCCGCTTGTGGATTCGGCTTTCTCGGGCTACGCCTTCATTGATTCCAATTTCAATCGACAACTCGATGATGAAGATACTCCACTCGAAGGCGCGATTTTTTACGTTGTAATCAACGGCATAAAAGCGTTCGGCGCGACCACCGATGAAAACGGATATGCCTTCATCCTAATCCCTAGCAGTGTTGACTATCCGGTCACATTGAGCATGGAAGCGCCTAAAGACAGCAATTTAAGAATTATAGGTTCGTCAGAAGTCTTATTTACGATCTCAAACGAATCTCCCAAGTTCCTGTTTACAACGAAGTGAGTTAATACATGACAGACGTCATCATCGCAGGCATCGGACAAACGGAAGTCGGCGAGCATTGGGATATTGGTCTGCGCGACCTCGCCTTTGCCGCCATTCAGGACGCAATCAAAGATTCAGGCGGGCTGAAGCCGCAGTCGCTTTTTGTGGGCAACATGCTCGCGCCGACTCTCTCCAACCAGGCGCATCTCGGCGTGCTGCTCGCGGACTATGCAGGTTTGCTTGGTATTGAGGCAGTCACCCTCGAAGCCGCGGGCGCCTCGGGCGGCGCGGCGCTGCGTCAAGGCTACCTCGCCGTCAAAAGCGGCATGGTGGATGTGGCGCTCGTCGTCGGCGTGGAAAAGTTCACCGACAGGGTCGGCGCGGGCGTCGAAGCCGCGCTTTCCACGGCAAGCGATTCGGACTTTGAAGCCGTGCAAGGCATGACCCCCGCCGCGCAAGCCGCGCTCTTGATGAAGCGGTACATGCACGAGTACGATGTCCCCAAAGACGGCTTCGCCGGGTTTGCTCTCACCGCCCACGCCAACGGCGCGAACAATCCTCATGCCATGTTCCGCAAAGCCATCAAGCCTGAGACCTACGCCAAAGCGGAGATGGTCAGCGAGCCGCTCAACATGTTCGACATGGCGCCCCATGCGGATGGCGCTGCCGCGCTCGTTCTGACTCGCCGCGAGCTGCTCCCGTCCGATTTTCATCACCCACTCGTGAAGATTGCCGGCTCCGCCGCCGCGTCCGACACGCTCGCCCTGCACGACCGCAAGGACATGCTCTTCTTCGACACTGCGCAACTCTCCGCAGGCAAAGCGATGAAGCAGGCGGGCATGCCTCTGGATGGCATTGACTTCTTCGAGTATCACGACACCTTCAGCATCTACGCCGCGCTGCAACTCGAAGCGGTCGGGTTCGCGGTCAAGGGCAAAGGCTGGAAACTCGCCACCGATGGCGAAATCGGGTTGAAAGGAAAAATCCCCTGTGCGACGATGGGCGGCATGAAAGCGCGCGGGTTCGCGGGAGGCGCTGCCGGCGTGTATCAGGCTGTCGAAGCAGCGACCCAGTTACGGGGTCGGGCAGAGGCAAATCAAGTCTCCAACGCGAAGACGGCGTTAATCCAGTCCCTGGGAGGTCCGGCGTCCACGGCGGTCAGTCATATCCTGCAAAGATGGATGGATTGAGCATTCACGTTCAAGACATCCCCGGATAATTCGACACGGTCTCCTTCAACCCCAAAGAACGTCCAAAATGTGACTTCGGGTTGATTTGCTTCCAACATCACGGAGAGGGCTGGTTCCTTGTGACCGTAGTAACGCGAGCGCCAGCCTCTGGTCGAGTTCGGGTCGGCGCGGACAATGGAAAATTTACCGTTCCCCTCCTTCATCCCAACCCGGATTTTGTACTTCATTCCATTCGACTGCAACTCAACCGAATTTTCCTTTTGCTCGAAGGGAACATCGCCCAGCAGCCAGTGCAGCGCGTAATGATGCGATTCTTTTGCAAAAAGATGATCAATCACCAGCCAGCGGTCGCCTTCGAGGGACATGACCGTCCGCTTGTAGGACACAGGTTTGTAACCATCATGCTCGCCCTGCCAGAGATTCGTATCGTGCCTGAGAACCGTGCCCTTTGACCAGTTCGTCCATGTAAAGCGGCTGAGCAGGGTCATCTGGTCTTTGCCGTCTACGGTGACGGTATTATGCACAGCAGTGTGCGCCAGTCCGTTGCGCCACATGCCCTCGCCAGAGTAGAGATACGTCCCGGCATCAATGGCAAGATTGTGACCGCGAATCCACAAGTCCACGTGCAGTTGGTCGGCGTGAGAAGGACGGGAGGCAAAGTCTGTGCAGCGGATGACGGCGCGGGAGTTGGTTGAGCGGAGGAGGTAGGTGCCGCCGTGAGGGAAGGAGATTTCGCCCTCACCCCTAACCCCTCTCCCGGCGGGAGAGGAGGACTCTGCTGGCACCCTTCTCCCTGTGGGAGAAGGGCTGGAAATGAGGGTTTCTTCACCGCATAACCAAAACAAATCTTCATCCCACGGACCCGGTTCGAAGAGGCGTTCTCCTTTGGTGACGTACCAGCCCAATTGCAAAAGCGGACGGTAGTCGGTGAAGTCGCAGGTGTTGAGGGGCAGGACGAGGGCGCCGTCGTTGGAGCCATAGACGGGCATCTCGCCTGTTTTGGAGTCAATAAGATGGGAGAGGTATTCTATGGATTTGGTGACGGAGTTTATTAGTTGATTGGTAAATGGTAATTGGCAAATTTTGCTTAGGCGGATGGCGTAGAGATAAATATGCAGGATGAAGCGATGGTAGTTGAGGGAGTACATGGCGTAACTGCCGTCGGGAAAGATTTGTTTTGCCGCTTCTTGTTCCAAGAGCCGTTTTCCGAGGGAAAGATATTTTTCAGCCTGTTTGAGTTCAGGGAAGAGCAGACCGACCATCCATAGGCCGAAGGCTTCGCTGATGGTGTGGTTGCTTCTGGTGGAGACGGCATAGCCGATGTTTTTGTAGATGCGTTCGGCTTGGGCGGCGATGTAAATGGTCAATTGAGAAATTCGGAATTGGGTGGTGGCTGGAGAATTGAGGAAGGCGTGGTAGCCAAATGTCCATGCCATGAGGCGGAGGGCGATCTCCTGTCCGTCCATCCAGTTGGGTCCCGTGTTGGGAGGATTGTGCTGTGCCCAGTCCTCGATCAGAATCCAGAAGGCTTCGGGGTATTTTTCATCGCGGGTGGCGGCGTAGGCGCGGACGAGGGGGTAAACGAAGGCAAAGCGGTTGGGTTCCCAGATGAATTTGATGTCATAATGTTGTGTGGAGATTGCTTCGTCGGACTTCGTCCTCCTCGCAACGACATACTCATCCGGGATTTGAGACCAATGTCTATTCATGTCATTCCGAGGAAGCGTTCGCTGCGACCGAAGAATCTCGGATTGGCTCGACAGAGACCCTTCGCCGCTATCGCGGCTCAGGGTGACATAGTCCGTGTGCCAATTCGGAGGGAAACCTGTCGGGATGAATTGGTGGGAGAAGTATTTGAGTTCGCCGTTGAGGAGACGGTTGGCTTCTTCAATTGCGGTTTGTTTATTCCACGAGATGTTGGCAGGAAATTCGCCGGGTCTCGATACGAGCGGGAAAAACGCCCGTTCTACCCGACCAGCGAGATTGGTTGAGACGAGGTTTTTATAATCGCTCCATTCACCTTGCCGCATTTGCAGGCGGATGAGTCCCGTGCGGAGGCGGAAGGCGTAGGCGAGGCGAAAGAGCGTCCAACGCGGACCAAGTTCACGGTAGAGGGAGGCGTATGCCCGGAGTTTCGTCAACATTTTTTCAGCCATGGATTACACGGAGATCCACTGATTTTAAAAAAATAAATTCGTGAGAATCGGTGAAATCCGCGGCAAAAGTTTTCTCGCTGTCGCTCGAAATGACAAAGCAAAGATTATTCCCTAGAGTTTAACTTATTTGCGTGGCGATTCAGCACATAGTATGTGAACGGAAGTCCACAGAGGATGAGGGCGGAGGCGAGGCGGCTGCCTTCGCCCCAGGCAGAGGCAAGACGCAGCGCCACGAGTGTGAGCACAATGTATAAAACGCTGACCTGTGAATGGGTATATCCGCCGATGACAAGGCGTTGATAGACGTGCGTACGATGCGCAGCCAGGATGTTTTCGCCTTTGAATATGCGGCGGATGAACGTGACACCCGCGTCCATGATGATCGTCCACATGAGGAGCGTGCCGAGCATGAGCGCGTCGCCTTGTTCGTTCGCCGCCATCAACGGCATGACCGCAAAGGAGTAACCGAGAAAGGTGCTGGCAACGTCGCCCATGAAAATTTTGGCGGGGTGCCAGTTGTGTCCGAGAAAACCGATACTGCTGGCGGCAATGGCGAGCGCGATCCAAAACACGAACGAGTTCGCCAGATACGGTATGTTCGAAGTTAACATCATCCAGCCAACGCCCGCCGCCAACGCCACGCCGCCCGCCATACCGTCAATGCCGTCCATGAAGTTGTAGGCGTTCGTGAGACCGATGATCCATAGGAACGTGATGACGACGCCCACCGCGCCCAACTGCAACACGCCAAACAACGGAATGGTGACCGAACTAAAATATCCCAGCCCCCCAATGGACACAGCGGCAACCAGCGCCTGCACCGTAAAACGGACGCGCGGCGAGAGCGAATGGATATCGTCGCGCCAACCCAGAAATGCGATGACCGCGCCGCAGACGAGGTACACGAGGTTGCGGTGTACATCTTCGGCTCCGACGAACCACAAGCCTGTTCCCATCACGAGGAGCACCATCGCCAGCCCTCCGCCGCGCGGCGTGGGCATGGAGTGCGAACTGCGTTCGTTGGGGTGGTCGAGCAGTTGACGTTTTTCGGCGTAGCGGCGGAGGGCCCACACGCCGAGGTAGGAAAGGAGGGCAAGGACGACGAAAAGCAGGATGGGGGTCATTGGGGGTGATTATATGCGAGACAGGGAACCGCCGGGCTATTCGTACCGGGTCCGCTCAAGCGGACTCCAATTCCAAACCAATCCCCTCCTCAAACGAAAGCGGACTGAACCCAAAATCCCTTTCCGCTTCGGCGTAACTGAAAGCCTTGTTTTCGTTCAGGCGCAGGACCTGCTCCGCTTTGATGGGGCATGGGATATGAATTCTTTCCAAAAACGTTAGCAGGCTCACAACGGGCTTCGACGGAATATGTAGTTTCCAGACGCGTTTGTTCATTGCTTTGGCGATCGTGTCAATGACTTCGGTATACGTCAGCGGGTGTTTCCCTGCAATGTTGTAACTCTTGCCGATGGTGACATCCGATTTCAGACAGCCGAGAATCGCCGCGGCGACATCGTCCACATAAATGGGCTGTTGTAAATAACTCCCGTCACCGAAGACAGGGATAACAGGCGAAACCCGCAGGAAGCGGATCAGCCTCCACATGTTGCGGTCGCGCGGGCTGCCATAGATCATCGTCGGGCGCAGGATGGTGTATTTCAGTCCGCTGGTTTCGATGGCAAGTTCCGCCGCCACGCGGACTTTCCTGCTTTTGGCGTTCAACTGTGTGAAGATGGCTGTCGTGCTGATGAAGATCGCCCGCCGGATGCCCGCCTCTTTTGCGGCGCGGAGGATCGAGTCCGCGTGACCGAAGCCGAGCGAGGCGATGTTGACGAGTATCTCCGCGCCGCGCATCGAAGCCGACAACGCGTCAGGGTTGGATAGGTCTCCCGGCGCCCACTCAATTTCCCGTTGGGGAAGATGCGAACGGTCGCTTGTCTCTCGAAAGAGACAGCGGACTTCGTATCCGTTTTGTAGCAAGAGCGGGACGACGCGCGAGCCCGTAAAGCCCGTCGCGCCTGTAACCAGGATCTTCCCTGTCCGTCCGTTCGCAATTGACGCGTCCATGCAAATAGTATACAGTACTATGCGAGACGCCGAAACCGGAGGAATCATGACCAAACCCAAAGTATTCGTCACCCGCATCATCCGCGACAAGGGGCTCGACCTCGTCAAAGAATTCTGCGATGCTGAAATCTGGACGGACGAACTCCCGCCGGATCGTAATACGTTGCTGAAAAAAGTCCGCGGTATGGAAGGGATTCTGTGCCTGCTGACGGACAGGATCGACGCGGCGGTTCTCGACGCCGCAGGTTCTCCATTGAAGGTGATCAGCAATCACGCTGTGGGGTTCGATAACATCGTCGTCGCCGAGGCGACTGCGCGCCGAATACCGGTGGGCAACACGCCCGGCATCCTGACCGATGCTACCGCCGATTTCGCTTTTGCCTTAATGCTGGCAGCCGCGCGCCGCCTGACCGAAGCCGAGCGCTACCTGCGGGACGGCAAATGGAAAACGTGGGGTCCGTCAACTTTGCTAGGATTGGATTTCGTAGGTCGGACGCTTGGCTTGGTCGGGTTTGGACGCATCGGGCGGGCGATGGCAAAACGCGCCAACGGGTTCGACCTGCGCGTCATTTATTACGACCCCGCCTGCCCTGCCGCACCCGAACTCAACGCCTCTCCGGTGGACAGCCTTGATGCGCTTTTAGGCGAAGCCGATTTCGTATCCATTCATACGCCGCTGACGGAACAAACCCGGCACCTGGTCAACAGGGATTTCCTGGCGAAGATGAAGCCCAACGCCGTGCTCATTAATACGGCGCGCGGTCCAATCGTGAATCAGCAGGATCTGTATGAGGCGCTCAAAGCGGGACGTATCTTCGCCGCCGCGCTCGATGTGACCGACCCCGAACCGCTTCCGCCCGATAGTCCGCTTCTGACTCTGGAAAATTGCCTGATCGCGCCGCACATTGCAAGCGCCAGCGCGCATACCCGCGATATGATGGCGTATCTCGCGGCGCAAAATCTAATCGCCGGTTTGAAAGGCGAACGCCTGCCGCATTGTGTCAACCCCGAAGTGTATGATGCCAGATAGGGATTGCGCTCGTCAAAACCGGTTATACGACTCGCTCATCTTGCGGTACTCGATGAACGGCTCGTCAATCAGTTTTGCGTACAGCATGATCTGGCAGGCTTCCTCCAGGATGGTCGTCCACAGGAGGGCTTCGTCGAGGGTTTGACCGATGGCGAAACTGCCGTGTCCGCGCAGCATGATGATCTTGTAGTCCTTCAGCGCGTTGGCGACCTTGTTCGCCATTTCGGGGGTGCCGGAGGCGAATTCCTCCGTAACGACGGGGATCTTCTTCAATAAATACGCGGCTTCGTTGTCAATCGGGACGATCTCGTCACGCGAGAGTGAAAAGGCGATTGCCGTGCGCGGGTGACAGTGGACGATTGCCAGCGCGGGCGTGTTCATGTAGATGGTGCGGTGCGCCAGCAGTTCGGACGACGCCAGCGCCACGCCGCTGTCGTTCTTTTCGATACCGGTCTCGACGAGGTCGTGCGGTTTGAGCTGTCCCAGCATGGCGCCGCGGCGTTTGATGACCAGTTTGTCGCCGAGACGCACGCTCAGGTTGCCCGCGTGGGAGGAGATCATGCCCGCCACAAATAGGTCGCGCCCGATGTCGCGGAATTGTTCGTAGATGCGTGGGTCAATCATAAATCATCTCCATGATGTCATTGCGAGAAGCCCGAAGGGCGATGCTTGTCCTGAGAGAACGTTTTAAAAGTCATTTTTTATCCTTTCAAGGCGCATAGGATGCGCTCTCTGGCGCATCCAGCGACGTTACACTTGCCTCCCACTCCGCTTCGCTTCGGGGATGCTTCGCAATGGCGGGCAAGCGCCAGGGGAGAACGTCGCTTACGCACAAAGCAAGTGTTTAAAAGCGGAAATATGCCGCCTCGCAATGACACGCTACATAAGGTTTTCCAATTCCAACTCTTCCAATTTTTTCCTCGTCGGCACGCCGTTCTCGTCCCAGCCGCGCCCGCGATAATATTCTTTCAACATGGGTTCGAGCTGAACCACCCAGCCTTTCGAGGGACCATCCGCCGGCGCTTCGTTCAACAATCGCGGCGGGAGGGTGTCGTCCTTGCGGGTGAATCCTTCGCGCAGGTTATAGAGCCGCTCCAGATTCCACACGCGCTCGCCGACCTTGATCATGTCGCCTGTGGAATATTTGATGCCCGTCACCGCCGAAAGGACGCGGGCAAAGTATTCCTCCGCCACGCCGTAGTTGGTGAACTTGCACAACACGAGCGAGTCGATCGCGGCGGCGGTGTTTTGATGCAGGATCACAAAACTGGATTTGCCCTGCACCTGAAAGCGGTCGATCAACTTGGGCGCGCCGAGCACTTCGGGGCCCACCATGTTGCCGCGCATGTGACAGCCGCCGCGGTTGGACGTGGCGTACAGCAAGCCCTGTCCCTGCATGCCGCGCGGATCGTAGGCGGGCATTTCGAGTCCCTTCGATGACATGGACAGTTCGGGATGTCCGTATTTGGTTGCCAGACGGAGACTGCCGTCGGCGAGATCCGCGCCGATGTCGCGACGGTGGGCTATGGTTTCGATAACGGGAGCAAGCCGGTCGGCGAGTCCGAAGCGCAGGTCTGAATCCATGTATCCTTTTTCGGAGAGTTCCATCGCGCAGGCAATCGTCGAACCGGTCGAAATGGTGTCCAGTCCCAAATCGTTGCACAGCGAGTTGGCTTCGATGATGGCGGGCAGGTCGGCGATGCCGCATTGCGCGCCGAACGCCCACGTGGACTCGAACTCGGGACCTTCGCCTTCGACCTTTTCGGTGCGGCTGATGCGCGTGCAGGCGATGGGACACGCCCAGCACGCCGCGTTCTTGACGAGATAATTGTCGGTCAGTTCTTCACCGGAGATCGCCTCCGCGCCTTCGAACTGGGTCTGCTGATGGTTGCGCGTCGCCAGCGCGCCGACGTTGTTCATGATGTTCATCAACACGACCGTGCCGAACTCGGGCAATGCCTGGCTCGTGAGCGGGCTTTGCGCCAGCGATTTGCGCGCTTCGTAGAGGAAGAATTTGAATTGATCCTTGTCCGCGATCTCGGGGCGGTCTTTGCCTTCGACGACGATGGCTTTGAGATTCTTCGATCCCATCACTGCGCCGGGACCGCCGCGCGCCAGCGCGCGTTCGCGGTCGTTCATGATGGCGGCGATACGGCTAAGGTTCTCGCCCGCCGGTCCGATGCACAGCACGTTGCGTTTATTGTTGTTCTGACCGAGTTTTTCCGTGAGCGCGAAGACGCGCATCCCCCACAATTCGCCCGCATCGTGAAATTTGATCTCGTCGTTTTTGATTTCGATCCAGACGGGCTTCTCCGCCCTGCCGCGGATGATCATCACATCATGCCCGGTCTTCTTGAATTGCATGCCCCAGAAGCCGCCGGAGTTCGCATCGAGGATCGTGCCGGTCAACGGGCTTTTCGTCGTCACCGAAAAGCGGTTGCTGGTTTGATAGCCTGTTCCCGTCAATGGACCGTTCGTAAAGATCAAGACGTTTTCAGGCGAGAGCGGATCCACCTCGGGACCGACCATATCCCACAGCAAACGCGCGCCCAGTCCGCGCCCGCCGATGAAGAGGCGCGCCATCTCCATATCCAGCGGATAGGTTTTATAGGTTTGCGTTGTCAGATCAATATCCAAAACTTTTTCAGACCATCCAGCCATTCATTCTCCTAAAACTTCTCTCCTTTTGGGAGAGGGGTCAGGGGTGAGGTGCCGCCAGCGATGGGCGGAAAGAGGGCAATAACATCCCCGTCAGCAACCGGTGCGTTCCAATCCGCCGCGTGACGCCCGTTGAGGGTGACAACCACATGCGGGCGGAGTTCGTCGCCTTCGAGGACGGCGTCCGCAAGGGACGGGACCCGTTTTCGCAGTGCGGTCAATACGTCTCCCAAGGTTGCCGCCTGCGGTATGAATAACTCCTTCGTTCCCGCAAGTTTTCTCAAATTGGCGTACAGTCTCACGCTCGGCATGACGCTCCTCGCCCCCATTATATGACAACCGGCGGCTGTCTCATGGACCGGACAACAATCATAAAACACATGGTAAACTCATGTCGAGTCGACATGAGTGAAACCGTCCCCCCCAAACCTATGCGCGCCTCGCGCATCACCCTCTCCCAACTGATGCATCCCGAACATGCCAATCTGCTGGGCAACGTCCACGGCGGATGGATCATGAAACTGGTGGATGAGGCGGGCGCGCTCGCCTGTATGCGCCATGCCCAGAAGAAAGTCGTCACAGTCGCCATCGACTCGATGACCTTTCGCGAACCCATCCGCATCGGCGATTTGATCATTCTCAATGCAGAGGTCACCTATACCGGACGCACCTCCATGGAAGCCGAAGTGCAGGTGCTTGCCGAAAACCCCGTCACCGGCGAACGCACGCATACCAATACCGCCTACCTCGTCTATGTTGCCCTGGATGACAACGGCAAACCCACCCGCGTACCGCCGGTAAAGGCGGAAACAGAAGACGAAAAACGCAAAATGACCGAAGCCCTCGAAAGACAGGCTCACAGATTACAGAAAAAGTGATCGTGACAGGCAGAGAGTATGACCACCCCCGACCTTCCCCCCCTCGAACCGCAAGCGGAGCCGAAGGAGCGCGTTGCGCACCCCATCAAGAGTTTGCGTGAACTGATTGACCGCGTGTCCGGGAGAACCCTCCCGCCTCTTCCACCGGACGATGGGCGGGTCACGGAACCGACGCCTTTCCCTTTCCTTGCCATTGTGGGGCAAACGGAAATGAAACTTGCCCTCCTGCTCGGGCTGATCAACCCCAATGTCGGCGGCATTCTGCTCATCGGTCCGCGCGGCACCGCCAAGACGACGGCTGTGCGCAGTCTGTTGAACCTGCTCCCCCAGGTGGAACGCAGCACCTGCTATTACGGGTGTCTTCCCGAAGATATCGAACTCGGCGGCATGGACGCCGTTTGCCCGGATTGCGCCAAAAAATACGGCGAAGGGATTCCCCTCACCGCGCCCGACCCCGTGCGCCTGATCGAATTGCCGCTCAACGCGCGGCTGGAAGACGTGGTCGGCGGCATAGATGAACGCGCCGCGGCGCACGAACGGATGCGTGTGCGGCGCGGCATCCTTGCCCAGGCAGACCGCAACATTCTCTATATTGACGAAATCAACCTGCTGGGCGACGACATCGTCGACTCCATTCTCGACGCCGCCGCCCAGGGAACCTACACTGTGCGGCGCGGTCCGCTTGCGGCGACCTACCGCTCTCGCTTCGTATTAATCGGCTCGATGAACCCCGAAGAGGGACGTCTGCGGCCTCAGATCCTCGACCGTTTCGGCTTGCGCGTCATCGTGCGCGGATTGGAAGACGCGCAGGAACGGCTCGAAGCGTATCGCCGGGTCAATGCCTATCTGGCGAATCCGCGTCAAATGATCGCGCAATTCGCGGCGGAGATGGAGGCGGCGGCCTCCGAAGTTCGATCCGCACGCGAACTGGTCAAAAAGGTCAAATTGCCCGATCAGGTTGCCCGCCCCGCCATCCAACTTGTGCAAAACATGGGAGTCGACTCCCTGCGCGCCGAGATCACCTGGTTCGAAGCCGCACGCGCCTATGCCGCCGCCGATGGACGCGAGGAAGTGACCTTCGAGGACCTCAAAGCCGTCGCGCCGATGACCCTGCGCCTGCGCCGCTCGACCTACATGAACGAATACTTCAAGGGACAACAAGGCGAAGAGAGGGAAATGCAATCTCTGCTGGAAACATTCGGAAAGAATAAGAAACCCTCCCGAAAGAAACCCTCGAAACGAAAATGAGCGAGACGAAAATCATCAACCCCGCCTACCGTATCGAAACCGAACGGCTCGTCGTACGATGCTACCAACCCTCCGACGCACAACTGCTTGCCGACTCCGTCCGCGAGAGCGTCGAACACCTCAAACCCTGGATGCCCTGGGCATACAGCGAACCGCGCCCCCTGGAGGACATTCGCAAGGGCGTTCAACGCTTTCGGGGCAGGTTCGACCTCAATGAAGATTACATCTACGGCATTTTCAACCCGGAAGAAACCAGACTGCTGGGCGGCACAGGCTTGCACACGCGCATCGGCGAAGATCAGCTCGAAATCGGCTACTGGATCCACAAGGATTACGTCAACCGCGGGCTGGTCACCGAGTCGACCGCGGCGCTGGTCAAGGTCGCGTTCGAAATTGTCCGCGTCCACCGTCTCGAAATCCACTGCGACCCGCGCAACCTGGCTTCCGCTTCCATCCCGCGCAAACTCGGCTTCACCCACGAAGGGACTCTGCGCGCCAAGACCCCCTTTCTGGAAGGCTGGAGAGATTCGCAGGTTTGGGGATTGCTCAAAGACGAATACTCCAACAGTCCGTCTGCCGGGGCGCGGGTCAGAGTCTTCGACGCGGGCGGCATCAGGCTGTTATGAAATTCCCGTTCAAGAACATCGTTCCCAAACCGATTTATCTTCTGATTGCCTTCAACCTCCTGGCGGGCCTGTTGACGTTTCGGGATTACGGAACCGCGTGGGACGAACCTCTCTTCTACAGTTACGGCGACGCGCTCGGTTACGCCTACTCCCCCAAGGAATGGTTCAGCGGACATTTCGACTTGCACAACTCCTACGGCAGCAGCGGAGGCGATCACAAAAACCGCGGACCCGCCTACCTGCTCCTTGCCCGGAATCTCGTCTATGGATTGAGAGCGCTCGGCTCCGATTCGACCTCCGCCTGGCATCTCGTCAACTTCCTTTTCTTCCAACTCGGCATTTACCTCCTGTACCGGTTTTCGAAACGCTGGATGAGCGAACCCGCCGCCTTCTTCACCGCGCTTTTCTTCACACTTCAACCCCTGCTCTGGGGACATGCCTTTATCAATCCCAAAGATCCTCCCTTCCTCACCTTCTTCCTCGGCGCCGTGCATTTCGGTTTCGATATGGTGGATGCCCTCGCGAAAAACAGAAACGATACGAACCGGAAGGCGGCATACGCGTCTTTTTTCCTGGGTATCGCCACCTCCATCCGCGTCCTCGGTCCGCTGGCGGGACTGCTGGTATTCGTCTACTTTCTTTCAAAGCGCGGTCTCATCCGCAACCTGCCCGCATGGCGGACTTTCGCCCTCTATGGCGCCGCCGCCATCCTCATCATGTTCGTCACCTGGCCCTATCTCTGGGAGGCGCCGGTTGCGAACTTCATCGGCGTATTCCAATTCATGTCCGATAATCCCACACAATTGGGCTTGCTCTTCGAGGGCGGGTTGTGGCGCGCCAACAACCTTCCGGCAAGGTATTTCCCCTTTATGCTCACCATGACCCTGACCGAGCCAGCCATTCCCCTGTTCCTCTCCGGCATTCTGTTGGGTTACCGATCCATGCTCAAACATCGCAGCGCGGAGGCGGACGCCCGGCGGGATAAACTTACCTCCCTTACGCTTCTCCTGGCATGGTTTCTCATTCTGATTGCATACATCCTGATCCGCAAACCAGCCATGTACGACGGAATCCGTCATTTCCTGTTCATCCTTCCTCCCGTATTTATCTTCATCGGGCTGGCGTTCGAATCCCTGTATGAAATGGCTGGCGCGATGCTGAGGCGGCTTAAATGGCCGGTCGGTTTGTCCGCAGGACTGGGGGTTATACTCATATTGCCCGGCCTGTATGGGATCGTCAAACTTCACCCCTATCAATATACCTATTACAATTTCTACATCGGCGGCACGAACGGAGCCTTTCGCTCGTATGAAACGGATTACTGGTTGACATGCTACAAAGACGCGGTGGAGGAACTGAATGCACTGACAGACGAACCCGTCAGATTGTTTGTGAAGCGGGAGGCGTATCTCGCCGAACCCTTTGCAAACGCAAACGTGCAAGTTCTGTCCTTGCGCCAGTTCGCTGAGGAATTGCGTTCCGGCGATTATGTGCTCGCCAACGCGCGCACCAACGACGACATGGCGACATTCCCCCATCTGCCCGCCGTCGTCGAAATCTCGCGCGTCGGCGCAAAATTCTGTACCATTCGGCAAATTCCATGATCACGCACAAGCAACGCATCCAAGCCAGCATGAACGGCGAAGTCATTGACCGCCCGCCTGTTGCGCTGTGGCGGCATTTCCCCGTGGACGACCAATCGCCGGGGACGCTCGCCCAAGCCACCCTTCACTTCCAAAAAATCTATGATTTCGACCTCGTCAAAGTGACGCCCGCCTCCTCTTTTTGTTTGAAGGATTGGGGCGTGGAGGACGAGTGGAGGGGTCATACCGAAGGGACGCGTCAATATACCCGGCGCGTCATCCACCGACCTCAGGACTGGGAGCGCCTCCCTGTGCTTGACCCAGCCTCCCGGCATCTTGCTGCACAGTTGGACTGCCTGCGCCTGATCCGCGCCGAACTCGACGCCGAAACGCCCTTGCTCCAGACGGTGTTCAGTCCGCTGGCGCAGGCGAAAAATCTGGCGGGCAACGAGACCCTGCTGGCGCATCTGCGGCTCCACCCCGAAGCCGTGATGAAGGGGCTCGCCGTCATTGCCGAAACCACACGCCGTTTCCTGGAAGCCTGCCTCGAAACCGGCATTGACGGCGTTTTCTACGCCGTTCAGCACGCGCAAGCCAGCCTGCTGACGCTGGACGAGTACAAAACCTTCGGTCTGCCGAATGACCTCAAGTCGCTCGAAGCGGCGCAAGGGTTGTGGTGCAATCTGCTCCACCTGCACGGGCAGGACGTTTATTTTTCCCTGCTTTCCACTTTGCGCTTTCCCATCGTCAACTGGCATGACAGGGAAACACGCCCCTCCCTCACCGAGGCGCAGGAGCAATTCGACGGCGTCGTGTGCGGCGGCATGAGACAGGATACGCTTGTGTATGGGGACCAGGTTGAGGTCCAGAAAGAGGCGGGGGATGCCCTCCGGCAGACAAGAGGCAAACGCTTCCTGCTCGGCACGGGATGCGTGGTGCCGGTCATTGCGGCGCATGGAAATCTGCTGGCGGCGCGGCAGGCGGTGGAGGGTGCAGGATGAGTTTGCGGGTCATTGCAGGCAGGGCAAAGGGACGCAAGTTGAAATCGGTGGAGGGCGACATCACGCGCCCCATTACCGACCGGGTGAAGGAGGCGTTGTTCAACATTCTGGGCAGCGATGTCATCGCTTCGAACTGGTGGGATCTGTTCGGCGGGACGGGCGCGGTGGGCATCGAAGCGCTGAGCCGCGGGGCGGCGTTTGTGCGTTTTACCGATTTGAATCGCGAGCCGGTGGAGACCATCAAGGCGAACCTGAAGCACTGTCAGTTCGAGTCACAGGCGGAGGTGCGGCGGGCGGATGCGTTCGCGTATCTCTCGGCAGAGCCCGATCGAAAGTTCGAGTATATCTACATTGCTCCGCCGCAACACAAGGAGATGTGGGCAAAGGCGCTGGAACTGTTGGACGACAACATGGACTGGCTGGCGGAGGACGGCTGGGTCATCGTGCAGATCGCGCCGAGGGAATACAAAACCGCCGCTCCCGCCATCGAAAGCCTGGAGGAGTTCGACCAGCGGAAATATGGAAGCACACTGCTGGTCTTTTATCAGCGAAAAGAAGAAAAACTCGCGTAGCGTGCGCTCTTTGACAGCACGCAATGAAGGAGGACGCATGGACATTCAAACCGTAAAAATCGAAAAGCCCGAGACGGTCAACTTCATCCTCGGGCAGTCGCACTTCATCAAAACCGTGGAGGATATTCACGAGGCGCTGGTCACTGCGGTGCCGGGCATCCGGTTTGGGCTGGCGTTCTGCGAGGCGTCGGGGAAATGTCTCGTGCGCTGGACGGGGACGGATGAGAGAATGATCGAACTGGCGAAGCAGAACGCCCTGGCAATTGGCGCGGGACATTCGTTCATCCTGTTTCTGGGCGAGGGGTTCTATCCCATCAACGTGCTGAATGCGGTCAAGAACGTGCCGGAGGTGGCGCGCATCTTCTGCGCCACAGCCAATCCCACCGAGGTGCTGGTGGCTCAAACCGAACAGGGACGCGGTATCCTGGGCGTGGTGGACGGCTTTTCTCCCCAAGGCATCGAGGATGAGCAGGGGATTGCCTGGCGCAAGGATTTCCTGCGCATGATCGGGTATAAGATCAAGTAAGACTTATACCTTAACTCAAATTGCTGCCTTCCCATAGACTCGCGTAGTTTTCCGTCAAAAACCCTCCTCCTGCCCTCTCCCAGCGGGAGAGGGGGGAGTCGTCCCAGTAAAAAAAAAATAGCCTTAATCGGCGTGAGGGAAGACGCTTGAAATCAAGGCGGCAACTTGGGTTACTTGTCTCAATAGTCCCGCGTAGACCCAATGGGTTCTCGCAACGCCAAGGATCAGCGTGCTAGAATTGAACAGTTCGTTTCGTGGAGAGTGAAAATGACCACAACCCGAGCCCCATCCCGCATCATCCCGCGAGCCTTTCCGGGAATCAAGCCGGATGAAATCGAAGAATTGATCGCCAACAGCAAGGTGCGCTCCTACGCGCCCGGCGCAGTGCTGTGCCGGGAGAACGCCATCGAAGATGTTTTCTACATGATCCTCGAAGGAGAGGTGGAAGTCACCAAGGTCATCAACAACAACGAAACGCGTCTGCTCAAGACGCTTTTCGCCGGAGATTTCTTCGGCGAAATGGCGCTCATTCACAATGCGCCGCGCGCCGCCACCGTCACCGCCAAGACAGCCATCACCACCCTCGAACTCGAAAAAGCCGCCTTTGACCGTGTGCTCAAGAACTCCAGCAGTATCTCGATGGCAATGGTCAGCGAGATCAGCAATCGTCTGCGTCTCAACGACCAGATGGCAGTGGATGATCTGCGATTGCGCGCCGGGGAACTGGCACAGGCGTACCAGAAACTTGCCGAACAGGACCTTGCCCGCCGAGAGTTTCTCACCAACATTGCGCACGAACTCCGCACACCACTCATGGTTGCCAGCGGATATTTGCAAATGGTGCAGAACGGCGTCTTGAGCGGCGAACAGTTGTCGGTGGGGATCGAAGCGATCTCTCGCAACGTCCAGCAAATCGTGGCGCTTGTCAACGATATCCTCTTCCTTCAGGAAATGGACCTGGTCCTCCCCGACTTTCAAAAAGTGGATATGAACGAAGTGGCGCAGACCGTGCTCGAAAAATACCAGCCCAAAGCCGTCGAACGCAATGTGACGCTCCGCTTCACGCCGACCCCCACCCTGTCTCCCGTTTCAGGCGATCCCAAATCGCTGGAGCGGGCGCTCATGGCGCTGGTGGATAACGCCATCAAGTTCAGCCCCAAAGGCGGTCAAGTAACGGTGAAAACCGAGCAAAAGGAGGCGGACGTTTTTGTCTCGGTCGAGGACCAGGGCATTGGCATCAAAAAGGAAAACCTGCCGCGCATCTTCGACAGGTTTTACCATCTGGAAAGACACGGCGACGACCTTTTCGGGGGAATTGGATTGGGGCTTGCCATCACGCGGCAGGTGATCGAACAACATCATGGCAAACTCGAAGTAGGCAGCACCCCGGGTAAAGGGAGCATCTTTACCCTGACGCTCAAAAAGTGGCTTTCATGAACGCCGCCCCGCTATTCTCCAAATACCACCGTTAACGTTCCGTCCTTATCGTAATACGATCGCGCGCAAAACGGCGCATCCCCGCGCTGCATCGAATGGATTTTCCCCAACAGCACGGGAAGATCCTCCACGACAGGGAGTTCGCCGACCCGCCCGAATGGAATCCACTCCGCGAGACCTTCATTGGCATGCCGAGGCTCGCCCTCCCCCTCCCCGCTAAATAGATACAGAGCAATTCCCGTCTCGCCTGTGTCAACGATCAAGGTACCGCACAGCCACAGGTCCGCGTAGAGACCCGTCTCTTCGAACAGCTCGCGTTTCGCCGCCGAAAGGACATCCTCGCCGCGTTCGACATGACCGCCCAGTCCGTTATATTTATTTGCCCACAAACGCTTCGTTGGGGCGCCTTTGAGGAGGAGGTACGAATCTCCGCGCCGCAATAAAATGACGGTACGCGGAATGACTTTATAACGATCGTTCGAAACGCCTTGATCGGATTGGGGCATGGGGTTCTCCTTTGCGGGAAAATTCCATTGGAAGGATTGACAAGCAAGTGCCGGTAACGTTCGAAGCGTTTTTTCTGCGCGGTTCCCGCATACCAACAATGAAAAAAAACAGTTTTCGCGTCAACCGATGAACTCCCTTATTTTAATTGACTTCGATATTTACCTGTGGTAATATCCACCACAATTCAATAGCCCCAAAAGGCGCTCTTATCCAGAGAGGCGGAGGGAACGGCCCTGTGATGCCTCGACAACCTCTCAGCAATGGTTCCCATTAGACCACGCTGAAAAGGTGCCAATTCCGACAGACGGATGTTCTGGGAGATGAGAGGGCTGACTGCAACAATGCGATTGCCCTTTCTGCACGTCTGAAGGGGCAATCTTATTTCTTAAGGAGAAACACTCAATGAGCAACACTTTCATGACCTCCCCCAAACTGATGTTCACCTCCGAATCAGTTTCCGAGGGGCATCCAGACAAACTCTGCGATCAAATCTCGGACGCCGTGCTGGACGCCTGCCTCGAGCAGGATCCGCGCTCGCGCGTCGCTTGTGAAACCGCCACCAAGACCGGTTTCGTCGCGCTGTTGGGTGAAATTACCACCCAAGCCGTCATCAATTACGATGAACTGGCGCGCAAAGTCATCACCGAAATCGGCTACGACTCGAGCGAAAAAGGCTTCGACGGCAACTCGTGTGGCGTGCTGGTCGCCATTGCCAAACAGTCAGGCGATATTGCCATGGGGGTAAACCAAGCCCTCGAAACCCGCGATGGTCATCAACTCACAGATGCGGAAGTCGAATCCATCGGCGCGGGCGATCAGGGCATGATGTTCGGCTTTGCCTGCAACGAAACGCCCACCCTCATGCCGCTTCCCATCTATCTCGCCCACAAACTCACCCGCCGCCAGAGTGAACTGCGCAAGAGCGGCGCCATTCCATGGCTGCGCCCCGACGCCAAGAGCCAGGTCACCATCGAGTATTCCCACGGCAAACCGGTGCGCGTGGATACCGTTCTCATCTCCACCCAGCACGCGCCGGACGTCTCCCAAGCCGAAATTACCGAAATCGTCACTGAACAGATCATCATGCCCACCCTTCCCAAAGGCATGGTGGATAAAAACCTCAAAGTCTATGTCAACCCCACCGGGCGCTTCGTCGTCGGCGGTCCGATGGGCGACGCGGGCGTGACCGGGCGCAAGATCATCGTGGATACCTACGGCGGCATGGGGCGGCACGGCGGCGGCGCCTTCAGCGGCAAAGACCCCACCAAAGTGGATCGCTCCGCCGCTTACGCGGCGCGCTACGTCGCCAAAAATCTCGTTGCCGCGGGCATTGCCGACCGCGTGGAGGTGCAGGTGGCGTATGCCATCGGCGTGGCGCACCCGCTCTCGGTTAATGTCGAGACTTTCGGCACCGCCAAAATCTCGGACGACCATATCATCGGGCTCATCAACGATCATTTTGACCTGCGTCCCGGCGCGATCATCCGTGACCTGGGACTGCGCAAACCCATCTATCGTCAGACCGCCGCCTACGGTCATTTTGGACGCGACGATATCGAATTTCCCTGGGAGCGCACGGATAAGGCGGAAGCGTTAAAGAGCGCGGCCGGTTTGTAAAATCAAGCCTTTTTCAGACAGATGATTTGAAACGCCTCCGTCCCATCTGCGGAGGCGTTTCTTCATCACAACCAGAGCCGATTTTCCGTATATTGCCGCTACGGGGCAAAAGAGCCTCTTCGTAATGGCTCTTGCGGATTAACAAATTGAACCGTCCAAAAACGACAAAAGTTCACACGGCATGTTGGTCGCGTGTTCCTGGTCCGCGAACCTGCCACAGTCGGCGCCTTATTAACATCTGCGCAAGGACGCAAGTTTGAGAGTCTTTGAGAGTCTCGCTGGTTAGAATTATGCTTGTAAAATGTAAATTCCACAAGTTTGCTCCATTTTTCAACTTGTGCACCCAACCGAAAGGACTGATACACCATGGAAATTCCACGACACTGGAGACTCAAGAAACAACGCTACGGGCTGGTCGGCGAGGTTTGCCCGCACTGTGATTATAAGATTTTCCCGCCCCGCGATGTCTGCCCAAACTGCGGCGACGAAGCCAAGGAACTGTATTCGTTTAGCGGTAAAGGAGAAGTATATTCCTACACCACCATCTACGAGGCGCCTGCCGGTTACGACACCAATGCTCCCTATACCGTAGCGTTGATCAAACTCGATGAGGGTCCCATGGTCACCGCCCAACTCACCGACGTGGACCATTCCGAAATCCAGATCGGTATGCCCGTCGAAATGGTGACGCGCAAGATGAGAAACGATGGGGATGAACGGGGGCTGATTGTATACGGGTATAAGTTCCGACCTCAAAATTTTGTACCCGCCAAATAGAGAATAAAAAGCCAAAAACATATGAACACCCCTACAGATAGGGGTGTTTTCGTTTAAAACATTCCCATAAACAATCAATCCGATTTTTGCTGTCTACCGACAGCTTATCTGATCCCAGAGCTTGCCTGATTTATGCAGAATCATTCAACCGTTCCAGGTCAAACCATATGGGGAATCCATCTCAACTTCGAGGAACACTTCACTTCTCCAGCGAACTATCCCGTCTGACTTACTCAACTTCAGCAGCAAGACTGGCAGAGGCGAGGAATTGTCCTATGGGATGCAGATCATCGCATTGTTACTCATCTATATGCAGGATATGCGCTCGAACTCCTTGAGCACCTGCAAGACAATTGCACATGGAATACCAAAGACTTGGTGGTTGGTTCACCAGCCTTCCAACTTTAAAGTAATAGTGAAAACACTCCATCAACAAAGATGGGAGGAGAGTTGGTACTGAAAAACCAAATAGAGGTTAATGCAGATCAAGCTCAGACTATTTTTGAATTTCTTTCAGCACAAGAGGGTTCGTTGAAACGCATTTCAGTGTATGACAAAGAAAAGGTGAAACAAGCCCTAAACAAGGTTTTTCGGCTTATTGTTGCTTATGGGAGAAATTCAATCAAGTTTATCGCGGTATGAATCCCATTTTCTACTCTAATCTTTTTCCCGAGGTCAGTAGCGCTTTGTTGAAGTTCAGAGGCACAAGTTCCTGCCTGAATTGCTGATTAAGTTTTTCAACGGTTAATTTTATGATCAGACGGGCGAGGAAAAACTGGCTGCTTCCTCCGGTTCGGAGACCACCGACCTAGTTTCGTTCCCGCTGGCATATCAAGGGGAGACGATTGGCAGACTCGAGGTTGCACGTCGTCGCCTGAACGGAGATACGTCTCGCCAAGGTAGATGAGGGTTTGGGCAATGTCCCAGCCTCTGAAGGCATCGCCGAAGATTTCAAGACTCTTTTCGAGGTGGGCGCGCGCTTCATCTCATTGACCCGCCGCGAGCGCCGCGAGTTCAATCGTCTGTCCATCCGCAAAGCGGATTGTCTTTGGGGCTGTGCTTTCCAAAACGGCGAAGTATAAACCAAGCTGCGCGTACTCGCTTCCTGTCAGAGACGAAACAGGTAAGTTGAAAAATACAACCGGGCTTTCGTTGCCCTGGTCGTCCACCACGCGCATTTCACGAAACTCGATGGCGTTCATCAGGTCGGCGGGGCTGTTTGTTGTTTCGCTCTGCAGTTTGAAGGCAATCATTAATGACCGGTAGCCTTCTTTCAATTTGACAGGGGGCACGACGACCGGTTCCTCCCATTTCGCCGCAAGTATCTGGACGTTGACTTCGTTTACAACAATCGGTTCATCAATTCCCGGAACGGGGATGGGCGTGGCGGTAGCGGTCGGCGCGGGTGTGGCTGTATCTTCCGGCGTGGATGTGGGAAGGGGTGCGTTTGTGGGCGCGGGGGTTTGTGTGACAAGAATTTCTGGATGTGTGGAAGAACCACATCCCGCTGACAAAATCATCAAAAGCCCAATCGCCAGAAAGAATCTTTTGTTTGACGTTTTCATGCTATTATCTCCTTTCACTTGCATTTCAGGTTAACGCAAATCCGACACATCCCATAACGTGATAATGCCGCCATTGTCGCCCACTGCCAGCAATGAGCCTGCCGGGTTGAAGGCAAGGCTGGCGATTTCGTCAAAGGGACTGACTTGAATCTCCCGCAGCAACATGCCTGTTTCCCAATCCCAAACTGAAACTGTCCCTCCTTGTGAGCCGGTTGCCAATAGCCCATACGGAGAAAACGCAGAAATAGTAATTGGCAGATTATCCGGCGTGATGGTGGAGATTACCTGTTTGGTCTCGAAGTCAATGACCTGAATCGGATCCAGCCAGCGTCCTTCAATTGCCAGCAACCTCCCATTGCTGTCGAATTTGAGGTCTCCCTGAACTGTCTCGTCAAAGGATTTCACAGGTTGAAGACTTTCCATGTCAATGAACGTTGTTGCGCCAACTCTCGTAAAAATTAGGATTTTGCCATCCGGCGAAAAAGTCATTCCCCCAATTTGCGGCAAGACATTGACAATCTCAAAAGAGGCGGTATCCATTAATTTGACGCCCGAACTCTCGCCGGCAATCAAAAGATATTTTCCATCCGGTGAAAATTCGGAATTGCATCCCGGTCCATTGAAACTTTTCAAGAGTTCTCCGGTCGAGAGGTCCCATATTTTGAGAGTGCAGTCACTGTCGGAGGAAGCGAGTAATTTGCCATCGGGAGAAATGGGGAGCCAATAGACCGCCTTCGTATGAGCATGGAGAACATGAATGGTTTCTCTTGTAACCACATTCCACACGCTGATTGCCATGTCGAAACTCGACCCTTCGTAGGCAACATTGAATCGCAATCCCTTTGCCGCGACCAAGAATTGCCCGTCTGGAGAAAACGTAAGCTTGGAGACCCTGTCGCCTGTATAGAAGAATGTTCTATTTGTCAGATGGTCATAGACCCATTGATTCAACTGATCCTGGGGAGAGCGTCCGTATTCGGGACCGCTTCCAAACTTTATCCCCGGCGGGCGGTCACCGCGGAAAGTTTCGGAACCAATGACGTTCCCGTCGGGCCATGAAATCAGGCGGATATTCCATGTCAATTGATAGCCGGGCTCGCCATCCTGATAACTGAAAATGCGCTGGCGGCTGGCGCGGACGCAAACGACTGCCTTGACATCCGATTCCGTGACCGCTTCGGCAGGAGGAAATAAATGATTGAAAACGCTCCACTGTTTGTCTTCCAAATAATCGTATTGGAACAAATGCACAAGGGGAGCCGATACTTCGTGGAGGAACGCGTTGCTGGACGAAAACGCCGTTTCACAAAGCGGTCCCGCCTTTTGCGAGAACTCAACGGGGGACAACGTAGGCGCGGGTGTGGGGGTAGATGTGGGTGTAGGCGTTAGCGTTTTTGTTGGAACAGCGGTGTTGGTTGATAAAGGACTCGGTGTAAGCGGTACAGATACTGTAAAGGGAACGGAAACGCACCCTAGGCTTGTAGCCATTAGAACTCCAAACGCAAGGAGAACTTTTCTGTAGAACGTTTTCATGATATATGTTCCAATTCTTTTATCCATGTGTCCATTGATTTCTGGGCCTGAAATATTTCCAATAGCCTCAGACCCGGCTCATGGCGCTTCCGCTGTCCATGTGCCTGACAGAGCAAAATCAAAAGAGCAATCTTTCAGCAAATAAGTTGGAGGCGAGGCAACTTTTATGGTCAACTTGGCGAATTCATATGTCCCCATTGCGGTTGTACTTGAGGTGAACTGACCTTTGAACGAATAGTTTTCACTGGAAAAACTAAACTGGTCATTGATAATGTTCAGTAATCCTTCGGTAGTTTGTGAAAATGTGCCAGAAGTCTCTCCGCCGCAGTCGGTCGTGAAAAATTCGATATTTTCCATCAAGAACTTTACTACTTTATCGCCGCTTTTGGAGACTTCAAACGATACTGGATGATTATCGTTAGTCGTTCCTTTCCAAAGCCCGGAAGCGGGCGCAGGGGGCGGTGTGGCTGTTGGCGTCGCAGTTGGTGGAAGCGCTGTTGCCGTAGCCGTAGGCGCGGGCGTTGAAACTAAAGCGCATCCAACAACTACGCTGGTCAGTAATACCAATATATACAGAATTTTCTTGTTTTGCCGCTTCATATCTTTGTATCCTTTGCCTTGTTTTGACGGTCAATTCAATATTCGATATGCAATTTAGGAGGCTTTCTACTCTTCAAATTCACACACATAAATTTCATCATCTCCTGGAGTATCGCTCCATTAACCGGGATGTTCGTTCTGAAAAGTAAGGTAATTCATTGTGGGTGGAATGTGTCAAGCCATTCACGCGGAATTTCAGTGAGCGGCGTAAGGCTTGCCAAGTCGCAACCGTTTGCGCCCGCTTCGCAATCAGGATTGAGCAGGTAAGCCCGCCCATCATCAAATTGAATGGCAATTGATTCGCCATCCGGACTCCATGCGATTTCTGTAATCCAATCCTCACGCGACGCTTTGGGTTCGGATAGGACAAAAATCTTCCGCCAGCCTGTCCCGTCTCGGTTGATAACGGAAACTTCGTTCTGAAATCCCCACTCAATGTCGAAGTTGTAATTGCCAGATATAAATGCAATCTGCCGGCCGTCCGCAGACCACGCGCTATTGAAAACATTACCAATTGCAGTATCCGACACAAGTTCGGTGAAATCAACCCCATCCGCGCGAATTAGAGAGAACGACCATCCGCCAAAGGCTACCCATTCGCTGTCCGGCGACCAGGACGGATGCGTTTCCGGAACGTTGGGAATATTTGTTAAGCGAGTCGCTTCTCCATTTCGATTTGCAATGAAAAGATCGTGACAAAAAACATAGGCAGGGTTTTGTTGAATTTCGACCAGTGAACAGGCATTAAAGACAATTTGTGAGCCATCTGGTGAAAAACCAAAGCCCGGATAGATTTGATAGTCTTTGAAAAGCCCAAGCGGGAAACTTGCTCCATCAGCGGAAACAATGCAAATATCGCTTCCGCACAATTCCAAGTGTTCGCCCAACAAGGTGGGGTTCGACGTTTCTGAGGGAAGAGCCGCTTCCTCTGTGGATGCAGGCGATGTTTCCCCTAATGCAAATGCTGTACCGGTCGGTGTGATTTCGCTTGTCACGCCCGAAGCGACAATGGCAATACGCCCGTCGAGACTGGCAAGATACCAGCCGAATGCCAGCAAGGCAATAACTACAATACCTCCGATAACAAGCTTGTTGCGCAGGAAGGAAGGTTTATCCATAGTATCTCCATATACAATTTTTGGGTTTTCTACTCTTCAAATTCACACACATAAGTTCCCCGGCCATTATCAGTAGGAATGTCATTCCACTGACCTGCAAGGCACTGAGGGACACTAAATGTTAAGTAGTGTTCTGGATCGCAGTATCCAAGCGTTTCTAAATTTCCACAGTTGTTAGGCTCACCCTGACACCAATTCGTATAACTCATTTCTTGCCCGGTAAACCATCGCCATTGCCCTTCACTATCTTTATCCGTAGCCCCCAGTAGAGCATATGGAGCAAGATGATAGACAAACATATTCTCTTCATCATCTTCTATCGTGACCAAGTGACCGCCTTTCGACGCACAGTAATTTATGGCGTTATCCCAACTCGTTTGGGAAAATACCAGATACCAGTGACCATTATAGGGATTTTGAACGCCTCTATATGGAGTTAGAGTGTATCTAATGGGTGTGGACGTTGGTGTTGATGAGTCAGCAGGGGACAAAGGTATTACAGATAAGGTGGTTGTGTTAGTTTGTGCTGTCGCGCCTGACGCAACGATGGCAATCTGCCCGTCGAGGCTGGCAAGATACCAGCCAAAGGCGAGCAAGGCGATACCTATCATGCCGCCAATAATCAGTTTGCCGAAGGGGAAAGAAGATTTTTTCATCGTGTCTCCTCTGTTTATGTTTTCGTTCTGTGGGCTTTATTTTTTGGTGAAGCGCTTAAAGATGAGTATCCCTATCCCGACAAATAGCGTTACGCCGAGCAAAATGCCGATAGCCTCGCCTCTCGCTGACGCTTCTTGTAAACTTCCTGCCATTGTTGCCAACAACCAAATGGCGATACATGTGCCGACCACGCCGCCGATTGCGACAAGGGACATCTTTAGAATTTTGTTCATATTGAACATTTCCTTTTCGGGTTTGTTGATTATGGGCAGGTAATTTCAAGATTGAATCTTTTGCCTTGCCCCTCTTCCAATTGAAACTCCGCAACCGCAATGATGCGTTTGTTCCCGAAACCTCCCAGCCCACCGTAGCCTGCAAAGGTCACTACAAATTCGCCGCTTGCGCCGAGTGTTTCATAAGGCGTAATTCCCGGGCATTCCGGCGGAGTATTCCAAACAATGGTGAGAAGATAGTTCCCTGCAGGCGCATCTGGAAAATTGTAATTACCGTCTGTGTCCGTTTGCGCGCTGAAGTCCGAATCGCAATCCGTGCAATCGAGTTCTACCGACGCGCCAACGACCGGCTCTCCCGCATCTTCATCCGTCACTTTTCCATACACGCCCTTGCCGCCGCAGGACGCCAGCAATAGCGCAAGAGTTAATGAAGCGAGCGCTAATTTGATATTCATTTTTATCTCCATACACAGTTCCTCATTCCCAACTTGAGACTTCAATCCAGTTGAGGTCTTTATCCACAGTCAACAGCGCGCCTTTTGCGTACATGACGCCGTCAATAATGACATCGCCGCCCTCTACGTTGACTGTAATTTTTGTGCCGTAGCATTTGACTTGCATTTGATTATCTTTGATTTGGATGTCCCCATTCAATAACCAGCTGCCATTCGCCGAAATTCCCTCCAGCCTAGCCTCCGTCTTGCATAATTCAACGCCCGCTGGATAGGTATCCACAATCTCGGAGTATTTGGGCATATCTGCGAGTGGGTCTGGGGTGTCAGTGGACGCAGGTATAGTTGTCGGTTCGAGCGTGGGTGTGACGGAAGCGGTGGGCGCTGAGCATCCGACAGACAGAGCCAGCGCAATTCCAAGCGCGAGAAAAGTTTTTCGATTTGGCAAATTCATGTTCAACTCCAGTGAGTGAGTTGAATCCATCTTACAAAATCAAGTTCACAAATTCCGCACGGATTTGTAACAATTTTGTAAACGTCTCCCCGCAAAACGCCCAAAAGGTTGCAGTTTCAGTAGATCACGAAAACCACGCGTAGTGTGCGCTCTCCCCTAGCGCTTGCCCGCTAGGGCAAGTGTAGCGCATATGCGGCGGTAGAGACCGCCGCATATGCGCTTTTGTGAAGTGTCGAGTTTCACTTTTTGAACATTCCGAGAAAAACTTCGGGACGGTTATTTTCTCTCCACCGCAGGAGCAATGGGCAGGGAAAAATAAAACGTCGTGCCTTGTTCGGCGCTGCTGGTAACGCGAATGGACGAATGATGCTGTTCGAGAACGGCGCGAACGATGGCAAGCCCCAGCCCCGTGCCTTTCGCTCCACTCTCTTTGCCGCGCCAAAACGGCTCGAAGAGGTGAGGCAACTCCTCCGGCGAAATGACCGGACCGCGGTTGTTCACTTCAACCGTCACAGCGTCCGCGTTTGGAATCAGGCGGACAGTCACCGGGTTATTCGAGGCGTATTTGATTGCATTATCCAGCAGGTTGAGAAAGACCTGCCGGATGCGGTCGGGGTCCGCCAAAAGGCGGGGCAAATCGGCAGGCGCTTGAATAATGAGCGAAGCGTTGTTTTTTTCGGCAAAGTCGAACAATTCAGAAATTGCCTCTTCGGCGGCAACGCGCAGATTGATGGGCTGAATGTGCGGTGGAATGCGGTCAAGCCGTGAGAGGCTGAGCAAATCCTCAACCAACCTGGCGAGCCGTTCGGTTTCACCCGAGACAAAGCCCAGCGACCTGCGCCACAGCGTCTCCTCGTCCATGCCGCAACTATTCAAAATTTCCACATGCCCCATAATGGCGGTGAGCGGCGTGCGCAATTCATGCGCAATAGCGCCGACCAATTGTTGATACAGTTCAGTGCGGTGAGAACCGTCTCCGGTGTTCGTGAAGAGGATGAGCGCGTTTGAATTTGCGTCGAAGTTGTGAAGCGGCGCGACCGCCACCTGCATCCGCCGCGGCGGCGTTTGCGCTGTGACAAGTTCCATTGTCTCGACCAATCCGCTGCGAACGACGCGCCCAATGGCGGCGGTCAGGGGCGGCGGCAGGTCTGCATCCCACTTGACTTCCTTTCGCAGCTGCGCGGCGAGGGAGTTTTGCGCATGGATGTTCGCATCGCGGCTGGCGATGAGCGCGGCAAGGGGAATTGCCTCCAGCAGCGCGGACGAATTTCGGTTCGCTTCCACTTTTGGCTGATGCCTCCGCCCGGCGAACCAGCCAGCCCCGGCGCCCGAAGCGAGCAGAATCAGCGCGAGGAAGATAACCAATCCCAGCGGCAGGCTTGCAATTACGCCTTCATCCATACTGCGCTCCCGTTCATTTCATCCCTGCGATTCGAATTTGTAACCGATGTTTCGCACGGTGAGCAGAAATCTCGGCTCGCTGGGATTTGCCTCGATTTTTTGCCGCAAACGCTGAATGTGAACATCCACTGTGCGGGTTTCTCCGGCGTAATCGTAGCCCCATACTTTTTCAAGGAGTGTTTCCCTGCCAAACACGCGGCGCGGATGGGAAACCAACAACGCCAGCAGTTCGAATTCCTTGGGGGTGAGGTTTACCGGTTGCCCGTCGCGGTTGACTGTCCTTCCTTCGGTGTTGATTTCCAATGCACCGAAGCGGAATACGCGTGAGCCGGGACTCGCTGAACGCCGCACCAGCCTTAGCAACGCGCGAACGCGGGCGAGCAACTCCCGAATTTTGAAAGGTTTGGTGATGTAATCGTCCGCGCCGAGCTCGAACCCGACAATCTTATCCACCTCGTCGTCTTTGGCGGTGAGCATGATGATGGGAATATATTGCGCGCGGCGGCGGAGAGCCTGACAGACTTGCAGACCTTCCAAGCCGGGGAGCATCAGGTCGAGGAGGATGAGGTCGGGGGAAAAGGTGTCTGCGCGTTCGAGCGCCGTGTCGCCGCGTTTGACCAGTTCGGAGACGAAGCCTTCGCGTTCCAGCGCGGTTTGCACGAATGCGCCGATGGCGGGATCGTCTTCCACGATGAGAATGCGCGGATGCGACTCTCCAGAATTATCTGCCATGATGTCTGCCTTATGAATATGACGAAACCGATCAAAGTATACTCCGAACGGGAACGTGCGCAAACTGCGGCGGGATTTGTCTGCTCGTGGAGGCGATCATCGGTTCGCGCGTCCGTATCTGGCAGTTGGATAATCCGGCCAATTCCGGTGAAACAGTGGTCAGCGGGGTGGGAAGCGGAAGTTGGACCTTCCGCGACCGGGTCTACAATGGGACCATTTACTTGGATCCAGTGTCTCGGCAGACTCGACAACCAACGGCGCCAAAGTCGTGTACAAGTCATCTCAAAAATGTCACCCTGAGCGCAGTGAAGGGTCTCTACGACCAAAAACAAGAGACACTTCGGTTGCAACAACCGCTCCCTCAGAGGGACAGGGTATTTTGAGACAAGTTCGAGATGATATATTGCGAAGCATCCCTGTGGGGCAACCCCTGCCCCCTTCGCTGCGCTTCGGGGACTCTGCACAGCCAGCGAGCGTTATAGAACATTAACCCAAATCCCTCGGTGACTGTGGTTGTTGTCGGGTCGTCCGCGTAGGAGTTTTATCCTGTAAACGTATAACTCGGCAGTTTATGGGCAGGCGGGGTGTCGGTTGGGGACGCGCGCCGCGATGAAGCGGTGCAGCCTGGAATGAAAGTCCGTGCAGATGGATTCGAGAGCCGCGTTCATGGGGGACTCCGGATATTTACATTCATCAGCCAGTTCGTGACAAATGACATAATTCTATAAAAATCTTACCCCCTTGTTAAATAACCCCTTGGTAAATCAAAACCATCTCATTCATTGCTAAAGAAAAACTTTGTAAACCTGTCTGGTCTATGCCGTCTTTTGACACTAAAGTATATGCGCACACTTTCAAGAGCGGTTGGTCAATGCACATCTACTGCCTCGGTCTTAATCACAATACCACACCCCTTGATCTTCGTGAGCGTTTCTCGCTCAGCGAAGACGCGATTCGTTCCGCGCTGGCGCGTCTTTCATGCGGACATCTCGCCACATCCATTGCGGAATTGGTCATCCTCTCCACCTGTAATCGTACCGAACTCTATGCCGCCTCCAGTCACATGGCAATTGCCGAACTGGAGGCTCTGTTATCGGATGCAAGCGGCATCCCTGCAAATCAGTTTTACACGCATGCTTACCGATACGAAGATCTCGACGCCGCCCGCCATCTCTTTGAGGTTGCCGCAGGGCTCGACTCGCTCGTCATCGGCGAGCCGCAGATTTTGGGGCAGATCGTCCGCGCGCTCGAACTCTCCCGTGGACAGAACACGGCGGGGCCCGTGTTGAACCGTTTGTTCCAGTCCGCCATCCATACGGGGAAGCGCGCCCGCACCGAGACGGGCATCAGCCGCAACCCCGCCTCGGTATCGTCGCTCGCCGCGTCGCTGGCGGAACGGGTCGTTCATCCCATTGCCGAAGCCCAGGTGGTCATCCTCGGCGCGGGGGAGATGGCGGAACTCGCTGTCGAAGCCTTGCGCAAACGCGGCGCGAACCGTATTCTGGTCGTCAATCGCACGCTGGAACGCGCCCATGCCATCGCCGACCGCTGGGGCGCGCAAACCGCGACCTTCGAGACCCTCAACACCGCGCTTGCCTCCGCTGACATTCTCATCTCATCCACGGGCGCGCCGCACGCGATTCTGTCCGTTGAGATGGTGAAACAAGCAATGGACGCGCGTCCGCAGCGTCCTCTCTTCTTGATTGACATTGCAGTCCCGCGCGATATTGACCCCGACGCGGCGAACATCCCGCACGTCAAACTCTACGACATTGACAACCTGAACGCCAAACTCGAAGACTCGCTCGCCGAACGCATGGCGGAAGTGCCGCAGGTCCAATCCATTCTCGACGAAGAACTGATCGAATTTGCAGAATACATGAAATCATTGGAGATGATTCCCATCATTGCCGATATTCGCCAGCAAGCCGAAACCATCCGCCAGGAGGTGCTCGAAAAAACATTGCGCCGCCTGCCCAACCTAACCGAAGCCGAACGCGCCCGCATCGAAGCCATGACCCAGGCGCTGGTCAAGCAGATTTTGCACGCGCCCACCCAGCGTCTGCGCGCTGAAGCGTCTGGCCCTCATGCGCCCGAATATGCCGCGGTCGCCCGCACGTTGTTCGGTCTGCAGAGCGAAGGCTTGTGCAGTTTCTCGGGTCAAGCCTTTCCCATCTCCGCCACCGACTGATAACCATGAAACTCATCTTCGCCACCCGCCCCTCCGCCCTCGCCCGCTGGCAAACCCAATGGGTGATCCGCGCGTTACGAAAAATTCATCCTGCCCTTGAGTGCGAAGAAAAGATCATGACCACGCAAGGCGACAAAATTCTCGACAAGCCCCTGCCCGAAATCGGAGGTAAGGGACTGTTCACACAGGAACTTGAATCGGAATTATTGAATGGATCCGTTCATTGCGCCGTTCATTCGCTCAAGGATTTGCCTGTCGAAAATCCGTCGGGCTTGATCGTGGGATGTATCCCCGCGCGCGGAGAAGTACGGGATGTGCTGGTCTCACGCGCGGGATATACCCTTGCGACTCTTCCAACCAACACCTCCCTCGGGACCTCGAGCCTGCGCCGCGCTGCCCAAGTCCTTTCCCTCCGCCCAGACCTTCGCATCCAATCCCTGCGCGGCAACGTGGATACGCGTTTGCGAAAGGCGCTCGATGGTCAATACGATGCGATCATCCTTGCGGGCGCGGGCTTGACTCGTTTGGGATTGGAGAACTATGTGACCGAATGGCTGTCACTGGATGTGATGCTCCCCGCGCCTGGACAGGGCGCGCTCGCCGTGCAATGCCGCGCGGACGATGCTTCCACGCTGGAGATTCTCGCCGCGCTGGAAGACAACTTCACCCGCAAAGCCGTCACCGCCGAACGGGCGTTTTTGCAAGGGCTGGGCGGCGGTTGCGCGGTGCCTGTGGCGGCTTTCGCAGAAGTTATCAGTCATCAGTCATCAGTCATCAGTCTGACGGGATTGATAATTTCGGAAGATGGAAAGACCGTTGTAAAGGTAACAGGCGAAGGCGTTGACGCACTGCAACTTGGTAATGAACTCGCGCAAAAAGCCATCGCGCAAGGCGCGGGTGAAATCTTGAAACTGATCACTGTCCACTGATCACTATGAAAGTTCTTATCACCCGCTCCCGCGCCCAAGCCGCCGACTTCGCCGAACAACTTCGGCAGGCGGGTTTTGAGCCGATTCTCTTTCCCGTGATTGAGATTCGCCCCGTCGAGAACAATGCCGCGCTGGAAACTGCGCTGGCGAACCTTCAAAAATATGCGTGGCTGGTTTTCACATCGATCAATGCGGTGGATGCGGTTTTCGATGTCATTGCGAGGAGGGCGCTTTCCCCGACGAAGCAATCTCCTATTAGCGCGGGGAGACTGCTTCGTTCGGTCTCGATACGCGAAGAACGCTACTCGACCATCGCTCGCAGCGACATTACTCCCAGAGTAACCGCCGTTGGACGAAAGACTGCAGACGCATTACGCGCGCGCGGCATCGAACCCGATTTCGTCCCGGATGAATTTGTCGGCGTCAATATCGTGACAGGCTTGGGAGATTTGAAAGACAAATGGGTTTTGCTCCCCCGCGCGGACATTGCCCGCAAAGAATTGCCCGAAGCAATTGTCAAAGCGGGCGGAATCGCGCACGAGATTATCGTCTATCACACCCTGCCCGCCGCTGTGGACGAAGGCGGTCTCGCCGCGCTTCGCGCGGGCGTGGACGTGATTACCTTCACCAGCCCCTCTACGGCTCAAAATTTCATTGAAGTTGCGCGAAAAAATCATCTCGACCCGTTTCATTTACCCAACTCGCCAACGTTTGCCTGTATCGGTTCAGTGACAGAAAAAGCCGCCAGAGAAGCAGGCTTTGAAAAAATCATCACGGCAAAGGAATACACCACTGAAGGGTTGATCGGTCTGCTAGTCGCCAGTCGGATGGTCAAATAGTCTTGGAGTCTCTATGCTAAAAGAAATTACTCAATCACCAAGCGCTGATTACCAAACTCCAATTACCAATCACCGCTTACCCATCACCAAACGTCCGCGCAGATTGCGCGCCACCTCCACCCTCCGCGCCATGATCCGCGAAACGGAACTCAACGCGCGCGATTTTATTTATCCATTGTTTGTGCGGCACGGAACGGGACGAACTGCCATCAATTCGATGCCAGGCGTGTATCAACTGTCAGTGGAGGAAGCGGTTCGGGAAGCGGAAACAGCCGCAAGGTCGGGGGTGAACGCGGTCATCCTGTTTGGAATCCCCAAAGAGAAAGACCCCATCGGGCTGGAGAATTTCGCGGATGGCGGCATCGTTCAGCAGGCAATTCGCGCCATCAAGCGGGAAATCCCTGAAATGGTGGTCGTAACCGATGTCTGTCTGTGCGAGTACACCAGTCACGGGCATTGCGGCATTTTGAATACGGGCGAGCATTTTCATGCGGGGCTGCCCGAAGGGTATGTGTTGAACGACCCCACGCTGGACGTGCTGGCAAAGGTCGCCGTCTCGCACGCGCAGTGCGGCGCGGATATCGTCGCGCCGAGCGGCATGATGGATGGCATGGTGGCGTCTATCCGCGCAGGACTGGATGAGGCGGGGTATGAGAATTTGCCGATCCTGTCCTACGCGGTGAAATATGCGTCGTCGTTTTACGGTCCGTTCCGCGATGCGGCGGAAGGCGCGCCGAAATTCGGCGATCGAAAATCTCATCAGATGGACCCCGCCAATGTGCGCGAAGCCCTGCGCGAAGCCGCGTTGGATGTGGAGGAAGGCGCAGATATGTTGATGGTCAAACCTGCGCTGGCGTATCTGGATGTGATTCGCGTGGTGAAAGATGCTTTGCCCGAATTGCCGCTGGCGGCGTACAACGTCAGCGGCGAGTATGCCATGATTAAAGCCGCCGCCGCCAACGGCTGGGTGGACGAAGCGAAGGTCACGCTCGAAACGCTGACGGGCGTCAAGCGCGCGGGCGCGGATGTGATCATTACGTATCACGCGCTGGATGCGGCGAAGTGGTTGAAATAAATAGTAATTGGTGATTGGTAATTACCACTTACCAATTACCCAAAAGGAGACTCATGACTTTAGAAACTCTCACCCCCCGCGCCGCCGCCGAGCGGCAATATCAAAACGAGCGCATGGTTCACGCGGATTTCGACCGCGCCCCGTTTACGATTGCCTGGGAAGTGACCCGCGCCTGCGCCTATGCCTGCGTGCATTGCCGCGCCGATGCGCAACATCACCGCGACCCGCGCGAACTTTCCACCGCCGAAGCCAAAGCGCTGATTGAGCGTCTCGCCGCCTTCGAGAACAACCCGATTCTGATTTTCACGGGCGGCGACCCGATGATGCGCCCCGACTTGTTCGAGTTGATTGAATATGCCGCCGCGCGCGGACTGCGCTGTTCGCTGACGCCCACCGCGACGGCGCTGCCCACCCGTGAGCGGCTGGAAAAAGCCCGACAGGCGGGCATCCGCCGCGTGGCGCTTTCGCTCGACGCACCGTGCCCCGAAATCCACGATAACTTCCGCCAGGTCAAAGGCTCGTGGCAGCGCACGATGGAAACGCTGCACCGCGCGCAGGAAGCGGGGCTGAGCGTGCAGGTCAATACCACCGTCGCCAAACATAATGTGGATAGTTTGCACGAGATGGTGCCGTTCATTCAGGAAGTCGGCGCGGTGCAGTGGTCGGTCTTCTTCCTTGTGCCAACAGGACGCGCCATGGCAGAGCAGATGGTTAGCGCCGAACAGCACGAGCGGATTTTCAACTGGCTGTATGACCTTTCGCAAACCGCCCCCTTCGACATCAAAGCCACCGCCGCGCCAATGTATCGCCGCGTGGCAATTGAACGCAAACGGGCGGAGCAGGGCTCAGGGATGCCTGTCACGTTTCAAGGGGCTGGTTTCCAGTATACCGATGGCTTGAACCGTCCGACCAAAGGCGTGAACGACGGTAACGGCTTCTTGTTCATCTCGCACATCGGCGAGATTCAACCGAGCGGATTTCTCCCCGTCACGGCGGGCATGGTGCGCGAGCATGATGTGGTGGATGTCTATCGCAACTCGCCCATTTTCAAAGACCTGCGCGACCCGTCCAAACTCAAGGGCGTGTGCGGCACATGCCAATACAACGATGTCTGCGGCGGTCAGCGCGGACGCGCCTACGGCGTGACGGGAGATTATCTCGAAAGCGACCCTGCGTGCGTGCTGGTGAGTGGTAAATCGTAAATGGTGATTGGAGATTATCTGATGGCACACTCGCAACCTACCAAAGAATTACCAATTACCAATTACCAATCTCCTTTCCTTCGCGCCTGCTACCGCCAGCCCGTTGACGCCTCCCCCGTCTGGTTCATGCGTCAGGCGGGGCGTTACATGCCCGAATACCGCGCCATCCGCAAGAAGTATTCCTTGCTCGAAATCTGTTACCAGCCCGAACTTGCCGCCGAAGTGACGCTGCAGCCCGTGCGCGCGCTGGGCGTGGACGCGGCGATTCTCTTCGCCGATATTCTGCTCCCCGCCATTCCGCTTGGCGTGGGGCTCGAATTTGCCAAAGGCGAAGGTCCCGTGCTGCTCAACCCCGTCCGCACGATGGAGGATGTGAAAAATCTGCGCCCCGTGAATCCCGAAACCGATTTGGGTTATGTGCTGGACGCGATTCGCATTCTGCGCCGAGAGTTATCCGTCCCGCTGATTGGATTCTGCGGCGCGCCGTTCACCGTCGCATCCTACATCATCGAAGGCGGCTCGTCCCGCAAATTTCTCAAAACCAAAACGATGATGTACGCCGAGCCGCAAACCTGGCATGCGCTGATGGAAAAACTCTCCACCGTGTTGAGCGATTATCTCGTGGCGCAAATCCGTGCGGGGGCGCAAGCCGTACAGGTCTTTGACTCGTGGGTCGGCGCACTCAGCCCGCAGGATTATGAAGAATTCGTCTTGCCCTACTCGCAAAAGATTTTGCAGGACGCGAAAAAAGAAAACGTACCTGTGATTCACTTTGGCACGAACACCGCGACGCTCCTGCCGCTGATAAAGCGCGCGGGAGGAGACGTGATCGGTCTCGACTGGCGCATCCACCTTGACGACGGCTGGCGCCTGCTCGGAGACGATGTCGCCGTGCAGGGCAATCTCGACCCGACGGTTCTTTTCGCGCCGCTGCCTGAAATCAAAAAGCGTGTGGACGATATTCTGCGCCGCACAAATGGACGCGCGGGTCACATCTTCAATCTCGGTCACGGCGTTCTTCAGCACACGCCTGTGGATACGCTGAAAGCCGTTGTGGAGATGGTGCATGAGTTTCGTCGAACAAGTCTCTGACTTGCGTGGGCAAATCACAGATTTACCCTACAAAAAGGTTGGATATGGAAATCAACCCTCTTGGTCTTATCGCCGCCCTCACCGCCTTTCTTTCAATTTGGGCTGGTCATGTTGCCGTCCGCAAAGTGGAAGCGCAAGCGCGCGATATTCGTCTGCCCATCTTCATCGCCGTTGCGCTCGGACTGATGATTGAAACCTGGTCACTGTCAATCGCCAACCGTCCACTGTCAACTGCTTTGGGAATCCTCGGCGTAACCTTACTTTGGGACGCATTCGAAATCACCCGTCAGCAAAACCGCGTCAAACACGGACATGCCCCTGCCAACCCGAACAACCCGCGCCACGCCAAAATCCTCTCCGAATATCCCTCCGCCACCACAGAAGACCTGCTCAAACGTGAGCCAACTGATAACTGACAACTATGAACCCCTTCGGCATCCTCATCGGCATCGTCACCCTCCTCATCATCGGGCTTGGCTTCCCGCTCGTCATTCGCGGCGAAAGACTCTTCGGCTATGTGGTCTGGCCCTACATGATGGGCGTTGGCGTTTTGCTCGTCATCGCCTCCCTCTTCATTCAAATTGACTGGGGCTCGGTCATCGTCGGCGTGCTCGGCGCAACCTTCGTTTGGGGCAGCACCGAACTCAAAGAACAAGCCGTCCGTGCAGAGTTGGGATGGTTTCCGTTCAACCCCAATAAGATCAAAGTCCCCTTTGCGGATGTGATTCGAAAATGGAAGGCGCCCCATCTATGAAACTAATCATCATCGGCGGCGGCATCGCCGGACTTTCGGCAGCCTATTACGCCGCACGAACCAATCACTACTCGCAAATCACCCTCCTCGAAGCAAATTCCCGCTGGGGCGGCAAAATCACCACCGAGCGCGTGGACTTCGACGGCGGGCGCTTCATCGTCGAAGGCGGACCCGACACCTTCCTCGCCACCAAACCCTGGGGCGTCGCCCTGTGCAGGGAACTCGGTCTCGGCGAACGCTTGCATGGCACGAACCTCAACAAAAAGAATACCTACGTTCTGAACAAGGGACGCCTGCTTCCGTTGCCTGATGGTCTCGCCATGATGATTCCCTCGGATGTTTCCTCCATCCTGCGCTCGCGTCTCATTTCGTGGTTTGGCAAAACGCGTATGGGACTCGATTTCCTCCTCCCCGCGAAAAACGTCAACGGCGATGAATCGCTTGGCGCGTTCATCAGCCGTCGGCTGGGGCGCGAAGCGTACGAGAACCTCATCGAGCCGCTCATGTCGGGCATCTACGCGGGCGACGGCGACCAACTCAGCCTCGCATCCACATTTCCATATCTGCGCGATCTTGAAATCAAATATGGAAGCCTCGCTCGCGGCGCGCTTCAAATGCGAAAACAATCCAATGGCAAATCCCTGCAAGGTTCGCGCTCTGCATTTCTTACCCCCACAACGGGTCTTGCAGAAATTGTGGAGGCATTAGTCGAAAGTCTAAAGTCGAAAGTCACTCTGCGGCTCAACACCCGCGTCACGGCTGTCACGCGCAACGTGGAACGCGGCGCGTGGAACGTGACACTTGAAACCGAAACACTTGACACTGATTCACTGATAGTAGCCCCCCCCGCCTTTATCAGCGGACGCCTGCTCGCTTCTTTCGACCCCGAACTTGCTTCGACCCTCCAAAGCATTCCCTACGCCTCGACCGCCACCGTCTCCCTCGCCTACCGCCTGAGCGACGTCCCCCGCGCACTAGACGGTTACGGTTATGTCATCCCGCGCCGTGAAGGACGCAAAGCCCTCGCCTGCACCTGGACTTCGACCAAATTTCCGCACCGCGCCCCCGAAGGCTATGCCCTGCTGCGCGTTTTCGTCGGGCGCGCAGGACAAGACATCCCGTGGAACGAAAATGATTTGCTCGAACTGGCAAAAGAAGAAATGAAACTTACCATGAACATCGCCGCCGAACCACTCTTCTCGCGCGTCTTTCTGTGGGAAGCCGCCATGCCGCAATATAACTTAGGTCATCCCGAAAAATTAAAGCAAATTGATTCCGCGCTGGCGAAATATCCAAGTCTGGCGCTGGCGGGCAACGGCTATCGCGGCATCGGCATTCCTGATTGCATTCGGTCGGGGGAAGAAGCAGTAAAACGGGTTTGCAAATTGGAAGGTTTGAAAGTTTGAGCGTTGAAACCTTCCAACCTGTAAACTTGCAGACAAAATCTGTGGAGCGATCATGGATATACAGAAATCAGTCAGTCTCTTTCAAGAAGCCCAGCCCCTTTTTCCCGGCGGCGTGAACTCGCCCGTGCGCGCCTTCCGCGCCGTGGGCGGACAGCCGCTCTTCATCGCGCGTGGCGAAGGACCCTACCTCTTCGACGTGGACGGCAACCGCTATATTGACTACGTCCTGTCGTGGGGACCGCTCATCACGGGGCACGCGCACCCCAAAGTGGTGGCAGCCATTCAGCAGGCCGCCCACATGGGCACTTCCTACGGCGCGCCCAGCCCGCTGGAAATCGAACTGGCGAAGAGCATCATGGACTTCATGCCGAACATCGAGATGATTCGCTTCGTCAATTCGGGGACGGAAGCCACCATGTCGGCGTTGCGCCTTGCCCGCGCCTACACCAAACGCGAGAAAATCGTCAAGTTCGACGGCTGTTATCACGGTCACGCGGATATGCTGCTTGTGCAGGCGGGTTCGGGCATGGCGACGCTCGGCTTGCCCGATTCGCCCGGCGTGCCGAAAACCGTCGCGGCGGATACGCTGGTGGCGCAATTCAACGATCTGGAATCCGTCGAAGCGTTGTTCAAAAAGTATCCAGACCAGATTGCTGGGCTTATCGTCGAGCCTGTCGCTGGGAACATGGGTGTTGTGCCGCCTGTGGAAGGATTTTTGGCAGGATTGCGAAAACTCACCAGCGAATACGGCGCGGTCTTGATCTTCGATGAAGTGATGACAGGTTTCCGCGTCCACCAGGGCGGCGCGCAGACACTCTACAATATCAAGCCTGATCTCACCACGTTAGGCAAGGTCATCGGCGGCGGTCTGCCTGTCGGCGCGTATGGCGGGAAGAAGGAGATCATGCAGATGGTTGCGCCGCTTGGACCGATGTATCAGGCGGGGACGCTTTCGGGCAATCCGCTGGCGATGTCTGCGGGCATTGCGGCGTTGAGTCTGATTCGGGGAGGGGAAGTTTGGAGGGAACTGAATCAGGCTGCGGCGAAGTTGGAAGCGGGTGTCGCGTCCGCAGCGAAGCAGTTTGGGATTCCCATCCGGCAAACGCGGGTCGGCACGATGTTCACGATCTTCTTTAGCGAGACCCAACCCGTTGGCTGGAATACGGTCAAGGCGGCAGATAAAGCACAGTTTGCGAAGTTCTTCCAGAAGATGCTGGAGAACGGAGTGTATCTTGCGCCGTCGCAATTCGAGGCGGGATTCATTTCGATTAGGCACACGGAAGCGATCGTCGAAAAAACTCTTGATGCGGTGACGGAGACTTTCCGCGCATGGTAACGGATGAGAAGATGTACAACGCCGCGCTGATGCGCTACCGCTTTGGAAATGTATTGATCTGGCTGGGCGTGCGAGTGTGGGCACCGTTTATCCTTTTGCGGATCATGGGTGAACAGCCCTCGACGAGCCTGTATCTGCCGTTTCATCTTCTGGGCGTGATGGGCGTTCGCGCCTGCGCGCGTTTGCCGCAAGGAATTTGGGATGCTTTCCCCTAAGGAGTAACTCAGTAGTCGGTCGAAAATCATTCGACGCGCAGGAGACGTTCTCCCCTGGCGCTTGCCCACCAGGGCAAGTGTAACGTTCCTGTCGGGCAAGAGAACGCCGGCTGTGCCAAGGGATTTCTAAAAACCTACGACCGACTACTTATCTGTTATACGGCTATAAGTGTACAAAGCGAACGCAGACGGCGGCATAAGGCGGATACCCAATGAGCAAAGCCCCCTATTGATAGCCGCCGGGCGCGTCCGTTGTCTGCCCGGTGACGGGGTCAACGGCATGGGTCTCATAGCGCAGTACGGTTTGATGGAGTTCATCCGCGCTCATATTGCGCAAACCAAGCCAATCATAGCTATAGCATAGGGGCACGGCGCGCGGTAGTGATACGAAATGGCAGCCACAGGCAGCGAAGGGAACATTCTCGGTCGGGCGATTGCAGGCGCATGGAAAGGCAGTCAGCCCGCGACTGTCGTCTCCATCAATCACTTTTGGTTCTCCTGGGCGGCATTCAAACCGGAGACGAGGATTTCCCAGCCATAAATGAAGGGAGTGGGAATGCACAGACCTGACAGATTTTGAAAACCTGCCGGGTCTGTGAACATTATCGTTTGAATTTCTTGCCTGTCGCCAATTCCACGCTTTTGTACGCGCCGTCGTAGATGCCGATGCTTTTGTTTTTGACGATGCAATCGCAGAACATGGTGAGCAGGTCGTCGTGGTCGGTGAGCATGTCAATGGCTTGCAGGGTTTGCGGGATGGTGCGGGTCTCGACGGTGCTGTCGCCGATCTCTGCGCCGCGGATGGCGCCCCACATTTCGTGTCCGCCGACACGGGCGTTGAAAATTTTGGGTACGGGATAGAACGCGAGTTCGCTGGGTTTGGTGATCATCACGTCCACTACGCGCATGAGGTAGTTGGTGGCGTACACGGCGTGGAAGGTGTTGTTGTGCAGGAAGACGTGCAAACCGCGCGCGGGTTTCTTGCGGATGCCGTCGGTGAATTCGCGCGTGTCGTCCCAGGTGAAGTGGGTTTGGATGAGGCCGTGATATTCTTTGAGTTCGCCCTGCAACCACTCCCAGTTGTTCTTGTGGTCGCCGAGATTGACGAAGAGCGTGATCTGATCTTTCTGGATCCTTGGAATGACATGCTCGACGATGGCTTTGAAGAGTTCGCGCTGCGCGCCCGCGCCGCCCATCGTGAGCAGGAAGCGGCGGGGTTCCTTCGCCTTCATGCGGCGCATGCGATCCGCGCAATCCTTTTCGATGTTTTCGACCAGTTCATGATCCACGTGATGACCGGTGTAATACAGCGCATCGGTTGGCATAGGCTTGAGAATTCTGCCCTTGTCGTCGAAGCCGCGCATGACGCGGAAACCGTAATAGCCGGAGGGCGATTGAACGGCATGCTTTGCGCCTTCGGTGAGTTGGAACGCCATGGGCCAGTTATCGAACATCATGTCCACCACGCGGGTCATGCCGCCCGCAACCGCTCCCATGCAGTTCCACATGTGTGAGGTGAGAATGGGCATGTCTTGCGGGAGAGCCGCATACAGGTTGGCGAACAACTCGCTCATTTTGTAGTCTTTGACTTCGGTCTTGAGAAAACGCCAGGGCCAGGTGACAATCCAATTGTTGAAGAGCGCATTCAAGCCGGGCAGGGTCGGTTCGCCGGTGGTCAGCGATTCCCACACGTATTTATCGAACCACGGATAGCGCTGTGAGATACGCGAGTATTTGCTGTAATTGGTATTGCACCAGTTGATCACATCGGTGCTGATGCCGGGGATGCCGAGCAGGTCGAGCCAATAGGGAGTGAAGCCCATGGCTTTCGCCGCAGAGACGCCCGCCATGGCAATGCGGTAGTGACCGAAACCCATGCGGATGGTGCTGACGATCACGCCCTTCTTTTTATCCACGGGATTGCCCGTCCCATCGCGGACGATGTTCTTCAGCCCGAAGATCTCATGTCCGTAGGGGTGGTCTTCGACCGTGAGGTGGAATTTTTCGTTCGGGTCGTAATTGAACTTTTTCGCAAGCATGGCTTTCCATGCATCGGCGGCGCGGGATTGACGTTCGGTAATGGGATTGCCGTACACTTCGTAACGGCCGTTCTTCTTTTGAAGCATGTTGAAAGATCTCCTTGAGGATGAAAATAATCGCAAAACAAGACGGCAGACCACAGAGAATGGACCGCGGTCTGCCGTCTGCGGTCTGATGTGTATTATGCCAGAACTCTTTCCATAAAATTCAACGACAGGTTCGTAACCTCTTCCAACTCCGCATCAATCAGGATGGGATGTCCCGATCGCTCCATCCAGTGACGCTCCTTCACCGCCGAAGCAACGCCGCGCAGGATTATATCCCCTGCCTGCGGATGTACAGTCGTATCCTTCCGCCCCTGAAAGACAACAATCGGCTGGGCGATGTTTGGCAAAACCTTCTTCGCGGCATCTTGAAACTTGAGCAATTGAAGGATTCCCCTGGTTGGCAATTCGGGATGGTATCCCTGCCAATATTCGGACATTTCCAATGTTTCTCGTTTTACATACGGCATGAAGGATGAGCCAAGATACAGTTTGATCGTATCAACAGTGGATAGGGTCAATTGGATGGCAGGCGCATACAACAGTACGCCGCTTGCTTCGGGATGCCTGCCCGCCAGCATCAGAGCGACCAGCCCGCCCATGGATTCTCCGCCAAGAAAGACATGCTCACAACGGGATTTCAACCGCTGGTACACCTGCTCCCCGCTCTCGACCCAATCCTGCCATTGCACACGATTCAAGTCTTCGGGACGGGTGCCATGGCCTGCCAGCAAAGGCGCGCCTACGCTGAAACCTTTTTCGTACAGCCGTCTGGCAAAGAGACGTACCTCCGCAGTGGTGGCAGTAAAACCATGCAACAACAGCGCTCCTGTCGCGCCTGCATCCCAGAAGAACGCATCTCCTTCGAGGTGCGGGTTGTGAAGCAAATAGTCTGACATGGAAGCCCCATTCATGCGCGGATGTACGTCCGTGCGCAATGGCTAGCCTTTCACCCCGCTGCTTGCCACACTTTCCACGAAGAAGCGCTGACCGAGAATAAAGACGATCAACGGCGGGACGATGGCAATCGCCGCTCCTGCCAGAATCAGGTTCGGGGTATCCGAGGCGCGTCCGCGCAGCACGTTGAGGGCGAGGGTGAGGACGTGGTTCTTTTCATTGCCCACGTTGATGATGACCAGGGGCCAGATGAAGGAATTCCAGGCGTAGAGAAAAGTAAAGGTCGCCTGAGTGGCAAGGGCGGGGACGGAGGCGGGGATGATGATGTCTTTGAGGATTCGAAAACGGGATGCGCCATCCAGCAGCGCCGCTTCTTCGATCTCCTTGGGAAAGGTGATGAAGTGCTGGCGCATGAGGAAGGTTCCGTAGGCGGTGAAGATCCATGGAATGATGAGCGCGGCGAGGCGGTCTGTCCAGCCGATGAGCACCATTAACTGATACAACGGCACGATCAACATCACAAAGGGAATCATGATGGTGCCAAGATAGAAGACAAAGACCGTGTCACGCCCGGGGAACTTCAGGCGGGCAAAGGCATAGCCGCCCAGTACGGATGTGGTCAACTGCCCGATCACCACCAAAATAGTGACCAGCGCGGTGTTGGTGAGCGCGCGCCCGATGTTGTTCAACTCGATCACCTGCGCGTAATTTTCAGGATGCCAGTTGATCGCCTCCAACGGCTCGCTCAAACGGACGTTCTGGTATGCCCTGCGCTCGGGATTTTTCGGGTCCATGAACTCGCCGACCGTTGTCTGACTGATGAGAATCATTGGGACGACCCGCCCATCCACGGTGACATCGAAGAGTTTTTCATCCTTGCCGTTCACATTCACGGTTTGCGAGTCCGCTTCGCCGCCCGTCGGGGTGACATCGGTCAGGAAGCGCTCCACAGTGGCATTCGGGTCTGCCGGGGGCGCAAACGTCCCCACGCGGATGTTGGCCTTGACGAGGGCAAACTCCTCACGGTTGCCATCCACTTCGACGTAATAAAGCGGAAGCGGCGAGTCATACCCATCCACTTCGATGAAAGCCGCCTCACGCGGGAACATGCGCGGCGGATAGCGGAAGGTATCTGCCGGAGTTTTCAACGATGTGGCGAGCATGTAAAAGAACGGGAATAGCATCACCAGCGCAAAAGCGGTGAGGACGAAATAAACAAGGAAGTTGTTCAAGTAACGCAGCAGGCGATGGGATTGGATCTTCATGTCGTCCTCCCGTTAACTTTCGTACACGCTGGAACGGCGCTGGCGCTGGAATTGGATGAGCGTCAGACCGAAAATGACGATGAACAGGATCCATGCAATGGCGGAGGCGTAGCCCTGTTTGAAATTCTGAAAGCCGTTGCGGTACAGGTACAGCACCAGCGTGAGGGTGGAGTTGTTCGGTCCTTCGGGCGGGTTCATCAAAATAAAGACCTGCTCGAAAACCTGCATGGCTTGAATGGTGGTGGTGGAGACGACATAGAACGTCGTGGGCGCCAGCATGGGCAGGGTGATGCCCCAGAATTTATCCCAGGCGCCGGCGCCGTCCACGGTGGCGGCTTCGTACAGTTCGCCGGGGATGTTCTGCAAGCCCGCCAGAAAGAGCACGGTGTTGAATCCCATCGTCTGCCAGGCGGCGATGATGATGACCGCGAACAGGGCGGTCTGTTCGTTGGAGACCCATTGGATCTTCGGGTCTACCACCCCGGCGTTAAACAGGTTATTCCAAAACTCGATGCCGACGGTGATAAAGTAATTGATGTAACCGATGGTGGCGTTGTACAGCCACTGCCAGACCAGCGCAATCCCCACCACTGCCGCAATGCTCGGCATGAAATACACGGCGCGGAAGAATTTCATGCCCGGCAGTTTGCTGTTCAGGATGTTCGAAAGGATCAGAGCAGGGATCACACTCAGGGGCACGGCAAACAGCACAAAGGTCAGGGTGTTGCGAAGCGCCAGCCAGAAGAATTTGTCGGCGGCGGCGAACAAGATGCCGGTGTCGCCGATGGTGAAGCGTCCCACTTCGTCATAGACTTTGATATCCACCACTTCGCGGGCAAGTTGATCGGGGGAAGACAATGTAGCAAAACGGATGTTGAGCAGTTTGGCGTAATTTTCGAAGCCGATCCATTTGGGCGTGTTGAATGCGTCAGAATCGGTGAAGGAAAAATAAAACGATAAAACCAGCGGACCCGCAAAAAAGACGAGGAAGCCCAACAGATTGGGCGAAAGGAACAGCCAGCCGTTCAGGATCTGCTCGTGCCCGGTTTTGGCATGGAGCGCCTGCGCGGTGGGCTGACGCCACATCCCCCAGATGGCTGCCGAAAACATAACCACACCCAGCGCAGCGAGGATGCCGTTTTCAAAGAGCCTGCCGAAAAAATTCAGGATGCCGTTGACGGCATTGACATGCCAAAGGAAGAGGATGAAGCCCGCCAGCGCCACCCAGCGTCCTGCCCGCTTCAGGCTGGACTCGGCAGTTTGTTTCGGCAGCGGGAGGTAATCGTCCAAAATGGAGAGGAAATACCCGGCAAGGACGATGCCCAGATCGGGAATGCCCCTTCCAAAATTTTCGCCGAGCGAGTCAATGCCGATGAAGGCCCCGCCTCTGTCGAGGACAAGAACGGCGCTCACAAAAAATGCCAGATAATCAAGCGCGAGCGAGATCATGCGCCCGGCATGGGCACGGCGGCGAATTTGCACCGCGCCGATTGCGCTGAAAATGGACGCCATCGAAAGCAGAGTGGTGATGAGCATCTTTTGCCAGAGCGCGCCGGGTCCGAAACCTCCCGCCCAAATTGCGATTACGCCTCCCACCGCCATCAATGCAAACAGGAGTCGCCAAATAAACAGGATGCGGAGGATGAGTTCTGTGCGGTTGTCCTGGGTTGAAGAAACGCTCATTTTCACCTCTTCACAAAGCATCACAAGCCCAAACAAACGATGGGCAGGCAGAAGAGTTCCTGCCTGCCCATTTTTATACCATCAATCGTTACGGAAATGCTTTGTTGGCTTCGTCACAGATGGTTGCGCCGAATTGTTCGACCGTGGTCGCGCCGGTCAACACGCCTTGAATGGCGGGTCCCATGATCTTGTCGAACTCGGGCCAGGACCCCGCCCACAGCGGTCCTTCAGCGGTTGGCTTGGCTTCGGGAGCGATACCGTTCAGGAATGCCTGGTTGTTGGCGGGTGGAGTGAAGGTGAGGAAGGCATCGAGCGCTTCCTGGCTCACGCGGCTGGGAATGTTCGCGCCCAGGGCGGAAATCTTGCCCTGGGTTTCAGCGGTGGTCAGTGCGCGGACGAGCGCCCATGCTTCTTCCGGGTGTTCGGTCTTGGCGTTGACGACATACGCGCCCCAGAACAGCCAGTTGCCCGGAGTTCCCTGGGGTCCGTTCGGGAGTTCGACCACATCCCATTCAAATTCCACGGTGCGGATGCCGGGGGTTGCCCAGCGTCCGTTCTGGAACATGGCAACTTTGCCGGCGCGGAAAGGCGGTTCGGGGTCTTCACCGTAGGGGGTGGCAACGTCATACTCTTGGTAGAGAGAGCGCTGGAAGGTCAGGCCAGCCAGGGATTCGGCTGTGTCAAGCGCGCAGGCAGTGCGGTCAGCGTTGAAGAAACCGCCGCCAGCCGCGTTCAGCCACACGCCGTAGGGTCCCCACCAGGCGCTCGCGCCATAACCGTAGATGTCGGAACCGAGGGCGCGGGTCTTTTGCGCCACGTCGAGGAAGGCATCCCAGTCCCATTCACCGTTGGCGGCGAGTTCGCGGGGATCGGGCGCGCCGGCTTCGGCGATCAGGTCGAGGTTGAGATAGAGCGCAAAGGTGGACACGTCACGGGGCAGACCCCAGAGCGCGCCAGAGCCAGCGCCGGAGGTTTTGGTCTCGGGGTTGTAGGTCATGTGGAACATGGGACCTTCGTAGAAGTCGGCGACGTTGAAGTCCGCATCGTCAGCGGCGATATCGGCAAGGTTGAGGATCAAGCCGCGCGTGGCAAAGTCCGCGATGTCGGTTCCGGGGATCCAGAAGACATCGGGAGCGGTGCCCGCGGCAACCTCCGCGCGGAGCTGGTCCTGGTAATTGGAGCCTTCGGTGCCGCCGGGCTCGTAGGTAAGGGTGATGCCTTCCAGTTCCACATCCAGTTCCTGGCTGATCTGGCTGTAGACGTTGATCTCTTCCTGGTTGTCGGGGCGGGTGCGCCAGCGCAATGATACTTCCGCTTGCGTGTCGTCACCGCTTACCGCAGGTGCCTCGGTTGCCGGGGCTTGCGTGGCAGGGGCGCCGCCACATGCGGCAAGCGCGAACGAAGCAATCACAAGAAGGCTGAATGCCTTCATCAGCAAACTATTCTTCATTTTTTCTTCTCCTTGAAAATATGCAAGCAGTGGGTGGGTGTTTCCGAATGAAGGTTCACGAATATGCGATCTTGATCACCTCCTTGCAGGGGATGTTGACTGCCGCACAACCAACTGAGTAGGGAGTTTGATCTCGCGCGGCTCAAAAATTTTTTTCTGCAGAATATCCAACAGCATGTAAGCGGCTTTACTGCCAATCAGGGGCATGTCCTGCCGCATGGTCGTAAGAGGCGGGTCGAAATAAGAGGACAAAGGCATATCGTCCACGCCGATGACCGAGAGTTGGTCTGGCACGATTAAGTTCACATCCCGCGCGGCGCGCATCACACCCATTGCCATGCGGTCGTTCTGGGCAAAGACAGCCGTCGGCGGGTTGTCCCTTTGGATAAAAACCAGGAGCGCATCACGCCCCGAAGAAGCCGACCAATCCCCTTCAAACACCAGCGACTCATCCAATGGAATTCCCGCCTCCCCCAGTGCGCGGCGGAAACCTTCCAGACGATCTTGAGAACAATCTTCCGCCATCGGACCGGTCACTACGGCGATGCGTGCATGACCGAGCGAGGTCAAATGCCGGGTGGCTTCATAAGCCACGTTCTCGTCGTCGAGAGAGATCGAGCAGACCTCCTTATCGTGCGAACGGGCGCCCACGAAGACCACAGGAAAATCCTTGGGAACGTGCCTATAGCGCTCATCGGCATAGGGGTTGATCACGATCAAGCCATCCACCCGGCGATGCCCCACCAACTCATCCACCAGGCTCCGAAACGCCTGCGGGTCTGAAGCCGACGATGACAGCACAAAATAATTGTGCTGGCGGGCTTCCACCTCGGCGCCTTCAACGATGCTGGCAAAGGTGTAGTCGGTCAGGTTGGGGGAAATGATGGCAAGCGTATGGGTCAAACCGCGCGCCATCGAACGGGCGATGGCGCTGGGGCGGTAGCCCAACTCTTCAATGGCAGCCTGCACCACTGCGCGTGTCTCAGGCAGGACATCGTTGCTACCATTGATGACACGCGAAACAGTCTGATGAGAAACGCCCGCCAGGCGGGCAACGTCACGAATGGTGGGACGATTGGAAGCCATTTGGTATAATGTGACCGGTCACGTGAACGGTAACACCAGTGTACAAAAAAATATTTCCTTTGTCAAGTAGGCAACTTGCCCACCTAGCCGACATCGGCTACACGCCTCGACCGATCCTTCATCTCCTCTCCCACCCCGCGGCGCTTCACACGACGAAAGAGCGCGCCGCGCGGCTGCGGGAGGAGTTGCCAACCCATCCGCAGCCATCCGAATGGACCATCGAGATGATTCTTGAAGAATTAACATGAAACCCCTCAACCGCTTCCCGCTCCCCTTTCTCTTCCTCTCCATCCTTGCCCTGCTCGCCGCGCTGTGGGCAGGTCTCATGCGGCTCGGTTGGAGCCTGCCCGCGCTGACTCCCTCGCTGGCAATGGCGCATGGTCCGCTGATGATTTCGGGTTTTTTGGGGACTCTGATTCCGCTCGAACGCGCCGTGGCGTTGAAACAAAAATGGATGTACGCCCCTCCGCTTCTCGCGGGACTGGGCTGGCTGGTCGCTGTCCTCCTGCCTTCTCCTCCGCTGGGACCGACCCTGCTCACCCTTGCCAGTGTAGGCGGTGTTGCTATTCTGGTCGAGATGACGCGCCGCGAGTTTGCCCTGCACACCGTCACCATGCTGTTCGGGATGTCGGCGTGGTTCGTGGGCAACCTGCTCTGGCTGTCGGGCTGGCAAATTTTTCAGGTGGTCTTCTTCTGGCAGGCGTTTCTGGTTCTCACGATTGCAGGCGAACGGCTGGAGTTGAGCCGTGTTCTGCTTCCTTCAAGGAATCAGCAACTTATTTTCGGCGTGATTGCCTTTATCTTTGTGGCAGGCATCATTGTCTCAACGTTCAACCTGCAACTTGGAACGCGATTAAACGGCGCGGCGCTTCTTCTCCTGGCGCTCTGGTCTCTTCGCAATGACCTTGCCTGGCGCAACCTCAAACACAAACTTCCGCTCACGCGTTACATTGCCTGGTGCCTCGCGCTTGGGCTGGCGTGGCTCGGAATCGGCGGCGCGTTAGATCTGATTTTTGGCGCGCAGGCTGCGGGTCCAAGATACGACGCGGCGCTGCACGTCGTCTTCGTCGGCTTTGTCATCTCGATGATCTTTGGTCACGCGCCGATCATCTTCCCCGCCATTCTGGGCGTACCGATTAATTTCCATCCCGCATTTTATATCCAGTTATTCCTGCTTCACGCTTCGCTGGCGCTGCGCGTGTTTGCCGATTATGCCGACTTGTACGCGCTCCGTATGTGGGGCGGATTGTTGAATGCAGTTGCGATTTTGTTGTTTATCGGGATGACGGTTTTGTCCGTTCGCAAGAGTTTATCCGCAAAGGAATGACCGGGAGTAAAGGCGGCTTCCATCACGGCCATCCCCGCGCTGACCGCGACTCTGCCTCCTGTTTCCACCTCCACACCACCCCTCACGGGCAATGTCACCATTGAACGCGTCTCCACCAATCGTGTGGCGGCTTACTTTTGCCTCAACAGGCGGGCGGAATTTCCCAGGATGCCCAGATCGGGTAGAGATTGCGCCGCCGCTGCCAGGACAGGCGGCAGGATTCCAAAAGCAGCCAGCGATAGCCCCACCAGGTTGTAGAGCGTTGTAAATGCCAGGTTCATCTTGACCACCCGCATGGTGCGACGGGCAATGCGGAACGCCTGCGGCACCAGATCCCAGTCCTCGCGCATGAGCGCAATGTGGGCGGCTTCGATGGCAACATCGCTCCCGGCGGCGCCCATGGCAATGCCCACGTCTGCCTGGGCAAGCGCCGGAGCGTCGTTCACCCCGTCACCGACCATGACGACGGTATGTCCGCGCGCTTGATAGTCCTTGACGACCTCGATTTTGTGTTCAGGGAGCAGGTTGGCGCGGCAGGCAATGCCCAGCGCTTCCGCCAGTATGGCGGCGGTTCTTTCGTTATCGCCGGTGAGCAATTCGATATGACGGACGCCCAGGGCGCGCGCGGCTTCCAGTGCAGGCGGGACTTCCGGGCGCAGCGTGTCCTGCGCGGCGAGGATGCCAGCCAGTTGGCCGTCCATTTCCAGAAACAGAAGCGTCTTTCCCTGTGCTTTGAGTTCGGCAGCGATGGGGAATGATGCCTCGGCAGTGGGAATCAGGCGGCGGTTGCCCACCGCAATCTGCCGCCCCTGAATCACGGCGCGCACGCCCAGACCCGGCACGGCTTCGAAGTCCTGCGGTTCGAGCAGGGGAATGTTTTCCTGTTGCGCCAGCGCGCGGACGGCGGCAGCCAGTGGATGTTCCGAATAGCGCTCCGCCGAAGCCGCCAGGGTCAGGATTTCGGCGCGCCTCAGCCCGTTGAGCGAGATGACATCCGTCACCTGGGGCTGTCCCAGGGTGAGCGTGCCGGTCTTATCCACCAGCAGCACATCGGCGCGGGCGAGCCGTTCGAGAGTTTTGCCGCCCTTGATGAGCAGTCCGCGCCGGGCGCTCGCCCCAATGGATGCCAGCATGGCGACCGGCGTAGCCAGCGCAAAGGAACACGAACAAGCCACCACCAGCACTGCCGCAGTGGACAACGGATTGCGCGTGAGCAGGAAGGTCAGCGCGGCGATGGCGGCGACAACGGGCAAATACCAGGCGCTGAATGTATCGGCGAGGCGTTGAACATTGGCGCGATGCGCTTCTGCCTCCTCCACCATTTTGATGACCCGCCCGAAGGTTGTGTCCGCGCCGATGCGTTCGGCACGGACGCGCAGACTGCCGAGGCTGGCAATCGTGGCGGCATAGACGCGCGCGCCACGGGCGGCTTCGACGGGCATCGCCTCGCCGGTGATGGCAGATTGGTCAACGGTCGCCTGTCCGGCAATAACCTCGCCGTCCACCGGAATCTTCTCGCCGGGGCGGACGATGACGGTCTCGCCCACCTGGACCTGGTGGATAGGGACTTCGATTTCCGCCCCGTCACGTTCCACGCGGGCGGTTTGCGGGGCAAGCGCGGTCAATTCCCTGACGGCGCGGCGGGCGGATTTGGCAGTGAAGTTTTCGACATAGTCGCCGATGCGCATGAACAGGACAACCAGCGCAGCGGTTGCCCATTGACCGATTGCCAGGGCGGCGATAACTCCCAGCGTCATCAGGGTATGGGAAGTGACCTGCCGCCGGAGGGCGGCGCGCAGGACGTTCATGAAAACGGGATAGCCGCCCGCGAGAACCAGCGCCAGCCCCAGCGCGAAGGGGACGCTCTCATTCAGGAAGTCGAACCATCCCAGGAGCTCGCCAAAGACCACCGCGCTCAGGATGAGGGCAAACATGCCAACCAGCAAAAGTGTCAGGCGGCGGTTGAAGCCGTCCATCGAAACGGGAGCAGGCTGAGGGGAGGCTGAAGCGGGAACGTCGTATCCTGCCGCGCGGACGGCGGCGCGCAGGTCGGAAAGCCCTGCCTGGTCGGGGTCGAGGCGCACAATCGCTTTTTCGGTGGCGAGAAAGACCTGCACCGAGTGCACGCCGGGCAGTTTTTCGATGGTATGTTGAACGTGCTGCGTGCATTCGGCGCAGTCCATGCCGGAGATAGGGATTTCGAGGGTTTGAAGTTTCGTCATGAATTCTCCTCCACATTGTAGCAAAGTAGTCGGTCATATGTTTTTAGAAATCCATTGGCACAGTCGGAGTTCTCTTGCACCAACAGGGACGAGAGACCGTCTCCTGCGCGTCGAATGATTTTCGGCCGACTACTTAACTCACAAAGTCTGACCGCCGACCGTGATTTGCCGTTGGCATAGGCTCCCCCGTAAATTTTTGAGTCTTAATCCCGTCAGGCGGGATTTTTTATTTTGTTCTCAGTATGAAAAAGAACAAGCGGCAGAGGAAAATCTCTGCCGCCATTCATTCGAGCATTCCGCTGACCTGGCTTCGTTTTATTTCGTCACATCATACCCCGCCGCCTGATGCAGATTTTTCTGCATCGTCCCTGCAGGCGTAATCTTCACGACGAAATTCCGCAGCGCGCACAACAGCGGATTTTCCACCTGCGCGCCCTTGCCAATTGCCCAGGAGGTGTTCGTTACCCACGCCGTGCGTTCGTGACGTTCATTTTCATAACGTCTCAACGCGGACTTGTAATCTGGTTCTTCATTCAACGCGCGCGCCAACACATAAGCGGACTCCATCGCCATGCACGCGCCCTGCCCCATGTTGGGCGTGGTCGGGTGAGCGGCGTCGCCGAGCAGGGTCACCCGTCCCTTTGTCCATGAGGCGAAGGGAGCAATGTCACAGATATCGTTTTGCAGAACGATCTCAGCGGGAGTCGAATCCAACAGATGGTCAATGGGTTCATGCCATTTGTTGAAAATGCCCAGCAGTTTGGATTTCTTCTGTTCGCCCGTTGCCTTCTCACCGATGGCTTGATTTTTGGTGGCAAACCAGTACACCCGCTTCTTATCCACGCGGACGATTCCGAAGCGCGCGCCTCTGCCCCATGACTCGGATGTCAACCCCAGCGCGGCTTCGTTCTCCGTCTCGACCACCCCGCGCCAGGCGGTATAGCCTGAATAACGTAACTGAACCTCAGGGAACATCTGCTTGCGGACAACGGAGTGAATCCCATCCGCGCCAATCAGCACATCCGCCGAGTCGCTTTCGCCGTTCTCGAAATAGACAGTTACTTTCTTCTCGTCCTGCTCGAACTCGGCGCAGGTCATACCCAGCCTGAGCGTATCGGGCTTCAAAGCGTCAATGAGAATTTGATGCAAGTCCGCCCGATGAATGGCAACCACAGGCTCGCCGTATTTCGCTTCCATTTCGTCGGTGCGCGCATCGAACAAGGTCTCGCCGTTATCGGCGCGGATTTGCGAACGCCGTAACTTCGATCCCGCCGCGATGACCGCATCCGCCGCGCCAAGTTTACGCAACACCTTGATCGCGTTTGACCATAAGGTCAGCCCCGCGCCCACTTCGCCGAGTTTTTTCACCTTCTCATAGACCTTCACGTCGAAGCCGTACTGTTGCAGGGCAATGGCGGCGCAAAGTCCGCCCACGCCCGCGCCAACAATGATTACTTTTGCTTTCATGTCATTTTCCTCTAATGCAAACAACTACTTCTCAACTGCGGGCAACGACTTCAAAAATAGATACACCGCCTTAAGCTCATCATCGCTCATCTTGCCGATTGCGCCAAACGGCATGAACGTGGGCGCGAGCGGTTTGCCTTCAGGCGTCACACCCGTGCGCATGGCGGCGATAAATTCCTGCTCTGTCCAAGCGCCGATGTTGCCAGCGGGCGTAATGTTCGGCACAGGAAAAGTGATGGCTGGGTCGGGGTAAGCGCCGCCAGCATAGTCCGCGCCGTGGCAGGAGGCGCAATCGCCCAGCGTCGCAAGATATTCGCCGTACTCCGCAGTTACACCGGCTTCTGGCGCAGTCACATTCGACGCATGACTCACTTCTTCCACAGGCAGGTTTCCAAACAGCCCCGCGCCGAGCATAATCTTGCCCATTACATCGAACGAGCCTTCGGTCACGCGCTCCACAGGCGGCGCGACTTTCAGGTAGGCAATCACCGCGCCCAAATCTTCATCGCTCATGTGTTGATACACCAGCACCGCAGGCATGAAGATGGGTTTGCCGTCTGCGTCAATTCCGTGACGGATTGCCCGCACATAATCCTCATCGGATGCGTACACGCTTCCGACTCCGCCCGAGCCTGTCGTCAAATTCGACGCATCAATCTCGCCGACGCCTTCCATCTTGAACCAGCCGTCCACGCCGCCCAGGTCTGCGCCGTGACATTGGGCGCAGGTCGTCTCTGCGATGTGTTTTCCGCGTTCGAGACTGGCTTCATCGGTCGGGATGACCACATTATCGGCAGGGAAATCATACGATTTGTTCAGGCGCATGTTACCAAGGATAAGGAACACTATCGCCAACGCCAGCAGCAGCCCAATCAACGAACCAAGCACAATACCGATCCATTTAACAGTTGTTCTCATTTTTCAATCTCCTTGAGTTTTGATTTGCTAGATATGGATAATTTCTCTTTCATCTGCATCCGAGCCCGCGCCAGGCGACTCTTGACCGTACCAATGGGGAGATGCAAAGCCTCTGCAACTTCGGCGTAATCCATTTCATACACATCCACCAACAGGATGACACTGCGATACACAAGCGGAAGTTCGTTCACCATGCGATACAAATCTTCGTCGTCTTCCTTCTGTTGGACGGTCTTTTCCACCGAGCTAGCTGGGTCAGCCAACCAGGCAGGCGACTCGACATCCTCTCCATCATGGGTCACAGGGTAAAGCGGCTGGGTGGAATACCGACTCGCACGGCGATACAGGTCGTAGGAGGCGTTGGTGGCGATTCGGAGCATCCAGGCGCGAAATGAGCCACCGCGATAATCCTCCAATTTTTGATACGCCTTGATGAAACTTTCCTGCGTAACATCCTCCGCCCAATCAGGGTCGCCCAGCAAGTGATACACATGGTTATAGACAATATCCTGATAGTCCAATACCAACTGGTTGAAGGCATCCAGATTGCCGTTTGTCGCATTAAAAACCAGACCATGTTCGAAGGATTGCGTCGCCAACATATCAGCCTGTCCTTTCTATTGGATCAATAAAGTTAGATCACCCATTCCACGCCCAGCGCAACGACCGTGACGACCAACGCCAGGATGAAGGTCAATACGATGCCGTTCAGGAATTTCTTGAAGTGAAAGCCGTAATCGCGGTAGCCTGCCATGCCTTCGGTGCCAGGCAGTATCATGAACTTCGGCTTCAAGGTCATCAGCAGAAACCAGTCGAGCAAAACAAGGTCGAGCAGATTCCACATTTGGAAAATGACCGTGGATACAATCAACGTCTCTATGAAGGTCAATTCGCCAGAAAGGTTTCGGAGTTGACCCAGCCCCAGTGCGACGACCAGCCCCAGGGTCGCCAGAAGCGGAAGCGTCGCCATGTTTGCCTGTTTGCGGGTCGCTTCGCTCATCGGTCCATATTTGGCGCGGACGTCGGGCGGGTAATCGTTCAAAATCATCTCTGCATTGATCCTGCCGATGATGAGCATCGCCGCGCTGAAAACCAATCCGAAGACCGTGCCCCACACCAAACCGAGTTGAAGAAGTTGCATGATGTTCATTTTGTCACCTCGCGTAAAGTCAGGAAAACTTGCTTCGCCAGTTCCAAATCGCCTTCGCCGCTGATGACCAGATACTTCTCGCCGACATACGCCAGCAGATACACGAGGGTCGTTTCAGGCGTTTGCAGAGTGATGAGCGTTGCCGCCAATCCGCCGTCGAGCGTGAGTCGGGTTTCGTTGAGAATGGCGCTGCCTGACACAGACCACGCCTCCTTGCGGACGGCAACAAACGCAGGCAGGTCGTTCTTCGGTTCCCAATCATAGAGGGTGACAATCAGCCGTACACCGCCTTCAATAGTCACGGCATTGTCGGAAATGTCGGGCGCAGACAGGAACTTGACTTGTGATCCGCGCTCGCCGACCGCCTGTTCGGTGTAAGTCCACGTTGCGGGCACATCCAGCGCGAAGCCGATTTCCTCATCGAAGTACGTTTGCGCCTCCCATGTGGGCGCGGGGATCTTTACTTCGGTCGGCGCAGACGTGGGAGCGGGCAACATCGTCGGTTTCTCGGTCGGCGCGGACGTGGAAGCGGTTGTCGCCGTCGGTTGCGCAGTTGTCGCCCCGCCGCACGCCGCTAACACAAAACTTGCAAGAATGGAAATATACAGAATCCTTTTCATTTTTTTCTCCAATCACTGATTACTCATCTCCAATTATTTCGTATTCAACCAATCAGACATCACCTGCAGCGCCAGCCCCAGATTGCCGATCTGACAATGCTGGTCGGCGTGCTCGGCTTTGGTAAAGACTCGCACTGTGACCGATTTCGCGTTCACCAATGCCTTGCGCTGTTTTTCCATCAGCATCGGCGGCTGGAAGGCATCATGTTCGCCGCCCGCCAGCAGCACATCCTGTGTCACCAGTTCGGAATGCAGGTGATTCTTGTTCATGCCCAGCATCCATTCCACGGCTTCGATGGGCTCGCTTTTCTTGGTCAGGAAGAGAGTCTGCCTGATGGTGTGCTTGAGTTTGCCGTTCGACATCTTCATCTTCACCATCCAGTTCATCAAACCGCGCGCCTTCATCAGCAGATTGACCAGCCCGCGATTGAATCCGCCTGCCATCTCCATCCAGTCATAGACTGGCGGGAAGGCGATGACTCGTGTGATGCGCTTCTCGAACGCCGCCGCACGGATGCCCCAATAGCCGCCCATCGAAACGCCCAACAGCGCCGCATCCCTGACCTTGAAGTGGTCGAGAACCGCAGCCACAGGCTTCTCCCAATCATGGTCGAACGGAATGCCATAGGTACGCAGCGCGCCGCCCTGACCGGGCCCCTCAAAGGCAAGGACTTCGTATCCCGTTTCGGCGAAGAAAGCCCACATGCAGTAAAAATCTTCGATGAACGAATCAAACCCACCGAAGGCGAGAAGCGTGCCTTTCGTCGCCCCGCCTTTGGGAGCCAGCCGCATCACGGGCAGGAATCCGCCCGCATAGGCAACCTTGTGCTGCTCAATGCCGTCTTCGACAAAGCCTTGATAGAAAAGTTCAAGGAACTTGTTGTAAAGCGTGAGTTTCAGTTTGTCTTCAGTGTCCACCAAAAATTCGGCGGCGCGATAATAGAACGCCGCGTTGCGGATGCGCTTCTCGGCAAGAGCCTCATCGCCAAGCCGAATAAATCCACGCACGTAATCTTCAAAGGTCTTAATCTCCTTGCCGACCTTTTCGATATCTTCCTTGCGGGTGAAACCGAGCGAATACCAACGGTTCAACTGGTAGTTGATAAAAGCGTCTTTGTGAAATTTGAAATAGCCAACGGGTAGGGTATACATGGTCAATCTCCTTTTGATGCTGCATAGGATACGCCCCTTTTATCCCGCTGACATCGGCCTACACTCATTTCGTATGCAGGAAGTTTTCCCAAAAGTTTGGGAATGGCTTCCCATGCGTTTGGGAATAAAATACGGTATGCTTCACGCTGTGAAACCTGGAATGCCCCGCTTTCTATTTTCCGATCGCGCCATACAGATGGTGTGGCTCGGCTTTACATTGCTCACGCTGCTTTTCTTTTCCCTTGAGTTACAACTAACCCGTCAGCGCCTGCTCGCCCCTTCGCCAGACATCAGCGAAAATCTCGCTGTCATCGGCTGGAGCGCGGGAGCGCACGCCTCTTTTCTGCTGGGCTTGCGCATCGCCTATCTTCTAGTTCATCTGGGTGTTGCTGGCATCATCATCTTCCTGCGTCCATCGGATGGCATGGCGCGCTACGTCGCCTTCTATCTTGTGGTGTTAGGGGCGGTCTTTTACCCGCCTGCCAATATTTCTGCCGACCTGCCAGCATTCCTGCAATTGCCGCGCTCCATTGGGCAGTTCCTGAGCGGTTTGGGGCTGCTCATTTTCTTTTTCATCTTCCCTGACGGAAAATTCACCCCGCGCTGGACAAGATACTTTACGCTCCTCATCCTCCCCATCATCTTCATCGAATATTTTCTTCCTGGAAGTCCGCTCGACGTACGCTCCTGGGGCAGGCTGCCCGTGATGCTCCTGTCGCTCGTCACCATGACGGTTCTGTTCCATGCGCCAATCTACCGCTATCGCAACGTCTCATCTTCTACGGTCAAACAACAAACCAAATGGGTGGTCTATGGCACATCCATCGCCCTCCTGGGCTATTTCCTGGTCGCGCTTCCCGCCGCGTTTGGCTTCATGCCGCTGGAAACAGGCGCTGCGTATGGCATATTCGCCTTTACAGGGATGATGTTATTCTTTATGGCCATCCCGCTGTCCATCGGCATCGCCGTCCTGCGCTTCCGCCTGTGGGAGATTGACCCCATCATCAACCGCACGCTGGTCTATGGCGCGCTCAGTTTTCTCACCATCCTCTTTTACGTGTTAACCGTTGGCGGCTTTGCATACTTCATCGGCAACGCGCAAACCAATCTCATCGTCTCCTTCATCGCTACAGGCATCGTCGCCATCATTTTCGAGCCGCTGCGCCAGCGGTTACAGCGCGGCGTCAACCGCCTGATGTACGGCGAGCGCGACGACCCAGCCACCGTCCTCACGCAATTGAGTCAACGGCTCGATTCCGCCCTCGCACCCGAATCCGTTTTGCAGACCATCGTGGAAACTCTTGCCCAAACCCTCAAACTTCCCTACGCCGCCATTTCTCTTTTTGGGGATGAAAAGCCCCGCTTCGCGACTCACCCAAGCCTGCCTCCGTCCGAACTGCTTCATCTCCCCCTGACCTATCAGACCGAACGCGTCGGTGAGTTGACTCTTGCTCCCCGCGCCGCAGGCGAATCTTTTTCTCCCGCCGACATGAAACTAATCCATCTCATCGCCCAACAAGCGGGAGTCGCCGCCTATACCCTGCGTCTCAACAACGACCTGCAAAAATCCCGCGAACGACTCGTCACCGCCCAGGAGGAAGAACGCCGCCGCCTGCGCCGCGACCTGCACGATGGAGTGGGTCCCACGCTCGCCTCTCTTTCCCAACGCATTGACACCGCCGCCGAGTTGGTGGACAGCGCCCCCGAGAAAAGCAAGCAATTGCTCAAAGAACTGAAGGGACAGGTGAAGGAAAGCGTCGCCGAAATTCGCCGTCTCGTCTACGCCCTGCGCCCGCCCGTATTGGATGAGTTTGGCTTGGTCTCTGCCATCCGCGAACACACCGCCCAATACAGCGGACCCAACGGACTGCAAGTCACCTTCGACGTGAGCGAGCCGCTCCCTGCCCTGTCTGCCGCCGTGGAAGTCGCCGCCTATCGCATTATCCTCGAAGCCTTCACCAATTTGATACGCTATTCGCAAGCGACAGCCTGCCGCATTCGAATCAGAATCGAAAATCGAAACCTCCTGCTTGAAGTTTCCGACAATGGAAATGGTCTGCCCAAAGGCAATCGTGCAGGAGTTGGGTTCCATTCCATGCGCGAACGGGCGGAGGAACTTGGCGGGGAATGTGCGATCGAAAATAACAATGCAGGCGGAGTTACCGTCCGCGCCAGGCTGCCATTAAACAACCAGACCTGACAGGTTTCCAAAACCTGTCAGGTCTATTGAAGGAACATACCTATGTCCATCAAAGTCCTAATCGCCGACGACCACGTCTTCTACCGCGAAGGCGTCCGCGCATTGTTGAGCAATGTCCCAAATATCGAAGTTATCGGCGAAGCCAATAATGGCGAAGAAGCCATTGCCCAAGCCAGAGACCTCCAGCCCAACGTCATCCTCATGGATTTGAAAATGCCCGGCATGAACGGCATAGACGCCACGCGCAGAATCCACGAAACGCAACCCGACATCGGCGTATTGGTCATCACCATGTTCGATGACGATGATTCCGTCTTTGCCGCCATGCGCGCAGGCGCGCGCGGGTACCTGCTCAAAGATGCAGATAAAGATGAGGTCGTGCGGGCAATCGTTGCCGTGGAAAGAGGCGAAGCGATTTTTAGTCCCGCCATTGCCCAACGCATGATGCAATACTTCGCCGCGCCGTCGGCGGCATCCAACAAAAAAAATCAACCCGAAGAATTCGCCGCGCTGACCGAACGTGAATTTGAAATTTTGGGTTTGATCGCGCAGGGGCACAATAACCTGGCAATCGCCAGCAAACTTTCGCTCAGCATCAAAACCGTGCAGAATTACGTTTCGAGCATTCTCACGAAATTGCAGGTGGCAGACCGCGCTCAAGCCATCGTCCGCGCCAGGGAGGCGGGGTTGGGACAAAAAGATTAGAGGATTTACAACCGCGATCGGATCTGTGCGGCAGGGTTATATCGGGCAGGTGGGTATACATTCAGGCTGCAAATCTTGTTCCCGCCAAATAGAGAACAAAAGCCAATAACGAAAACCTTCCTGTAAAGGATCATCCGTGTCCCGATTAAGTTGACAACCCAAGTCTCCCTCTGTTCGTATGTTTTTTGCGTAGGTCCTATTAAGTTTTATTGCCATGTCCCCATAGTTTTCAATCAAGTTTATTGCAGTGCAAACTCCATTTTCTGATCGAATCTTTTTTCGAGATCAGCGGCTCTTCGTTGAATTTCAGAGATACGCGTCCCTGTCTCAATTGCCTGTTGCAGTTTTTTAACCGTATGGAGCCTATTCGATCTTGAATACATTCTCGGGCAGGGTGGAATGAATTTCGGGCTAAATCTTCAGCCAGTATGTGCCTACGGCCAGGATGAGAATCACGCCGAGCGTGCGGCGGACATTGGCGCTCGAAAATTGGACCGCGCCCAATTGACTGCCAATGAGCGCGCCCACCAAACTCACAATCAGCAGGGGGATCTGTGCCGCACCGAAGGCAAAGGTCCCGCCACTGATGCGCCCGATGAGTCCACTGAGGGAGTTGATGGCGATGAACGCACCCGCGGATGCGGCGGCTTGTTTGGAGCTGCCCCAGCCTGCCAGGATGATGAGGGGTGAAAGGAAAATCCCGCCGCCGATGCCGATCATGCCTGAGAGCAAACCAATGACCGCGCCGCTGACGAGCGCCGCCCACAGCGGAACAGGGCGCGACGACCAATCGCTTTTATCCGAAAGGACAGGGAAGAAGGTCATGCGCAAAGCGAGATAGGTGAGAACCGCGTAGAGCAGGGAAGTGTAGGTTTGCTGGGTCAGTTTGAAGGTCCCGCCGAGAAACGCCGCCGGGATGGAAGTCACCAGAAAGGGGATGAGCAGTTTCGAACGGAAGTGTCCTGCACGAAAGTAATTGGCAAACGAGATGGCGGAAACAAAGATATTCATCACCAGCGCGGTGCTGGACATGACATTGGCGGGAATGTCGAAAAAACTCATCGCCAGCAGGTAGCCCGATGCGCCGCCGAAGCCTGCACTGGAGTAGAGAACGGCAACGACGAAGACAAGCAGGAAAAGGAGAGGGTTGGTCATGAGGATACCAGTGAAAAGTTATCGGTAAGCAACAAGTGAGGAGCGGCTGTGGAAAGGAGCGAATCGGCAGGCAAAAGAGGCGCGTAATAGGCTTTCCCGGCACAGGAGCGGCAAAGTGTCAGACTGCCTTGTTTGATTTCGCGCTCGTTCATGATTTCTTCGCCACAGATGTTGCAGTTGACGCGCACACCGGGGCGCGAGACGATGGTTTCGATGGGAGTATTGAGGGTCACTTCATGGAGGGTGAACATCTCGTCATCAGGCATGATTCGATAAGCCTGCATTTGAGCAAAGTAGTGGCGCGGCTCGTGAGGGGCGTAGGTATAGGCTTTCTGGCGGATGTCCAGCGCGGGGGCGACGCGCACGGCTCGACCAGTAACGATATCCACGAAGGTGGCGGCGGTCTTGCCGTAATCTTCCACGCGCAGGGTGCGGTGACCGACGGTGCAGTCGGTGGCGGCGGTGACGCCATCGGCAAAGCAGCCGTCGGTTTCGACGATGACCAGCAGATGCTTTTTGGCGGGCGGCTCATCGAAGCCGAGGGTCTTCATGCCCAACAGCCCCAGTCGCACGCCGAGAATCTGGCGTGGGCAGAGGTGGGTGTGCCGGGAGGCGGATTGTTGGAGGAGGGAGTCGAGTGGTTTCATGGTCGGCATCCAGTGATCGTGAAAAGTAATCAGTTATCAGTGTGCGTGAAAGCATTGCCAAATTGGAAATCAAAAACGCCGTCACTGGAAAAGAGACGGCGCAAGAGGGAAAAGTCGCGGCGGGTCTCCTTTCCAAGTGCATTCCCTCTCTCTTTGGGAGAAGGACAGGTGAGGGCGGGGGGCAAAAGCGTTTCCACTTTTACCTGGTACTGCGAAATGAGTTTCGCGGTACAGTCCTGCTGCCGTGGCAACGCAAAATAAATTTTGCGGTATGTTAGGCGGTCAGGCTTCGGAGAGATGTATTGAGCATAGCAGAAAGTCAGCGTATAGTGAAGTGACGAAGGTCACACGGCCTGTCATCTGGCGCGTAGGGGATTTCCCGACAGGTTCGGCTTTCGGGGCAAAGAGGAGGATGAACTGACATTGAGATACGCAATGATCGCGCGGATTTCGTCATCCGACAGATAACGTTGCTTGCCATCCTGGTTACTTCTTTCCCATCTTCCTCCACGCCTCCGCCGCCTTATTCAATTCAGCCGCGTTCCTTTGGATCTTCTTGACCGCTTCCACCGCATCGTCCACGCCTTCGGATCCCGCGCGGAAGACCGCCTCATCCAGCCAGACGGCTTCGTGTTCGCAGGCGCGCGTCGCTTCGGGCAGATTCATCTTCGAGAAATCGAAATAGTCGGGGAAGGCTTTCGGCACGGCGAGTTTGGAGTTCTGCGGCTGGAACAAATCATAGTTGTGCATGGCTTGATAGCCGACCCAACAGTCAATCCCTTCGGCGTCCAGCGCGGCGCACAGCGCATCATGCTCCACGCCGAATTCTTTCGGATCCACCGCAAAGATGTAACGATAGAACGAACGGGTGGTATGGCGCGGATCGCGCTTCAACACGCGCACGCCGGGAATCTCGCTCAGCGACTCGTCCATGTAGGCTGCCATTTCTTCGCGCTGTTTCGCCTGTTCGGGGAAGCGCTCGATGCCGACCAATGCGATGGCGGCTTGCAACTCGCTTAGGCGGAAGTTGCCGCCCTGCACCGCCAATCCATTTTCATAATCTTCCCCACCGCCGCCCAACGCATGCGGACGCCCGCAGTCAATGATCGAAGCCGCCAGCGCGGCATGTTCGGCAGATTTGCACAGCAGGATTCCGCCCTCGCCCGACGTGAGCGTCTTCGACGATTGCAACGAGAACGAGCCGAAGTGACCGATTGTCCCTGCGCCCATGCCGCGCCACCTTGCGCCGTGCGCGTGCGCGCAATCTTCGATCACGATCAGGTGATATCTTTCCGCAAGTTCCATTATCGCGTCCATATCCGCCATTTGATGACCGAGATGGACGGGGATGATGGCTTTCGTCTTCGGCGTAATGGCTTTCTCCGCCGCCTTCGGGTCGAGACAATAGGTATTCGGATCAACATCCACGATGACGGGAATCGCGCCCGCCCCCATCGGCGCGGAAGCGGTTGCCTGAAAGGTGTAAGCAGGCACGATGACTTCGTCACCCCAGCCGATGCCCGCCGCGCGCAGCGCCACTTCCATTGTAATCGTCCCGTTTGTCATTGGCACGGCATACCCGCCGCCCTGCAGTTCGGCAAATTTCTTTGCCAGCTCTGCGGTCTTCGGTCCAGGGTACGGATACCCGCCCCAGCGCCCCGACCGGATGACTTCCGTCACGGCATCAATCTCGCGCTGATCCCAAACGGGCCAGGCGGGGTATGCCTCTGTGCGGGTTTTGGGTCCGCCCAAGATTGCTAATTCAGACATTGTGTTTTCTCCTTTTGGATAGAAATCCGATTCATCCTTAACTGAAATTTGATTCTGCTCGATAAGCGTTGACTACACTGATTATTTGACCGCCGACCGCAGACCATTGACTACAGTTTACCGTCCGCCGTCTGCGGTCGCCCTTCAAACGAACCTCCCCAAATACCTCTCATTTGCTTCCAACAACTCATCCAACATATGCCGCGCCTGCGGAACGGTCAGCCTGCCGGATAACGGGTCATTGAGCAAAACCTGCAAAGCGAGACCTCTATCGCCCGTCAGCGCGGCTTGGACGGTCATCTCCTGGTTGGCGACATGTTTTTGCAAAACGTTCTGCACACCCGCAGGGACATCCCCAAACGCGATGGCGTGCGCGCCCGTTCGGTCAATTGCGCCATAGGTTTCAACAACGACATCACGCGGCAAGTTGGAAATTTGCCCTTGATTCGGCAGGTTCATAATCCCTAGATACTGTTCCCCGCACACCCGCGCCCGAATGATTCTATTCGCCGCCTCACCAGAGACTTCCTCCATGAACGGCTTCAATTCCGTCTCGTCTTTCAATGCCGATTCAATCAATGCCTTCGCAAACGTTTCCATACTGTAGCGGTCTTCGACACTGGTTAATAGTAAACCGTAATCCGCGCCCCAGTTCGTCGATTCGTTGATGAAGTGCGGGAAGAATTCGGCGATGTGACGGTCTCCTGCCGCAGGCAGCGCGCCATACAACTTGAACAGTGTCGCTTTGACCTTCGCGCGATCCGCAAACACGGATGTATCTTCTTCGTCCACTTTGAGTTCGCCGCTCAAAATCTTCTCAGCAATTGCTGGCAACTCATCAAAGACTCGCCTCCCACCCGCATACAGATCTGTGACCCAGATGAGATGATTCACGCCCGCGATTCTGGCGGTGATGTTTTCAGGCTGGGTGTTGAACATTTGCGCCAGTTTCTCGCGCACGCCGATCCACTCGTGGCACAAGCCGACCACCTTCACGCCCTGCATGGCGAGCGCGCGCGTCAACACGGTCATGGGATTGGTGTAATTCAGGAAGAGCGCGTTGGGGCAAATGTCCATCACTTGGCGCCCGATTTCGGCAACGACGGGGATGTTCCGCAGAGCGCGCGCCAGTCCGCCTGGACCTGTGGTATCGCCCACCGATTGTTTGATTCCATATTTGGCGGGAATCTCCAAATCAGCCCGCATGGATTCCAGCCCGCCTGTGGTGATGGTCAGAATGACAAAGTCTGCGCCTTGAAGCGCTTCTTCAAGCGAGAGCGTTTTTTCCAGATGGAAGTTCAGGTTGAAATCCTGCATCATTTTTTGCCCAAGCGCATATACCAAATCCACGCGGTCTGGGGCAATATCGTGCAGCACAAGGGTCGAGCCAGCCAGTTCGGGCGTGACGAAAATATCGCGCATGAAGGTGGGTCCCCACGTGCACGACCCGCCGCCGATGAGGGTGATTTTGGGCATGTTTGTGTCCTTTGCAATTATTGACCGCGGACCGCAGTCGGTGGTCTGTCGTCTGCGGTCTGCCGTCTGCCGTCGAATTCACCGTATCAATTCTCTCAACGCGCCCATCACCTTTGGCGTAATATCCTTGCCGATGGAATTGGTCTCTTCGTAATGTTTGCCTGGCTTGAACGGATTCCACGGGTACTTGAAATCTTCCAGGGGCAGGATGTAACCCAACTCGTCGTTCGCCAGCCCAATGACGCCTGCAACCTGCGCCCCCGCCTCTTTCATCCACGCCTTGAGCTGCAAGCCCAACTTGGGCAGTAACTCGCCCGGCACCGCCGCCAGCCACAGCCCGCCGATTTTGATGAGATTGACTTCGGTGGCAATACAGCCGTTTTTGTCGCGCACATCGGGCAGGAGTTTGCGGCGGAAGGCAAGTTTGTAAAGGATGTTGGTGAGTTTGGCGGAGATGACTTTCTTGGTGATGCTGACCGCAGACCATTGACCGCCGACTGCGTTACCATCCATCGTCTGCCGTTCGCCGTCTGCGGTCTGACTGTTCACGGATAACGGATCACTGTCCACTGCCCTAAGCGCCTTCACCCCCTCCCCCGCCAACTTCTTTCCCATAAACTCCGCTTCTTCGAAGGAGTGATCTTTCACATCGGGGGTCATCATGCCGCCCAACGCGCCCGCGAAGAAAATGCACGGCGCGCCCGTCCGCTTTTCCGCTTCTTCGCGCAGATAGTGGACATAATCAGAGGTGATGTTGGGGTTCATGTCCCACAACACTTCGGGATGGCAGGGATAGTTCATCATTGTGGTCAATGGTCTGCCGTCGGCGGTCGTGAATTGCAATAACGTCAACTCATCATCCATGATCTCTGGGGTGCGCGCATTCTTGATCAAGCCTGGGACGCGGACGGAAGCCCATTTAACGGAAGTAGGTTCGAGCGTGGAAAGAGAGGCGAGAATGACATCCGCAATTTTTTGTTTGACGCCGCGCATGTACTCTTCATCCACACCGCGCGTCTTTTGGTCGGGTCCCCACAAGCCCATCGTATCGGGTCCGTGATGCGTGTGTGTGGAAGCGATGACGATCTGCGCGTCGGGACGATTTACCTTCTCAATCACTTCATACACATCGGGGCGAAAGAAACCAATCAGGTCGAGCGCGACCAGGACAAGCGTGATTTGTTCCGTTTGAATGGCGAGTGCGCGCGCATACAGGTCGTCATGAACAGCCGTTGCGCGGCGGTTGTTGCCAAAGCCCGCAAGATAAACGGGTTTATCAAGCGAAGGGGTAATGGTGTTTTGTGCATATCCGATTTTCATGTTGTCTCCACTGCTTACTGCTTACTGATCACTGTCTTCACCGTCTTCACCATCTCGCCCCGCACCGCGTACCCATCGAAGCGCGCCTGCTCCATGCCGAGAATGACCGCCCCCACCACAGGCGGACAATTCAGCCGAATCAGTTTGGCGCGGGGACAATACTTCAAAACGATTTCCTTCATCGGCGCGGTGATGATCCCGCCCGCCTCGAAGACACTGCCCGATTGAATCACTTCCACTTCTTCGTTCTCCAGGCCGATCTGGCGCGCCACCGCCACCGCCAGCCAGCCGAGTTCTTCGCCCGCAAAGCGGACAACCTCCCGCGCGGCGGCGTCGCCTTCGCGCGCGGCTTGGATCACTCGAACCGCAAGGAACGGGGACAAATGATATTGCCCGTTGGAAAGACCTTCCATCAAGTCCATTTCATCTTTTGCGCCCGCGGCTTCGAGATAAATCCGCGTCAGCGCGGTGGGCGGGATGCGTTTGATCCAGGCATGGTTGACCTTTTGCAGCCCGTGCTGCACGATCTCGATGGCGCCGCCAAACTCGCCGAACAGCGCGCCATTGCCCACAATGCGCCCTTCCTTGCCGTCCTTGTTTCGCCCGCGCGCATTGTTGGACGACCCCGCCGTGACGTTCACACCAACGCCGCGCGTTGCGCCTGCCAGCAAACCGTTCACGCCATCATTGACGATTTCGACGGGGCAGGATAATCCCAGCTTTGCGATCTCCTGCAAGTGCGCGTCCCTGTCGGATGGAAAATCGCATCCTGCCACGCCGAAACCTGCTCCAGCGATTTGAGCCTTGTCCACGCCTGAAACGTTCAACGCGCCATCGAACGACTCTTCGATGACACGGAAGAACCCCTCATAACCCACGCCTTGATGATTGCCGCCGCCCGATTTGCCAAAGCCCACGCAGCGACCGTTTTCATCCACAATGAGTGCGTGCGTCTTCGATGAACCGACGTCGATTCCTAAAAAGTATCGTTTTGTTTGCGTCATATCATCCCTCGACCACAAACCGCCGACCGCCGGGCATATCCTGGACGGTCTGCGGCCGGTCGTCTGCGGTCATTGAATGTTGGCTTCTCGCTTCTTCGCAAGCGTCTCTTTGATCTCCTGCAAATACTTTCCGTGCAACGGATACAGCCACAGCAAAAAGATTGCCAGCAGGAAGCCGATGGATGTAGGCGCGGTCAGGAAGATGCGAAAGCCCAGATCCACACTGGGCGGCTGGACTTCGAGCAGGGTGTCATATCCAAAGGCTGGCATGATGAGTCCAAAGACAGACGAAACCACCAACCCGCTGAGCGTGATGAGAAATCCGCTCATGCCAAAATACATGCCCGCGCGCTGGTGTCCCGTCTTCACTTCGTCTTCGTCCACCACTTCCGCCATGATGACATCACCTATCAGTATGAGTCCGCCCAGCCCAACGCCAAGGATGATCGAAGCGGCATAGGTCAAATTGATGTTGGGTGAGAAACCCATCGGTACAACGCCCAGGATCATGACCGCATTGGCAAGCATCAGCGTGCGGCGCGAGTCGAGTTTGTTCGCCACCCAATTGCGCCAGGGGTACAGCGAAAGCATGGCAACCAGAAACGCAATGCCGAGAATGACGGTTGCAAGACCTTCATCCACTTTCAGGCTGTATTTGAGATAGAACAAAATGCCTGTTTGAAGCGTGCCCGTGGCAACAAAACGCATCATTTGCGCGCCCGCGGCGGTGAGGTAACTGCGATTGGCAAAGGTATATTTCAACGCCTCCCAAAGCGGGAAGGCGGTGTCGGTTCTCAAATCTGACCGTTCGAACAGCGCGGGGTAGCCGATGTAAATCGCCGCCGCTGAAATAATCGCCAGGGCAAGCGCCATGCCAGACCAGCCAAAGAGGTTTGCCAGCATGGGCGGCAAAGCCGCGCCAATCACCAGCGCAACGGTTTGGAAAATGTTCATTTTGGCGGCCACGTCCGTTCGTTCGGGGTACGAGCCGAACATCTCAGGCAGGAGACCATAATAGCCCGTGGCGAGCGCCGTGTAGATGCCTTCCCAGAGAACGATGCACGTTCCAAAATAGACCAGCAGACCGACGGGGTTGTCCTTGCCATCGAATGGCGCCGTGAAAAGCAGAGCGAACGTTACCGCATAGGGCAGACCCGTAAAAAGAATATACGGGAGCCTGCGGCCCCAGCGTGAGCGCGTACGGTCAGACAGATACCCCAATACGGGGTTATTTAATGCGTTGTACAACGTATAGAAAAACCAAAAAGTGGCATACCAGGTTGCCGGCAGGTTCTTCACATCCACGATATAGAAGGCGATGATGCCCGCCACCGCCTCGACGGGCGTCGCCACGCCCAGGCTCATCAGCGAATACATCACGCGCGTTTTCGTGCTGGTCTTGAATTCGGTTATAGTCATAAACTTCTCCCGAAAAGTAGGATTGGACCGCCGACGGCATTTTATAGTCTGCGGTCGGTCGTCTGTGGTCAGCCTGTTTTCCTCATCGCATCCCGTATCGCCCGATACCCAATCGGCTTGATGCCTTCGCTCTCGATGAACCTCTTCAACTCATCGCTCATAAAGGTTTTGTAATTCGCCACACGGCTTTCCCAATCGGGAGCAATGGCGCGCAATTCAGGGGTATCAATGGACGGATGCAAAATGAAGTGAGTAATGCCGACAGGCAAACGGCCAAGTAATTTTTTGGCGGTTTCCATTTGTCCGCTCGGCTGGTCGAGCGGCATTGCCAGCACACCATCCATGGTTGGCACACCGAGGCGTTCGAGCATTTCCATGATTGGTGCATATGCCACCTTGTCCTCTTCACTCATCCCCATCATCTCGACTCCCACACCGTCCAACCTTGGTAAAAAGTTCGGCAACAAACGCCTGGCTGCCGCCTGCACATAGGATTGAATATATTTTGGGTTCATGATCGTGCCCATATGCGAATCGACATGCGTCACATCAACGCCTGCATGTAACGCCCTTTCGATCTGGGCATTGACCTCAACATCCACTTCTTCCGCAGAGGCATTGTCGTACACGGCTTGATGCCATTGATGGAAGTATCCCGCCTCATCCCTTAACCCTGAGCCTGCCCCCGCATCCGAAACGGGTCCCCACCGATAGCCTTCCCACTCCGCATTCAACGTCGCATGGACTCCCATGTCCATATCGGGGTTTTCACGGCACATCTTCGCCGCCGCCGGGAACCACGCGCACGGAACCATCACCGCGCCCGATGTCACCCCACCAACAGCCCACAAATCCTTGAACGCCTGCACCGACGCCTGACACATGCCGATGTCGTCGGCGTGGAGAATGACGAGTCTATCGGTATGGCTGTAGCCTAATTGTTTGAGATAAGGATTTGGGTTCATAATTTCCTTTCAGAGTGACGGGGATCGGGTGGCGGGTGACGTCACTTTATTTTTACAACTTTTCCCGTTCTCGCACTCTCATACGCCGCATCCACAACCTGCATATTGACCCAACCTTCCAACCCGCCGGGGATTGGCGTTCGTTTTTTCTCGATACACTCGACAAAATATTGCAACTGAGCGTCGTACAAACTCTGCGGGCAATGCTCATCACGCGGGAATTTGAATCTCGAATCAATCTCGTCCAATTTTTGTTCTTTCGCGTTTGGCAGAATCAATTTCGTCGGGAACAACTGCCCGAAACCTTGCGTACCGTACAACTGCGTCGCCGCTTCGGGGCCGTCGGCGTGCGGCTGCCACCAGCCCGATTCGATGTACGACACCGCGCCGTTATCCCATTCGACGATGACCACGCCCGTATCGTCCACATCGAAGTCTTTGTAGTATGTTCCGATTTTGGCATACACGGAGACGGGTTTGGGGTCGCCCAATAAAAATCTCGCCGTATCGAGGGCGTGAATGCCCATGTCTGCCATCGCGCCGCCGCCCGCGAATTGCTTTTGGGTAAACCAGCCCGAAGGTCCCCAATGCGTATGCACGCCATACCCTTTCGTGCGGAGGATGCGCCCCAGCCTTGCGGATTGTTCCTTCAACCACAACACATCGGGGTCGAATCGCCAGCAATGCGCCACCATCAGCAACGCGCCGGATTTCTCGGCGGCTTCATTCATCTGCTCCGCTTCGGCGGCGTTCATCGCCATCGGTTTCTCGACCATCACATGCACGCCCGCCTTGAGCGCGGCAATCGTCTGCGGCGCATGCAGATAATTGGGCGTCGAGACAACCAGCGCGTCTACGCCGCCCTCTTTCAACAGCGCTTCCACGCTTTGGTATTGACGCACGATGCCAAAGCGTTTGCCAAACTCCGCCATCGAGTCCGCTTTGTGATTGACAACGGCGGTCAAATCCAGCCCCAGATTTTTTGCCGCCTGCGCGTGAATTTTGTTGATGTAACCTGTGCCTGCAAATGCGATTTTCATTTCTTCACCTTAATCCTGAGCGTGGCAATTTGATAAGGCTTCAAATTCAGGATGATCGAATCATTCTCCACGCTCAAAGCGGATTCGTTTTCCTCCAGCAGATTCGTCAGCCAGGCCGAATCCACTGCGACTCCCATCCTGACCTGAACCTGCCCCCGCTTTCTCTGGCTTTCATACAAGCGGACGATGATTCCATCGCCATCTTCGGCTTGCTTCACGGTTTCGATGATGACGTTTGGCGAATCGCAAGCGACGAGAGAGGGCAGACCGCTGACCGTTGACCGCTGACTGCTTGTTACGGTCGTTGGTCGGTCGTCTGCAGTCTTGTATGCGATGATGGGGTCATTGAGAAGATACGCCTCCCTCTGCGTCTCTTCATTCCACAAACCGGCGTGCGGGTAGAAACTGTATGTGAATTGATGCTCGCCAAAATCTGCCAGCGGGTCGGGCAGGGTGGGCGAGCGCAACAAGGTGATGCGCATGACGTTGTTGTGAATATCGTGTCCGTACTTGCAATCGTTGAGCAAACTCACGCCGCAGCCGCCTTCGGAGAGGTCCACCCACTTGTGAGCGCAGGTCTCGAAGCGCGCCCAGTCCCAGCTGATGTTGCGGTGCGTGGGGCGGGTGACATTACCCCATTGGATTTCATAGGTCGCCTGCGGAGCCAGCACATCCACCGGGAAGGCAACCTTGAGCAGGGTATGGCGTTCCTGCCAGTGGATGTGCGTGTCGAAGTCCAGCCGCGGCGAATTGTGATTGAGTGAAATGCGCTGGGTATATTCGCTGTTGAGAATTTTGCGTTTGATTTCGACGGTCTGGCGCAGTTCGCCGTACTCAACGAATTGAATCGAAGTTGCAGGTTCCGCCAGCCACATTTTGTCATCATAGAAGATGTCCACATCCCAGGCATCCCACGATTTGGGGCGGTCTTCGAAAGCCTGGAATTGATTGGCAATGGCGTTCGGCGGCAGAACTTCGCGCCGGGCAGATTTATCGTAGATGCGGGTGACATCGCCCGCAGAATTGAATTCGACGCGCAGGAAGTTGTTTTCAAGCACCAGACCGCTGACGGCGGACGGTTGTCCCTCACCCCTGCCCTCTCTCCCGGCGGGAGAGGGGGACTCTGTCGTCTGCGGTCTGCCGTCTGCGGTCTTCTTCAACGCAACGACGCTATACGGACTCATCATGCCCGCATCCAGCCAAACGCCAGAATCCGCTTGCTGGACGGGAACAGGCTCTCCGTCGAGGGTGAAGCGCTGGAATGGGTCGCCGGGGACGAAGACCAGGGCTGGTTGCGTGAACGAAGTCGGGTTGACGAGAATCAGGTCGGCATCCAGATGATTTGCAATTGAATTTAATGCTTCATTGCAAAGTTGCGTCATATCCGTTGCGAGTTCGGCATATTGCGCCTGCGATTCTTCATACACGGCGGCGATGCTGGAGCCGGGGATGATGTCGTGAAACTGGTTGAGGCAAATTGTCTGCCATGCGTTGCGAAATGCGGTGATTGGATATTGGTAATTGGTAATTAGTGAAGCGAGTGTGGCGATGAATTCAGTGTCGTGCAGGAGAAATTCGCTTTTGCGGTTGGCGCGTTTGTTGCGGGCCTGGGTGGTGTATGTGCCGCGATGATATTCGAGATACAGTTCGCCGTTCCAAACCGGTGTGCGATTCTTTTCGGTCAGTTCACGTTCGAGTGTCTCGAAAAATGTTTTGACGCTGGATTGTTTGACCTGCGGCAACGATGGGAAGTGTTTCATCACTTCGATATTTTCGAGCATCTCGCGGGTGGGACCGCCGCCGCCATCGCCAAAGCCATACGCCATGAGCAAATTTTTGTGCAAATCTTTTTGCAGGAAGTTCTGCCAGGTGCCGAGCGCTTCGCGGGCATCTGCCATGGCGTTGTAGGTGCTGGCATACATGCCCGGGTCGGGGACGGTGCTGAAGTGAGTCAAGACCTGCGTGCCGTCAATTCCCTGCCACAGGAAGGTGTCGTAGGGCAGGCGGTTGTACTGGCTCCAGCCGATTTTGATGGTCATGAAATATTTCAAGCCCGCCTGCTTGATGAGTTGCGGCAATGCCCAGGCATACCCAAAGACATCAGGCAGCCACAAGACAGGACTCTCCGCATCCTTGCCGAAGTGTTCTTTGAAGAATGTGCGCCCCAGCAGGAATTGACGCGCCAGCGATTCGGCGCCGCTCAGGTTGCAATCGGCTTCGACCCACATGCCGCCCATCGGCTCCCAGCGCCCTTCGTGAATGCGTTGTTTTATGGCTTCGAATAATTGAGGCTGGTCTTCCTTGATGAATTGATACAGTTGCGGCTGTGACTGGCTGAAATGGTAATGGGGGAATTGCTCCATCAGGCGGATGACGTTGTAAAACGTGCGTTCCGATTTGCGGCGGGTCTGACCGAGCGTCCACAACCAGGCAACGTCAATGTGGGCATGACCCGTGGCGTGGATGACGACATCCATCGGCGCTCCCGCTTGGGCAATGCCGTCCTTCAAAATTTGAGCGGCGGGCAGGACGCTGTCGTAGAACTCTTGCGGGTTCTGGGACAAAAGGCGGGTATCGAGCGCGATGAAGGCCTCGTTGAGGGCGTTGAGCAGGAGATGTTTGGCGGGGTTGTTGTCGTCGAGGTTGTTCGCGGTTTCGAGCGCGATGCGTGACAGCGCGATAACGTCACGGGTGGGTGGATGGATTTGCACAACCGCGCATGGACGCATATATAGTTTGGTATGGAAGTCGCCGTCTGCCGCGCCGCCGAGTCCCGTCCAGCCGTGCAGGGCGAGCGTATGCTCTTTGCCGTCGCGCCATTCGGGCTTGAGCAGAATTTCCTGATGGTGGCGGTCACAGGCGGCGTAGGGGACCCCGTCAATGTACGCGAGACATTCGGGATGCGAGAAGTCGCCTGCGTCACCGAGCGGAAGATACAAGGCAATCGGTTGTTTCGCATCCATCCATTCGGGAATGGTGAACGTTGTTCGCAGCACAAAATCCTGCATCCACGCACCCCAATAGGCGTTGGCTGTGATTTCCGTCCATTGCGAGTCATCCACGTGTGAGTCAACGGGCGGCGGCGCAAGCGGATTTTCTAATTCACGGTACTTGAAGGGAGGCAGGGTTTGGCGCTTGATGTACACCAGTGGCGCAATCAACTCGAGGCGTTGTTTGATTTTTTCAGGAGTCCAGCGTTGTTTGTGATACATAGTATTCCAGAGATGAAGGAAGAAAAATGTTGACCGCTGACGGCAAACCAGGTCGGCAGTCAGAGTGTGTGGGCAATGCCAAATGCGAGATTGTGCCTTTCGCAATAGGCGGGCAGGAGTTTCAAGGTGCGGTCAATCATGTCTTGTGGAATGTTGTCCAGCGGGATATTGCACGCTTTTAAGGCTTTCTCCAGCGGCGCAGTGTCTTGCCCTTGTAGTTTTGCAATCAACAAAATGGCGGGACCGACCAAATCGCCGTGCGGAAGCCCGTGTCCCATTTCGTTTTCGACGGCATAGGCAAAGTAGTGTTCGCTCCCTTCTTCGGGGCGGGAGTGACCGATTTGATTGCACAACTGCACTTCCATTGCCAGACAGTCGCATAAAGTTTTCAATCCATCTTTATCGCCGCGCCCGGCCGCTTCGGCGCAATCGAGTACGCCGCTCAAAATGGACTGGGCGTTGTCGTACACCCAGGGGATGAATTCCATGCCTGCAGGGTTTTTGCCTTGTTCATACGCGAACTTCCAATCCCAGCAGCCGGTGGCAATGGACATCACATCGGTGATGCCTGCGGCGCGGAGGGCAGCGGGGGCTTTGGCGATGGTGTCGAGGTCCAGGATGAGATGTTCGGGCGTTTTGGTTTGGATGTAGTAGACGCAACTGTCCCTCACCCTTAACCCCTCTCCCAAAGGGAGAGGGGGACTCTGGCGGATGCCAGAAGCGGAGGTGAGGAACGCATCCACAGACAAGGCCGTGGGTAAGACAACCAGCGGCAAACCCAGTTTGGCGGCAAGGTATTTTGCGGCGTCTGCAGTCAGCCCGCCGCCGACGGAATATACGACCGCCGACGGTTGACCGCCGACCACCGTCCGCCGTCCGTTGTCTGCGGCCAAAAGCGAATCCCAATGTTCGGTCGTCGCTTCGGTAACTTCGATTTTGGAGACAACATTCAGCCCTTTGAGATTCTCTTTCACCGCGTTCCAGGCAGGCGCCGAGGTGACGAGCAGAACGTTTCGTTTCTCTTCGATTTCGGAGAAGGGCATCATCTGCACAAAGGGCAGGTTGGGGATTTTATTCATTTCTCAATGCTCCAAATGTCCTGCCGATCACCTCCCACACCAAATCGGGATTTTCGGATGCGCCGTCCCAGGCGGCGTTGCCGCGCATCCCCCATACCGCAATGGATTGTGCGCCTCTTTCGACGGCAAGCCTGAATCCCGTTTCGAGTTCATCTTCCCGCCCCGATGGGATTCCAAAGCCCTGCGCCCAAAAATGCGGCGTCAACCCGCGCGGTTCGCAGACTGCCATCGTCTTTTCCATTTGCCCGCCGACGAAGGTCTCGCAATCCCTGCCGTGCAGATACCAGTAGGGGTCGGTGCCGAAGATGTCCAGCCCGCGAATGTCGGCGATGCGATTCCAGGGGAGCGATTCGCTGGCTTCGTCATCAACGGGTAACAGCGTGATGGCGTTCTTTGCGCCTTTGTCGCGGGCGTAACCAATCATCTCGGTCAGGAAATCCACCATCAGGTCTTCGCGGTGCTGGCGCATTTCGGGGATCAACGAATCGGGCATGGATTGACCAAAGCGGCTCTGGAATGAGTCGCGGCATCTCGGGCAGAAGCAGGCAAAGGCGTCGTCGGGGGCGAAGCGCAGGTCGTCCCAATCGGGGAGGTAGAGATGCGGCTCGTCCCAGAAAATCGTATCCGCGCCGAGGTCAACCGCGGCGTCAATCCAGAGTTTCATAGCGGCGCGGGTTTCAGGCGCGGAGGGACAGGCGGCGGGCGCGCGCTGCCCGGTTGACAAAATCTGGCAGGCCTCGGGGTTGCGCGGCACGAAGGCGCTGAATTGCTCGCCGCCAAACAGTCCCATCACCGCCCAGGGGTTTGCCCAACAGCCCAAGCCAGCATCGCGCGTCATCTTGAAAAATTGCGCGGTACGCTGACGGGCAAAAATGAGTTCATTCTCGCTGAAGCAATGGACAATGTAGGTGCAATGGTGCGCGAGGATGTCTTCGAGGTCGCGCTCGAAGTGATGCCGCCAGCCGTTGGCAAAGTAGGAGACGCCGGTTTCGGGTTTCATAGTTAAAGTGTTAAGCAAATCGTCGAATGTTCCTTTATCAGGCATTGACCGCCGACAATAGACCGAACCATCGGCGGTCAATTTGTGGCGCGAAATATCTTTTAGCGTTTCACTTCGTCCACCGCGGTCAGATAGTGATGATGCGAAGTCGGATGGTATTCGATGGTTTCATCGCACTCGCACGGGTCGGCGTGGACGATGAGTTCGACCAATGCGGGAAATTCATGAAAAAGAGCGTGACGCACTTCTTCCGTGATGTGATGTCCTTCCAACACGGACAAATTGCAATTGACCGTGACGTGCATTTCGCCCCACAGACGATGACCCACCCAGCGGATTGCAACGCTGTGAACATCCATCACGCCATTCACATGTGAAGCGATGTGCTTGAACTCTTCGTAAAGTTCGGGGTCAACGGCGTCCATCAGGCGATGCCACATATCCTGCGCAGTTTTCCAAACGATACCGAGAATGGCGATGCCGATGCCAAGCCCAATGAGCGGGTCGAGGATGGGGTAGCCCAGCCAGACTCCGATTGCGCCAACGAGAACCGCCAGGGAAGTAAAACCATCGGTGCGGGCATGATAACCGTCGGCGACGAGCGCGGCGGAGCCAATCTCTTTGCCAACGCGAATGCGGAAGACCGCAACCAGTTCATTACCGAGGAACCCGACGATGGCGGCGGCGGCGACCCAGCCTAGATTCGTTATCGGTTCGGGGGTAATGAAGCGCAATATGGCGTGACGAATGGCTTCGAAGGCGCTGTAAGCAATCATCAAAACGATGATGACGCCCGCAATGTCTTCGGCGCGGCCATAGCCGTAGGTGTAGCGTTTGTTGCGGGCGCGGCGCGAGAGCCAGAAAGCGAGTCCGAGCGGGATGGCGGTCAGCGCGTCGGAAAAGTTGTGGATGGTATCGGCAAGCAGGGCAACGCTTCCGCTGATGGCAACGATGACCACTTGAAAAATCGCCGTGATGAGCAGCCCCGCCAGCGAAACCTTTAACGCCCATATGCCTTTGTCCGTTGCAAGATGGGGGTCGAGTGCCGCTTGCTGATGCCCGTGACTGTGCGGCGTGAAGAGATGTTGCAGCCAGTGAATCACGGGATGGTTCGAATGTCCATGATTGTGGTCGTGCTGATGGCCGTGCCTGTGTTCGTTCTCATGTTCGTCGTGGTGTCCCATTGGGAGCCTCCATAAAAAAAGATGTGGAGGTTATAGGGTTTTACTGAGCGGGAACCCTCAACCATGGAACCGCGCATTTCTTCGACCACAGACCACCGACCGCGGACTATCGCACGCGGTCTATTGTCAGCGGTCTGCAGTCAATCGTCACTCACTTACCTCATTCTTCCGTATCACCTCCGCATACCATTCGCCCGAATCTTTGAGCGTGCGCTTTTGGGTTTCATACTCCACGCGAATCAGCCCAAAGCGTTTGGTGTAACCATGCGCCCACTCGAAGTTATCCATGAGCGACCAGACGAAGTAGCCGCGCACGTCCACACCGTCCTGCATGGCGAGGCGGGTTTGGATGAAATGATTCTTCAAATAGTCGAGTCGGCGCGGGTCGTGGACTTTTCCATCCGCGCTGACTTCATCGTTGAACGCCGCGCCGTTCTCGGTGATGTAAATCGGCGGCAGGCGGTATTCGCGGTGGATTTTGTTCAGCAGGCGGCGCAGGGCGGGCGCGCAGACTTCCCAGCCCATTTCGGTGTATTCCGCGCCTTCCACATGGTCAATATGTCCCTGCGCGTTGTAGAGATTGCGCGAGTAAAAATTGATGCCAACATAATCCAGTTCCTGCGCGATGAGCGCCAGATCGCCGTCTTGAATCTTCGGCATGGATTCGCCGACGAGTTCATACGCCGCGTTGGGATAATGCCCCTTGAAAAGCGGATCGAGAAACAGCGTCTCGCTTCTTTCCCACGCCGCATGTGCCGCAGCAACATCGGCAGAGTCTTCGCTGACGGCGTCCGCCATCCACAGGTTCAGCACGATGCCCGCGTTCACGCTTGGGTTGGCGGCGCGCATGGCTTGAGTCGCCAGTCCGTGCGCGACGAGCAAATGATGCGCGACGTGATAGGTGAGCGCCGCGTCCTGCAAGCCAGGCGCGTGCTCGCCCGCCAGATGACCATCGAAAGCGACGACGCCTGGCTCGTTGAAGGTCGTCCAGAATTTGACGCGGTCGCCGAGACGTTTGACCATCAGCGCGGCGTAATCAGCGAAGGCGTGGCAGGTGTGACGACTCGCCCAGCCGCCTTCGTCCTGCAAGGCTTGCGGCAAGTCCCAGTGATAGAGAGTCAAAAACGGCTCGATGTTCGCGGCGCAGAGCGCATCCACCAGGCGGTCGTAGAAATCGAGTCCCTTCGGGTTGACGCGCCCGCGCCCCGTCGGCAGGACGCGCGTCCACGCCGTCGAGAAGCGGTAGGCTTTGAGTCCGAGGCGGCGCATGAGGGCGATGTCTTCGCGCCAGCGGTGATAATGGTCGCAGGCGATGTCGCCCGTTGAATCGTCTTCGATTTTGCCGGGCGTGTGACTGAAGCGGTCCCAAATCGATTCGCCTTTGCCGTCTTCGTTCCACGCGCCTTCGATTTGATATGCGGCAGTCGCCGCGCCCCAGAGGAAGTTGTGAGGGAATTTGTATGCAGGGGTCATGTGTCGGGTTCCAGGTATCAGGTTTCAAGTTCCAGGTGACAAGTTGCGTGTTGCGTATGTACCTGTCTACTTGTCTAGTTCTTCAAATGTTTCTTCAATACGGTGGTGATCGCTTCGTTCTCCACACAGTTCTTCAGCGCAAATGCGGAGAGCAGGTCGTCCAATTTTTCTTCGGACAGGTCTTTGAACAGGTGGGCATACGGCACTTGCAGGAATTGGGCGAGATAGCCGAACAGGGTGTACTGGGCGAACCAGCGGCGGTCTATCTGGACGTTGAGGTTGGATTCCGCTAAATAGGCATCTATTGCGTCGGCGGAGTTTTTCAGGGCGTTTGCCACGCTCCCTTTGGGCATTTCGCCTTCCCAATCGGCGGCATCTTTCTTTGCCTGGAGAATCGGCGCAATCGTCCGCACATAGTCCGAGTCGGGGTCGAGATTGAACGAACCCATCGAAGCGATGTCCTTCCATGTCCAAACCGCCCAGTGGACTCCCGCCGAGTCGAACACGCCCAACTGATCGTCGAGCGCGGCGGCGCGGTATGGAATCGCTTCGGGGTAGCCTGCGTACCATGTCCCAAACTCGCCCACGAAGAGGGGCTTGCGATGTCGGAAGGCGCAGCGCGTGCCGCTGTGCATTCCAAACTCGGCGGCGACCATGTCGCGGTTCCAGTACATGCCGTCCATCTCGCCTGGGTAGGGTTTGCCGCCGCCCGTCGGCGGCATGTAGTTGTGACTCTCGACCACGAGATTGTCATCGAAGGTCACGTCCAGGCCGTCGAACTCGCAGGCGAAGTTATCGCCCTCCACAAAGAGGAGGTGATGCGGGTCCACCTCACGGATGGCTTGGGCGGCGCGGCGGTGGACGCGGTTCAAGCCTCCCCAGTTGTACTCGGGCGAGTCGTAGTTTTCGTAACGGACGCGCGTGCAGGGTTCGTTCATCAAGCCGTAGCCCGCCAGCGCGGGATGATTTTTGTAGCGCTTCGCCATCTCGCGCCACAATCCCGCAAAACGGTCTTGAAAGAGTTTGTGCTGGTAGAGCAGGATGTGAACGTGGGCGTTGTCGCTGTGCCAGTCGGGATTTTGCCAGCCCTGCACGGCGTGAAAGTCGAGGATGACGTACATGCCGTGTTTGGCGCACCAGTCGAAGGCTTGGTCGAGGCGTTTGAACCCGTCTTCGAGATATTCGAAGGGCTGGTCGTCGCGCTCGAAGTGGCGGTAGTTGAACGGAATACGTATCACGTTCGCGCCGAACTTTGCCATCGCCTTCACATCCTCTTCGGTGAAGAAGTGGTCGAGCAGGCGGTCGAAGAAGAACTGCGCCTTTTCTTTGCCTATGATGCAACTCATGGTGGCGCGCAAGTTATGTTCCGCGCCGACAAAGCCGTTGATGAAATCTTCCATGTTCAGCCAGCCGCCGATGTTCCAGCCGCGCAGGCGGAGGGGGACGTTTTTGGCGGTGACGATTTGGCGGTGGTGGACTTTGAGGAGTTGCATATTGTGTAATGACGGCGGACGGTGTTCTGCGGTCTTCTTTATTAGACCTTTTGCATAGGTCAGCCGACGTTAGAGAACGTCTCTTACGTGAAAGCGTACTGTGCGCCCTCTGGCGCACTTTGGCAAGAGGTCTATCATTCTTTTGAGCCTGTCAACTTGATGCCTTGAATAAATGTCTTCTGAGCAAAGAAGAACGCGATGATGATGGGAACGGTGAAGATGGTCGCCGCCGCCATCATTTGATTCCACAGCATGGTGTGTTGACCTTGAAAGTCCTGCAAGCCGAGCGCCATGGTGAAATTCTTGGGGCTGGTGAGGAAGAGCAGGGGTCCCGTGAAATCGTTCCAGGCGTAGAGGAAGGTGAAGACGGTGATGGTGGCAAGCACCGGCGTGGAAAGCGGCAGGACGATGCGCGTGAAAATCTGCCATTCGGAGGCGCCGTCCACGCGGGCGGCGTCGCACATTTCTTCGGGGATGGTGCGGAAGAACTGGCGCAGGAGGAACACGTCCCAGGCGTTGGCAAAGAAAGCGGGAATGATGAGCGGCAGGAAGGTGTCGCCCCAGCCGAGCGTGTCGTTGAAGAACAGGTAAATGGGAATCATCGTCACCTGGAACGGCAGCATCATGGTGGCAAGCACAAGGATGAAGAGAAAGTCGCGCCCGGGGAATTTGATCCGCGCGAAGGCGTAGGCGACGGGCGTGTTCGAGAGCAACGTCCCGACGATGGTAAAGAAGGCAAGGATGAGGCTGTTCTTGAGATACGTCCAGAAACTTGTGCCGACCGTGGGACGCGAGCCTCGGTTCATCGCGTCGGGATAGTTTTGCCAGCGGAAGGAGACTTCGTAAATCGCTTCGGCGGCGCGTTCCGCGCCTTGTTGCAGTTCGATCGGCATGACCGCTTCGGGGTGGGCGGGGTCCACGAAGTAAGCGACGCCCGCTTCGATTTCGAGCGCGGCGTATTGCTTGATTCCGTCTTCGGTTTTGACATTGTAAAGCGGATACTCCTGTCCGTTGATTTCCACGCGGACGTTATCGTAGGGGAGCCAGCGCGGCGGGGTGCGGAACACGTCCGCGTCGGATTTGAAGGAGGTGAGCAGCATCCACAGGAAGGGGACGAGGAAGAACGCGCCCACAGCGATGATCAAGCCGTGGGAGAGCAGACCAGACGCAAAGTCCCGCAGGAAGCGGGCGCGCAGGCGCTTCTGTTTTTGTTCGTCGGTTTCGTGAACATGATTCATGGCGTCATCCTGCGTAGTAGGTGAAGCGGTCGCTGACTTTGAGCAGCAGCAGCGTGCAGATCAAAATGACGACGAACAGCACCCATGCCATGGCGGAGGCGTAGCCCATTTTGAGGAAGAGGAATCCATTTTGGTAGAGGTAGACGCTGTAGAAGAGCGTCGAGTTGAGCGGGTCGCCGAGTTCGCCGCCGCCGCGAAAGACGTAGGCTTGCGCGAAGTATTGGAACATGCCGATGACGCCCGTGATGAGGTTGAAGAGCGTGATGGGCGAAACCATCGGGATGGTGATGTGCCAGAGCCGCTGGAACCAGTTCGCGCCGTCGAGTTCGGCGGCTTCGATGAGACTTTGCGGAACATCCTGCAAGCCCGAAAGGTAGATCATGATCGTGCCGCCCATGCCCCACAGCCCCAGCAGAATAAGCGACGGCTTCGACCAGTCGGGGTCGGCGCGCCAGTTGGGTCCGTCAATGCCAATGCCTGCGAGCGCGAGATTGACCAAGCCCGTCTGCGGGTTGAGCAGCCACAGCCAGAGGATCGTCCCCGCCACGGTCGGCACGATGGATGGGAGAAAATAGACGACGCGGTAGAAGGCTTGTCCCCTCACTTTGAGGTTGAGCAGGACGGCGCACAGGAACGAAGCGAAGAGGGTCAACGGCACGGCAATGACCACCATGTAGCCCGTGTTGGCGAGCGATTTCCAAAAGAGTTCGTCCTTGAACATGGCGGCGTAATTTTGCAACCCCACGAATTCCAGCGGACGCTTTGAGTGATAGATGGAAAAACTATAGATAAATGAAACCACCATCGGGTAGGCGGTGAAAGCGAGAAACCCGATGAGCCACGGCGCGATGAAGAACATGCCGATTCGAAAATTACGCTTTTCGGACTGTGTCCACTTGCGGAAAGTGGGGCGGATGAATTTGAAGTCGCGGAGCTCGTCCATCTAAACCTCTGCTGAGAGCGGGGCGAAAGCCATGCTCAATTCATGGAAGCCCGCATGGGCATAAACGTCGGTGCGATTTCGACCCAGCGGATTGATAATCGTCGGGCAAGGATTGCGCCGCCGCGTCGTTTCTCAGTTTTGACCGCCGACCGACTCGGAAGCCCACACAGCGGTCAGTTGTCGGCGGTCCAAGCGCGCTTGAGTCCCTGCTGATGCTGAAAAGGTACGAACGGCGTAACATCAGTCGTTAATCTGCATTTCCGACTTTCACGAAATGACAATACCGTCCCGAAGGGTTTGGGCAGCATTTGCAAATTTTCAGGAATCCTTCGGGACGTTTTGCCTCATATCCGTACACCAGGGGAAGGGATGAACCCTGCGCGCCCTTGACGTGTTTTGTGTAACCTACTTGAACTTCGCCTGCACCGCGTCCAGCGTGGATTTGACATCCGCGCCTGTGTGCAGGATTTCTTCGCTGGCGGTGTAGAACGCATCGTAGAGTTCGCTCGTGTTCGCGGTGGTGATGAGCGGGACGATATTCGGGCTGGCGGCAAGGTCCACGAAGACTTTGAAACCAGGGTTAATATTGAAGCATGGATTCTCCGCCGCCTTTTTGCTGGTGGGCAGGTTGGCGTTGCGACAGAATTCTTCCGCCACCACATCGGGTGAGACCATCCACTGGAGCAGTTTCGCGGCTTCCACCTTGTTCGTTCCGCCCGAAGGCATGACGATGACCGTGCCTTGCGCCACCGCCGTCCCTGCGCGTTCGGGGTTCGAAGCGGGCGGCGGGAAGAACGCCACGCCGTAGTTCAACTCGGGTTTGAATGTGGGAATGTAGTTCGGACCCGCGATCCATTCGCCGTCCACCATCATTGCCACCTTGCCCGCAAAGAACGGATGGTCAGGCGAGTTGTATTCGCCGAATCCGCTGGCGAATTCCAGCACCTCTTCATAGCCGTACTTGGAATAGAACTGCTGTTGCCAGGTCAGCGCGTCGATCATCGGCTGGCTGTTGACGGTCACGTTGCCGTTCTCGTCGAACCAGAATCCGCCGAACTGCGCCACATACAAATCGGTGTGATCCCACGACAGGTCGGGGATGAAGCCAATCTGCTGGATCTTGCCGTCTTCGACGATGGTCAACTTGTCCGCCATCTCCGCGAGCTCTTCCATGGTTGCAGGCGGCTTCTCGGGGTCGAGCCCTGCGGCTTCGAATAAGTCCTTGTTCCAATACAGTGCGTACAAGTCAAAGCCCCACGGCAGGCAGTAAAGGTTGTCGCCCTGCTTGCACATGTTGAGCGGACCCTCGTAGAAATCGCTCAGGTCAATATTGCCGTCCTTAACCGCCTGAGTCAGTTCGTCCACCAAGCCTTCCTTGTGATACGATTTGACCAAATCGCCGCCGCTCAATACCAGAATATCAGGCGGGGTCGAACCCGTTAGGGCGGGCAGGATCTTGTCGTCATCAATCGGCGCGGTCACTTCCACTTTCCACCCGCTGATGGCGGTGTACTTGTCGAACAGTTCCTGAACTTGCTGGGGGTTGTCGCCCCACTGGATCCACACACGCAGGACTTTTTCTCCACTGGAAGCGCTTCCGCCGCCGCAGGCGGTCACCAGAATGGACGCCGCCAACAGAACGCTTAGAACGCCGAACAATTTTCTATTCATGTTTCTCCTCCGGGAAATTAGAGATATGGATACGACGACCGAAAAGCGATTCAACGAATAGGCGACGTTCACCTCCTTCAAGAATGATTCGGACATCCGCACGATTCGCGGATGACCAACTCCGTTCGCTTCAACACCAGACTTTGAGCCTGCTCGCCGTTCAAGAGCGCCAATAACTGGCGGACGGCTTCGCGCCCCACCTCTTCAATGGGCGCGCGGACAGTTGTCAGCGGCGGGGAAATGTATCGGGCAAATTCAACGTCGTCGAAACCGACGACCGCCACATCGGCGGGAATGAGGCGGCGGGCTTCCTTCAAGGCGCGGTATACGCCAATGGAGGCGTCGTCATCGCCCGCGAAGACCGCATCGAAATCAACCCCGTCCTGAATGAGTTTTTTGATCGCGTGATAGGCCGTCTCCTGGTCAAACTCACCCGAAGACACCAGCGCCTCATCGAAGGGGATGTTGTGCGCGGCCAGCGCTTCGCGATAGCCGCGTTCGCGCCAGACCGAGTCTTCGTGTCCTTCGGGTCCGCGCAGGAAAACGATGCGGCGCCGTCCATGCTCGATCAAATGATTGACCAACATGGCAGCGCCGTCTTTGTTTTCGACCGTGATGACGGGAATGTTCATCCCTTCTGGCGGGGTCTCGTGCATCAACACCATCGGGAAATTGATTTTATATAAACGAGCAATTTCTTCCTTCTCGAGGCTGGTGGTGAAGACCAGCAATCCATCGGTGTTATGCTCGCCGATGGGCTTGCGCTTAATCGGGCGGTCGCTGTGTGTGGAATAGACCAGCAATTCATATCCCGCCTCATGTAACTGCGCCTCGATACCTTTGAGCAAATGCGGAAAGAACGCGCCGCGAATCTCCGAAAAGACCAGCCCGATGGTGTTGGTTTTACGGCTGGCAAGCGTGCGGGCGGCGGGACGGGGGACAAAATTCAATTCGGCAATCGCCTGCCGAACCCGCTCCGCTTTATCCGCCTGGACGGGAGTCTTGCCATTCAACACGCGGCTGACGGTGGCAATGGAAACCCCCGCATGTTTTGCAACATCTGAAATTGTGGCGGAAGTGAATTTGTGATTCATCTGAAAGCGCTTTCAGAAAGCGTTTTCAGTATACAGATTCGTTTCGTGCCTGTCAAGTAGCAAATTCAAGATTCCCCTACTGCACATCCGCAATCTAATCCGTCGGAGTGTGTACGTTGAGCATGGAAACGCTATGTGTGGATCGTCCGCGCCGCCGCTCGTTTCAAACGGTCGCGAATCGCCAGTCCCAATCCGCTTTCGCCAAAATCCCGGCATAAAATCAGGTCCACGTCCTGCTCATCCAACCAGCGCATACCGGCGTAGATGTGACGGGCGATGCTGGTCAAGCCGGCCCCCAGGCGGTAAACGATTGCGCCCGATTTTTCCAGCGCTTCAGCATCTTCATCTGCAGCCAGCACGCCCACGCGCCGCGCGTGCTTCTCTGTCAAGAAATATTTCGTCAACGCGCTGCCAGCGCCTTCGCCGAGGAAGAGGATCAGCTCGGCGCGGGGGGCGTAGTGCTTTTCGAGCAACCCCGGCGAAGGGAGACCTTTGACAGTTTCCCCTCTTTGCTTCAGCAGTTTGATGGGACCGATGACTGCTTCGAGCATCTCGCGCGTCACGCCGCCCGGGCGCAGGATCCGCGGGGGGTGTGTGGAAACATCCAGAACGGTGGATTCGACCCCAATGGGAGTTGGTCCGCCGTCCAGAATAATGTCAATGCGGCTCTGCAAATCATGCCAGACATGCTGTGCGGTGGTGGGGCTGGTGTGGCCGAAACGGTTGGCGGAGGGCGCGGCAATGGGCAGACCGGCGGCTTGAATCAGCGCCAGCGCCAGTGGATGATCTGGAACGCGCACCGCTACGGTATCCAGACCGGAAGTGACCAAGTCGGGAATTTGCGGCTGTTTGGGCAGGATAAGCGTGAGAGGACCGGGCCAGAAGGCGTGCATGAGGGTGTGTGCCACGTCTGAAATGGAACATGCCACCAGCGAAACCCGTTCCGCCTTATCCAAATGAACAATGAGCGGATCCTCGGCGGGTCTGCCCTTGGCGGCAAAGATGCGGGCGACGGCGTTCGTATCCAGGGCGTTGGCGCCCAGCCCGTAGACGGTCTCGGTGGGGAAGGCAACCAGCCCGCCACTGCGAATCGTTTGGGCGGCAATGGCGACATTCTCGAGTGTGGCGGGAAGCAGTCGAGTCATGGAAGAGGATTGTAGCGTATGTCTTCCGTCTTCGCCACCCGAACACAAAACACGCCGTCCAGAAAGATGATCACCCTCCGGGACGGCGTTCACTCCAGCCCCTCTCCTCGTGGGAGCGGGAGAGGGGCTGGGGGTGAGGGCAAACTACACTTTCTCCACCTTCACCTTGCTGTCATAGAACACCGCCGAACCGCCAGCCACGTCGCTGAGACCGGTGTTGCCCAGCACGGGGTCGAGTTGCATGGCGCCATTCGCCATCAGCGGGACGGCGCGGCGGGCGTCGCCTTTGACGACTGTGCCGTCAATTTCCACATCCTGCGCGCCGCTCGACCAGTGACCAAAACTGAAGGGGAAAGCCACCACGCCGGGGCGAATGCCTTCGGTCACTTTGGCTTTGCCGACCATTGGATGCTTGGTTCCGTTTTGCAGATCGTACTCGCCTTTCGGGTTGCTGGAGGAGGAAACGCGCACCAGGTCGCCGTCTTTGATGCCCAGTTTGGCGGCGTCCTGCGCGCTGATGAGCAGATAGCCTTCGGGCATGACCGCCAGCGCCCAGTAGTTGCTGATGCCGCGCGACTTGGCGATCGGCATGGGCTTGAAGGTGATGAGATGCAGATCGTAACCGTCGTGCAGAATTTCTTCGCCGATAGTGGAGAGCGCGGGCGGAATATATTTGGTGTAGCCCACGAACGGCTTGCCCGTCATCGTGTTGATGCTGGTGGCAGTCTTTTCCTGATACAGGCAGATGAGCCGCCCATAAGGATGCGCCACTTTCTCGCCCTTGTAGCCCTTCTCGAAGGCTTCGTAGCGCCCGCCGCGATTGAGGACGTAAACGACCTTGCGCCACAGGCTCTCATCGTTGCCGACGGCGGCTTTCCACTTTTCGGGGTCGAAGACGCTTGAGGGCAGGTGCCGCCGCGCTTCCAGGAAGATGCGCACTTCTTCGTCGTCCGCTTCGGGGACGGAGTCGGAGCCGTCTTCCTTCTCGCCGAAGGCAATATCCGCCACCTGTTTCAGGTAGAAATCTTCCGGGCGGATGTAGGGGATGCCTTCGCCGAGTCCGTTCGGACCGAAGCCGGGCAGTTCCAGTTTTTCGGCAATGGCAAAGTAGAGCGCTTCAAAGGAGAGCGGAATTTCTTCGCCAAAGACTTTGGTCGTCTGCCAGCCGGGGATGCTGATGACGGGCTGACGCACGTTTTCCACCTTCCACGGGACGGAGGGATGCGAGCCGTGGAATTCCCAGCGCTCCAGGTACGAAAGGTCGGGGAAGATGTAGTCGGCGTACATGCTGGTCTCGCCGATGAGGATGTCGCTGGCGATGAAGAGCGGAATCTTCTTCGTGTCCGCCAGAATCTCGATGACTTTTTGACCGCCGGGCAGGGTGTAGGGCAGACCCGACATGTAGGTCATTAAAATCTTGATGGGGTAGGGGTAGGCGTCGCCGATGGAGGGGATGTCTTCCTGATAGATGTCGCTGGAGAGCGGGAACCACGGGCGGCGGGTGGGGTAGGTCCCATCGAAGAGGGTGGTTTTTTCGTAGGCGGTCTTGGTGCGCAGCATGTCCACGCCGAAGGCAGCCATTTCTTCTTCGCCAAACATTTTTGCGACCGGGAAGGGCTGACCCTTCTTGCCGCCTTTGCGGTCATAGGTGCTGGCTTTGATGGTGCCGCCCGCGTAATCGAAATTGCCGATGAGCAGATTCAGCACATACCAGGCGTTGTTGTTGTAGAAGCCATTGGTGTGCTGGGAAGGACCGCGATGGATGTCGGCAACGGCTTTGCGCCCGTGCGAGGTGAACTCATCCGCGAGGATGAGGATGTCATCTTCCTTGATTCCAGCGATGTCTGCCCATTCGGCAATGGTGTGTTCCTGCGCCGATTCGAGCAGGATTTGCAAGCCGGTCTTGACTTCGAACTCGCCCAGTTTGCCGCTGAAGAGCAGGTCGCCGACGACGGGAGCAGCAGCGGGGTCGAGGACGTTGATGGGGGTCGGGACGCCGCCCACGAGCGCGACGGGGGTATCGCCCGGATATTCCACGCCGTCCGCGCTGACATACACGTCCACATCTTTGCCGTCTTTTTGAACGGTCTGCTTGGTAAGCAGTCCCAGTTCGCTGGCGCGCAGGTGTTTGCCGGGCACGCCGTCTTTGATTTTGACCAGCCAGGAGGCGTTGGTGTAGTTCGGTTCGCCTGCGGCAACTTGCGTGGCGACGTTGGCAAGCGCCAGATAAGCGGCGTTGTGTCTTTCGTTTTCGAGAATCCAGCGAATCATACCGAGCGCCATTGCCGCGTCTCCGCCGGGTTTGATGGGAACCCACTTCCAGGCTTTGGCGGCCAGTTTGCTCAGGCGCGGGTCAACGACGGCGAATTTGCGTCCATTGACGATGGCGTCAGTGGCTTTGGGAACGCGCTGCGGAGGTCCGTAGTTGGCGTCGAACAGGTTGGTGCCAACGTAGATGACGAATTCGCTGTTGCCGGTATCGCCCTGCCAGTAGAATTTGTCGCCGCTGTCGAACGAGCCTTTGGCCGCGTTCCACTTGGCGCTCATCGCCTTGCCGGTGAAATAGAGCGACCCCTGGCAGACGGTAGTGTGTCCGTTCATGTTGACCGAGCCGTACGCTTCCTGCACGAAGCGGTGGACGAGGTCTTCGCGTCCGCCCTTCATGCGTCCCCACACGAACATGAATTGGTTGTTCTTGGGTCCCAGGTCGGGGTGTTCGGGGTCAATCAGCGCGTCGAGATGGTCTTTGAATTCAGTCTGGAATTCCTTGACCAGTTCTTTTTTCTTTTCGGGGTCTTTCTCGTTCCAAATGGCATCCACCGCGACTTTCATCTCGTGCGCCACTTCGGGGTCGGTCAGGGCACGGACGGCTCTCAGGCCATCCACGTTGCCTTCGCCGAACAGGTCGCCGCCTTCGACGATTTCTTCGATGGCCTGCTCGAAGGGGATGGTGACCCATTTGCCTTCGCCGCGCTTGGTGCCGGGTTTGCGCTTCAGCACGCTGACAATGCGGTACGGGTCATAGGCGGTCTGGATGCCTGCCTGTCCTTTCGGGCAGAGCGCGCCTTCGACAGTCGCCATGTCCTTGACCGGGGTATCGTAAGCGGGATGGGGCCAGAGTGTCCAGGGACTGTAGGGGTTGCCATCAATCTTGGCGGCGAGTCCGTCCAGCAATTTGACCTTGATTCCACAGCCAGTGTTGCATTGCAGGCAGACGGTGTAGAGTTGATTTTCGGGTTTGGCTTCGAACGAAGTCTCGCCCGATCTCATGGCTTTGGCAATGGCTTTTTGTCCCTGCGGCAGACTGCCGAGGAACGCCGCCGCTGCGCCGGTGACGCCGCCGATTTTGAGAAAGTCGCGGCGGGAAAGTTTCGTTTCAGATGTTTTGGTTTTCATTTCTTCACCTCCGTGGAGCGCGGCATACGGTTAAGCAGGTAGTCCATGCCGATGAGAATGCCGAGGATGGCAAAGCCGAATACAGCAGAGGTCACCGACCATTCCATCAGGCTGGGCGTGTATGCCAGAGTCAGTTTGGGACCGACAAAGGCTTCCGCCTGACCGGGCATCATTTCAGCCACCTGGCCCGGCACCACAATCAGGATGCGGGCGGCGGCGTAGCCGATGAGCAGGAACAAGCCCATCAGACCGGCGATAAATCCGTTCTTCGCCAGTTTGGGCTGCGCCAGCACGATGACCGGGATGAGCAGTCCCAGAACAATCTGCACGCCCCAGAACATGAAGGCATGGGGACCATTCAGCACATAATTGACCGCAATCAGGTTATCGGTCACGCCACCGTAGAGCGATTGGGTGTAATCCGCCACCAGGAAGTAGAGTTTGGCGACGCTGGTGGCAATGGTGACGATGGCAAGCGTCCAGAGCAGGTCGCTGCGCTGTTTTTCTTCCAGGTTGGACATGAACCAGCCCACGATGAGCAGCATGAGTCCCGCGCCCGAAGCGATGGCAAAGACCGGGAACTGCACCGGCAGCAAGCCCACATGCCAGTAGAGGCGTGCCGCGTTGCCGCCCAGCAAAAAGCCCACGCCGCCCGCCACAAGGATGGAGGTCACGAAGCCAATCCACATCACAACTTTCATGGCGGCTTTTTCCGGCGACTTGAAGGCAAAGTAGAGCGAGAGGGCAATCAAAATCAGGAAAATGGTGTAGCCCCAGACCATGAGCGCCAGGAACGAATTGAAGTTCGGCTGGAGGTACACCTTCCAGATGCGGTCAATATGTCCCAAATCCATGCCGATGGAAGCGAGACCCGCAGGCAACGTCACAAGCGCCGCCCACAACATCGTCTTGCCTGTGCCTTTGAACTGCGGCACGTTGAACAGATATTCGAACGCGGCCAGCATGTACGCGCCCGCCGCGAGACCTGCCAGAAACAGGTACATGGCGACCCACAAGCCCCAGCCGATGTAGGAGCCATAATTGGCGCTTTGCTCGCCCTCGAACAGGCGCACATACACGCCCCACAGCCCAAACAGCAGAGCCAGCGCGCCGACAGCGTAAGAGATTTTCTTCAACATCTCAGCCTCCTACACGATGTAATAGACACGCGGTTCGGTGCCGAGTTCTTCCTTCAGCCGAATCACGTTGGGTTTGTTGATGAGTTCGGTCACCAGCGAATCAGGGTCGTTGGCGTCGCCAAAGTAGGTGGCGCGCCCGATGCAGGTGGTGGTGCAGGCGGGCAGGATGCCGTCCTTGATGCGGTGCAGGCAGAAGTGACACTTGCGGACATTGCCAACGGGTGACTCATGCCGACCCTCGCG